>Ga0224505_10000784_pt1 | contig 21274 bp, 24 predicted proteins | sample SF_Jan12_sed_USG_FD_169102 | JGI IMG/M metagenome (GOLD analysis project Ga0224505, IMG submission 169102) | Sediment microbial communities from San Francisco Bay, California, United States - SF_Jan12_sed_USGS_4_1 | ecosystem: Environmental > Aquatic > Marine > Sediment | place: USA: California... | reverse complement strand
CCTACGACCACCAATGGGTTGACGCGGAAGCTGTGGCGGTCGCGAAGCAACGCGGCGAGTGGGCGTTCGCCCGCAACTCGCTGGTGTTGCATCACCACCCCATCTTTGACAAGACCGTCGTGATGGATGAAACCTACGCGAAGGCGTTGGCGAAGGGCCGCGAGGACGGACGGGTGTTTCAGCAACGTCGCAACCAGGCGCTTGCCGTTTACCGCCAGCGGTAGTAGTCTTCAGGCGCGAGAAGGAGGAGCAATGAGCGAAGCAATCCTGTTCAGCCCGCACGCTGACGACGAGTCCCTGTTCGCCGCGTACATGTGCCTGCGGTACAAACCGCTGGTTGTCGTCTGCTTCGGAGACATGCGAGCGCAACATCACCTTGGCATCAACGCCGGCGAACGCACAGCCGAAACAAGCGCGGCGATGGACGTGCTCGAATGCGAATGGGACATGCTTCCCATCACCGACCGCGTCGACCCAGCCTCGCTATCGCTCGCCCGCGAACAACTGGTTGCGTGCATGGAGGAACTGCGTGACAGCGAACGGTGGACAACAGTTATCGCGCCAGCTTGGGAACACAACGGCCACGAAGGCCACAACCTCGTCGCGGACTGCGCCACCAAAGTGTGGGGCACCAACATCATTCGTTACCTCACATACATGAGGGGATCAGGACGAACGACCAGCGGACTGGAAGTGACGCCCGAACCGGGATGGAGAGCACTGAAGTACCGGGCACTCGCGTGTTACGCCTCCCAAATCGAGGAACGTTCAACACGCCCGTGGTTCGCGGACACCAACGTTCTTCGCGAGTGGCAAGCATGAGCCTCCGTGAGATAGAACGCGCCAGCATCATCAAGTTCCTCACCGATAACCAGCATCTGTTCAACGGGAAGCAGGTGTTGGACTACGGCAGCGGAAGGCAGCCATACCGCCAACTCATCGAAGACGCGGGAGGTGTCTATTACGCGTACGACATGACGACATTCCCGGCGAGTGTCACTACAACGGATTTCTTGGCAACGGACGCCTACCGCGTGGACATCATCGTCTGCACGCAGGTCATACAATATTGCCGTGACCCGTGGTCGTTCGTGAGCCATCTCGCGGAGTGGTTCACAGAAGAGGGTGGTGTGCTGCTGATGACCGGCCCGGAGTCATGGCCTCGGGTGGAACCGGAGGACAAGTGGCGCATGTCCGCTAGGGCCGTCTGGCACCTCTTGGATGAAGCGGGGTTCTCGTCGTTCATGGTGGAGGAGCGAGCGCACGTCATGTTCGAGAATGAGCGTTGGGTCATCGGGTGGCAGGCGAGGGCTGAACTGTGAACGTGTGTGTCTGCATCCCATGGTGGCAAAAAGGAGTTTCGCGCGACCGCGTACAAATGTACGTCGGGGACTTCTGGACCGGACTCAACTGGAAAGTCAACGTGTCCTGGACAACCCCCGCCGGAGGCTCAACCAGAGCACGAAACGTGGCTGCGCAAGGAGACTGGGATGTCGCCGTGTTCATCGACGCCGACAAAATCACACGCGGGTTCCAACAGGTTTGGGACGCTGTCGCACACGCCCATGACACCGGCCAGTACACCGTGTTCCATGACACGATCCGGTACATGACCGAAGAAGGAACCCGACGGTTTGTTGAACATCACGAACCGTTGCGCGAAAACATGCTTGACCCCGATGACATCATCCACGACTCGTGGGAGGACGGGTTTGCGATCCGCCGTGACCTCTGGAACCGCATCGGCGGCTACGACGAACGCTTCCAAGGCTACGGAGCGCATGGCATCGCGTTCCTTGCAGCCGCAGGAACCGTCGGCGGCAGACACCGCATTCCCGGAACCCTGATTCACCTGTGGCATCCGCCGGCGTATCGTGACCCCGACCAGATGGAGGCCAACCGCGTGCTGTGCGACGAGTACCTTTCCCGCTTGGACAACCGCGAGGAGATGCTGTCATACCTGGACGCGCGCGCATGACCGTTGTGCTTGACATCGGCGCAGCCGACTGGGGAACAGAAACCAGCATCCGCAAACTCATCGACCGGTTTCAACCTGACACGTTGTTCGCGTATGACGCGAACCCGGTGTTCGGTGAAGGAATCTGGCAGGAAGGCCGAACGGTTGTTATTCAACGCCGGCAAGCGGTGTGGACGTACGGCGGGTTGGTGCGGTTTCACGGTGGCGGCACCCGCGGGTATGTGGACAACGCGGTTGAGAGCCAACCGGGAACCACGGTGGAGTGCGTGGACATCGCGGAAATCGTGAAGGACTACTGCGCCACCCGCGACATCATCATCAAAGCTGATTGTGAGGGCGGCGAGTGGACGCTGCTGCCGCATCTTGTTGCCACAGGCATGGATGAGTGCGTGCAACTGCTGCTTGTTGAACGGCACGGCGGCACCGACAACGAGTGGGAGGCGCTGCTTGGCACGCTGCGCTGCCCTGTGGAGGAATGGCAATGAACGTTTCCGCTGTCATCGTCACCCGCGGCGACGTTGACCTGTCCCCCGTCCTGAACTCGCTGCCACGCCACTGGGAAAAAGTGGTGGTTGACAACTCAAGGGAACCGCAGGACTTCAAGGTGTACGGCAGGTTCGTTGGTGTTCAACGCGCATCGCACAGCATCTGCTTTGTTCAGGACGACGACTGCGTGATCGAGCAGCCGCAAGAACTGGTGGACGCATGGGTGGACGCATCGTCTCTGGAAGAACACAACGGCATAGAGTTCCCCGCGCATGTTGTTTGCAACATGCCCGCGAACTTCCGTCACTCGTTCTATCAGGAGCACGCTTTGATCGGGTTCGGCGGCGTGTTCCACAAGCACACCCCGGACGCGGTGTTCCGCCGGTTGCTTGGGCCGCACGGGCACATGACGCGGTTGTTGAACAACGAGTTCCTCAAATGCTGCGACATCGCGTTCACCGCGCTCAGCCCCCGCGTGCTCGTTGACGTTCCCTATCGGGATTTGGCGTGGGCATCAGCACCAAACCGCATGTGGACACAGCCAGACCATCGCTCCGGCAGAGCAGAGTTCCTGCGCCGGGTGCTGGCGTTCAAAGACAAGGAGGACAGGCCGTGAGCAAGATCCAGATTCACACGAAGAAGTGGAACACCGACAGGGCAATCCACGACAACGACGAGAACGAGGCATCAGCCTCCATTCAGTGCCGCGTGTTCATCGACGGGCAGGAAGTGCCGCAGGTTCTTTCGGCCAGCCCGAAGTACAAGTCCGACCAGTTCATGTACGTGACGCTGGTCGTGATGGGCGAGGTCGAGATCGTCAACCACACGCAAGAGTCATGGTTGGATCTGCCATGAGCGCGAAGCCGTGGCCTGATCTGCCGCCGGTCGTGAACGAGTTTCGGTTGCCCCCGCTGGAGTGCGGCGCAGAGAGTAGCCCCAGCGGGCCGATGATGTTGCGTTGCACGCTTCCGAGGGGGCATGACGGGTACCACCGCCAGGAGGGCACGCCCGCGAGTTGGACTAGGCCGGCCCCGCCGAATCTGCCACCGGTCGGTCCGTACGGATGGGACGCACCGAACATCCCTGAGCCGTTCATCGCGTGCATCTGGCAGGGAGGAACGTCGGGGGTTATCGCCAGAAGGGGAGACTGCCATGCTCATGGGTGGGACGTTACCGCCAGCGGTAAGAGCGACTGGGAGCGCGGCGTCCAGCGTCTTGTTGACACGGGCAGGTACATGGTGCAACCGGATGGATACGTGACACGCAAGCCGATCAATGATCGCGACCTGCTTGCTGATGAATGGGCTGATCACGTCAGGCGCACGCTGGAGGCCGGGGCCGACTACTACCACTCCGACTTGTGCGGATGCAGAAGTTGCCTCTACTGGCGCTCCTCTTGGACGGTCTGGCATGGGCGCGACCATTACAACGGAGTCTCAGCGGCAGCTGACATGCCGTACCCGAGGGACCGTGCCATCAAACCATGAACACCGCAAAAAGGAACGCCACCGCCAGATACTCCCAAGGGTGTCACGCGTGAACCCCGACACCACAGGCGTCGAAATCATGGTGCTGGTCTGGAACCGCGCCGAGTTCACCCGCAAAACCATGCAATGCCTACGCGACAACACCAACTGGAAGTTGGTCAGCAAACTAGTCATCTACGACGACGGCTCAGAGGACGGCGCAGACAGCATCGCTGTTGAACACGGACGCGCCATCCCCGTCCAATCGTTTGAGTTCCGTCCTGACCAACGGTTTCGCGCGCCAGCCGCATACATGAACGACTTCCTTGCGACATGCGAAGCCCCGCTGTTCGTGAAGATCGACAACGACATTGCGGTGCCACCCGGTTGGTTGGACGTGATGTACGACGTGATGAGCCGAAACCCGACAACGGAACTGTTGGGCATGGAGTACGGGCAGTCGCTGCCTCCGTCGGAAGAGTGGGACGGCAAGTATCAGGCGATGCCCTGCCGCCATATTGGTGGGGTTGGGATGATGCGCACCCAAGGGTTTTTTGAGCGGCCTCCGTTGATGTCACGCGGACGAAACGGATGGACGGAACATCAGCATCGGTACAAGCCGCGAAGGGCGTGGGTCACACCGGATTTGCCGGTGGTGCAGTTGGACAGGCTTCCGCATGATCCGTGGCGGTCTTTGTCGGAGCAGTACATCGCGAACGGGTGGCAGCGTGACTGGGGAGCGTACGCGGCCGACGACATGTTCTGGGAGTGGATGAGGTGAAGGTCGTCGCCGGGTTGCTCACCCACAACGAAGCCGACCGTTACGTCGACCTTGTCGCTGCGCAGTTGGCGTCGGTGGCGCATGTCGTCGTCGTGGATGACGCTTCCACGGACAGCACACCATATATATTGCGTGATCTCGCGATCGACAGCCAGATCACGGTGCATCAGAACACGGAACGCGTGTTTTTCAAGCATGAGGGCCGCTGCCGCCAACACCTGATGAACATGGTGCTGGCCGAAAGCCCAGATGCGATCCTCGCGATCGACGCGGACGAACTGCTCAGCAACCCGTTGGCGGTTACCGCGGCGGTAGACGCCATGACCCCCGGTGTGCTGCACGCGTGGTCTTTGCCGATGCAGGAAATCTGGAAAGCAGACGACAACGCCCTGTGGGTTCGTTCCGACGGCGGTTGGAAACAACATCATGTGCCGGTGTTGTACTCGGTGCCCCCGGATGCGCACACCATGTTTCGCATCAACGACAAGGCACTTGCGTGCGGACGGCAACCACAGATCATCAACCAGTTGGCGTTGGCTCGCAAAGCCACCCCGATCCCGTGCGAGATCCTGCATTTCGGTTGGACACGCGAGTCGGAGCGGCGGCAACGGTGGGAGCGGTACGCGACGCATGACGGCGGACGCTTCCACGCGAACCAGCACATTCAAAGCATCATGTACCCCGACCGCAAAGTCCGGTTGACCAGGCGCGACTGGCCTGACGCGCTGCTGCCGATCAAACAACAGATCCTCGAACGGGTGAACCGGTGACAGGCTTCTACCACATGTTCCGCCTGCTGTCGGTGCTGTGGGCCTCGATGGCTTTGTTGTGGGCATCCGACAACAAATGGGCGCACGCAACCGTCGCGGTCATCCCGTTCCTGATCGCCCATGTTGCCGCCGAAAACATCTACAGGAGAACCGCGTGATGTGGCACATCACCATCAACGACCGGGAGGTCACCAACCCGATTGCTCGGGCATCGCTGCTCCTGACAGCCCATCTTGCGGTCGCAGTCCTCACCATCTTCGCTCCGTTCCTGATGGCATTGGCGAAAGTGCTTCCATTCATGAAGCGGTGGATCAAACTGGAGGTCAAATGACCACACCCGACTGGTGGCAGTTCACGCTCTTGGCCCTCGCCGCCTGGCGTGTTTTTCATTTGCTGGCGTTCGACGACATTCTCGACAAACCACGCAACACGCTGTGCGGCCTGCCGCGAAACTGGAAAGAGGGCGACATCATCCCAAGGACATACCGGGAAAACCTCGCGGAGTTCATCACCTGCCCGTACTGCCTCGGATTCTGGAGCGCGGTTGCTTGGTGGGCAGCGTTTCAATGGTCACCGCACTGGTCGGTGCTGCTCGCGACACCGTGGGCGTTGTCCGCCGCCGTGGTCGCGGTTCACAAGCTCACGTCTGACGGTTGACCTTCCAGCCCGGTTGCCGCTAGGCTACAGGGGAAGCATCGCTCATGCTCCACCGACGCCGCCTCCCACCAGGCGGCGTCGGTGTTTCAGGGGGCAACGTCCGCCGTTCCTCTTACCCTCCAGAGTGTGTGTGGATGCAACCGGGAGGCGTAGATGGCTTGGCCCAAGCACGTTCGCCGTTATAGGCGTACAGCAATCACAGAAGACGACTGGAACGAGGAGGATCGCGGCCACGTCTCTCCGTGCTGGATCTTCAACAAGGCGCTCTCCGGCAACGGATACGCGAACGTCAAGATGAGCCAGAAGCAGGTCAAGGCGCACAGGTGGATGTACGAACATCACGTAGGACAAATCCCTAGCGGCTTGCACCTTGACCACCTGTGTCGTCAGCCCGCTTGCGTTCGCCCAGATCACCTTGAACCCGTGACCATTGGCGAAAACCTTCGCCGTGGCACAAACGCGCGACTCACGAAAGATCAGGTTCGCGAGATTCGCCTGATCCCGAGGACTGTCACCCACTACGCAGTCGCAGACCAGTACGGCATTTCTTACAGTCACGCGTGTCGAATCAGGAATGGGAAGCATTGGCAAGAGTGATGTCGTCCGCACCCCACCCTTATGCTGCTGCTTGTGTGTGGTTGTCGGAAAACGAAAAAGGCTGCCGTGCAGCCCGCCGCGCCGGCTCCGTCGTCTGACGGCAAGTAGACAAGGAGCCAGGTGCCGCTACCAGTAACACGACCGCGAAGCCGGCCGCGTTCACTCACGGCCTCGGCAAGCAGCCTCAACGGCATCAACGAAACCGAGTATCAGCGGCGACTTGGTTTGCCGTGGCAAAGGCGGGCGCTGTCGTACATTGATCTTGTGCCGGAGGTGAACTACGCCAGCCGGTTTTACAGCAGGATGCTCACCAAAATCCGGTTGTACCCCGGTTTGCTGGACGACAACGAAAACGTCACACGGGTCACCGACGGACTGCCGGTGGAACTGTTGTCCCGCATTCAGGATCCCGGTGGTGGACGCGGGCAACTGTTGGCGTCCTACGGTCGGTTGATGTTCGCGACCGGTGAGGGACTGGTGTTCGGCCGCTACCTGAACACCGAACGGGAACGCTGGCAGTTCATCTGGAACGACGAGCTTCAGGTGATCGTTGGTGCGAACAACATGGTGTCGGAGTATCAGTGGCGTCCGTCCCCGCGTGAGCAGTGGGTCACGTTTTACCCGGAGGGAGATGGGCGCGAACCCACCGCGACCGCCTACAGGATTTGGACGCCGCATCCCGCGATGAGCGCGGAGGCGGACAGCCCGATGCGAGCGTGCCTTGACATTGCGGAAGAACTGATTGTTCTTACGTCGTCGGTGCTGAGCACGGCTGTGTCACGCCGCACAAACGGAATCATTGTGCTTCCCTCGGAACTGAACCCGAACCCGGTGGAACCCGACGGTGACGAAGACCCGTTGAACAACATTTTTTTGCGTGACCTGACCGAACACATCACCGCCGCCATCGAAAACCCAGGGTCCGCTGAAGCGGCAGCACCGTTCCTGATCGAAGGCGCCTACGACTACCTTGACCGGTTCAAATGGATGCCTTTGCATGACTCGCAAACCGATTACATGGAACGCGAGCTTCGCAAGGAAGCGATCGACAGGCTGGCGTTCGGGTTGGACATGCCACCGGAAACACTGAAAGGTGTTGGTGGCACCAACCACTGGGCGTCGTTGCAGGTGTTCAACGACATGTGGGCGTCGCACGGATACTCGGTTGCGCAACAGTTCGCCAACGGCCTGAACCAGGAGTATTTGCGTCCCGCCGCAAGAGACGCAGGGTTCGCGGAGTGGAACCGGTTGACGATCATCGTGGACGCCGCCGAGGTCACAACCCCACCCGACAGATCACAGGACGCTGATCAGGCGTTCGACCGTGGTGCCATCACCCGCGAGGGATACCGCAAACTGAAGAACATTCCCGAGGACTTCGCGGCCACCGAACAGGACATTGAGGAATGGCGCGCAATCAAACTGCGCGACCCTGTTCTGCTGGGAACCGGTGACACGTCGGAGACGGATCCCCAGCAAGGCCCGCCTCCTCCTGGGCCGGAAGGGGATTCGGGGCGGCGCACTCGTGTGGTGCGGGCGAGCGCCGCCCCGGAAATGCTTGGTGCCGCCGCGCTTGCTGTCGCAAGATGCCGTGAACTCGCAGGCATCAGGGTGAAACAGAAGGAGAAGCATTGCCCGGAGGTGGTGCAGCAGGCGAACGGTGCTGCCACGTCGCAGCTTGCCGCTCGCATTGGTGAGGAGGGGTTGTGCCGGTTGCAGTTGGACGCGTTGACCGCGGTGCGTGGTGGGGCGGACACGTTCCGGTCGCTGTTGCCGCAGTGGGGTGTTTCGTCCGACCGGGCCGACATGCTTGCTGACATGGTCGAAGTGTTCGCTTCGAGAACGTTGTTTGAGGAAAGCCAGCCTGCGCTGCCGGATCATCTGGCCGCGCACTTTCATCAGGAGGCGTCGTGAACGACGAGAACACGCCCGTCGGCGCGGCGGGCCACAACCACCCCATCAACACGGCGTCCGGCAACTACCAGTGGCCGAACGTCACCGTCACCATGTCCCCGGTGACGTTCAGCACGACCGAGTGGCCTCCCGGAGGAGCACGGCTACCGCTGGCGGTAGAAGTCCCGGAGGTCGAGGACGAACCCGTCGAGGAATACCCCGAGGATGACATGGACATCATGTGGGAAGGCATCCTTGGGTTCGAGGGGGTCCCCACCTCTGACGGCCGCTACCTGATTCCCGGAGGCATCACGGAACGCGCGATGCCCTTGTCGTTGCTGGCACAGTTCGCAACCGAAGATGGGCATGAGGGAGCCGAGGTGTGCGGCCGAATCGACCGGGTGTGGCGAATGGCGATGCCAACGGTTGGCCCAAGAGCCGTTGCGATCATGGGCGCCGGCGTGTTCAGCAAGAACGGTTGTGGGCCGAAGGCCGCGGCGATGGTGGACGAAATGACGTTGCGGGGTGTCAGCATGGACATGGCTGCTGTTACCACCACCCCGGTTGACGCCACCACCTTGGAAGAGATCCCGTTGGATGATGTGTCAGCGGAACAGGTGATGAACGGGCAGGTGCTGATCGGGATGCGCGGAGAAATCGGTGCTGCCACCCTGTGCGCGGTTCCCGCGTTCGGAGGTGCCAACATCAGCGTGATCGCCGCCGACCATGTGATGGTTGCGTCTGCTGGAACGATCACGGTCACGCGTGAGAAGGCGTTGACCGCTTCCGCCGCTGGTCTTGCGCCCACCGAACCCCCGCACAACTGGTTTTTCCTGCCGGAAGCCAACCAGTTGACACCGCTCACAGTGACCGATGAGGGACAGGTGTTCGGGCATCTCGCACCAAACGATCTGTGTCACACCGGGCTGCCGAACTCCTGCCGTTTGTCACCGAGGTCACGTTCGGATTACGCGTACTTTCATGTGGGCGAAATCCGATGTGAGGACGGCCAGCGGGTGCCAGTCGGCCGGATCGTGGTGGACGACACCGGCGGCCACGCGCCGTTGAGCGCGTCCGTGCAGCAGGCGCAAAAGCACTATGACAAGCCAGCGAAGGTCGGTGCGTTCGTAAGGGCATCCGAAGGCAAGCACGGCATCTGGCTGTCCGGGTGTGTCAGGTCCGACGCGCCCGCCACCCTTGTCAGGGACTTGATGGCGAACCCGCCGTCAGGGGACTGGCGGGACATCAACGGCAACCTTGAGCTTGTCGCAGCCTGCTCCGTCCCCGTCCCAGGGTTCCCCGTGCCACGCGCCGAATACGCGATGGTTGCGTCGGCAGGCGGGGACGAGCAGGTGACCGCGTTGATCGTTGAGAACGCGGTGCGGGAACCGCTGTCAAAGTCGGATCAGCGTCGCATCGGGGTGTTGTCACGCAAGGTTCGAGAGGTGCTTGCGTAACCAGCATGGTTCGGTTGAGAGAAGCGGATGCCAACGATTCACATACGAATCCAGCATTCGCCCGGACGCCATGAACCGTTAGAGCGTCTGCTCAGATCGCTGCAACACCCAGCGGTGATCGTGCAAGACAACGGCGGCGCACCCGCAAACCCGTGGCGCGGGTTCAAACAATGCCTTTCCAACATTCCGCCGGCGGTATCGCATGTGTGTGTGTTGCAGGACGACGGGGTTGCCTGCCGCAACCTTGTTCCCGTGTTGCATCAGATCGCGGAATCACGTTCCAACGACGTGATATGCCTGTTTCTCGGTGGGGTTCCTCGAAGAACAGCGGTGCGCGCCAAAGAACTTGAGGCGAAAGGCCATCGGTATGTGGATGTTCACGGCGCCGACTTCGTTCCGGTTGTCGCAACCATGTGGCCCACCCCTGTCGCACAGTCGTTTCTTCAGTGGTGCGACGAAAACCCTCTCAGGCTGGGCCATCGCGACCCACGGTCAGATGACGCGGTGGCAGGAAGATGGATGCGCTACACCCGCCACAAAGTGGTTTGCACCATTCCTTCGTTGGTGCAACACCCTGATGATGTGCCATCCACCATCGGGAAACGCGCGTCCGCGGGAGCAGACCGAAACCGTGTTGCGTTGTTCTGGATCGGTGACAACGACCCCTTGGAGTTGCAATGGTGACATGGGCGCACGCAACCGACAACAACGACCGGGTGCTAACACGAAGAGAAGCCGAGGTGACGATTCTGGCGTCCTTCGGGTTGACAGCCGAAAAAACCGCCAAGGTTCTTGGTTGCGCCATCACAACCGTCAGGGTTCACCGACGACAGGTTATTCGCAAAACACAAGCCAAGAACATGACTCATGCTGTGGCAACGCTGATGCGTCAAACTGATGGACGATCACTTCCCAAACCTGGGTGAAGCACAGCAACGCGCCGAACGCTTCGGCATCGACGTTGAACGGTCATACCGGATGCTGCTGTTCGAACTTGCCCCAGCGAAAGCAAAAGACCTGCTGATGGTTTCACCAGACCCGGAAAACACCTGTGTGGTGTGCGGTGTTGAGGTGCCAGCGAAAGCAAAAACATGTTCGGGCGCATGCCGAATACGGTTGTTTCGCATGAGCAACAAGTAGTCCGTCCGACAGGCATGTGTACGATTCGCCTAGATCAACGCGGGGCGTTTGATCCATAGGCCGGAAGTCCAGGGGACTCCAGGCGTGAGAAAGCACACGTCAACTCTCACGAGAGGGAGTCCCACTGATGGATCCGCTTTTCCCCACCATTCCCGACGACCTCAGCAGCCTGTCGGACGACGACCTTTCCGCTCTGAAGGCGGAGCATGAGGTTGCGCTCGACAAGATCGAGGCGGAGGACGCCGAGTACACCGCTGGTTACACGGGTGCCGAGATCATCGAGGCGCTCGCAGCCGGCGCAGAGCAGGTGAAGGCGATTCGCGCAGAGCAGGATCGTCGCGTGCAGGAGCACGAGGCATACCAGGCGGAGAAGACCAGGCTTGCCGCCGAGGCCCGCGGGCTTCTCACAACCGAAACGGTCGAGGACGACGACGTGGACGCCGACGCAACACCGGAGCCTCTTGCCGCCGACACCGTCGAGGCGGTCGAGACGGTCGAGGAGATCCCGGTGGTGGAGGAGCCGGTTGCGGTTGTCGCCGCTGCTGTTGCTCCCACCTACCGTCGGGCGCCTGCTGCGTCCACCCCGATCCGCGTGATCGACGAGAACCCGATGCCGGTGCTTGTCGCCGCAGCCGGTGTTCCCGGCAACGCTGTTCGCGCGGGACAGCCGCTCGACAGGGACACGTTCGCGAAGGCGCTGATCGAGGTCGCGAAGCGGCTCGGCCGGCCCTCCAAGAACGACAACGGCAACCTGGAGAAGCATCTGGTCGCCTCGATGCACATGCCGTACCCGGAGGACCGCATCCTTCGGTCACGCGACTACGACGGCAACCTGGAGAAGCTGCAGAACGTTGGGTCGCCGTTCCTCGGCAAGAAGGGCCAGGAGGCGCTGCTGGCGTCCGGTGGGCTGTGCGCCCCGCTGGAGCCGTTCTACACGCAGCCGAACCTGTCGACCGCCGCAAGGCCGGTGCGGGATGCTCTGCCGAACTTCATGGCGGAACGCGGCGGCGTGTCGGTGCCAACCCCGTCCACGATCGGTGACATCACCACCGCGATCTCGGTGATCGAGGAGGCTGATGACGCGCTCGGCGGCACCTACGCCACCAAGTCATGTCAGGACCTGTCGTGTCCGTCATGGACGGATGTGGCGGTCACGGTGATCGCTCACTGCCGCGAGTACGGCAACTTGAACGCGATGGCGTGGCCGGAGGGCATCGCCCACGAGAACGACATCACGATGGCCGCGCAAAGCCGCGCGGCGGACGGGTACCTGCTCGACAGGCTGACAACGCTGTCGCTCGTCAACACCTACGCGGTCGGCTACGGCTCCCTGTCGGTGGTCATCGGCGGGCTGCTGCAGGCGAAGGCCAGCACCATCTCGGTGCTCAGGATGAACCCCGGCACCCGCTTCCGCGCGCTGCTTCCGGCGTGGGCGGCGGACAACCTCGCCTGGGACCTCGTCAACAGCCAGTTCGGACGGTTCGAGATCGGCCCCGACGGAGTCGCCGGCCTGCTCGGCCGTTACAACATCGACGTGTCCTGGTACCTCGACACCGCAACCGGCGACGGCCAGGTGTTCTCCGACGAGGTCACGTCCACCGCTCTCGACCGGTTCCCCGGCGAGATCGACGCGTACGTGTTCCCCGAGGGCACGTTCCTGCACATCGACTCGGGCGACCTGGAGTTGGGCATCGTGCGTGACTCGACGCTCAACAGCTTGAACGACTTCCAGGTGTTCGGGGAGACGTTCGAGAACGTCGCCAGGATCGGACCGGCACAGGCCGCGAAGAAGATCGCGTTCACCGCGTGCCCGACCGGTGAGGTCGCTGCTCCCAACGGAACCGCCATCACCTGCTCCTGAACCTGACGGGGCGAGAGAACCACTGACATGACCAGAAACATGCGCAGAGTTCTCTCGCCCCACTCCACACCGATGCACACCACGTTCAACAGGAGGACAGACTGATGGCAGCCCCTTGCGGCGTCGCTCTCGGCCTGTGCGCAATGAGGCTCACGAAGCTCCAGAGCACAGGCTGCATGGCGTCCACGCCGGACAACTCGTTCGTCACAACCGAACTCGTCAACCTCACCCTCACCCCCGTCATCGAGGCGGGAGCGGACACCACCCTCACCGGTGGCTGCGACTGTGTTGTCGCGTCATATCGCGGCACCGACAAGCTGAAGAGGTTCGAGTTCGAGGTCACCGCGCCGAAGCTCTCTCCGGCGATGTACTACCTGCTGATGGGCGGCACCGCGTTCTCGGCCGGCGGGTTCCCGGTCGGGTATGTGTGGCCGACCGAGGCGGCGTGCGGTGACACGCAGCCGGCGGTTGCGCTGGAGTTCTGGGTGAAGCACTGGAACGGTGACGCCCAGGATCCCACGTACCCGTGGATTCATCATGTGTACCCGCAGACCTACTGGCAGCTGGGTCAGCAGCAGTTCCAGAACGACTTCGCTCAGCCGACGATCACCGGGTTCTCCCGGAAGAACGAGTGCTGGGGCGACGGCCCGTACGGTGACGGCCCGGAGGCGTTGTATGGCACCCCGATCGACATTTCGACGGGCACGTTCTACTACGACGACACGGTGTCGCTGCCGACGGACACCGAGTGTGACTTCGCCGACGTGACGCCGGGGTCGTAACACGATGATGGGCCGCGGCTTGTTCAACAACGAATGTGAGGTGCTGTAGTGAGCGCGAACCCCGTGTTCTTTGTTGACGGGCCGCGGCCTGTTGTTCCCACCCGCCGTCTGCTTGACGTTCCGGGTGTCAGGGTGCCGGTGACCGACAACCATGCGTTGCTTGGCATCAGGGTGTGGCCGCATCCCACCGATGTGCCGGTTGGTTGGGATCCGTGTTCGGAGGGCACGTTCCGTCCGAAGGATTCTGCGTCTGCGAACCCGGAAAGCCCGGAGTTCAGTCCTGTGGTGGCGGTGGCGGTGGAAGCGTGTTCCACGTTCACTGTTCACAACCAAACCGAGTATCAGGATCGGGTTCGGGCGGTGTTGGAAGCCGGGCTGTCGCAGGTTGCGGAACAGGTGCTGATCAGCGGGCCTGGTGGCACGGCGGCGAACCCGTATGTGGCGGAGACGACGAACCTGCTCAACGGCGGCGCTGCTGTCAATCCCGCCACCGGGCTGGCGGCCATCGAAAACGAGTTGGCGTCCACGTTCCGGGACGGGTTGATCATCGCTGACCCGGCCACCGCAACCGCGTGGGCAGCCCAATATCTTGTGTTCGAGGATTCCGCGTCGAGGACGCTGCGAACCGCGATCGGCACACCGGTTGCTGTTGCGAACGGCGCTGTTGACGCGCACCCCGACACTGTTGGCGCTCCCGCGTTCGCGCACTCATGGGCATGGGCTGTTGGCCCCACCCGTGTGCTTGTCGGTGACATCGAGATCGTTGCTGACAACGTGAAGGAAAGCCTTGACCGCGAAATCAACCTGATCGAGTACCGGGCGGAAGCCTCGCTGATTCCGTACTGGGACAACACGTTCGCTGCTGCTGTTCAGATCGACTGGTCCACCGCGTAACACCGCAACACGACCGCTCCTCGGGGCGGTGCAAGACCCACCAGGAATCAGCCGGGTGGGATAGCAACAGGTTGGTGCTGATTGGCTTCGCTGTGGATCCCGAAGTTTCTGCGGCAACTGTTCGACGTGAACATTCCCGCTCCGGCGGACCAGGATGTTCTCACGTACGACCTTGGCACCCAAAAGTGGGTTGCGGCAGCAGGCGGCGCGGGAGCCACAGGCCCAACCGGTGCGACAGGCCCAACCGGTGCCACCGGTGTTGCCGGTGCTTCGGGCGCTGACGGCGCTGACGGGGCAACCGGTGTTACGGGTGCCACGGGGTCCGGGGCGACCGGCCCGGATGGGGCAACCGGTGTTCAGGGCGCAACCGGTGTTCAGGGTGCCACAGGCGTAACGGGCGCGACGGGCACCGGAACGGTTGGTGCGACCGGTGTTCAGGGCGCCACCGGCGCGACTGGTGTGACCGGTGCGACAGGTGCTGGCACAACCGGGGCCACGGGAGCCACTGGTTCGCAGGGCGCAACCGGGGTTACCGGTGCGACCGGCGCAGGCACCACTGGCGCAACAGGAGCAACAGGGGTTCAGGGCGCAACCGGCGCCGCTGGTGCAACCGGCACCGCGGGCGCAACCGGTTCTGTCGGAGCAACCGGAACAGCCGGAAACGACGGGTTGGACGGTCAGCAGGGAGCCACAGGCACCGCTGGCGCAACAGGAGCAACGGGAACCGCGGGCGCAACAGGGGCGACAGGCACCGCTGGCGCCACGGGAACGACAGGGGCGACGGGAACCTCTGGTGCTACCGGTATTACCGGCGCCACGGGTGTTGGCACAACCGGTGCCACGGGAGCGCAGGGGGCCACAGGGGTTGGCACAACCGGTGCCACAGGCGCTGAGGGCGCAACCGGAACCGCTGGTCTTGATGGTCTTGACGGCCAAATCGGCGCTACCGGCCCTGGCGGCGGGGCAACCGGTCCAGAGGGAGCAACCGGGGTTACCGGCGCAACGGGAGCGACCGGCGCAACAGGGGTGGATGGAGCGACCGGTGTCACGGGCGCAACCGGTGCTGCCGGAGCCACGGGCGCAACAGGCGTAACCGGTGTCACTGGAGCGACGGGTATCACTGGGGCTACGGGAACGACCGGTTCGACAGGCGCTCAGGGCGCAACAGGCGTTACGGGTGCAACAGGTGTTGACGGAGCAACAGGTGTTGACGGAGCAACAGGTGTTGCTGGTCTTGACGGACTTGATGGGCAAACAGGCGCGACCGGTGCTGATGGGGCCACCGGTGTTCAGGGTGCCACCGGGACAACCGGTGCCACAGGTGTTGCTGGGGCTACCGGCGCGGATGGCGCGACGGGGATAACAGGAGCTACTGGAGCGACCGGTGTTACGGGCACGACTGGTGCGACCGGAGCGAACGGTGCTACGGGCACAACCGGAGCAACAGGGGTTCAGGGCGCAACAGGCGCTGAGGGCGCAACCGGCGCTGACGGCGCAACAGGTGCTGATGGCGTCGACGGGCTTGACGGATTGCAAGGAGCAACCGGAGCGGCCGGTGCGACCGGCGTTGAGGGTGCAACAGGAGTTGATGGTGCTACCGGGGTGACCGGTGCCACTGGTGTCACCGGGGACACGGGGGAGCAGGGAGCAACCGGTGTTACGGGAGCGACCGGGGTCACTGGTGCGACTGGGGCGAGTGGTGCCACGGGCGTTGCCGGCGCGACCGGTGTGACAGGCGCCACAGGAGTTACGGGGGACACAGGAGCCACGGGGAATACGGGGGCCACGGGAACAACCGGGGCAACAGGCGTCACAGGCGCAACAGGCGCGGATGGTGCAACAGGCGCGGAGGGCGCGACCGGTGCAGCCGGTCTTGACGGACTGGACGGTCAACAGGGGTCCACCGGTGTTCAGGGTGCAACAGGTTCGCAAGGCGCGACAGGTGCTGATGGCGCAACCGGTGTTACGGGCGCAACCGGTGCTGATGGTGCCACCGGTGCTGATGGCGCCACAGGGGTTACCGGCGCCACAGGTGTTACAGGCGCGGCTGGGGCGACCGGTGTTACTGGCGCTACGGGCGTTACTGGCGCAACAGGAGTGACCGGTTCCACCGGTGTGACAGGTTCGACTGGCGCGGACGGGGCAACAGGCGTGACGGGTGCCACGGGCGCTGACGGCGCAACAGGAGTTGCTGGCGCTACCGGCGCTGACGGCCTCGATGGGTTGGACGGTCAAACCGGTGCCACGGGTGTTGCCGGATCGACAGGCGCTCAGGGTGCAACGGGCACAACAGGAGCGACCGGCACTGATGGAGCGACCGGCGCTGACGGCGCGACCGGTGTGACAGGTGTTACGGGTGCCACAGGAACAACGGGTGCTACCGGTGTTACCGGGGCGACTGGAACGCAGGGCGCTACCGGTGTAACAGGGGCAACAGGTGTGTGGGGTGGCGCGGTCACGATCCCGTACACGTTCTCAACAACAACGACGGACAGCGATCCTGGCCCTGGGAACCTGCGTCTCAGTGTGGCGTCTCCGCAGCGAACATCAAACAGGATTCGCGCTGATCTGCTTGACCGGTTGGGGGCCGACTGGACAGGCGTGTTGAACTCTTTGGATGACAGCACGAACACGACGAAGGGTTACATTCGGCTGTCGAAGGAAACTGATCCGACGGCGTACATCGTGTTCGGGATGACCTCGATGGGGTCTCCGTCGGGGTATCGCAATTACACGGTTGCTGCAACAGGCTGGTCGGCTGATGATCCGTTCTCTGACTCCGACAAGATTTTGCTGCAGTTCACGCCTGCTGGGGACGCTGGTGCTGTTGGCGCAACAGGCGTCACGGGTGCCACGGGGGTTACGGGTGCTACTGGTGTGACTGGCGCGAACGGCGCGACCGGTGTTACTGGTGCGACCGGTGTGACGGGTGCTACTGGTGCGAACGGCGCGACCGGTGTTGCGGGGGCGACAGGATCAGACGGAGCGACCGGTGTTACGGGGGCGACTGGGTCTGCTGGCGTTGATGGGTTGGATGGGCAGCAGGGTGCTACTGGGTCGGTGGGCGCTACCGGGTCGCAGGGTGCGACGGGAACCACGGGCGCAACTGGCGCGAACGGAGCCACAGGCATCACCGGGGCGACCGGTGCGAACGGTGCCACAGGAGTGACGGGCGCGACAGGCACAGAGGGCGCAACCGGTGTAACGGGAACCACCGGTGCAACAGGCATTACTGGTGCAACCGGTGTCACTGGTGCTACGGGCGTAACCGGCGCGACGGGTGCCGCGCATGAGATAGGCGCGGTTGTTGCAACCATCCAAGCATCAGACGCCGCCACCGACGACTACTTCGGGCTGCCGTCGGTGCTGTCCGCGGACGGGTCAACGCTGGTGGTTGGCGCGTCCGGCGAGGACGGCGCTGGGTCAGACCGCGGTGCCGCATACGTGTACCACAAGTCCGGCGGTGTGTGGACGCAACAGATCAAGCTGGTGGCGTCCGATACAGCGGACAACGACCAGTTCGGCAACTCGGTTGCGTGTTCGGCAGACGGTTCGATTGTTGCTGTCGGAGCACCTACTGAGGAGGGAGCGGGCATCGCCCGCGGCAAGGTGTACGTGTTCTCCGGGTCATCGTGGAGCACCGAGACGATGCTCACCGCGTCCGACACGGCAGACGGCGACAGCTTCGGCTATTCGGTTTCGTGTTCGTCCGACGGGACAATCGTTGTTGTTGGCTCCCCGTTCGAGGATGGCGCAGGGACAGAACGCGGCAAGGTCTATATCTACTCGGGATCGTCGTGGTCAACCGAGACGATGCTCACTGCGTCCGATACAGCAGACAGCGATCGATTCGGCCTGGCGGTTGCGTGTTCGGCAGACGGCAACACAGTTGTTGTCGGAGCGCGCTATGAGGACGGCGCGGGCACCGACCGCGGCAAAGTCTACGTCTATTCCGGGTCTTCCTGGAGTACCGAGACGGCTCTCACCGCTTCTGACCCGGCAGACAACGATCAGTTCGGCGCTTCGGTTGCGTGTTCGTCTGATGGTTCCCGCATCGCTATCGGCGCGTACGACAAAACCGGAGGCGACCCAGCTTATCCCGGATCCGTCTATCTGTTTGACCGTGCGAGTGCCACATCGTGGACGGAAACTCGCAAGATCCTGCCGCCGTTCAGCACCACCGCCGACCTGTACATGGGCGACAGCGTCTCCCTGTCCGGCGACGGAACGCTGCTTGCCGCTGGTGCGCCGCAGTGGGATGGTGACGGGTCAGGGTATGCGTTTGTGTTTGACCTTGTGTGGGGTTGGCAGGGTGCTACCGGGGTTACCGGGGCTACTGGTGTCACAGGAGCAACAGGCGCTGGCACAACAGGCGCAACCGGAGTTACTGGCGCAACAGGTTCCGATGGTCTGCCGGGGTTGGACGGCCAAAGAGGCGCCACCGGAGTCACGGGAGCAACCGGAGTCACGGGAGCAACCGGGGTCACGGGAGCAACGGGTGCTACGGGCACAACCGGGGCTACAGGGTCGAAGCCTTCCGGCCAGTTGTTCCTGAGCGCCGCCGGAATGTGGCCGTCAACTACCAGCGGAGCATCCGTCAACACCAAAGTGGAATCGGCAACGAACAAGCAGAACCAGTATGTGATCGAGTTCGCTGACGGCAGCACCCTTTACGCGGAAGCCACCCTCGCGATGCCATCCGACTGGAACGGTGGCACCGTCACCGCAGCGTTCTACTGGCGCACCACCTCGACGAACACGGGAGCGTGCCGCTGGCAGATCGAGGGACGCTCCTACGGTGACGCGGAAACGATTGATCAGGCGTTCGGCACACCGCAGGCTGTTGACGACGCCGGGTCTGGCACAGCTGGGCAGGTGCTGATCAGCGGCGTAACAGCCGCCACCACCCTGTCTGGAACCCCGGCCGCATCCGAACTGGTGCAGTTCCGTGTTGCGCGATTGGGCGGTCACGCCAACGACACGTTCACCGGGACAGCCAGATTGCTTGGCGTGATGGTCAACTACACGAGAGCCTAAGATGGCGTTTCCAACACTCCGAAGTTACTGCACCGGTGCAGAAACAACGAACACAACATCCTGGGATGTGAACTATCCTGGGCCGTCGCCTCCGACCGGGCAGACCTCCGCGATAGCAGACGGTGGCTCAGACTGGTTTCTGTCGGGCGACCTGATGCTGTTGCTGATCGGCGCTGACGGTGCCAGCCGTTCGTTCAGCAACTTCCTTACCGGTTGGACAAGCCTGAAGTCGGCGCTCAGCGACGGGTCATGTTCGCTGAACATCTGGTGGAAGCTCGCGACCGGAAGCGAGGGAACAAACGCTCAGATTTGGGACACCGGCACCGGCATCACCTGTTCAGGGTCGGAGCAGGGACCATGGCGTCTTTCGGTGTACAAAAACTATTTTGGAACAGGCGGGGTGGTTGTTTCAACGGGTGCTACCGGTTCCAGTTCCACACCCGACCCGGACTCGGTGACGATCAGTTGGGGTGCGGGTGAGGACACCCGTGCGGTTGCCGCAATGGCATCTGACGGAACCGTCACCGTCAGCACCTATCCGTCCGGTTACACGCTCAACCAGTACGCTGACCATTCGGGCGGCGGCGCCGGCGCCGGGCTTGGGCAGGCCGGCGCGAATGTCAACGCGACCGCAGCCGACCCAGGCACGTTCGGTCTTTCCGGTGTTGACGGGTGGGCGGCAGCGACCGTCGCGATCCGCGGTGCCGCCTCCGCCTACCAACCACGCTATGGGTTCACGAACTTTCAGAACCCCGGTGTGTTCTGACCGATCTTTCGTTCACACTCACAACAACACGTTGAAAGGAACATCGCATGGCCGCATACACCCCCGCCACCCTGATCACAACAAAGGCGTTCGGCAACGGCGCCGCCAACATCTCAACATGGCGCTACCAGAACACCGGAGGGGCCGGCACGTTCGGGATCGCCCGCACCACCGTCATCGAAACCCCGACGGCAGCACGCACCGTCACCCTGCAGCAGGGCACAACCGCAGCCGACACCACCGCAGAACGAATCGCTGACGCGTTGGCGCTCACCGCGAACGTGCCGTACATTCTGAACGGCTGGTACACCGTCGCGAACAACGAGTACTTTCAGGGGTTCGCGAACAGCACCGACATCAACGGAGCCTGCTACGGATACAGCTATGCGTAGCCCGGGGAGCAGCCATTACGTGTAAGATGCACGTGGATGGGCCGACCAGCGTTAACCGAACAGCAGTTCCAAACATCCCTCTTGGTGAGGTTTTGGAAAAACGTCCAGAAGACGGACACATGCTGGCTTTGGACGGCGTCGCTGAACGACCAGGGATACGGCCAGATGACGTACAAGAACCGCAGGCCCGCTCGCTGCCACAGGATCTCTTGGCGGATTCACTACGGGGAGATTCCGGCGGGCTTGTGTGTTTTGCACAGATGTGACGTCAGGCATTGCGTCAGGCCCGACCACTTGTTTCTTGGGACACGCACGGA
>Ga0224505_10000783_pt1 | contig 21293 bp, 19 predicted proteins | sample SF_Jan12_sed_USG_FD_169102 | JGI IMG/M metagenome (GOLD analysis project Ga0224505, IMG submission 169102) | Sediment microbial communities from San Francisco Bay, California, United States - SF_Jan12_sed_USGS_4_1 | ecosystem: Environmental > Aquatic > Marine > Sediment | place: USA: California... | reverse complement strand
ACATCGTGGTAGAGCTGACGCAGGCCGGTGAAACGCTGAACCAGCTGATGCGCGACGCGATCCACGTGGCACAGCAGGCGGTGGGCGAGGGGAACCAGCAGAGCGGGCCCGAGTACGTGCTTGCGGGCGAGACCAACCTGATGGAGTTCGCCGAGCTCTCGAACGTCGAAAAGCTGCGCCGGCTGTTCGATGCCTTCACGTCGAAGCGCGACATCCTGCATCTGCTCGACCAGAGCCTGGGAGCCGAGGGTGTCCAGATCTTCATCGGCCAGGAATCGGGGTACCAGATCCTCGACAACTGCAGCCTGGTTACCGCCCCGTATGCGCTCGACAACGAGACCGTCGGGGTCCTGGGCGTCATCGGCCCGACCCGAATGGCCTACGACCGGGTCATTCCGATCGTCGACGTCACTGCCCGATTACTGGGCTCCGCCTTGAATTCCCGCCGGTAGGCCCGATCTAGCGGGCGAGCGGCCGTGCCGCGGGCCTTTTCCGGGTCCCGCGGGTCGGCGCCCATTGCTTGCAGGCAGGTCAAATGAGCACGAATCCCGAACACGAACCGGCGGCCGCGGCCCCTGGGCAGGACACTCCGGACACGGTTGCCGCAGCCGATGCGGAACTGGCCGTTGCCCAGGTCCAATTGCAGGAGGCCCGCGACGCCCAGCTCCGGGCCCTCGCCGAGATGGAGAACGTCCGCAAGCGGGCACAACGCGACGTGGAGTCGGCGCACCGGTTCGCGGTCGAGCGCTTTGCCGCCGACATGATCGAGGTCCGCGACACCCTTGAACTCGGGCTCGCGGCGGCCGGTGCGGCCCCGGAAGCCGCCAAGTTCGTCGAGGGAGCGCAGGCCACCCTGCGGATGGTCGACAAGGCGTTCGAAAGGGCGGGCATCGCCGTCATGGACCCCGTCGGCCAGAGCTTCAACCCCGAATTCCACGAGGCGATCATGGCCCAGCCCACCGCGGACCACCCGGTCGGCAGCGTCCTGGCCGTCGTCCAGAAGGGCTTTACGCTCAACGGACGCCTGCTCCGGCCGGCCCGTGTCGTCATCGCCCGCGGCCCGGACCCGGCCAACTAGACGTATCCCGTTCTTGAATCCCGGCCGATCGGCCCCCAACTAGCCGGCAACGACATTTCACGGTTTCCCCCGGAGCTTGCACCACCATGGCAAAAGTCATCGGCATCGACCTCGGCACCACCAACTCCTGCGTCGCGATCATGGAAGGCGGCAAGCCCCGCGTGATCGAGAACAGCGAGGGTGACCGCACCACGCCTTCCATCGTCGCCTTCACCAAGGACGACGAGGTCCTGGTCGGCCAGTCGGCCAAGCGCCAGGCCGTGACCAATCCCCACAACACGCTCTACGCGATCAAGCGCCTGATCGGCCGCAAGTACGAAGACTCGGTCGTGCAGAAGGACGTCGGCATGGTCCCGTACAAGATCGTCAGGGCCGACAATGGCGACGCGTGGGTCGAGGTGCACGGCAAGAAGATGGCGCCGCCCGAGATCTCGGCGCGCGTGCTCATGAAGATGAAGAAGACGGCCGAGGACTATCTCGGCGAGCCGGTCACGGAAGCCGTGATCACGGTCCCGGCGTACTTCAATGACCAGCAGCGCCAGGCCACCAAGGACGCCGGCCGCATCGCGGGCCTGACCGTCAAGCGCATCATCAACGAGCCAACGGCGGCTGCCCTGGCCTATGGCCTCGACAAGTCGGGCGGTGACCGCAAGGTGGCCGTGTACGACCTCGGCGGCGGCACCTTCGACGTCTCGATCATCGAATTCGCGGACGTCGACGGCGAGCGCCAGTTCGAAGTGCTCGCCACCAACGGCGACACGTTCCTCGGCGGCGAGGACTTCGACAAGCGCGTCATCGACTACCTCGCGAACGAGTTCCAGAAGGAAAGCGGCGTCGACGTGCGCCGCGACCCGCTCGCGATGCAGCGCCTGAAGGAGGCGGCCGAGAAATCCAAGATCGAGCTCTCTTCCAGCCAGCAGACCGAAGTGAACCTGCCGTACATCACGGCCGACGCTTCCGGCCCGAAACACCTCGCGATGAAGCTCACGCGCGCGAAGCTCGAGTCGCTGGTCGAGGAACTCGTCCAGAAGACGATCGAGCCGTGCCGGATCGCGCTCAAGGACGCGGGCCTCTCGATCAACGACGTCGCCGAGGTGATCCTGGTCGGCGGCCAGACGCGCATGCCGCTCGTGCAGAAGTACGTGAAGGACTTCTTCGGCAAGGAACCGCGCAAAGACGTCAACCCGGACGAAGCCGTCGCCGTGGGCGCGGCGGTGCAGGGCGGCGTGCTGACGGGCGAAGTCAAGGACGTGCTGCTGCTCGACGTCACGCCGCTGTCACTTGGCATCGAGACGCTCGGCGGCGTGATGACCAAGCTGATCGAGAAGAACACCACGATCCCGACCAAGGCGACGCAGGTGTTCTCGACGGCGGACGACAACCAGACGGCCGTGACGATTCACGTGCTGCAGGGCGAGCGCGATCGCGCGCAGGACAACAAGTCGCTCGGCCGGTTCGACCTGTCGGACATTCCGCCGTCGCCGCGTGGCATGCCGCAGATCGAGGTCATGTTCGACATCGACGCGAACGGCATCCTCAACGTGCAGGCGAAGGACAAGGCCACGGGCAAGGAGCAGAAGATCGTCATCAAGGCCTCGAGCGGACTGACCGAGGAAGAGATCAAGCAGATGGTCCGTGACGCCGAGGCGCACGCGGAAGAGGACAAGAAGTTCCGCGAGCTGGCCGAAACGCGCAACCGGGCCGACGCACTGGTGCACGCCGCCGAGAAGTCGCTCAAGGACCTCGGCGACAAGGTCGCGTCGGAGGATCGCGCCCGCGTCGAAGCCGCGGCTGCGGACCTGAAGGCCGTGCTGCGGGGCGACGACAAGGACATCATCGAAAAGAAGGCGCAAGCCCTGGCCGAAGCCTCGGCCAAGGTCGCACAGCAGGCCTACGCCAGCCAGGCGGGTCCCGAGGCGGGTGCCGAGGGCGCCGGCGGTGGCCAGGCGGGTGCCCAGCCCGGCGGGAAGGACGAAGTGCTGGACGCCGAGTTCGAAGAGGTCAACAAGGACAAGGACCGCAAGGGCTGAGGCGCAATCCGGCCCGCGCGCGGCGGCGCGTATGGCTATGATGCACGCGCTGAGAATCGACCGCCGCGGGGCGCATAACCCCGCGGCGTTTCTGCATTGAATCAACTGCGTTACGGCGAGCCGAAGCGGATGGCGAAGCGCGATTATTACCAGGTGCTGGAACTGACCCGGTCGGCGACGGAGGCCGAGATCAAGAAGGCCTATCGCCGTCTGGCGATGAAGCTGCACCCGGACCGCAACCAGCACGATCACGAGACCGAGGAGAAGTTCAAGGAGGCCAAGGAGGCCTACGAAGTGCTCTCGGACGCGCAGAAGCGCGCGGCCTACGACCAGTTCGGGCACGCGGGCGTCGATGCCGCCGCGCGCGGAGGTCATGGTGGGCAGGGTTTCGATCCACGTGACGCGTTCGGTGACATCTTCGGCGACGTGTTCGGCGACATCTTCGGCGGCGGTCGCCGTGGACGTTCGCAGGTGTTCCGCGGTGCGGACCTGCGCTACGAACTCGAGCTCGACCTCGAGCAGGCCGTGTTCGGCGACACCGTCAATCTCGATTTCGCGACACTCGGCGAATGCGAAGACTGCAAGGGCTCGGGCTCGGCCAAGGGCGCGAAACCCGTTGCCTGCGAGACGTGCCATGGCCAGGGCCAGGTGCGCATGCAGCAGGGCTTCTTCACCGTGCAGCAGACCTGCCCGCGCTGTCAGGGCCGCGGCCAGGTCGTGAGCGATCCCTGCGGCAAGTGCCGCGGGCAGGGCCGCACGCGCAAGCAGAAGACGCTCGCCGTCAAGGTGCCGGCCGGCGTCGATACCGGCGACCGCATCCGGTTGAGCGGCGAAGGCGAGGCGGGGCGCAACGGCGGTCCGTCGGGCGATCTCTACGTCGAGGTCCGTGTCCGCGACCACGCGATCTTCGAGCGCGACGGCGCGCATCTCTCGTGCGAAGTGCCGATCAGTTTCAAGACGGCGACGCTCGGCGGCAGCATCGAGGTGCCGACGCTCGACGGCGACGTCACGATCAAGGTTCCGGCCGAGACGCAGTCGGGTCGCGTGTTCCGCCTGCGTGAAAAGGGCATCAAGCCCGTGCGCGGCGGAACCACGGGCGACCTGTTCTGTCGCGTCGTCGTGGAAACGCCAGTGCACCTCACGCGCGAGCAGAAAGACCTGCTGCTGAAGTTCGACGATTCGTTGCGCGCCGACAGCAGGCACCATCATCCGCGCGAGGAATCCTGGGTCGACGGCGTGAAGCGCTTCTTTACCAGCCTCGGCGAGTGACACCCCCATGGCCGTTCCGCTCAGCGTCGCGATGTTAGGGGCCTCGGGCCGGATGGGCCGGAGCATCATCCCGCTGGTCGCGGGCGACTCGAGCGGCCTGCGCCTGAGCGGCGCGCTGGTCGCACGTGGCGACGATTCGATCGGCCAGGATGCGGGCTCGTTCGCGGGATCGGCACCGCTTGCCATCGCGATCACCGACGACCCGCGGCGTGCCCTGGCCGGGGCCGGTGTCGCCATCGATTTCACGCTGGCCGCGGCCTCGATCCGCAACGCCGCGCTGTGTCGCGAACTTGGCGTGCCGATGGTGATCGGCACGACCGGCCACGACGGCGCGCAGCTCGCCGAACTCGAGCAGGTCGCGCGCGGGTTGCCGGTCGTACTCGCGCCCAACATGAGCCTGGGCGTCAACGTGCTGTTCAAGCTGGCGGAACTCGCGGCGCGGGCGCTCAAGGCGGAGCAGTACGACGCCGAGATCTTCGAAGCACACCATCGCAACAAGGTCGACGCACCGAGCGGGACTGCGCTGGGTCTCGGGCGGGCCGCTGCCATGGGCCGGGGCGTCGAACTGGACTCGGTCGCCGAATACGCGCGGCACGGCACTACCGGCGCTCGCGAGGTCGGCAAGATCGGGTTCAGCGTGGTGCGCGGCGGGGACATCGTCGGCGATCACCGCCTGATCTTTGCCGGTCCCGGCGAGACCGTCGAGCTTGCGCATCACGCGCAGGACCGTTCGGGCTTTGCCCGCGGCGCGCTGGTGGCCGCTCGCTGGGTCGTCGGGCGTCCGCCGGGCCTGTACTCGATGGCTGACGTTCTCGGTCTTTGACCGCGCCAAAGAGCGCGTGGCACAACCCGGGACGCTCGCGTAGAATCTCTTACTTAGCCCGTGAGACAAATCTTCGCCGGAGTGAGCACAGCTCAACCCCGGTGGTGGTCGCACGCGCTAGTACCTGATCGCTGCGCCGGAGGTATCCCGTGACGACACCCGCTGTCTTGGCTCTCGAGGACGGCACAGTGTTTCGCGGCGTTTCCGTCGGCGCCGCCGGCACGTCGACCGGCGAGGTGGTGTTCAACACCGCCATGACGGGGTACCAGGAAATCCTGACCGACCCGTCGTATTGCCGGCAGATCGTCACCCTGACGTACCCGCACATCGGCAACACCGGCACCAACCCCGACGACCACGAGTCGAGCCTCGTCCACGCCGCGGGTCTCGTGATCCGCGACCTGCCGTTGCTGCACTCGAGCTGGCGCGCCACCGAATCCTTGCCGGAGTTCCTGCGCCGACGGAACACGGTTGCCGTCGCCGAGATCGACACCCGCAAGCTGACGCGCATCCTGCGCGAGAAGGGCGCGCAGGCCGGCTGCATCGCGAGCGGCGACGCCGCACTGCGCCCCGACCTCGCGATCGAGGCGGCACGCCGCTTCCCGGGCCTGAAGGGCATGGACCTCGCCAAGGTCGTCTGCACCGACCGGCCCTACCAGTGGAACGAGGGCACGAACTGGTCGCTGGAACAGGGCCCGGGTCGCCGGGCGGGCCAGCGCCTGCACGTCGTGGCCTATGACTTCGGCATCAAGCGCAACATCCTGCGCCTGCTCTCAGACCACGGCTGCCGCATGACCGTCGTCCCGGCGCAGACCTCGGCCGCGGACGTCATGGCGCTCGCGCCGGATGGCGTATTCCTCTCGAACGGTCCGGGCGACCCCGAGCCGTGCAGCTATGCGATCGACGCCACGCGCGCATTCCTCGCCAGCGGCACGCCGATCTTCGGCATCTGCCTCGGGCACCAGATCCTGGGCCTCGCGCTGGGTGCGAAGACGGTCAAGATGAAATTCGGCCACCACGGAGCGAACCACCCGGTGCTCGAAATCGAGACGGGTCGCGTGCTGATCACCTCCCAGAACCACGGCTTCGCCGTCGACGAGACCACGCTGCCTCCGAACGCAAGAGTCACCCACAAGTCCCTGTTCGACGGCTCGCTGCAGGGCATCGCCTGCGTCGATGTTCCGGCGTTCAGTTTCCAGGGGCACCCCGAAGCCAGCCCGGGTCCGCGCGACCTCGCGCCGCTGTTTGGGCGATTCGTCGAATCGATGCTGCGCAGGGCGGACACCACGCCGCTACGCAGGACGGTCTGATCGCAGGAGTTCCCGCCCGCATGCCCAAGCGCACAGACCTCGACAGCATCCTGATCATCGGCGCCGGCCCGATCGTCATCGGCCAGGCGTGCGAGTTCGATTACTCCGGCGCCCAGGCGTGCAAGGCGCTGCGGGAGGAGGGGTACCGCGTCATTCTCGTCAACTCGAACCCCGCGACGATCATGACCGACCCCGAGATGGCCGACTCGATCTACATCGAGCCCATCCACTGGCGCACGGTGGCCCGCATCATCGAAAAGGAGCGTCCCAGCGCGCTGCTGCCCACGATGGGCGGCCAGACGGCGCTCAACTGCGCGCTCGATCTCGTCCGCGAAGGCGTGCTGGAAAAGTACGACGTCGAACTGATCGCCGCCTCGCGCGAAGCGATCGACATGGCCGAGGACCGCGAGCTGTTCCGCAACGCCATGCGCGACATCGGCCTCGATTGCCCGCGCTCGCGCGTCGCGCACAGCCTGGAGGAAGCGCTCGCGATCCAGGCCGAGATCGGCTTCCCGACCGTCATCCGCCCCTCGTTCACGCTCGGCGGCAGCGGCGGCGGCATCGCGTACAACCGCGAGGAGTTCGAGCAGATCGTCGCACGCGGGCTCGACGCGTCCCCGACCAGCGAAGTGCTGCTCGAGGAATCGGTGATCGGGTGGAAGGAATTCGAGATGGAAGTGGTCCGCGACAAGGCGGACAACTGCATCATCGTCTGCGCCATCGAGAACCTCGATCCGATGGGCGTGCACACGGGTGATTCGATCACCGTCGCGCCGGCGCAGACGCTGACGGACAAGGAATACCAGCTGATGCGCGACGCGTCGATCGCGGTCCTGCGCAAGATCGGCGTGGAATGCGGCGGCTCGAACGTGCAGTTCGCCATCAGCCCCACCGACGGTCGCCTGCTCGTCATCGAGATGAACCCGCGTGTATCGCGCTCGTCGGCGCTCGCGTCGAAGGCCACCGGCTTCCCGATCGCCAAGGTCGCGGCGAAGCTGGCCATCGGCTACACGCTCGACGAGCTGCGCAACGACATCACGGGCGGCGCCACGCCCGCGTCGTTCGAGCCGACGATCGATTACGTGGTCACCAAGATCCCGCGGTTCACGTTCGAGAAGTTCCCGGGCGCCAACCAGCGGCTGACGACGCAGATGAAGTCGGTGGGCGAGGTGATGGCGATGGGCCGCACCTTCCAGGAGTCGTTGCAGAAGGCGCTGCGTGGCCTCGAGACCGGCATCGACGGCCTGACGCCGATCGCGTCGCTGCCACTGGTCGACGACGACGCACGCAATGCGCTGCTCGAGGAATTGCGCATGCCGGGCCCGGACCGCCTGCGCTACGTCGGCGACGCGTTCCGCGCCGGGCTGACGCTGGCCGAAGTCCACAAGGCTTCGCGCATCGATCCGTGGTTCCTCGCGCAACTCGAGGACATCGTCAGCGAAGAGCGTGCGATCGCGGCGGGCGGCAAGCCGGCGCTCGATCAGCCCCGCGTGCGCGCGCTGAAGCGCAAGGGCTTCGCCGACAGCCGCATCGCCAGGCTGATCGGAGTCCCCGAGGCGGACGTGAGCGGGCACCGTCGCGCACTGGGCGTCCGGCCCGTCTTCAAGCGCGTCGACACCTGCGCCGCCGAATTCGCGACCTCCACGGCGTACATGTATTCCACGTACGAGGACGAGTGCGAATCCAGGCCCACGACCAGGCGCAAGATCGTGATCCTGGGCGGCGGCCCCAACCGTATCGGCCAGGGGATCGAGTTCGACTACTGCTGCGTGCATGCGGCGCTCGCGCTGCGCGAGGACGGATTCGAGACCATCATGGTCAACTGCAACCCGGAGACGGTCTCGACCGACTACGACACGTCCGACCGCCTCTATTTCGAGCCGCTCACGCTCGAAGACGTCATGGAGATCATGCACGTCGAGCAGCCGTTCGGCGTGATCGTGCAGTACGGCGGCCAGACGCCGCTCAAGCTGGCAAAGGCGCTGGAAGCGGCGGGCGTGCCGATCATCGGCACGAGTCCCGACTCGATCGACGTCGCGGAAGACCGCGAGCGCTTCCAGCAACTCGTCACCAGGCTGAAGCTGCGCCAGCCGCCGAATCGTACGGCCCGCACCGAGGACGAAGCCGTGCGCCTGGCGACCGAAGTCGGCTTCCCGCTGGTCGTGCGCCCGAGCTACGTGCTCGGCGGCCGGGCCATGGAAGTCGTGTTCAGCGAAGACGACCTTCGCGTCTACATGAACACGGCGGTGCAGGTGTCGCACGACAGCCCGGTGCTGCTCGACCGCTTCCTCGACCTTGCGATCGAAGTCGACGTCGACGCGATCTGCGACGGCAAGGACGTCTACGTCGGCGGCATCATGGAGCACATCGAGCAGGCCGGCGTGCACTCGGGCGACTCCGGTTGCTCGCTGCCGCCAAGCAGCCTGAGCAAGGAGCTGCAGGATACGATCCGCGAGCAGACGCGCCGCCTGGCGCTCGCGCTCAACGTCATCGGCCTGATGAACGTCCAGTTCGCCATCCAGAACGGCGTGGTCTACGTGCTCGAAGTGAACCCCCGCGCGTCGCGCACGGCACCTTTCGTCTCGAAGGCGACCGGTGTGGCAATGGCGAAGGCGGGCGCGCGCGTCATGACCGGGCGCACGCTGGTCGAGCTCAACCTGACGCGTGAGCGCGTCCCGAAGTACTTCTCGGTCAAGGAAGCGGTGTTTCCGTTCGGCAAGTTCCCGGACGCCGACCCCATCCTGGGTCCGGAAATGAAGTCGACGGGCGAGGTCATGGGCACCGGCCGCAGTTTCGGCGAGGCCTACGCCAAGGCCCAGGCCGCCTCGGGCGTGACGCTGCCCACGCGCGGCGTCTGCCTGATCAGCGTGCGTGAGCGCGACAAGCCGGGGGCCATCGAACTTGGCAAGCGCCTGCGCGCCCAGGGTTTCGAGATCGTTGCGACCCAGGGCACGGCCGACGCGCTGGAAGCGAACGGCGTCGAATGCCGGCGCGCCAACAAGGTCCGCGAGGGCCGGCCCCACATCGTCGACATGATCAAGAACGACGAGTTCAGCCTCATCGTGAACACGACCGAGGGCAAGCAGGCCGTGCGCGAGTCCAACTCGATCCGGCGCGAGGCCGTGGCCCGCAAGGTGACCTACTACACCACGCTGGCGGGCGCGCTGGCCACCTGCGAGGCCATCGACCACCTTCAGGACGTCGAGGTGAACCGCCTGCAGGATCTTCACAAGGAAGTTTGGATATGACGCGTAAGCCCATGACTTCCAAGGGCGCGGAGCGTCTTCGGGAGGAACTCAAGCGGCTCAAGCAGGTCGAGCGGCCGCGTATCATACAGGCCATCGCGGAGGCGCGTGCCCATGGCGACCTCAGCGAGAACGCGGAATACCACGCGGCTCGCGAGCAGCAGAGTTTCTGCGAAGGCCGGATCAACGAACTCGAGCACGAGTTGTCCCACTCGCACATCATCGACGTCTCGAGCCTGCCGAAGACCGAAAGGGTGGTTTTCGGCGCCACCGTGCACCTCGAGACGAGCACCGGCGAGGAAGTCGTCTACCAGATCGTCGGCGAGCAGGAAGCCGACATCCGCCGCAACCTGATCTCGATCACGTCGCCGATTGCGCGTGCACTGGTCGGCAAGACAGCCGGGGACGAGGTCCATGTCGCGGTGCCGGGCGGCACCCGCTCGTACGAAATCGTGATTGTTCGCTACGAGTAGGGATCTTTCGCGCCGTCGATCGGCGCGATCTGGAACTTCGATGGCGTGCAGGGATCCGCGGCCCCAGACTGCCTGACAGCGGTGTTACGCGTCCGGCAGGAGGATCTTCGTCTTTTCGGGATTGGCCCGGTAAAACAGTGCCACGTGGCCGATGCGCTGGACGATTTCCGAGCGCGTCGAGGCTGCCAGCTCGGCCAGCACGCCGTCCCGCGTTGCGCGATCGCCCACCCGTGCCCTCACCTTGACCAGTTCATGGTGCCCCAGCGCCCCGTCCATTTCCGCCACCAGGTTCGGGCCGAGCCCGGACACACCGATCAGGACTACCGGGTCCAGGTCGTGGCCGAGGCGGCGGAGGTATTTGCGTTGGGTGTCGGACAGCATGGGAAGGGGTCAGGGGATGGGGGTTGGGGGATAGTCGAGCCGCAGCGGTGCGGCCCCGGGGGCGGCTATCATCCTTGACCGGCACCTGTTTCGCACTAATTTGACATTGTCCGGCCGGGAATCGACACCAGTATCCGGCGCAGAAAGTGCACTTCCGACTATCCCCTAACCCCCATCCCCTATCCCCTTGGCAAAGCGCACCAAATCCTCCGCCGCGTGGCTCGCCGAGCACGAATCCGACCCTTACGTGAAAAGGGCCCGGGACGAGGGCTGGCGTTCGCGGGCGGTCTACAAGCTCGACGAGATCCAGAAATCCGACCGGATACTGCGGCCAGGCATGACCATCCTCGATCTGGGCGCGGCGCCCGGCAGCTGGAGCCAGTACGCGAAGCGGTTGCTGGACGGCAGAGGTCGGATCATCGCCATGGACATCCTCGACATGCCGGCCATCCCGGGGGTGGAATTCCTGCAGGGCGACTTCAATGACGACGCCGTGCTCGAGCAACTGTTCGCCATGGTGGGCCCGGCCAAAGTCGACCTTGTCATGTCCGACATAGCCCCAAACATGATGGGCATTGCGGACGTGGACCACGACCGGTCGCTGCAGCTGGTGGAACTTGCAGTCGATTTCGCCGGTCGGACGCTGCGTCCCGGTGGCGATTTCCTCGCCAAGGTCTTCCAGGGCCGGGGATTCCAGCCGCTCGTTTCGCAGCTGCGGGAACGCTTTGAATCCGTGAAGTTGCGCAAGCCGAAAGCATCGCGAGCGCGCAGTGCCGAGGTCTACGTTCTGGCACGCGGGTATCGATTGGTGTAGTGTCAATTCGGCCGTAAGCGCGCGCACGATGCGCGCGGCAGATCCGGCTGATCCGAGGTCAGGAAGTGAACGATTTGGCCAAGAATGTCGTCTTGTGGGTCGTGATCGCCGTGGTGCTCGCCACGGTGGTGAGCAATTTCAGCTCGCGCGGGCACGCCGTGCAGGAGATGCCGTATTCGACGTTCCTGACCCACGTCAAGGACGGTACCGTTTCGCAAGTCACCTTCACCGGCGACAAGATCAGCGGGCTCCGCTCCAGTGGCGAGCAATTCGTGGTCTATAACCCGGAAACCGACAACTCGGCGTTGATCGGCACGCTGCAGCAGAGCGGCGTCACCTTCAGCGCCGCGCCGCCGGAACGCCAGTCGTTCCTGATGCAGTTGTTCGTCTCGTCGTTCCCGATCCTGCTGCTGATCGGCGTCTGGGTGTACTTCATGCGCCAGATGCAGGGCGGGGCGGGCGGCCGCGGCGCCATGTCGTTCGGCAAGAGCAGGGCGCGGCTGCTCAATGAAGACCAGGTCACGGTCACGTTCGCGGACGTCGCGGGCGTCGACGAAGCCAAGGAAGAGGTCTCCGAGATCGTCGACTTCCTCAAGGACCCGGGCAAGTTCCAGCGCCTCGGCGGCAAGATCCCGCGGGGCGTGCTGATGGTCGGTTCGCCTGGCACCGGCAAGACGCTGCTGGCCAAGGCGATCGCCGGCGAAGCGAAGGTGCCGTTCTTCACCATTTCCGGTTCGGATTTCGTCGAGATGTTCGTCGGCGTGGGCGCGTCCCGCGTGCGCGACATGTTCGAGCAGGCCAAGAAGCAGGCGCCGTGCATCATCTTCATCGACGAAATCGACGCGGTCGGCCGCCATCGCGGCGCCGGTCTCGGCGGTGGGCACGACGAGCGCGAGCAGACGCTGAACCAGTTGCTGGTCGAGATGGACGGCTTCGAAGGCAACGAAGGCGTCATCGTCATCGCGGCCACCAACCGTCCCGACGTGCTCGACCCGGCGTTGCTGCGCCCGGGCCGCTTCGACCGCCAGGTGGTCGTGCCGTTGCCGGACGTGCGCGGCCGTGAGCAGATCCTCAAGGTTCACATGCGCAAGTTGCCGCTGGCCGAGGACGTCAAGCCATCGATCATCGCCCGCGGCACGCCTGGCTTCTCGGGCGCCGATCTCGCCAATCTCGTGAACGAGGCGGCGTTGTTCGCGGCACGCGCGAACCGCCGGACCGTGACGATGGAAGAGTTCGAGCGCGCCAAGGACAAGATCATGATGGGCGCCGAGCGCAAGTCGATGGTCATGGACGACAACGAGAAGAGGCTCACCGCGTACCACGAAGCCGGGCATGCGATCGTGGGCCTCAGCGTCCCCGACCACGACCCGGTGTACAAGGTCTCGATCATCCCGCGCGGGCGCGCGCTGGGCATCACGATGTTCCTGCCGGAGGCCGATCGCTACAGCACGAGCAAGCGCCGGCTCGAGAGCCGTATCGCAACGCTGTTCGGCGGCCGCGTCGCCGAGGAAATCGTCTTCGGGCCAGAATACGTGACCACGGGAGCTTCGAACGACATCGAACGCGCGACCGAGATCGCCCGCAGCATGGTCACGAAATGGGGCCTCTCGGACAAGCTCGGTCCGCAGACGTATGCGGAAGACGAGGGCGAAGTGTTCCTCGGTCGCAGTGTGACCCAGCACAAGCAGGTGTCCGACGTCACGGCGCACGTGATCGACGAGGAGATCCGCGTCCTCATCGACTCCAACTTCCAGCGTGCCAGGAGCATTCTTGAGCGCGACATCGAGAAACTGCACAAGATGGCGGAGGCGCTGATCAAGTACGAGACGATCGACGATTCGCAGATCGCCGACATCATGCAGGGCCACGAGCCGAAGCCGCCGGCCGACTGGGAAGATCCCCACCCGGACTCGCCGGCCGACGTCCGTCCGCGGCCGACGCGCGGCGAAGGCGATGCGCCGTCCGGACGACCCGCCCCGCAACACTAGCCGAGGGGTTAGGGGATGGGGGATGGGGGTTAGTCGGAAGGGCGGCATTGCCGCCCTTTCCTTTTCGGGGAACACAATTGCGGCAACGGCACCGGATGGATCGACGGACTGCTTTCACTAATCCCTAACCCCCATCCCCTAACCCCTTCCCGATGTTGCTCCGCTGCCGCGACCGATCGCTCTCCCTCGACGTCCCCGCTGTCATGGGCATCCTCAACGTCACGCCGGACTCGTTCTCGGACGGCGGCCTGCACTTCGAACGGCAGGCGGCGATCGCGGCCGGACTGCGCATGGTCGAGGAGGGCGCCGCCATCATCGACGTCGGCGGCGAGTCGACGCGGCCGGGCGCGGCGGCAGTTGCCGTGCAACTGGAAGTCGACCGCGTAGTGCCGGTGATCGAAGCCCTTGCGGCCCGTGCCGACGTCCTGCTCTCGGTCGACACCAGCAAACCAGAGGTGATCACGGCCGCCCTGCGTGCCGGTGCGCACCTCGTGAACGACATCCGCGCGTTGCGCGTGCCGGGGGCATTGGCGGCTGCAGCGGCGCAGGACGCCGCCGTCTGCGTCATGCACATGCAGGGCGAGCCTGCAACGATGCAGGCCGATCCGCGCTACGACGACGTCGTCGCCGAGGTCCGTGGCTTTCTCCTGGCGCGCGCCAACGCCTGCCTGGAGGCAGGCATCCGCAGCGATTCGATCTGCATCGACCCCGGCATCGGGTTCGGCAAGACGTACCGGCACAACGTCGAACTGCTGCGAAACCAGAGTGCGTTCACGGGTCTGGGCTATCCGGTGCTGATCGGCGTTTCGCGCAAGGGGGTCATCGGTATCATGACGGGCCGGCCAGCCTCGGAGCGGCTGGTCGGCAGCGCCGTCGCCGCCGCGTTTGCGGTGCAGGCGGGGGCGGCGATCATCCGTGCGCACGACGTCGCCGCCACGGTCGATGCAGTCAAGGTGGCGGTAGCGCTGGGCGAAGCAGCGGAACGAACGTAAGCACGGTGGCGCGAGCGGCGGGGAGCCGTCCCGCAGAGGAGCGAGCAACAGATGGCCAGGAAGTATTTCGGCACCGATGGCGTGCGCGGCCGGGTCGGCCAGGAACCGATGACGGTCGAGTTCGCGCTGCGACTCGCGAGCGCGGCGGCCCGCGTGCTCGCACCGGATGGCGGCACCGCACTCGTCGGCAAGGACACGCGCCTGTCGGGCTACATGTTCGAAGCCGCGCTCGAGGCGGGCTTCGTCGCCGCCGGCGTCGACGTGAGCCTGATCGGTCCATTGCCGACGCCCGGCATCGCGTACCTGGCGCAGAAGTCCGGTTGCAAGTTCGGCGTGGTCATCAGCGCCTCGCACAATCCGTACGAGGACAACGGCATCAAGTTCTTCGACGAGCATGGCAGCAAGCTGTCCGACGAACTCGAGGAACAGATCGAGGCCTACCTCGACAGTCCGGCCCTCACGCGCGAGTCGATCCATCTCGGCAAGGCAACGCGCGTCGACAAGTCGCGCGTCGCGTACCAGGAGTTCTGCATGTCGGTGCTGCCGAAGGGCACCGACCTGTCGGGACTGAAGGTCGTCATCGACTGCGCGAACGGGGCGGCCTACAAGGTGGCGCCGCGGGTGCTCACCGATCTCGGCGCCGAGATCATCCCGCTCGGCTGCTCGCCGAACGGCCGCAACATCAACCTGCGCTGCGGTTCCACGTCGCCCGAGCTGATCCAGGCGACGGTTTCGGGTGTGCACGCGGACGTCGGCATCGCGCTCGACGGTGACGGCGACCGGCTGGTGATGGTCGATCATCTCGGCCGCATCGCGGACGGCGATCAACTGCTGTACGTCATCGCCTCGGATCGCAAGCGCGCCGGCACGTTGCAGGGGCCGGTGGTCGGCACGGTGATGAGCAACCTGGGACTCGAGCAGAAGCTGCGGGCCGAGGGCGTGGAATTCCTGCGTGCGCAGGTCGGCGACCGCTACGTGCTGGCCATGCTCAAGGCGCACGGTGGCGTGCTCGGCGGCGAAACGTCCGGTCACTTGCTGTGCCTCGATCGCACGACCACGGGCGACGGCCTGATCAGCGCCCTGGAGGTGCTCGCCGTGATGAAGCGAACGGGGCTGCCGCTCGCCGAACTCGTTGCGGGCATGCCGAAGTTCCCGCAGGTGATGATCAACGTCCGCGTCAGGGAGCGCATCGATCCGTCGCAGTCACCGGCCATCCAGGACGCCGTCAGGCGCGTCGAGCAGGGCCTCGGTTCGTCGGGGCGGGTGGTGCTGCGGGCGTCCGGTACGGAGCCGGTGATCCGCGTCATGATCGAGGCCGAGGAAGAAGCGGTCGCGTCCCGATACGCGAAGGAACTCGCGGAGGTCGTGCGTACGGCCGTCTGAGCGGTGGCCGTTCCGCATTGCTTTAACCCGGACCCGCCGCTAAGATCGCGCGCCTTTCGCGGCCGGCCCCTTGGGCCGGGCTCGCTCACACCATTCAGGGGTAGTCAGCCATGCGTAAGCCGCTCGTCGCGGGCAACTGGAAAATGCACGGGTCGCGTGCGGAAAACGCGAGCCTCGTCAGCGGTTTGCTCGATCTGCTGCAGCCGGGAAAGCGTGCCGAAATCCTGTTGTGCCCGCCGTTCCCGTACCTGATGGAAACCGGTCGCCTGCTGAAGGATTCCGGCGTGGCGCTCGGCGCCCAGTCGGTCTGCGCGGAGTCGCAGGGCGCCTTCACGGGCGAGGTGTCCGCCGCGATGCTGAAGGACGTCGGCTGCCGCTACGTCCTGGTGGGCCACTCGGAGCGTCGCCAGCTGTTCGGGGAGCGCGATGCGCTCGTCGCGCGGAAATTCGTGGCGGCCCAGGGCCACGGGCTGGTGCCGGTGCTGTGCGTGGGCGAAACCCTCGAGGAGCGCGAGGGTGACCAGACGACCAGCGTCGTCTCCCGCCAGCTCGAGGCCGTGCTGGCGGTGAGCGGGGTGCAGGCGCTTGCCAAGGCGGTGATCGCCTACGAACCGGTCTGGGCGATCGGTACCGGCCGTACGGCTTCGCCGGAGCAGGCCCAGGAAGTGCACGCGATGATTCGTGCCAAGGTTGCGGAACGGGATGGTACAATAGGCGGATCGGTCAGGATCCTGTACGGCGGGAGCGTCAAGGCTTCCAACGCCCAGGAACTGTTTGCGATGCCCGATATCGACGGCGGACTCGTCGGCGGCGCGTCGCTCAAGGCGGATGAGTTCGCACGGATCTGCGCTGGCGCAGGTTGACGGCGAAGCGTCGTCGCCCGCAGGCATAAGCATAAGGTTTCTTTGCGATGAATTGGCTGCAGATCTCCGCTGTCCTGTTCCACGTGCTGCTGGCGGTTGCCATCATCGGCATCGTGCTGCTTCAGCGCGGCAAGGGCGCGGATGCCGGCGCCGGTTTCGGCGCAGGTGCCTCGGGCACCGTGTTCGGCGCGCGGGGCTCCGCCTCGTTCCTGTCGCGAACCACCGCGGTCCTTGCCACGATGTTCTTCCTGACGAGCCTGGGCCTGACGTACCTGTTCAGCCAGCGCAAGGAGGCGACCAGCGTCGTCGACACCGTCACGCAGGAAGCGCCGGCACCCCTGACCACGCCCGCTCAGCTGCCAGTGCTGCCGTCGGCGCCGGCCGCGAGCACGCCCGCTCCGGCCATGGGCACCGAGCCTGCTCCCGCACAGCAGACTCCGCCACCGTCGCAAGCGCCGGCCGGCAACTGAGGCGGGGACGAACTGGACGACGACGCGGATGTGGTGGAATTGGTAGACACGCTAGCTTGAGGGGTTAGTGCCGAAAGGCGTGAGAGTTCGAGTCTCTCCATCCGCACCAGGACGAACGAGGCGAGCCGAGGCTCGCCTTTTTCATGCGCGCTCTTACTGCACTGCAATCCGTGCTGTTAGAATCGCGGGCTAGTCGAACCCGCTTCGAGACTGCCCCTCGACATGCTCGCGCAATACCTGCCGATCCTGATCTTTCTCGCGGTTGCAGGCGCTCTCGGCGTCCTCCTGCTCGTGCTCGGCTATCTCTTCGCGCCCAGCCGGCCCGACGCGGCGAAGCTCTCGCCCTACGAGTGCGGCTTCGAGGCATTCGAGGACTCGCGCATGAAGTTCGACGTGCGCTATTACCTCGTCGCCATCCTCTTCATCGTGTTCGATCTCGAAATCGCCTTCCTGTTCCCGTGGGCCGTCGCGCTCGACTCGATCGGCATCGTCGCGCTCGCCGCGATGGGCGTGTTCCTGCTGGTGCTCGTGGTCGGCTTCGTCTACGAGTGGAAGAAAGGGGCGCTCGAATGGGACTAGAGGCACCGAGTACCAGCGACGCACCGGACCGAGGCGTGTTCACCACCTCGGTGGATGCGCTCATGAACTGGGCGCGCACCGGGTCGATGTGGCCGATGACGTTCGGCCTCGCCTGCTGCGCCGTCGAAATGATGCACGCGGGTGCCGCCCGTTACGATCTCGACCGGTTCGGCATCGTCTTCCGCCCGAGCCCGCGCCAGTCCGACGTGATGATCGTGGCCGGCACGCTGGTCAACAAGATGGCGCCGGCCCTGCGCAAGGTCTACGACCAGATGCCCGAGCCGCGCTGGGTCATCTCGATGGGCTCGTGCGCGAACGGCGGCGGCTATTACCATTATTCGTATGCCGTGGTCCGCGGTTGCGACCGGATCGTGCCCGTCGACGTGTACGTGCCGGGTTGTCCGCCGTCCGCCGAGGCCCTGATCTACGGCCTCATCCAGCTGCAGAAGAAGATCCACCGCACGCAGACGATTGCGCGCTGAGCACGGTCGAGCAGATTCATGAACCAGGCGTTGGAACAACTCGCCGAGACGATCTCGGGCCGCTTCGCCGGGCAGGTTGCGCGCGTGGATTCGCGTTGCGGCGAGCTGACGTTCGAAGTCGCGCCAGCTGCGCTGCTCGCGGTGTGCCAGGCGCTGCGAGACGAGGCCGGCTGGAGCTTCGAGCAACTCATCGACCTGTGCGGCGTCGACTACGTGTCCTACGGCCGGGACGAATGGAACACCGACACGGCGACGTTCCGTGGCTTCAGTCGCGGCCGTGACGTGCAGACCCCGGCTCGCGCACGCCCGGCAGGCGAGGGCGAGGGCGAGGGCGACGGCGCGGAGAAGCGTTTTGCCGTCGTCTATCACCTGCTGAGCGTCAGGCACAATCGCCGCCTGCGCCTGCGCACGTGGTGCGAACCTGGCGAGCCGCCGATGGTCGACTCGGTCATCGAAGTCTGGAAGGCCGCCGACTGGTTCGAGCGCGAGGCGTTCGACCTCTTCGGCATCCTCTTCCGCGGCCACCCGGACCTGCGGCGCCTGCTGACGGACTACGGCTTCATCGGCCATCCGTTCCGCAAGGATTTCCCGCTCTCCGGCAACGTGGAAGTCCGCTACGACCCGGGCAAGGGCCGCGTCGTGTACGAGCCCGTCAGTATCGAGCCGCGGACGCTGGTGCCACGCGTGATCCGCTCGGACCACCGCTATGAGCCGGCCTTGAAGGACACGCCCGAGAATGGCTGAGATCCGCAGCTATACGATGAATTTCGGCCCGCAGCATCCCGCGGCCCACGGCGTGTTGCGCCTGGTGCTCGAGATGGACGGCGAGGTCGTGCAGAAGGCGGATCCGCACATCGGCCTGTTGCATCGCGCCACCGAGAAGCTCGCCGAGAGCAAGCCGTACAACCAGTCGATCGGCTACATGGACCGGCTCGACTACGTCTCGATGATGTGCAACGAGCACGCGTACTGCATGGCGATCGAGAAGCTGCTCGGCGTGCAGGTGCCGAGCCGCGCGCAGTACATCCGCGTCATGTTCGACGAGATCACGCGCATCCTGAACCACCTGATGTGGCTCGGCGCGCACGGCCTCGACATCGGTGCGATGACGATGTTCCTGTACTGCTTCCGCGAGCGCGAGGACCTGATGGACTGCTACGAGGCGGTCTCGGGCACGCGCATGCACGCGACGTATTACCGCCCGGGCGGCGTCTATCGCGACCTGCCCGACACGCTGCCGAAGTACCAGCCGTCGCGCTTCCGCAGCGCGAAGGAAATCAACCGGCTGAACGACGCGCGCTCGGGCACGCTGCTCGACTTCATCGACGATTTCACGGTGCGCTTCCCGGCCGCGATCGACGAGTACGAGACGCTGCTCACCGACAACCGCATCTGGAAGCAGCGCACGGTCAACATCGGCGTCGTGACGCCCGAGCGTGCGCTCAACCTGGGCTTCACCGGCCCGGTCCTGCGCGGCTCCGGCATCGCGTGGGACCTGCGCAAGAAGCAGCCGTACGAAGTCTATGACCGCATGGACTTCGACATTCCGGTCGGCGTCAACGGCGACTGCTACGACCGCTACCTGGTCCGCGTCGAGGAACTGCGCCAGTCGAATCGCATCGTCAAGCAGTGCGTCGACTGGCTCAGGAAGAACCCCGGCCCGGTCATGATCGACGATCACAAGATCGTGCCGCCGCGCCGCGAAGAGATGAAGGGCGACATGGAATCGCTGATCCATCACTTCAAGCTGTTCACGGAAGGCTTCTGCGTGCCGGCGGGCGAGTCCTACGCCGCGGTCGAGGCGCCGAAGGGCGAGTTCGGCATTTACCTCGTGTCGGACGGCGCCAACAAGCCGTACCGCCTCAAGTGCCGCGCGCCGGGTTTCGCGCACCTCGCGGCGCTCGAGGAAATGACCGCGGGTCACATGCTGGCGGACGTCGTGGCCGTGATCGGCACCCTCGACATCGTGTTCGGAGAGATCGACCGATGAGTGACTCGCACCCTCACGCGGACTCGGGCGAGGCGCTCCCGGCGCATGTGCGCGCAGAGATCGACCACTGGCTCGCCAAGTTTCCGGCCGACCGCAGGCGTTCCGCCGTGATCGCGGCGCTTCACGCCGTGCAGCACGAGAAGGGCTACCTGCCGCAGGAATCGATGGACGCGGTGGCCGGGTATCTCGGCATCCCGCCGATCCAGGTGTACGAGGTCGCGTCGTTCTATTCGATGTTCGAGACGAAGCCGTGTGGCCGTCACCACATCTCGGTCTGCACCAACATCTCCTGCATGCTCTGCGGCGGCGAGGACATCCTTGCGCACCTCGAGAAGCGGCTCGGGATCAAGGTGGGCGAGAGCACGGCCGACGGCCGCTTCTACCTCAAGCAGGAAGAGGAATGCCTCGCGGCGTGCAACGGCGCGCCGATGATGATGGTCAACCACGTGTACTTCGAGCACCTGACGCCCGCGAAGGTCGATCAGATCCTCGACGATCACAAGTAAGCCGGAGTCCGACGCGTGGCCGACTGGAACCAATCGCTGAACCTCGTCTGCTTCGAGCCGCTCAAGTACGAGCGCTCGTGGGAGCTCGAGACGTACCTGAAGATCGGCGGTTACGACGCCTGGAGGAAGATCCTGGCGGAGAAGCCGCCGCGCGAGCAGGTCATCGAAGCGGTCAAGGCCTCGGGCCTGCGCGGTCGCGGCGGTGCGGGCTTCCCGACGGGCCTCAAGTGGTCGTTCATGCCGCGCAACGCCCCGATGCAGAAGTACATGGTCTGCAACTCCGACGAGAGCGAGCCCGGGACCTGCCACGACCGCGACATCCTCCGTTACAACCCGCACGCGCTGATCGAGGGCATGGCCATCGGCGGCTACTGCACGAACTCGACGGTCGGCTACAACTACATCCGCGGCGAGTTCATGGCGGAGCCGTTCCCGCGCTTCGAAGCCGCGGTGCAGGAGGCGTACGCCGCGGGCCTGCTCGGCAGGAACATCCAGGGATCGGGCGTCGATTTCGACCTGTACTCGTTCATGGGTGCGGGCGCGTACATCTGCGGCGAAGAGACCGCGCTGCTCGAGTCGCTCGAGGGCAAGCAGGGGCGGCCGCGCTTCAAGCCGCC
>Ga0224505_10000782_pt1 | contig 21296 bp, 19 predicted proteins | sample SF_Jan12_sed_USG_FD_169102 | JGI IMG/M metagenome (GOLD analysis project Ga0224505, IMG submission 169102) | Sediment microbial communities from San Francisco Bay, California, United States - SF_Jan12_sed_USGS_4_1 | ecosystem: Environmental > Aquatic > Marine > Sediment | place: USA: California... | reverse complement strand
TTCGGGTCTCGCGGTGGCCCACGAGGCCTACCTGATCGCGCTGGGCGGCAAGGACGCGCCGGTACTGGACGGCTTCACGGGCGAGCAGCGCTTCTACCTCGGCTGGGGCCAGGTCTGGGCGCACAACATCCGCGAAGACGAGCTGCGCAAGCGCCTGAAGACGGACCCGCACAGCCCGAGCGAGTACCGCGCGAACGGCATCCTGCGCAACATGCCGGCGTTCGCCAGGGCATTCGACGTGAAGGAAGGCGACCAGATGTACCTGCCGCCTGATCAGGTCGTCCGAATCTGGTAATGTCGCGTTCGATTCACGGGTGGGTCGATCGGTAATTCAGGAGAACGTTCCGATGCGAGCCTTGCAAGCGCTCTTGCTGGTGGCGGTGGCCATGCTGCTGTCCGGTTGCGGTTACAACACGATCCAGGTGCAGGACGAAGCGACGAAGTCGGCGTGGTCCGAAGTCGTCAACCAGTACCAGCGCCGCGCTGACCTGATCCCTAACCTCGTCGAGACGGTCAAGGGTTTCGCCGCGCAGGAGCAGGCCGTATTCATCGGCGTCACCGAGGCCCGCGCCAAGGCGACGCAGGTGCAGGTGAAGGCCGACGACCCCGCTTCACTGCAGCAGTTCCAGGCTGCGCAGGGCGAGCTGTCGAGCGCGCTCTCGCGCCTGATGGTCGTGGTCGAGAAGTATCCCGAGATCAAGTCGGACCAGAACTTCCGCGACCTGCAGGCCCAGCTCGAAGGCACCGAAAACCGCATCACCGTGGCGCGCAACCGCTACATCCAGGCGGTGCAGGACTACAACGTCACGATCCGCAGGTTCCCGACCAACCTCACGGCCATGATCTTCGGCTACAAGGTGAAGCCGAACTTCACGGTCGAGAACGAAGCCGCGATAGCGAAGCCGCCGACCGTGGATTTCAGCGCGCCTGCGGCCCCTGCGCCCGCGCCTGCACCTGCGACCGGCTGAGGCCACGCCTCGCGTCGCGTCCCCCACAGGGCGCGATGCCGGGTGATCCCATGGTCGCTGCGTCGTTCCCGCCCGAATCCCGTCCGCTGCGGCGATGCCTGTCGCTCGCGGCCTCGTTGTGGCTCATGGCCGCTGCGGTTGCACCGGCCTCGGCGCAGCAGGGCCTCGTCGCCGTGCCACAGCTCACGGCGCGGGTCACCGACCTCACGGGCACGCTGACGGCCGACCAGTCCTCCGCGCTCGAAGCGAAGCTCGCGGCGTTCGAGCAGTCGAAGGGCAGCCAGGTCGTGGTCCTGATCGTGCCCACGACGCAGCCCGAGGAGATCGAGCAGTACTCGATCCGCGTCGTGGACCAGTGGAAGCTCGGCCGCGGCAAGGTCGACGACGGCGTCCTGGTGCTGGTTGCCCTCAACGACCGCAAGGTCCGTCTCGAAGTCGGCTACGGCCTCGAGGGCGTGCTGCCCGACGCGACGGCGAACCGCATCATCCAGCAGGACATCGTGCCGTCGTTCAAGCGCGGCGACTATTATGGCGGCATCAACACCGGCGTCGACCGGGTCATGCGCGTAATCGAAGGCGAGCCGCTGCCCGAGCCCGAGTTGAGTCCACCCGCGGCGGGCATCCCTGGCCTGTTCAACCTGCTGCCGTTCCTGTTCATCTTCGCGCTGGTCGGCGGCTCGATCTTCCGCCGTCTCTTCGGTCGCGTCGGCGGCGCACTGGCCACCGGGGGCCTGGTCGGCTTCCTGACCTGGCTGCTGATCAGCATCCTCGGCATCGCCGTAGTCGCAGGTGTCGTCGCCTTCATCTTCGCGCTCGTGGGCGGCATGAGTGGCGGCGGTCCGGCCGGCGGCAGCAACGGCTGGTACAGTCGGCGTCATGGCAGCGGCTGGGGCTACGGCGGCGGTTTCGGGGGCGGAGGGGGGTTTGGCGGGGGTGGATTCCGCGGCGGCGGCGGCGGTTTCGGGGGCGGCGGCGCCTCGGGCGGGTGGTGATGGCCAGGGACTGGACACGTCTTTTCCGTCATTTGTTTGCGACGCGCCGTAAACTTGAGCGCGCTTTCCCGGTCCAAGCCCTCGAGGCGATCGAGGCTGCGGTCACCGAATCCGAGCGCAGCCACAGCGGCGAAATCCGCTTTGCGATCGAGGCGTCGCTCGAGCCGCACGAGATCTGGGCCGGACAGACGCCGCGGGCTCGGGCACTGCAGGTCTTTGCCGCCCTTGGGGTCTGGGATACCGAAGCGAACAACGGCATCCTGATTTACGTGCAACTGGCCGACCGCGACGTCGAAATCGTGGCCGACAGGGGGTTCAACGGTCGTGTCAGCGCGGCGGAGTGGTCCGCGGTCTGCAACACGATGGAAGAGAAGTTCCGCGCCGGGCAATATGAGCAGGGCGCGGTGGAAGGAGTGCACGAGGCTGGCCGGTTGCTGGCCCGGCACTACCCGCCGTTGCCCGGTGGGCGCGACGAAGACGAACTGCCGAACCGCCCCGCCGTGCTTTGAACGGCCGCGGGCCGTCCGACCCTGACGAGAGGTGGAAAGTGAGCGGACCCGTCAATATTCCAGGCATCAAGTCGACGCGCCACGTGGCGCTCGTCGCCGTGCTCGCAACGCTGGCGGGCTGCAGCGTCTTCAGGCCGCAGCAGCAAGAACCGCCGCCGCCGACCGAACCGCCGAAGCCGCAGTACGCGGCGCCGCTCGCGACGCACACGTTCCCGTACGACCCGCAGACCACCGCGGTCGTCGGCACGTTGCAGGCAACGATCGCGACCGAGGAAGACACGCTCCCTGACATCGCACGCCGCTTCAATCTCGGCTACGACGAAGTCATCAACGCCAACCCGGGCGTCGACCCGTGGCTCCCCAGGGCCGGAACCCGCATCGTGTTGCCCACGCAGTTCGTGCTGCCGGACGCGCCGCACGAAGGCCTGGTCGTCAACCTCGCGGCGTTGCGGATGTATTATTTCCCGAAGCCCGCGAAGGGCGAGCAGCGCGTCGTGGTCACGATGCCGATCGGCATCGGCATGGTCGGCTGGGCGACTCCCGAAGGCAGTACCAAGATCGTCTCGAAGCGCAAGGATCCGGTCTGGACACCGCCGGCTTCAGTGCGCAAGGAACATGCGGCCGAAGGCGACATCCTGCCCGCGCGGGTGCCGGCCGGTCCCGACAATCCGCTCGGCGCGTTCGCGATGAACCTTGGCTGGCCGAGCTATCTCATGCATGGCACCAACAAGCCCGCCGGCGTCGGCATGCGCGCGAGCCATGGTTGCATCCGCCTGTATCCGGAAGACATCGCGACGCTGTTTCCCCAGTTGGCGATCGGCACCAAGGTCACGGTCGTCAACCAGCCGCTGCTCTACAAAGTGCAGGACGGCCAGTTATACGTGCAGTCGTTCCCTCCCCACGAGGAACATCCCGAAGCGAAAGCCGCGGCCAAGGGTCAGCGCTTCAACAAGAAAGTGCAGGAAAAAATGGGGCAGCGCGCCAAGCCGGCGGCCGTCACGGTCGACTGGGCACTTGCGGAACAGGTCGTGAACGCGTCGAAAGGCGTGGCCGTGCCCGTCTCGCAGCCAGCCGTCGGTCTCGACCGGTTTCTCGCGTCGGCGCTGCTCGTCGAGAATCGCATCCCGGCAGGCGCGACCTGGGACGGCAGCGACCGGCCTGTGCCGATTCGCGATGAGGCACCCGTAGCCACTCCGGTCGTCGCCAGCGGCGGACGCTAGGCGGCCGTGCGCGGGCTCCCCGCAAGCTGCTACCTCGACGCTACCCGCGCACCGCTCGAATACTCCGCCATCTTCGCGCCGAGCTGGCAGTTCGTATGCCACGTCTCGGACCTGCCTGCGTCCGGCACTGCAGTGCGATTCGACTGCAGTGCGCGTTCTGCGGTGGTGCTGCGGACGAAAGCAGGCGGCCTGCAGGGCTTCCGCAACGCCTGCCGTCACCGGGGCGCGCGCCTCGTCGATGGTGACGTGCACACCGGTCTCGCGTTCTGCATCGACGGGCGCCTGCGCTGCCCGTACCACGGCTGGACCTACGACGAATCGGGCGCGCTCGTCGGCATTCCCGCAGGCCAGCACTTCGACGAGTTCGACGCGGACGCCCACTCGCTGCATCCGCTCCACGTCGCCCAGTGGCGCGGCCTGGTCTTCGTGGCCTTCCAGGCGCCGCGGCTTGCGCTCGAGCAGATGCTCGACGCCGTGGCCGGAGCCTGGCCAGACCTGACTTCGCTGCGGCGCGTGATCGAGCCGCGCGCAACGCCGTGCGCGGCCGACTGGAAACTCGCGTGCGAGCACATGCTCGACACCGCGCACTTCGACATCGCGCGTCCTGTCCTGAAGCCGCGGTTGTTCGCACCTGTGATGTTCGAGTGGGGCGAGGGTGATGCGCTGCGTGCGACAGCCGAGGTAGCGACGGCCGGGCCCGGCGACACGTGGTCGTCGCGCGTGTACCGGCAGTTGCTGCGTGACAGGCAGTCGATCCCGGCACGCGCCGAGCATGTCTTCCTCTGGCCGAACCTGCTGCTGCAGCTCGCGCCCGACGGTCTTTCCATCCTGCAAGTCCTGCCAGGCGCCACCGGCCAGAGTACGTTCCGTGAGTTGCGTTACGCGGGGCTCGATTCGAGTCGAGAGATGCGCCTGCTGCGTTACACGCATCAGCGCGTGCGGCGCCAGGCTCTGGCGGCGGATACGCGCATGCTCGCGCGAGTGCAGCAGGGGATGGTGGCGCTGGGCGCCGATGAAACGGGCCCGATCGCATCCGGCGAGGTCGGGTTGCGTTGGTTCGTCGAGCGCTGCCGCGCACGCCTGCCGGGAGCCGTGCCGGCGCCCAGTACGCTGGCCACCCGCAGCCGCAGTCGCCGCAGGACGGTCCCTTCCGCTGCAACCTGAAAGCGAACGCGCTGCCAGCCGCCGGGGCAGGGGTCGCTTCGAAGGCCGATAACTTATGGTACTTTAAAGCAGTTTTTCGAGGCGGGGCGCGGCGTTGCGCGATATTGCCCACACTGGCATCACGGTGACGGAAGCGGTTGGCGCGGACCTGCCGATCGTCCGTTTGCCGACGGCGACGACGGGTTTCGTCGGCCGCGCATTGCGCGGCCCTGTCAACCGTCCAGTGCGCGTGCGCAACTACGCCGAATACCAGCAGGTGTTCGGCGGGCTCTGGCAGCCGAGCATGTTGTCTTACGCCGTCGAGCAGTACTTCGACAACGGCGGCCGAGAAGCGGTCATCGTGCGCGTCGTGAACGGCGGCGCCCCAGCCACCATCAGCCTGCCTTGTGGCGACGAAAAGCTGGTGCTCGAAGCCCTCAGCCCCGGCACTCGCGAAATCCTGCGGGCGTCTGTCGACTACGACAACATCGCACCCGGCGAGGACGACCGCTTCAACCTGGTGCTGCAGCGTGTGCACGCGCTCGGCTCCGAGCAGATCGAGGACCAGGAGATCTTTCGCCGGCTGTCGACCGAATCGGGCACGACGCGATTCATCGCCTCGGCGCTGCAGGAATCCCTGCTGGTGCGGGTGCGAGGCTCCGTGCCGAGCGCACGTCCGGACCGCACGTTCCGTGCGGGCGCGCGTCACCCGATCGGTTACGTCGATTCGAATCCCGATGGCGACGATGGCGCGCCGCTCACGGATTACGACCTGATCGGCTCGGCCGAACGCGGCACCGGCCTCTTCGCCTTGCGCGATGTCGAGGACCTGCATTTCGTCTGCATACCGCCGCCGGCGCGCGATCGCGACATCGGGCCTGGCGTGCTGCTCGTCGCGGCGCAGTTCTGCCGCGATCACCGCGCGCTGCTCGTCGTCGATCCGCCCGCCGGATGGCACACGGCCGATGAGGCACTGCGGGGCCTGCGCGAGCTCGCGTTCCAGAGTGATTCCGCGTTCATCTGTTTCCCGCGCGTGCAGGCGTTCGACCGGCTGCGTGGCCGCTACGAGCCTTTCGCCAACAGCGGCTCGGTCGCCGGTTCGCTTGCGCGCATGGATTCGCACGCATCGCCCTGGGACGGCCTGCCCGACGAGCAGATCCTGCTGCGCCCCGGCACCCGCCCGCTGCTGATGCTGACGGATGCCGACTGTCAGAGACTCTCGGCGCAGGGCGTCAACCCGCTGCACGCCGTCCGTGCCAGCGTTGCCAGCACGGCACAGCTCAAGACGCTGGCGCGCGGCACGGGCGCGGGCCCCGAGAGTTCGCTGCTCACGTTCCGTCGGCGGCAGTTGCTGACCATCAACAGCATCGAGAGCGGCACGCGCTGGGCCCGCTTCGAGGGGCGCGACCGCAACACCTGGTCGCGCCTCGGACGGCAGGTGCATGCCTTCCTGCTCGGACTGGCTGCGAGCGGCGCTTTCGGCAAAGGCGCCGACGCGCAGCACTTCGCGGTCGTCTGCGACGAACGCGTCAACACGGCAGACGACCTCCGGAATGGCGTGGTGCATTGCCTGGTCTCGTTTCCCACGCCGCGCAGCGGCGAGCATCGCTCGTTCCTGTTCACCCATCGACTCGAGGGCAGCACCGTGCGGGCCGTGAACCCGCGGCAGTTGCCGCCGGGCACGCGCTTCACCGTGCGCGAGCCGTCGCGTCCCGCGCCCGATGGTTCGCTCGAAGACACCGCGCCGCGCCGGACGCTGGCGCAGGAGTTGTTCGCGCCGGCGCCGGACCAGCGGCCCGCCGTGGCTTCAGGCGCCCTGCGCCCCGAAGCCGCCGCCGCCCGGCGTCTCGATCTGAATCTCATCGCCCGGCTCTACGGCGAGCCCGAACGTCGCGGCGACCGTTTCTGAGTCGGCGCGGCCGCGCCGCCTGACCGTGTTACGCCCGGGCGCCCCGGGCGCGCCTCCCTCGAGACCGAACGGCGCGATGCGCCGATGATTGGCGAGCACGTTCGCCGTCATCGCCTCCAGGAATTCCACGCGCCGCACGAGCCCGTCGCCGCCGCGGTGCCGGCCTGCGCCGCCGGAGCCGCGACGAATCGAGAACTCGCGCAGCAGCACGGGGAACCGCGTCTCGAGCACTTCGGGATCGGTCAGCCGCGAGTTCGTCATGTGCGTCTGCACGCCGCTCGCGCCGTCGAATTCCGCACCGGCCCCTGCGCCACCCGCGATGGTTTCGTAGTACTGGTAGCGCTCGTTGCCGAACGTGAAGTTGTTCATCGTGCCTTGCGCGGCGGCCTGCAGTCCCAGGGCTCCGTACAGCGCATCGACGATGCACTGCGACGTTTCGACGTTGCCCGCGACCACCGCCGCGGGCGCGACCGGATCGAGCATCGAGCCGTGCGGCACGAGTATGGTCAATGGCCTCAGGCAACCAGCGTTGAGCGGGATCGGTTCGTCGATCAGCGTGCGGAACACGTAGAGCACCGCCGCTGTCGTGACGGCAAGCGGCGCGTTGAAATTGTTCGACTGTTGCGGCGACGTGCCGGCGAAGTCGACGGTGGCCGTGCCGGCTTGCGGCTCGACGGCGATCCGCACGGCAATCACCTGGCCATTGTCCAGCTCGTAGCGGAAGCTGCCGTCGCGCAGCCGGCGGATCGCGCGGCGCACGCAGCGTTCGGCGTTGTCCTGCACGTGGCGCATGTACGCGAGCAGCGTGGCGCCTCCATGGTCCGCCGCGGCGCGCCGCAGCTCGCGCTCGCCACGGGAATTGGCTGCCAGTTGCGCCCGCAGATCCGCCAGATTCTGTGCGAAGTTCCGTGCAGGCCACGGGTTGTCGCAGAACAACTGGCGCAGCCGCTCTGCGTCGAGCGCTCCGTCGCGCATGATGCGCGTCGGCTCCACCAGCGCGCCTTCGTCGGCGATAGTGCGGCTGTCCGGCGGCATTGAGCCGGGCGAGATGCCGCCCACGTCGGCGTGGTGCGCACGCGAGGCCGTGAAGAATTCGAGGCGGGCGCCACTTGCGTCGAAGACCGGCGAGACGACCGTCATGTCGGGCAGGTGGGTACCGCCGGCGTACGGCGAGTTCACGAGGTAGGCATCGCCGGCGCGCAAATCGCCGCCGAACGTGTCGAGCACGGCGGCCACGCTCGCGCCCATCGATCCCAGGTGCACCGGCATGTGCGGCGCATTGGCCACGAGGTTGGCCGTCGCATCGAAGATCGCGCACGAAAAATCGAGGCGCTCCTTGATGTTGACCGAGCTGGCCGTGTGTTGCAGTACCGCGCCCATCTGCTCCGCGACGTGCATGAACAACGCGTTGAACACTTCGAGTCGCATCGGATCGGGCCCGGTGGCGGATGCATCCGGGTGACCGATGCCCCGTGCGGACTGCGACCGGTTCAGGACGACCAGGCCGCTCGATGCGACGTGGCCCGCCCAGCCGGGGGCGATCCAGCTCGTCGCACCGTCCTCACAGAGCAGCATCGGGCCGGTCAGCTGGGCGCCCGGTGAGAGATCGCGCCGTGCGACGACCGGCACCGTGCGCAAAACGCCCTCGATCCATACCGAGGCGTTCGCAGCCGGCGTCGGAGCGTCGGCGGGCAACGGATCCTTGCCGGCGGCCACGTTCGGTGCCGCCGTCACGCGCTCGATGGCTTCGGCCATGACCGAGCCGATGACCAGCGGCGCCGTCTCGTCGGCAAAGCCATAGAGCCGGGCGTGTGCCTCGAAGAATGCGGCGCGCAATGCGTCAGCAGGCCGCCAGGGCAGCTCGAGCGTGGTGTCGGAGCCCGCGAGCCGCACGTGCGCAGTGGTTCGCATCTCGACGAGCGACCCGGCGATGCCCTGGCGCAACAGGTCAGCACGCGCGTCGGTTTCGAGAGCATTCAGTGTCTGTCTGCCGGCGGCCAGCCCCGCCGCATCGAGTGCGGCCTCGACCGTGCGGCGGCGTATCGCGCGACGACCGGTCAAGCCGATGCCATAAGCGGACAGCACGCCCGCCAGCGGGTGCAGCAACACTTCGTCGCCACCGAGCAGCCCGGCCACGGCGCAAGCATGCTGTCCCGCCGCGCCGCCAAAGGCGAGGAGGCCGAAGCGTGCCGGGTCCTCCCCGTGGTGCAAGGCCAGCTCGCGGATCGCGTTGGCCATGCGCGCGCAGGCGACCTGCAGGAAGGCTTCGGCCAGGGCTTCCACGCTGTACCCGGCTCCAGATTCTGCGCTGGCCGCGGCGCACAACTCGGCCAGCCGTGCGCGCGAGGCAGCCGGGTCGATCGCTCGATCGCCCGTCGGGCCGAAGACTCGTGGAAAGCGATCCGCCGGAATGCGTCCCAGCACGACGTTGCAATCCGTGATCGTTGCGGGGCCGTTGCGGCGGTAGCACGCCGGTCCGGGATCGGCGCCGGCAGAGGCGGGACCCACCTGCAGGCGGCCGTCGGCGAACCGCAGCACCGAACCGCCGCCCGCGGCGATCGTGGTGATGTCGACCAGCGGGGTCTGCAACCGCACCCCGTCGATCTCGGCGGCGAACCGCCTGGGGATGTCGCCGGTGGACAGGCTGACGTCCGTCGACGTGCCGCCCATGTCGAAGCCGATCAGCCGGCGCGGGCCTTCGGCGGTACCGGCGGCAATCATGCCGACCACGCCTCCGGCGGGACCCGACAAGACGCCGTTCACGCCGCGAAAGCCCGCGGCGTCGACGAGCCCGCCGTTGCTCTGCATGAAGGCGACGGTCGCGTCGCCGTGCGCCGCGCGCAGGCTTGCGCGGAAACTCTGCGTGTAGCGCAGGAGAATGGGCGAGAGGTAGGCGTCGGCCACGGTCGTGTCACCGCGCGCCACGAAGCCGAGCAGCGGTGCGGCAGCGTGCGACGCGATCACCTCTGCGAATCCCGCTGCGCGTGCGATCGCCGCGGCCCGGATCTCGTGGGCCGGATGCCGGAAGCCGTGCAGGAACGCAATGGCAACGGCTTCGATACCCGCTGCCCGCGCCGCTGACAGCGCGCGGCCGAGCGCGTCTTCATCCAGTGGAGTCAGCACCTGTCCATGGGCATCCAGGCGCTCGGGAACTTCGACCACCTCCCGGTACAGCGGCGATGGGCGACGGATGGCGCGCGCGAAGATGTCGGGCCGATCCTGGTACCCGATCAGCAGCGCGTCGCGCATGCCCTGCGAGGTGACCAGGAGCGTCGGTGCACCCGCGCGCTCCAGCAATGCGTTGGTGGCGACGGTCGTGCCGAGCCGCACCGAGGTCACGCGACGGCCGCAGGCACCGCCGTGCTGGTCGAGCAGCAAGCCGATGCCGCGCAAGGCCGGGTCGGCCGGTCGATGCGGGTCCCGCGACAGGACCTTGCAGGTGTGCAGTGAACCATCCGGCGCGGTGCCGACGACATCGGTGAACGTGCCGCCGCGGTCCACGGCGAACGCCCAACCGACCCTTGCGCGTTGTGCAGTGTGGGGCAATCGCAACCGACTCCGGTTCGGCGTCAACGCTCGATGGACCATGGCTCACGGATGCCTCATCCGGGCCAGCGAACATTCTGTCAGATCAGCCGTCCGACGCGTGCGGACCTGGGCGGTCGCGGCTCTGCCCGGTACCCGCGGCCGCGCCGGCGGGACGGGCAACGACAGGACGCGTGGCATGATGTGAGCCATCATGCCCAAGCCTGTCGGTCCTGCCCGGCCTGCACCGTCCGCGAGCGCACCCGCCGATGTCGCCGAGCGCGACCGCCGGATAGCAGCGATCATCGGGGTCGTGCGCGGGATTCCTCGTGGCCGGGTGACGACGTACGGCTCCGTCGCGGCTCGCGCGGGACTCCCGCGCCAGGCACGACTCGTCGGCAAGGTGCTTGCCGGCTTGCCACGCGATAGCGGGGTGCCGTGGCAGCGAGTCGTCGCAGCCGGCGGGCGCATCGCTTTTCCGCCAGGCTCGCCCGCGCGCGGGCGGCAGATTTCCCGGCTGCGTGCCGAAGGCATTGATGCTGCACGCGGCCGCGTGGACCTCGTCCGGCACGGCTGGGGCGCAGCCGCGGGTGACCTCGACCAGTTGCTGTGGTCTGGCGAATGAGACCCAGGCCGCGTTACGCAGTGCGCGAAAGCCTTATCATGCATGGCATGCCGACTGGAGCACTTCCCGGATGACCGAGCGATACGTCGTATTTTCACATGGCAAGGACAGCGAGCCGTGGGGCAGCAAGATCGCAGCCATGGCCGAGATCGCGCGCGAGGAGGGGTTCCACGTCGAATCCGTCGACTATCGCGGCATCGAGGATCCGCAGTCGCGGGTGACGCGGCTGCTCGCGTTCTGCAAGGACCTGCGCGGATCGCTGGTGCTCGTCGGTTCTAGCATGGGCGGGTACGTGTCGGTGGCGGGCTCCTCGCTGCTGCAGGCGCGCGGCATGTTCCTGCTGGCCCCGGCGCTATACATGCCCGGCTACGAGAAATTCAGCCCGCGACCCGCACACTGTCCGACCACCATCGTCCACGGCTGGCGCGACGAGGTGATCCCGGTCGACAACAGCATCCGTTTCGCGAAGGAACAGAAAGCGACGTTGCACGTCGTCGATTCAGACCATCAACTGCTCGACCAGATCCGTGCGATCAACCACTTCTTCGCGTACTTCCTCTTTCAGATCGACGAGTTCCACTGAGGGAAGGGGATAGGGGTTAGGGGTTAGGGGTTAGTCGGAGGCGCAGTTGCGGCATCCAGGTCCGCTGCAACTCCGACTAACCCCTAACCCCTAACCCCTATCCCCTTCCTATAGAATCCCGGCATGGGCCCGTGCCCGGGGGGACCACTATGTCTGCTGCCGCCAGATTGTCTTTCGCTGCCTTCGCGCTGTCGCTGCTGGTCGCGTGCGGGTCACCCGCGCCGGACCCCGCGGACGATTCCGCAGGCGAAGCGGAAGCCAGGGAACTCGGCCGGGATACGGACAAGACGGTGCTGGACGACATGATCCAGACCGAGGACAGGGCGCGTGACGTGGAAGGCGTGACCATGGACGCCAAGCGCGACCTCGACGAGGCGATCGACGCCCAGACGGGCGGTGCGGGCGACGAGTCGGGCGGCAACTAGCTCCGCGCCGCAACCGCGGCGGAGCGAGACCATGCAGCGTATCCCCGAACCCGAACTCATGGACGAGGCCGAGCAGGCACGTGCCTATGCGATGGCCGACTTCGCCGAGCCCAATGCACGCTTCGTCAGCTATTTCGAGACGGAGTTCCCCGACCTGCAGGCAGGCGCGGTGCTGGACCTGGGCTGCGGCCCGGGTGACATCGTGCTGCGCCTGGCTACCCGCCGTGCCGGACTCACCGTGCATGGCATCGATGGCTCGGCGGCGATGCTGCGGTTTGCCAGCGAGAGCCTGCACGAAGCGCCCGAGCTCGGCGGCCGGGTGCAGTTCATAGAGGGACTGCTGCCGGGCGCCATGCTGCCGTTGCCGGGCTACGACGCCGTCGTCAGCAACAGCCTGTTGCACCACCTGCACGATCCGGGCGTGTTCTGGCGCGCCGTGCGCGAAGCGGGCCTCCCCGGCGCAGCAGTGCTGGTGATGGACCTGTTCCGCCCGCAGTCGCGGGCCGCGGCGCAGGCCATCGTCGACCAGTACGCCGCGACCGAACCCGACGTGTTGCGGCAGGATTTCCTCGCGTCGCTCTGTGCCGCCTTCGAGCCCGGAGAAGTTCGCGCGCAACTGCGTGAGCACGGCCTCGATGGCTTGAGCGTCAGGACGGTCTCCGACCGGCATCTGCTCATCTCGGGCCGACTGCCGCAGCGATGAGCGATTTCTCCGCGTTCGAACGGCTCGCCCTGCCGATCGTCCGCGGGCTGGTCGCCCTGTGGGTGCGGCCATCGGTGCTGCCGGACGACGCGAAAGCGCGGCTCGCGACCGGCCGCGTTCCCGTGTACGCGCTCGAAAAGCGCAGCGTGATCGATCTCGCCGTGCTCGAGTACGTCTGCCGCGAGCGAGGCTTGCCGGACCCGCACCTGCCGGTTGGCGCCAAGGCCGTGCTGCCCGATTCGTTGATCTTCCTGGAGCGTCGCACCGGTCTGTTCGGGCAGCGCATCGATCGTCGCATGCCCGAGGCGCTGCGCGCGCTGACGGCCGCGGCGGGCGAGGACATCACGTTCGACCCCGAGCTGATTCCGGTGAGCCTGTTCTGGGGCCGCGCCCCGGATCGTGAGCGCACTTGGTTCCGGCTGCTGATCGCCGAGGACTGGGACATCGGCGGGCGCTTCCGCAAGTTCCTCTCGCTGCTGATAAACGGCCGCAACCTGCTGGTGTTGTTCGGCGAGGTCATGCCGGTGCAGACCGCAATGTCGGAGACGCGCGGCATGCCGCGCGGCCCGCGCCGGACGTGGCGCCAGCTGCGCATGCAGTTCCGCAACCAGCGCGCGGCGACGATCGGGCCTGATCTCTCGCACCGGCGCACGATCGTGACCGAGGTGCTGCGCACGCGGGCCGTGCGCGATGCCGTGCGCCAGGACGCCCGCGACAAGCAGATGTCGCGCCGCGAAGCACTGCGGGTTGCGCGCGGCTACGCCTATGAAGTTGCAGCCAACTACTCGCACGCGTTCGTAGTCTTCCTCTCCGGCCTGCTGGGCCGGCTCTGGAACCGGCTCTACGACGGCGTCGAGCTCGCCAATTTCTCGAGCCTGCAGGCCGTCGACGAAGGCAGCGAAATCGTCTACGTGCCGTGCCACCGCAGCCACATGGACTACCTGCTGCTGTCGTACGTCGTCTACCACAAGGGTTATGCGGTGCCGCACATCGCGGCCGGCATCAACCTCAACATGCCGGTCATCGGCTCCTTGCTGCGACGGGGCGGCGCGTTCTTCCTGCGCCGCAGTTTCAGCGGCAACGCGACCTACTCGGCCGTGTTCTCCCGCTACGTCGGCGCGATGATGGCGCGCGGCCACTCGATCGAATATTTCATCGAAGGCGGGCGCAGCCGCACGGGACGCCTGCTGCAACCCAAGACGGGCATGCTCGCGATGACCGTGCGCGCTTACGTGCGCAAGCCGGTGCGCCCCGTCGTGTTCGTGCCGGTCTATTTCGGCTACGAGCGGCTCGTCGAAGGCCGCACCTACATCGGTGAGCTCTCCGGACGCCCGAAGGAGAAGGAATCGGTCGTCGGCATGCTGCGCACGCTGCCCGAACTGCGCAGCCGCTTCGGCAAGGTGTACGTGAGCTTCGGCGAGCCGCTGCCACTCGACGACCTGCTCGAACGCTACGTGCCGGGCTGGGACCGGCAGCGGCCCGTGACGGACGACAAGCCGGCCTGGTTGTCGCCGCTTTGCGTCGACCTGGCCCGCCAGATCATGACGCGCATCAACGCCGCCGCGTGCGTGACGCCGGTCAACCTGATGGGCACGGTGCTGCTCGCGACGCCGCGGCAGCGCATGGGCGAGGCCGACCTGGCCCGTCAGCTCGAGCTGTATGCGTCGCTGCTGCGGCAGGCGCCGTATTCGCCGCGCGTCTGGGTCACGCCGCTCGATGGCCAGTCGATGATCCGGCACTGCGATTCGCTGCGCATGCTGTACCGGCAGTCGCATCCGCTCGGCGACATCGTCGGCATGCCCGAATCGACCGCCGTGCTGTCGAGCTACTACCGCAACAACGTCCTGCACCTGCTGCTGATGCCTTCGTTGCTGGCGAGCGCCTTCCTCAACAATGCTTCCGTGCGGCGGGTCGACCTGCAGCGACTGGCGGGCCGCGTCTATCCGTACGTCGCGGACGAGTACTTCCTGCACTGGCGCGAGCACGAACTGCCGGCAGTGGTCGATGAGCTGCTCGAGGACCTGCTGAACCACGGCCTGCTCACGGCCTCCGACGACCGCAGCGAGTGGCGGCGCCCGGCCGCCGAGTCGAGCGAAGCCGTGCAGCTTTCGGTGCTGGCGCGCATCAGCGTGCCGATCCTCGAACGCTACTACCTTTCGATATCCCTGCTGCTGCGCGCGGGCAGCGGACGCCTGACCCAGGAAGCGCTCGAGCGGCAGTGCCAGCTCACCGCGCAGCGCATGGCGATGCTGTACGAACTCAATTCACCCGAGTTCTTCGACCGCGCGCTGTTCGGAAATTTCGTCGAGCGCCTGCGCGCGCGCAACGTCGTGAGCGAGGCCGCGGAGGGCAGGCTCGTCTTCGACGCGCAGGTGCTGCAGGCGGTCGCCGCGGACGCGCAGTTCGTGCTGCACGAGCAGATCCGCAACTCCATCCTGCAGGTCGTGCACCGTTGAGCCGGCGCAGCTGTCCCTCAGTCATCCCGCGGGACTCTTTCGGCACCAGACGGCACCTCAGTCCTCAAACTTCTTCTGGCGCAGCACCTTCACTCTGCCGCGCTGCGTCTTGCCCTCGAGGCGCTTCACCTTCGATGCCCGCGTCGGCCTGGTCTTGCGCCGTGGCTTGGGCTCGACCAGCGCTGCCAGGATCATCGTGCGCAGCCGCTCGAGCGCATCCGCGCGATTCTGCTCCTGCGAACGCAGGCGCTGCGCGTCGATGACGATCATTCCCGCGTCGGTCATGCGGCGTCCCGCGAGCAGCTTCAATCGCGCGCGTGCGTTCGGCCACAGGCCGTCCCATGCGGCCGAATCGAAACGCAGTTCGACGGCGTTGGACACCTTGTTGACGTTCTGGCCGCCCGGTCCCGATGCCCGCACGGCGCGGAACTCGATCAGGTCGTCCGGAATGGCGAGGGATGCGCTGATTTCGAAGGGCACGGCCGGCGATCAGTCGCGCGGAGCGACGGGCGAGGCGGGCGCCATCTCGACTCGGATCTCGCGCTGCGCCACCGGGATCGTCACGCCATTGTCCTTGAACAACCGCCAGATGCGGCGGTTCACGTCGGACCGCACGTTGTTGACGCCTTCCTGCGGGTCCGGAATCCAGAACCGCAGTTCGAGCTCGATGCCGTGGTCGCCGAAGCCCATCAGGCGCGCGACCGGCGCGGGATCGCGGAGGATGCGGGGATGGCCCTCGGTGGCCTGCAGCAGCAACCGCATCGCGAACTCGGGGTCGTCCTTGTAGCTCACGCGGATCGGCAGCTTCAGCCGCACCTTCGGATCCGTGTAGCTCCAGTTGATCACGGGGTTCGTGATCAGGTTCTGGTTGGGAACCAGCGTCTCGACGCCGTCGCGATCGCGCACGACGACGTAGCGTCCGCGCAGTTCCTCGACCCACCCGAAGCCTTCCGTCGCCGTGCCCGTGGTGCCGGTGAAGCTGATGACGTCGCCCGGCTTGATCGAGCGGTCCATCAGCAGCACGAAGCCGCTGACGAAGTTGGCCGCGATGCTCTGCAGGCCGAAGCCGAGGCCGATGCCGATGGCGCCCGTGAGCACGTTCAGCGTCGTCAGGTCGAGTCCGGCCGCGTTCAGCCCGACGAGCACGGAGAGGCCGACCAGGAACGCCTGCATGAACTTCGCGATGCCGATGCGCATCGTCGGGGCAAGCGCGTCGAGCTTGAGCACGTGGCGCTCGAGCCAGCGCGAGACCCACAGCGCCAGCAGCACGAAGACGCTGACGGTGACCAGCAGCTTCATGACCGACCAGACGGAGATGCGCGTCTTGCCCGCCTGCATGCCGATGCCGTCGAGGACGCGGATGACCTCGTCGCCCCAGCCCAGCAGGTGCAGCGACAGGAAGATCCAGATCACGCCGGTGATCGCGGCGCCCCAGCCCTTGAGCCGGGCGCGGGTACCGAGCGACACGTGCAGCACGTAGAGGACGACCCGGATCAGCAGCAGCAGCCCGACCAGCTGCACCGCCACGTCGACCATGTCGGCCCGCTGTCCCGCTGCGTGCAGCAGTCCGTCGGCTGCGGCCAGGATCACGAGGGTCAGGGCCGGTGGCGCGCCGATGAAGAGCAGTTCGCGCAAGCGGTCGGGCAGGTTCTCGGGCTCCGGCGCGACCATGATGTGCGACCGGGCGTGGACCGCGGCCCACCAGCCGAGCAGCAGCGCGCCGCCGATGACGACCAGCTGCAGGAAGTTATCGGGCTGTAGCAGGTTTGCGAGGGCGTCGCCGACCGTCTGCAGTTGGCTTCTCATCCCGTCACGCGTTGAGGTCCGGGATCAGCTGGCTCTCGAGGCGAGCGATCTGGTCCTTCAGCATGAGCTTGCGTTTCTTCAGTCGACGCAGCTGGACCTGGTCGACGTAGAGGTCGAGTTGCAGGCGATGGATCACGTCGTCGAGATCGCGATGCTCGATGCGCAGGCCCCGCAACCGGTGCAGGTTCTGGAACGTCTCGGTGTCGACGTTGTCCGTCTGTTCAGCCATCGCGGGGCGCTGTTCGTGGTCCGGTACGGGGCGGATACTTTAGCCCCCGGCCGTGCAAAAAGGGAGCTAGTCCAGCCCGATGGTCTCGACGCGCTGCCCGAACATCACGACGAACCCCTGCTGCCGGGTATTGCCGTCGAGGGTGTAATCGAAGAGGTACGTGCGCTCGAACGCCAGCCGCCCGCCGGCGGCCCGCACGACCCTGATCGACCGGAACACGACGGTCCCGTCGAGCAGGATGCCGCCGGTCGCGACGCACGTCTCGCGGGCCGCGTCGTTGGCCCGCTCACGTGCCCCGAGCGCGTCGTGCCAGAACAGCACGAAGCCGCTGAAGGCGATGCACAGGAGCAGCAGGCTCCACGAGAGTTCCACGGCGGACGAGGCTCAGAACAGCTTGTGCCAGTGGCGGGAGGCGTCGCCGAACGCCAGGAAATGCGGGTTCAACAGGGTGTCGCGCTCGTTGTAGCGCAGGGGCAGGCCGTCCAGCGTCGTCACCGACCCGCCGGCCGCCTCGACCACTGCCTGCGCGGCCGCCGTGTCCCATTCACAGGTCGGACCCAGGCGCGGGTAGAAGTCGGCCGTGCCTTCGGCGACCAGGCAGAACTTGAGCGAACTGCCCATCGGCCGCATCTCGTGCGGACCAATCCGTTCGAGCACGCCGTCGAGCGAATCGCCGCGGTGCGACCGGCTGCCGACGATCACCAGCCGGTCCGCGGCGGGGCGACGCACCTGGATGGAACGGGCCTTTTCACCCGCGTGTGCGACGAATGCACCCATGCCTGCGGCCCCGTAGTACACGAGGTTGAGCACCGGTGCCGACACGACGCCGAGGACGGGCTTATGGTCGCGGATCAGCGCGACGTTGACAGTGAATTCGCCATTGCGGTTGATGAATTCCTTGGTGCCGTCGAGCGGATCGATCAGCCAGAAATCGCACCATTGGTGCCTGACCGACGGCGCATGCTCGTCCGCCGACTCTTCCGAGAGCACGGGGATTTCCGGCGTGAGCCGGCGCAGCCCGGCGCTCAGGATGTCGTGCGCAGCGCGGTCTGCGCGCGTGATCGGCGACTCGTCGGACTTGTATTCGACTTCGTGTCCCGACGCGTACACCTCGAGGATCGCGGTGCCGGCGGCGTCGACGAGCCGCAGGACTTCGGGCAGCAGCGACGCAGGGTCGCGGATTACGGCAGCGTTCAAGCTCATCTCCCGGTGACGGACGGCCGTATCATACCGGCCCCGTCCACCAGTCTGCGTCGCGAGGGCGCCTCCCCGCCGATGTCCGACTTCCCGATCCCCGACTGGTCCCGCATCGACGTCGTGTGCCTCGACATGGACGGCACCGTGCTCGACCTGCATTTCGACAACCTGTTCTGGCTGGACGTCCTGCCGCGGCGCTGGGGCGCGGCGCGCAGCCTCGATTTCGACGCGGCCATGGCGCAGCTCAAGCCGCGCTTCGACGCGAAGCGCGGCACCCTCGACTGGTACTGCGTGGATCACTGGAGCGACGAGCTCGGGCTCGACATTCCCGCGCTCAAGCACGAGTTCCGCGACGAGATCCGCTACCTCGAGGGCGCCGCGGACTTCCTCGACCTGCTGCGTGGCCTGGGCAGGCGCGTGCTGCTCACGACCAACGCCCATCCGATCAGCCTGCGGGTGAAGGACTCGCAGACGCAGTTGTCGCGGCACTTCGACGAGCTCGTTTCCTCGCACGAATTCGGCGTGCCCAAGGAAGATCCCGGGTTCTGGGCGGAACTCGAGCGCAGGCACGGTGTGCCGCTCGCCAGGACGCTGTTCGTGGACGACAGCGCGGCCGTGCTGCAGGCCGCGCGCCGGGCGCAGGTGGCATGGATCTACCAGGTGCTGCAGCCGGACTCGACGCGTCCGCCGCATCCCCCGGTCGCCGGCATCGCCGGCGTGCGCAGGCTGGCAGACCTGCGCGATTCGGTCCTGGCTCAGCTCCCCGCAGGCACCGGGCCGGGATCGCCGCCGCCCTGAGGCGCGCCGGCGCTTTCGCCCTGCGGGCCGCCCGAGCGTCCGCGTCCGCCGCGACGGCGGCGCTTGCGGGGACCACCGTCGGCGGTGGCTGCGCCATCGCCGGCCGGGGCTCGATGAGGCGCTGCGGATTCGCCGCCGCCGCTGCTCGATGCAGCAGGACTGGCCGGTCTTGCGGCGGGGCGCGGCGCCTGGCTTTCGCGCCGGGGCGGACCACCGCTGCCGCCGCTGCGACTGCGTCCACCGCCGCCACTACTGCGCGGAGGCCCGCTGCGTCCACCGCGGCCCCCGCCACCGCTGCCCCCGCGCGAACCACCACCCGGGCCGTTGAAGCGACGGCGCTCGTAGCGCGGCACGGTGATCTCGGCGAGCAGTTCCTGCGCCACCGGGGCGACGGCAATCTTGCGGCCGATGTAGTCCTCGATGTCCGGCAGCGACTGCACGTAGTCCTCGCAACCGAGGCTGATCGCATCGCCTTCGGCGCCCGCGCGCGCGGTGCGGCCGATGCGGTGCACGTAGTCTTCCGGGTCCTGCGGCAGGTCGTAGTTGAAGACGTGGCTGACGTCGGGGATGTGCAGGCCGCGCGAGGCCACGTCGGTGCCGATCAGGATCGCGAGCTCACCGCTGTGGAAGTCGCGGATCATGCGCAGGCGCTTGTTCTGCGGTACGTCGCCGGAGATCGCTTCGGCATTGAAGCCGTTGGCCTTGAGCAGGGTCTCGAGTTCTTCGGCGCCACGGCGCGTGTTGACGAAGATCATGGTGCGGTGCGGGTCCATCTGCTTCAGCAGGCCGACCAGCAGGCGCGGCTTCTCGTCCATCGACGGGTAGTAGACGACCTGGCGCACCTGATCGACGGTCATCTTGTCGGGCTCGATGCGCACGAGCTCCGGATCGTTCATGTGCTCGAACGCGAGTTCCAGCACGCGCTGCGCGAGCGTCGCCGAAAACAGCAGGTTCAGCCGGTGGTCGGGCGCGGGCAGGCGCCGCATGATGTAGCGGATGTCGGTGATGAAGCCGAGGTCGAACATGCGGTCGGCTTCGTCGAGGATCAGGACCTGCACGGCGCGCAGGTCGAACACGCGCTGCTTGTAGAAGTCGATCAGGCGGCCGGGCGTGCCGATCAGCACGTCGACGCCCTCCTCGAGGATGCGGCGCTGCTTTTCGTAGTCGACGCCGCCGAAGGCCAGGCCGAGGGTCAGGCCCGTGTACTGGCCGAGGATCTCCGCGTCGTGATGGATCTGCACGGCAAGCTCGCGCGTCGGCGCGATGATCAACGCGCGCGGGGCGTTGACCGGGCGGTCGGCCGGAGCCTCCTTCCGCAGCAGGTTCGAATACATCGCAACGAGGAACGCGGCGGTCTTGCCGGTGCCCGTCTGGGCCTGTCCCGCGATGTCGAAGCCGGCGAGCGCGCGCGGCAGGGTCTGGGCCTGGATCGGGGTGCAGCGTTCGAAGCCGGCATCGGCGATGCCGCGGGCGAGCGGCTCAGGCAGGTGGAGGTGAGAAAAGGAAATATCGCTGAGGTGTGTGTCTGACATCGGTCCCGGATCGGCGCATGTGGCCTTGCAAATTACGGAAAAGCGGGTTCAAATAACCGGAACGCGGAACAATCCGCTCCCGCCTGAGCATGTCGCCGGCCGATCGGGCCTGAGCCCCGGTCCCACCTTTACGGTGAACCCGACCGGCGGACCCGGCGCAACGGAATCCCCTGGAACTCCAGTCAACAGCCAGCAATCCCGATAGTTTGCCCTACGCGGACCCCTGCCGTCACCCGATTCCGGGGACGCACACAAACCCCTCAAGAAAGTACCAAGTGCCCAAATACCCTTTTCAGCCAGCGGAGGTAATCTCTGGTGAGCCAGCAGATCGTTCACGTCTCGGACTCGAGCTTCGAGCAGGACGTGTTGAAGTCGAATGTTCCCGTCCTTCTGGACTTCTGGGCTGAGTGGTGCGGACCATGCAAGATGATCGCACCGATCCTGGATCAGATAGCGGCGGAGTACGCGGGGAAGGTCCTCGTCGCGAAGATGAACGTGGACGAGAACCCCAAAACCCCAATGAAGTTCAGCGTCAGAGGCATCCCAACGCTGATCCTGTTCAAGAACGGTCAGCTGCAAGGCCAGAAGATCGGCGCGGTCCGCAAGGCCGACGTCGCGGCTTTTCTGGACAGCAACCTGTGAGAGGTTACCTGGGCAACCAGAACCGCAACCGCCA
>Ga0224505_10000781_pt1 | contig 21331 bp, 19 predicted proteins | sample SF_Jan12_sed_USG_FD_169102 | JGI IMG/M metagenome (GOLD analysis project Ga0224505, IMG submission 169102) | Sediment microbial communities from San Francisco Bay, California, United States - SF_Jan12_sed_USGS_4_1 | ecosystem: Environmental > Aquatic > Marine > Sediment | place: USA: California... | reverse complement strand
AAGGCCCAGGCGAAGATCAACACCGGCACAAAGGTCACAGCGACGACGATGACCACCGCCTTGCCGACCCACTCCGGCACGCCAAACATGGGCATCAAGGTGGCGAGGACTTCAGTCAACAACCAGCCAACGATGATGTAGGCAGTGGCGACTCTGAAAACGTTGCGACGCTTGAGCTCCGAGAACAACGACATACAGCGACCTGGGCGACGGCAGATGGTGGCTAAGACTACACTATTGCCGTCAAAAGTGGTGTTTCCCCAATCGTAATTCCTTGAATTCTGTTATGTTGGCACCCGACTGCCACATCGCCGGAAAACGACCTTGTCCAATCTGTTCCAGGAACTCAAACGCCGCAATGTGTTTCGCGTGGCGATCGCCTATCTCGTCGTCGCATGGCTGTTATTGCAGGTTGTCGACCTGGTGCTCGACAACATTTCGGCACCCGGCTGGATCATGCAGGTGTTCATGCTGGCCATCGCTGTCGGCTTTCCGATTGCCGTCATTTTCGCATGGGCGTTTGAAGTCACACCGGAAGGGGTCAAACGTGAGAAGGACGTCGACCGCGGTATCTCAATCACGACCCAGACGGGACGCAAGCTGGACCGCATTATTATCGGCGTACTGGTTGTTGCGGTTGCGATGTTGCTTGGTGATCGACTGGTTTCTCGGGACTCTGTCGTCGAACCGCTGGCCAAGCCAACACCCGCCACAAGGTCGGCCATTGAAAAGTCGGTAGCCGTGTTGCCGTTTGTCACCATGAGCAGCGGTGCCGACGACGGATACTTTTCCGACGGACTGACAGAAGAAATATTGAACTCCCTGGCCCAGTTGCCCGACTTGCTGGTTACCGCGAGAACGTCTTCCTTTCACTTCAAAGACAAGGACCTTCCAATACAGCAAATCGCTGAGACGCTCGGAGTGGCGCACATCGTCGAGGGCTCTGTGCGACGCAATGGCGACCAGGTGCGCATTACAGCGCAATTGATTCGGGCATCCGATGGATTTCACCTCTGGTCGGAAACCTATGACCGCTCCGTAAGTGGCGGTTTCATAGTGCAAACGGAGATCGCAGAGAAGGTTGCGTCCGCCCTCGATATCGTTCTTGATGATGGGCAACTCGCAATGATGACTGGCGCCGGCATCCAAAATCCGGAAGCGTTCGTCGCCTACCAAAAGGGAATGGAGTGGTTCAACAAGGGTCATAGCGGCAACGATCAAATGGGCAACCTCGCGACGGCCAACGTCTGGTTCGAAAAAGCGATCGCGCTGGCACCCAACTTTTCTGACGCCTATTTGAGGCACAGCGACTACTTCACCCACGCACTCTTGCCGCTCGAATCAGCGGCGGGCGGTACAGCGGTAACAGTCGACCCGGCCACCGCCATGGCATCGCTGGAGTCGGACCTCAATGCGGCCGAACAATATGCACGAGATGAAGGACGCAAGCTCAACGCCGCGTTTGACCGGGCACTGATTACCGGACGCTGGCGTGGGATTTCCGATCTGATCCAGCGCGTTTCCGCTATTGATGATTGCCCTGTGCCGATGTGGCTGAACACGCTGGCCATACCCTTTGGCCTGGCCGAAGTGGCTCATGCTGATTACGCACGCAATGTTGCCTGTGACCCTCTCTCCACCGATTTTACCGAGTACGTCGACGGATTTGTCTGGCTGGGCAATCCCGATGACGGCGTGCAGGCTGCCACTGAATTCAGAAAACAAGGCGACGCACAGCTCATCATGGGCAACCTGGTCCAGGCACTGGTCGCGGCGGGACGTTTTGCCGAAGCCGAAGTCATAGTCGAGCGCGATATGAGTTCTAACAAACAGGTCGACAGGCTGCGCATTATGCTCGCTGCCTCCCGTGGTAATGCTGAAGAGGTGCAGCGCAGATTTTCCGAATTCCAGGCTGCCGAGGTGGGAGAACTAAGGTCTCTGGCCTTGGCGAGCCAGACAGGAAATCGCGAATTAGCGAATTTGATAGCAAGGGAATTCGACTCCAGACCGGCCGGCCACCTGTCCCTGCTTATCAACATAATGGTTTGCATGTGCGGCGCGCCGTTCGATCTGGAGGCGACTCCGATCTTCGCGCAAAAACTGGCGGACTCCGGCCTCGAGTGGCCACCCAGTAGTCCCGTCGTATGGCCTCTCAAGGATTGGTAGAGGGCACTACCAGCCTAACGGTGTTATCTCGCCATCCATCTGCCAGCCCATTTCCTCTGCGTAGCGCTTCATGTCAACGATGCGATGCCCCGTCTCGGGGTGGGTCGACAGATAGGTGACAAGGTTCGTGAAGGTGTTGTCTTCGATATCCCAACGTTCGAACAGGCGCCACGTTTCATTCACATGACCGTACTCCTCATTGACTACCAGCATGCCGAATTCGTCGGCCCTGGTTTCCTGTTTTCGGCCAAAACTTCTCACGGTCAAATCTGCGACCTTAATGCCGGTACTGGTAACGTCGCCGCCGGTAGCGGCAGCAAAGAAGACCGACAGGACAACGCCACGCCCGAGTGCGCGCAGGTGATCCCTGTTCTTGAAGTGGCCCAGTTCGTGTCCCAGTACGAACGCGAGTTCATTCTCCGACTCAACCTGGTCGAGCAGACCTCGAGTTACGACGATGAGGCCGCCAGGAAATGCCATGGCGTTGGCCTGCTCTGAATCGTCAATTTCGACGCGAAACTGATATGGCGAATCCGGCCAGTGCCGGGCCAGCCGATCGACCAGGTTCTGCGTCTCAATCAACCGTTCGTCATTGGGCGAAACTGTTACAAGATCCTCTGGCAGCCAGCTGTCGAATAACGCTGCTTCATCTTCTGCCGACACAAAAAAAAGCGCGACTTCAATCATGAATACGAGCGCCAGCGCGATGACGACGAAAATTACCGACAGGCCGACGACCAGCGCGCTGGCCTCGACCAGCGGATGGGTGTCGCTGACATTAATGCCTTCTTTCGGCTGCCGCGCGACGAACCTCATTGCGCGTTCGCGAACCTGCTGGCGAATTTCACCGCTGTTCCGTAAGCCAGCATTTCGACGCCGGCGGTGCCTTTGCCGTCGCGGGTTGCGTTTGCCAGCCGGGATGTCTCTAGCCGGACATTGAAAATCGCGTCATAGCCCTGCGAGCGCGCATCGTCAATCATTCGCAGTATGGCTTCGCGTCGCGCTCGCTCAAGCAGCGGTTCGTAGGTCTTGATGCGACCACCAACCAAACCCTTGAGGCCGGCGATGACACGCTTGAAGTAGTCGAGAGAAACCACGACGCTGCCAGTGACAAGATCCGAGCGGCCCGCCCTCCAGTCGTCCGGCATGGTGTCGAACGACACGACCGGAAAACCCTTCGCATCGTCTTCGCGTTCGAGAATGCTCTGGAAGTGTCTTTTTTCGAGATAAGCACCGATGAAGTAGGCGATCATCAGGATCAGGAGCGGCACTCCGAAGTTCATGAACAATTCGAATTTTTGCAGGTTGCCTTCCATCTTATTCGACCCGGACAGCGGTCCCGTAGGCGAACAGTTCGGCCGCTCCCTGCGAAATCGAACTGGTCGCGAAGCGAACATTGACGACCGCATTCGCTCCCATGGACTGCGCCTGCTCGATCATCCTGTCCGTCGCCTCTTTGCGGGAATCCATCAGCAACTCGGTATAACCCTTGAGTTCACCGCCCACGATATTCTTGAGGCCGGCCATGATGTCGCGGCCAATGTGCTTGGCACGAACCGTATTGCCGGTAACGACGCCGTAGAACTCGACGATTTGCCGACCGGGAATGCTCTCGGTGTTACTGATGATCATGGCTGCTCCTGGTTATTGCGGTCCTGTCCGGATCCCGACGCGCCATATTAGCACTGCTGCCCAGGTAATTATCGGTGCCAGTGTTGGTCCAATGAACTATGATGCCCATTCCCGCCTTTGGCTCTCACATGTCCCCAACCCTCAAATACACCACCTACCCGCAGGCCGAGGAGCGAATCAATGTCTATTCGCACGGCCTCGGAGTCATCCTGAGCGTCCTCGCGATGCTGCTGCTGATTGGCAAGGCGCAAGGGGCCTTGCAACTTGTGAGCGTATCGGTCTTCGCGGCCAGCCTCATCGCTTTGTACAGTTCATCGACGATCTATCACAGCGCGGTCGATGTCGCACGACGGGCCCGGCTACGCATCGTCGACCACGCCATGATCTACGTGCTCATCGCCGGCACGTATACCCCGTTCTCACTATTGGTCCTCAAAGGCACCGTTGGCTGGACTATTTTTGGCGTGAGCTGGGCAATGGCAGCCACCGGCATCGTCATCAAGCTGTTTCATACCGGCCGCTACAACAATATTTCTACGGCTATGTACGTGGTCATGGGGTGGCTTATCGTTTTCGCCATCAAGCCGCTCATCGCAAACCTGGCGCCTGAGGGCATCGCCTGGCTATTCGCCGGCGGAGTCTTTTACACAGCAGGCGCCATTGTCTACAGCATCGGGCGTTTGCCCTACGGCCACGCGACGTTTCATATCTGCTGCTTGGCCGGCAGCGCCTGCCACGTGGTCTCTGTCTACTTTTTCGTGCTCTTGCCCATCAACTCGTAGGGGCCGCCCTTTTCCAGCGCACGCTGGTAGCCCGGGCGTGCCCGCATGCGTTGCAGAAACGCGGCTAAATTCGGATAAGCACCGTCCGCGAGGGCCCGTACGGCAGCCGCCTCGACGGCAAAACTCATCTGTATGTCCGCCGCGGTCAGCTCATCGCCACAAAACCAGGCTGAACTTTCGAGCGACGATTCCAGAAAATCGACATTGCGCTTTACATTCGCATCGAGATAGCCACCGCGAACTTTCGCAGCGATGCCCTTCGCTATCGGTTTCGCGAAAAACGGCATCGGGGCGGTTTCAATACGACTGATGATCAGCGACAGCAGCATTAATGGCATGAATGTGCCTTCTGCGTAATGTAGCCAGTAGACATACGCCAGGGCTGCTGGCGTGCCAGCGGCCGGCCGCAGCCGACCCCGACCGTAGGTGTCCACCAGGTATTCGATAATCGCTCCGGACTCTGCCAGCGTATGCTCGCCGTCCGTTACCAGGGGCGCCTTGCCCAGGGGATGCAGCGCAAGTAACTCCGGCGGCGCCAGGCTCGTTTTAGGATCGCGCTGATACTTCTGGATGTCGTAGTTCAGCTCCAGTTCCTCAAGCAGCCAGAGTATGCGTTGCGACCGTGAATTCTCGAGGTGGTGAACGGTAATCATTGGCGAAGACCTTGGGGTTAGCGGGACGAGACAATAGTAAACGACACCTGGGGGAATTCCATCGCGTCATCCGTTCCGCCGCCAGCTTTGATACGGGTTTCGGGACGCCTGCCCGGGATATCGCTATCTACATGATAAATAAGGATTTTGTTTGGCTTACAGGGGCAGAACCTGTGACGCCCGTCACTAAAATAACTCTACAAGATCATTGACTTACGGTATTCGAGGGCTATACTGCCCGCAGCTAGAATGATCGGCTGATATTTATGTACACCATTTCGAAGTTCCTCTGTACCTCGTCCTGATTTTCATAAGTTTCAAGCAGCATCTCTTGCGTAACCGCCTTCGTGAGAAGGCAAAACTTTTGTTAATTTAGGAATTAGAAAACATGGCAACAGTAACTGGAACCGTAAAATGGTTTAACGAAGCTAAAGGCTTCGGCTTCATCGAGCAAGAGTCAGGTCCTGACGTATTTGCTCATTTCAGCAACATTCAAGGCAGCGGATTCAAGACCCTGGCAGAAGGCCAGAAGGTTGAGTTCACTGTTACTGACGGACAGAAAGGTCCGCAGGCAGAGAACATCGTACCGTTGTAATAACAACCTTACGAAGCTGAACAGAAAGGCGGGATCTTCGGATCCCGCCTTTTTTTATGGGAGGTCTACCTGGGCCAGTCGGGGCAGCTGAGGTGTGTGCCGCGCTCGTCGGTCACCATCTCGCAGTCGAAGGGCAGACCCTTGACGTTCCAGACCGCCATCAGCCCGAAATGATTGGCCACGTCGATAAAGCGCGGATGTTCGGCCAGCTCTTTTCCGCTGGGCGTGAATACCAACCGAGTCGAATAGGTTGGCGAATCCGGCGGATCCTGCAGCCAAATATCAAAGAATTGGTCGAGGTCTCCAAGCATCAGGAAATCGTTCATCATCCAATCGAGGGAAATGCCCGGGAAAATTTCATTTGCCCGGATCACAAAGTCATCCACAGATATTTCGTTCCTGATGACCCAACCCGCAAGCAGCTTTGCTCCGGCTTTCTGCTCTTCCGATAGTCCGGAATCGCGATCGATCCGGTCGTTTTGGAATTCGATCGCAAGATCGATATCGCCGGTATGTGCCAGGTCGCGCAGCAAGGCATCGTTGACTCCCGGCCAACCGAGTTCACTGCCGCGGCGCATTAACTCACGACCTTGTTCCCGTCGCCCTGCGGCCAGGTAAGCCGCCCCCAGCAGACCCGTGTTAATACCGGAAAGCGGATCGAGTTCATAAGCACGTTCAAACAACGGCAGGGACTCGGACAAGTAGCCGCCGCTGTCCAGGCGCCGGTCTGCCGCCCACATCTGCAATCCGGCATCGTTAGGTGCCATGGCGACACTGCGATCCGCAAGCGCGATGCCTCCCAGCCGATCGGTGCGGAATAACTGTGAGCCTTGAATCGCCACGGCAAGTGCCTGGTTCGGGTCCAGTGCGAGCGCCTTTGCAGCTGACGCCCGCGCGTCCGCATTGTAGGCCGCGTACTCAGCCGCATCGAAAGGGAAATAGCCATGCATCGTATGCTGGACTGCGGCCAGGTAGGACCACGCTTCCGCGAAACCAGGATCGCGAGCCAGCGCAGCTTTAAGATCGATTTCCGCTCGTTTAAGCGCATCACCGCGCAAATAGAAATGCTTGCGGCCGCTCAGAAACAACTCGTACGCGACCATGTCTTTCGTCGACGCATTGACCGTGACATCCGCCATACCCATCGCGCCCAGCAACGCCGAGCTGATCGCCTTCGCAATTTCTTCCTGCACGACAAATATGTCATTCAGGTCGCGATCGTAGGTATCCGACCATAGATGCTTGTCGTTGCTCGCATCGATGAGCTGTGCCGTGATGCGCACCCGCATGCCCTGTTTGCGAACCGATCCCTCCAGCACGTGGTTAACGGACAGTTGCGACGCAATTTCCGGAATCGGCGTATCGGTATTGGCGAACGAAAAGGCGGAGGTACGTGACGCAACCTTAAGCCCTTTGACGCTGGCCAGTACATTAAGAATTTCTTCGGAAATGCCCTCGGCGAAATAGGCGTTCTCGGCATCGGGGCTCATGTTCTCGAATGCGAGTACGGCGAGCGACGGCGCGGATGCGGTTACTGTGATCTCACCGTCGAAGACTCTCGCCGCCGGCATTGAATCGATTTCTTGCCAGACGACGAGCACGATAACGATTGCAACGCCAACCAGTGTCGCGATGTCGAGCCGCCTGCTACTGGACACGCTGACACCGGCCACACCTGTGTCCCGCTTAACGCCATCCGGCGTCACCTCGAACATCCAGGCCATGATCAGCGCCACAGGCAAACCCAGCACAATCAGGCCAGCCACCAGGCGAGTCGTCCAGTCCGGCAGGTTCAGTGCCGGAAACAAAGCGTCGGAAACCTGCAACAGTATCCATCCGCCAACCGCATAGGCCGCGGCGACCCGGAAGACGTTTCTGCGTTTGAGTTCGGTAAACAGGCTGCTCATGGGGCAGCGATTATACGGATATTTCCCTGAAAGCCTTCCTCTAAATCAGGCGCGCTCAAACTGTGTCGGCTCCTGCTTCGACAGGTGCTCGTAGGTCTGCCAACGGCGGTCGACGGTTTCCTGTGCCATCTGCATCAGCTTCTCCGCTTCGTCCGGATGCGTCTTCGTCAATACCTTGTAGCGCATCTCGTTATAGGCGTATGCACGCAGCGGAATCGTTGGACGCGGCGAATCCAGCACAAATGGCCGCTTGCCCGCTGCGCGCAAGGCCGGGTTGTATCGAATCAATGGCCAATAGCCGCTCAAGGTCGCGAGCTTCTGCTGTTTCAGTCCGTCCTTGAGATCATAGCCGTGCGCGATGCAATGACTGTACGCCAGGATCAGCGATGGCCCGTTGTATTCCTCGGCCTCGCGCATGGCGAGTAGCGTCTGTTGCGGATTCGCCCCCATCGCAACCTGTGCGACATATACGTTGCCACTCGAAATCGCCTGCAGGGCAAGGTCCTTCTTGCCGATGCGCTTGCCAGCCGACGCAAACTTGGCGGACGCGCCGAGTGGCGTCGCTTTGGACATCTGCCCGCCGGTATTCGAATAGCCCTCGGTATCCATGACCAATACATTCACGTTACGGCCGCTTGCGAGCACATGGTCCAGACCACCGGAACCAATGTCATAGGCCCAACCGTCACCACCGAGCAGCCAGACGCTGCGTCGCACGAGATGATCGACAATGGAGAGCAACTCGACCGCGTTTTCCCGGTCACTCGTATTAATGATGTCCTGCAGCTTCGCTTTGAGCGCTGCGACGCGTTGTCGTTGTGCCCGAATTTCGCTACCGACCCGTTGTCCCCCATTGATCAATTCATCCGCCAACTCAGGTCCGATCTCGGCCGCCAGCTCATTGACGAGCTGCTTCGCAATCGTCATGTGATGGTCGGCCGCGATACGCATGCCGAGACCAAACTCCGCGTTGTCTTCGAACAGGGAGTTGGACCAGGCCGGTCCGCTGCCCTCCGCGTTCTTGCTCCACGGCGTCGTCGGCAGGTTACCGCCGTAAATTGAAGAACAACCCGTTGCATTGGCGACCAGCAAGCGTGGACCGAAGAGCTGCGACAGCAGTTTGACATAGGGTGTTTCGCCGCAACCGGCACAGGCTCCCGGAAACTCGAATAGCGGTTGCAGAAATTGCGCCCCGCGCACCGAAGAGAACTCCACGGCCGAGCGATCATTGAATGCTATCGACTCGAAAAACTTGATGTGCTCCTTGCCCTGCTCGAACAATGGTGCTTTGTCGGTCATGTTGATTGCGCGAATATTTTCATCGTCCGGGCTTTTAACGGGACACGCATCGACACACAGGTTGCAGCCTGTGCAGTCTTCGAGATAAACCTGCAAGGAATAACGCGTTTCGGGAAATCCGCGCGCGCTGATCGGGGCCGACGGAAAACTCTCCGGTGCGCCTTCCAGCGAACTCTCATGGTAAAACTTGGCACGAATCACGCTGTGCGGGCACACAAACGCACAGTTGCCGCACTGTATGCAGAGGTCCGGCTCCCACAAGGGTATCCGATCGGAAACATTGCTCTTTTCGAATCGCGCCGTGGAACTGGGGAAGGTGCCATCGATTGGCATCGAGCTGACCGGCAGATCGTCGCCATGACCGCGCATCATTTGTGCGGTTACTTCCCTGACGAATTGCGGCGCGTCGTCAGGCACGACCGCAGCCAGGGGACGATCGTTGCTGACGCGGCTGGGCACCTTCACCTCATACAGGTGATCAAGCGCTGCATCGACGGCTGCGAAATTCTTGTCGATGACGTCCTGCCCTTTGGACTTGTAGCTTTTTTCAATCGCTTTGCGGATTTCCGCCAGCGCCTTTTCACGCGGCAACACGCCAGAAAGCGCGAAGAAACAAACCTGCATAATCGTGTTGATGCGTTTGCCCATGCCGGCGTCGCGGGCCACTTCCGAAGCATTGATAACGTAAAAACGGACCTTGCGATCGATGATGATCTGCTGCACAGGCTGTGGCAGATGATCCCAAACCTCTTCCGCAGAATACGGACTGTCGAGCAGGAAGACGGCGTTCTCCGCAGCGCTCTGCAACATTTCTATCTTGTTGACCTGATCGAACTTGTGGCACGCGATAAAATTGGCAGACTGGATCAGGTACGGGGCATGTATGGGTTGCGGACCAAAACGCAGGTGGGACACGGTCCGCGACCCGGACTTTTTGGAGTCGTAGACAAAGTAGCCCTGGCAGTACAAGTCCGTGCTCTCGCCGATGATCTTGATGCTGTTCTTGTTTGCGCCAACTGTGCCGTCGGATCCCAGGCCGAAGAACAGTGCCCGGGTTACGTCATCACCTTCGATCTGGAATTTGCTGTCGTAGGTAAGACTGGTGTGAGTAACATCGTCATTGATGCCGATTGTGAAGTGATTCTTCGGATGTTCCTTGCCCAGCTCATCGAACACCGCCTTGACCATGGCCGGTGTGAACTCTTTGGACGACAGGCCGTAGCGACCACCGATCACCTTCGGCATCGCGGGCCTCGATCCATCGCTGACTGCCTCTGCGAATGCAGTAATGACATCCTGGTACAAGGGCTCGCCGCCTGCGCCGATTTCCTTGGTGCGATCCAGTACCGCGATTCGCCTGGCTGACAGTGGGATCGCGCGAAGCAGGTGCAGATTCGAGAACGGCCGATACAGGCGAACATTGATCATGCCGAGCCCGGATTTCGGTAATGCATCGATAGTCTGCTGCACGGTTTCCGCGCCTGACCCCATCAGTACGATAACCTTTTCCGCTTGCGGGTCACCGTAATAGTCGAATAATTTGTACTGGCGACCAGTTAGTCCGGCGAATCGGTCCATCGCTTTTTGCACGATCCCCGGGGTCTGGTCGTAGAAACGATTGACGCTCTCGCGCCCCTGGAAATAGACATCCGGATTTTGCGCCGTGCCCCGTATGAATGGGTTGTCGGGATTCAACGCCCGACGGCGGTGCGCGTACACGAGATTCGAATCGATCATCGCCTTGATATCGTCTTCGCTTACGAGGTCGATCTTGCTCACTTCGTGTGACGTTCGAAAGCCGTCAAAAAAGTGCGCGAACGGAACACGCGCCTCAAGCGTCGCTGCATGCGCAATCAATGCCAGGTCCTGCGCAACCTGCACTGAGGATGATGCGAGCAAGCCGAAGCCGGTTGTACGTGCAGCCATGACATCCTGGTGATCGCCGAAGATCGATAATCCCTGCGCCGCCAATGAACGTGAAGCGACGTGGAATACCGCCGATGTCAGTTCACCGGCAATCTTGTACATGTTCGGCAGCATCAGCATGAGTCCCTGAGATGCTGTAAACGTCGTGGTCATGGCTCCGGTTTGCAGTGCGCCGTGCGCCGTACCGGCCGCTCCGCCTTCACTTTGCATTTCGATGACATCCGGAACATGGCCCCAGATATTTTTCTTGCCCGCGGCCGCCCAGATATCCGTGTATTCGGCCATCGGCGACGATGGTGTGATCGGGTATATCGAGCAGATTTCGCTGACAGCGTAGGCCACGCGTGCGACTGCTTCATTTCCTTCCAGAGCGCGTTTAATCGTCACGATGTTGCTCCCGGCAGCGACGGTTCATCGGTCATTTCAATTGCATGGCAGGGACATTGCTCATAGCAGACCGCGCACCCCGTGCACTTGTCAAAATCGAATCGATAGCGATTGCCCGGACCGAGCTTGATGATGGCATCCTCGGGACATGCACCGTAGCAACCGTCGCATTCAAAACAATTGCCACAGGACAGGCATCGCCTGGCCTCGAATTTTGCGTCCGCTTCCGTAAGGTTCTGCAGGATTTCGTCGAACCGTCCCTCGCGTTCGCTGACAGGCAAGCGATCCTGCTCAACTTTCGGCGCATGCGTGCGGTACCACAGTTGCAGCTTTTCATGACCGATCAGTTCGCCCCGGGCCGCTCTTTGGTAGCTGGTATTGTTCAACCAGGCGTCAATGTGTCGCGCCGCCTGTTTCCCGTGGCCTACAGCGATCGTCACTGAGCGGTCACTGGGCACCATGTCGCCACCGGCAAAGATGCCTGCGTGACCGGTCATCATATTCTCACTGACCACAACCGTATGGTCGCGCTGGAACTCGATACCCGGCACCGATTCGAGAAACGCCGTATCGGTATCCTGCCCAACGGCGAGGATCAGAGAATCCGCCTCCAGGTCCTCAAACTTGCCGGTAGGCTGTGGCCGGCCGCTGTCGTCGAGCTCCATCACTTCAACTTTGAAGGTGGAACGGTCGATCTCCTTGATCGTACGCAGCCAGTTGATCTTGATGCCCTCCTCGATCGCCTCGTCGGCCTCGAAGTCGTGAGCAGGCATGCTGCTGCGGTCGCGACGATAGATGATCATGGCCTCCGTAGCGCCGAGGCGTTTCGCCGTGCGCGCGGCATCCATCGCCGTATTGCCGCCGCCATAGATCGCGACGCGTCTGCCGAGCTTTGGCGGCGACCCTTCATTAGCCTGGCTCAGAAAACTTACGGCGTCCAGTATCTTGCCGGCATCCCGCGTCGGTATATCGATCTTCTTGCTGATGTGCGCACCGACAGCCACGAAAGCTGCATCGAAACCGCCCGCCTCTTTTTCCGCGAGCAAATCTTCAACGCGGTGATTCAATGTAATCGTTACCCCTAGGTTTTCGATGCGCTTGATCTCGGCTCGCAGCTCATCGCGTGGCATTCGATAGGCTGGAATCCCAAAGTGAATCATGCCGCCAGCAACCGGCCCCGCTTCGCGGATTTCGACGTCGTGTCCCATGCGTACGAGCTGGTAGGCCGCGGATAAACCACTCGGCCCCGCACCCACGATCAGGATTTTCTTACCGGTTTTCTTCGCCGGCTTTTCGAATTGCCAGTCTTGTTTCAGCGCCATGTCGCCCAGGAAGCGTTCGACCGCATGGATGCTGACAGGGCTGTCGGTGAAAGCACGGTTGCAGACATCTTCGCAGGGGTGGTAGCAGACGCGACCGTGTATCGATGGCATCGGATTGTTGCTGACCAGCTCTCGCCACGCGCCTTCATAGTCGCCCGCCTGGGCCAGGGCCAGCCAGGCCTGGATGTTCTCACCCGCAGGACAGGCATCGTTGCAGGGCGGCAGGAAATCCACGTAGACGGGCCGACGGGTCCGAAGTGCGCCGGTACCCAATTCATGGCCTGTCAAATCTGCGCTTCTCGTCAGGTCGCTACTCATATTAATACCCCGTCATTGAGCCCGGTCTGGCTCGCAATAACTTGAATCGATGAAAACCCAGGTCAATATACGGTTGCAGCGGAAAATCGACCATTCCGTGCAGGTCCCGATCCTTGAGTGGTTGCGAGCACTGAAACTCGCCGCCTCGTCCCTTGTTAATTTTTGAAATCGACACGTAACAGATTCGCGACGGGCAGGTCAGCGCGCAGCCCGCGTTTGCAAACAACGTGATCTTGTCTTTGTGCTCGATCGCCGCCAGGAACTCAAGATCCTCATTGACGGGCATCGGCAGCACCACGGAGTCATAAAGCTTCATCGCTGCCTCGATCTTCCTGTGCGTCTTGATGTTCTTGATGACACTGGCATCGATCCGATAGTCCGGAAAATCCTCGCGTATCCATCCGGCCAGGTCGTCGTTGGTACAGATGATCGAATTACCGGGCTGGTGATACTTTCGCAGCAGCCACATATTGAGGCGGTATTCCTTGCGCTCAACATCGTGATTCGACATCGGGATGCGAACGCCGATTCCTGCATTGTTAAGTTGGCTTACATCGCGATCCGACAGTTCGCGGTGCGTGAATCCTCGACCGCCATACAGGGTGCTTTTCTCAACAAAGCCAAACAGGCTGTCGATCTCGTTCAGGGCGAGATTGCCGTAGTTCTTTCGAAGATAAGCGAAGACCGGCATGTCGCGCGGTTTGCTGCGGGCTGAGACTGTAAATGTGGCTGCAGGAGCCGCGACCGGCTGCGCCTGGGTAAAAATACGATCAGCGCCGATCTCTGCAATCTTGGGTCGGGTCTCGTTGCCAATCATTCTTCCTCACGGTGGCGGTATCTTCGTTGCTTGCCAGGCGATAGCTTTCCAGACACCGTCCTTTTTCAGGAAGGTGCCTGTGTTGAAATAGTACAGCACATCCTTGTCAGTGGACTTATCCGTAGGTGTACCTACCAGTTTGAACGCAACGATTGCCGTATTGCCGTAGAGACGGATATCGATGTCCTCGCCGGAGTAGACCATTGTTGCTTCGTCATCGTCGGCCTCGTCGCCGGATCCGGAGTCTTCGAATCCCGCCATGATCTCGGCCTTGCCAAAGCGCAGGCCGGCAGACGACGTGTAAACGAGATCATCCGACCAGAATTTCGCGTGCGCCTCCTGCGTGCCCGATCCGGCAAGGAATTCCTGCAGCAGGGCCCTCAAGTCGTCGGTATCGGAAGCGAGCGCCGGTCCGGCGCCAACAATCGCGAGGCACATCAGGGTTGCAAACCAGGTCATGATCTTCATATCGACTCCTTTCGTTTCCAGTATTCTAGGCGCCCATGGCCGACACTAACAACTCTGACGCCGGATTTCTGCGGCGCGCTCTCGGCGTGTTTGGCTACAGCCAGCGCGCGCTTGAGCTCGTGTGGACAACCAGTCGGCCGCTAACCATCGTGCTGGCCTTGCTGACGCTGATCGGCGGCATATTGCCTGCCGTGATTGCGTATATCGGCCAGCTCATCGTTGACGCGGTTGTCGCCGCGACACAGGCCAGCACGCCCGACGCACGAGGCGTGTTGCTGCTCGTGGGTCTCGAGGCAATAATCGTCGTCGCTGTTGCGGCAACGCAAAGAGGAATTTCCGCCAGCCAGTCGCTGCTGCGCGCCCTGCTCGGCCAGCGCGTCAATGTCATGATTCTTGAGAAAGCGATGACGCTGGAGCTCGCGCACTTCGAGGATTCCGAGTTTTACGACAAGCTGACGCAAGCTCGTCGGGAAGCGTCGAGCCGGCCTCTGAGTCTCGTCACTCGCACCTTCGGGCTGGTGCAAAATGCAATATCGCTCACCAGCTATTCGGTATTGCTGTTTGCATTTTCGCCCTGGGCGGTCGCCATACTAATCGTGGCCGGGTTGCCATCGTTTTTCGCCGAAGCAAAGTTCTCCGGCGATGCCTTCCGTTTATTCCGCTGGCGATCGCCCGACACCCGGATGCAGTTGTACCTCGAAACCGTCATCGCTCGAGAAGACGGCGTCAAGGAAGTGAAGTTGTTCCAGCTCGGTCCGCGCCTGCTGCAACGGTACCGGGATATTTTTTCGAAGCTCTTCGTCGAAGACCGCAAACTGACAATACGTCGCGACACCTGGGGCTTTTTGCTGGGACTGGTTTCGACAGCAGCGCTGTACGCCGCATACGGCTGGATCGTCGTGACGACAATTGCAGGCAGCATAACGCTGGGCGCCATGACCATGTACCTCGTGCTTTTTCGCCAGGGTCAGTCCGCCGTCGCGGCAATACTGACTTCAATCAGCGGTATGTACGAAGACAATCTGTACTTGTCGAATTTATACGAATACCTTGAGCAGCCTGTGCCGTCGCGACGCGGTGAAGCTGTTCACGGACCTGAACCCGAACGCGGCCTTGAGTTTGATAATGTTTCATTCTCGTATCCTGGCGCGAAAGACAAAGCACTTAGCAACATCAGCCTGCAGATCAAGCCGGGCGAAAGCCTGGCACTCGTCGGCGAAAACGGGTCCGGCAAAACTACGCTGATCAAGCTGTTAACGCGCCTCTACGATCCGACCGAGGGGCGCATTCTGCTCGACGGTCTCGATCTGCAGGAGTGGGATGTCGAAGCTTTGCGGCAACGCGTTGGCGTCATTTTTCAGGACTTCGGGCGCTACCAGTTTTCGGTGGGTGAGAATATCGGTGCAGGCGACGTCCGGCACATAGATGACAAGCAACGTTGGCAGGCTGCAGCGACCACCGGTTTAGCCGCACCGTTCATCGAGGAAATGCCCGACAGCTACGACACGCAGCTCGGGCGGTGGTTTAAGGGTGGCCGTGAGCTTTCCGGCGGACAGTGGCAAAAGATCGCTCTGTCACGTGCATTCATGCGCAGCGACGCGGACATCCTCGTGCTGGACGAACCAACGGCCGCTATGGATGCCTCGTCTGAGGCGGAAGTTTTCGAGCACTTTCGCAAAGCGAGCAGCAGTAAGATGACGATACTTATCTCACACCGGTTTTCGACGGTCCGTGCCGCGGCGCAGATCATCGTGATACACCAGGGAAAGATTCTCGAGCGAGGCGATCATGAGAGCCTGCTCGCCGAGGACGGGCAGTATGCGCATCTCTTCAACCTGCAAGCAAAAGGATACCAATAGATGAGAACAGGCAATGTTTGAAAATGGCAACGTAGCGGCACCGCTCATCATGATATTGACGATCGGCACCAGCCTGTTGGGACTCTTCAAGTCGCCGAAAATAATCGATATGTGCCTTTTCAGGCCCTATTATTTTCACCGCAAGCGGCAATACGACACGATGATCCTGAGCGGATTTGTCCATGCTGATGTCGGCCATCTGCTATTCAACATGTTCACGTTTTACTTTTTTGCTTTTCCGATGGAAGAGTTCATCGGCACGATCCCGTTCCTGATCCTGTACTTCTTCGGCCTCGTCGTGAGTCATACCTGTACCTGGTACAAACAGAGGAATAATCCCGGTTACGCGTCTCTCGGCGCGTCCGGCGCGATCTCGGCAGTTCTTTTCGCCTTTATCGTTTACTTCCCGACGATGTCACTGATGATTATCCCGATACCGATCCCGATTCCTGCATTCCTGTTTGCTATCGGCTACGTCGCCTACTCCTACTGGGCGTCCAAGCAGGATACCGGCGGCATCAATCATGACGCCCATTTATGCGGAGCCATCAGCGGATTGATGTTCGTCGCGCTTACGGATCCCGGCGCGTTTACGAAGTTACTCGGGTAAGCAAGCGGAGCATCACAATCGTCAGCGCAATAACGCGTATCCCTTGGTCTGCAGCACCGTCAACATCGTCATCGCAGACAATGCGACTTTGGCAGGACTAAACAGGTCACCTTTCTCAACGCCGCCGAACGCCATCGATTGACCGCAGATATAAAAATGCACGCCGGCAGTCGCGAGCTTCTCGAGTAGCTCGGCATTCGGGTTGTCGATCCCGTATCGGGATTTGTAAGCCGTGTTGTTCAAAAGCGCTTTCAATGCTGGCCCATGAACCACAACCGCGATATGCATGTTGGCCACGGGTACACCATTACGACCGTGCATGTTCAGGAATCGGGCGACGCTAACGAGGCCCGTGTTCAGGGTTTTCTCATCCCGGTATTCCGCAGCGTCAAACACCGCTTTGTAGAAGAAGTCCTCCTTTAACGGCACGTCCCGGTCGTCAATCGGGTAGGTCGGGCCGTAGCCCTGAATAACGGGCCCGAACGATGGTTCGTCCGCCATCGAAAGCGAGCAAACGAGCAACACAACCAATGTACCGACGCGCTTCATCATGATACGAGCTCCAAATTTCTATTGGCATCTGTAAAAAGCTTCATGTTCGCTTCCAGATTGTAGGGTCGCTCCTCGAGACAGAGTGGATCCCATTCGTTGCGTTGCATTTCGTAAAAGTTGCCTCCGTACACGTGGATAGCCCCGGTTAGCCTGGTTGTTGGATTCGTTACCGAATGGATGATGTCTTCGCCAAGAGCGCGGACTTCGGACACACCGATAGATTTGGCGCCGGCGGCCTCGATCCGGCCTTCCGGGTCATCCTTGATCCTGCGCCAGAAAATATTGTCTTCGCGGCCACCGTACACGCCAATAACCGCCCACATGTTGTGATTGTGCGGCCTTATCGTCATGTAGGGTGCCCACACGACGTTGATGATGGTCAGGTTATCGGCCGAATGCAGACACTGCACTCCGCCTCGCTCCGGCGTACCGATCATTTTCTCAAGGGCCGCCCGGTCAGAAACAGCGCGGGCGACGATCTCGCGTACGGCCTTCGTCGGTGCCCGATCCGCAAGGGCTGCCCTGCAGTCCGCTATCATTTGCTCCAATTCCATTTCGAAATCCTGTAATTTTGCATGGCAGAAATAGTACACGTTCTGCAGAACTGTTAGGCTTCAATCCTGCCACCAAGGACTAAAAGACATGAAAACTCTGACCACCGCTTTGTTACTCCTCCTGACAATGGGCGCTCAAGCCGCCAACGAAATTGACGCGAAAGTCGAAGCTGCGCTGGCCGCGGAATCACGCCCCCAGGCTGACCGAGATCGCGACGACAACCGGCTGCCGCTGGCCACGCTGAATTTCTTCGGCTTGAAAGACAACATGCGTGTCCTCGAGCTCCTTCCCGGCGGAGGCTGGTATACACGGGTGCTGGGACCCGTACTGGCCGAGAACGGCAAACTTTACGTCGCCGTGGGTACCGGTCGAGTTGAGAGAGATCTAATCGGTACACCCGGCTTCGAGAAAGTCGAGGCGCTCGCCACAAACGACAACCTGCGGCGACCCGAGGGCCAGGTCTTTTACGAAGTGGATGAATTCGAGTTTGGTGTTTCGGACCTGGATATGGTTTTGACATTCCGCAATCAGCACAATTTCAGCCCGGAATCCCGCAACCGCGTCAATTCACAGGTACTTAAGGCCTTGAAGAGCGGTGGCCTGTACGGTGTGGTTGACCATACCCGGCGCCACATGGAAAAGCTGAATGACGAAAACCGCCGTCGTATCGACCCGGTAGTGGTTATCAAAGAGATGCTCGACATCGGCTTCGAATTCGTCGGCTACTCCGACCTGCACTTTCGCGCCGACGACGAGCTTGAGTACGAAGTCGGCCGACGAACCGTGACGGGAAACACCGACCGGTTTACCTTGCTGTTCAGGAAACCGTAGTCCCGCAGGGGGAGTTACCGCCGCACGGCCATGCTTGAGCGGACGCCCGCGGGATTTGTCATTGCGCTTCCAGATCTGATTAGGTGTTAACCCGGATAGACCGCTTTTTGCGAAACCGTTAGCTTGACTGCACGGGAGAGACACCATGAACACGACCAGCAAAGAGATTCTTGATTCCCGCCTCGGATTCGAGCTGTCCGACAACGAGGCCACCAAACTTGCCAGTCTCATGCAGGCCAAAGAGCTGCGTGGTGGCGACTACCTGATTGTCGAAGACACGACCGATGACTCACTTTACGTTATTGTCGAGGGAAATCTCGAGGTCGTGAAACGTACGGCCGGCGACAGCGTTGCAAGCATCGCAATCGTCAGGGAAGGCCAACTGGCCGGCGAACTCAGCTTTTTGGATAGCAACGTGCATACCGTCGGGCTACGAGCGCTGAGCGACACAAAGGTACTGGCCCTTGCGCGTGAGGACTTCGAGAAAATCATCGACGGCGACCCACAGCTCGTTTACAAAGTCATGCGTGCAGTCGCCCGCTCGGCACACCGCATCATGCACCAGATGAATCACGAGTTCATCGAGCTCAGTAACTACATTTTCAAACAGCACGGCCGGTACTGAGCAAAGGTGCAGCCTAAAGGTCGCTGACCGGTGGCCGGCTGTCCACCATCAGCCTGTCGAGGTCCCTTTGGGCTTTCCTGAGGTTATTCAGATCCCGCGGTTCCAGCATTTCACACTTGTCTTCGATCATCTGCGCAATATCGACCGGGTAGTGCTGGCAATCTTCCGGACGGTCGTCGTAAATATCACAGAACGTTTTCTTGCCATCCACTGATTTCTGAAGAAACGGACAGCGCGGGAAATACTCGCCGGTCGACGGGTCCACCCATATTTTTCCGTCTGCGACATAGCGTGCGATATCCGGTCGGTGCAGTTCCCACCAGTCGATTTCTTCCGCTGTGGCGGACAAACCGCCGTTGCCGGCCGTCTCACAACACTTGCCACAGGAGTTGCAGTTCTTCATAGGTCGAGGGTACATGAGCCGGGCCGCAATCCGAAAGCCCTTTTCACGGTCAAGCCAGTCTTGCGGACTTATCTGCCGGGCGTAAAATATCGGATGCGCGTGGGGCCGTAGCTCAGCTGGGAGAGCGTCGCGTTCGCAATGCGAAGGTCGGGAGTTCGATCCTCCTCGGCTCCACCAACAAAGACACTTTGAAAGGCCAATGAAAAAGGGCCCCACAAGGGAGCTCTTTTGTCATTTGGCGCGCCCGGAAGGATTGATCAAAACAGCCATAAGGCTGTTTTGACTCCTGCGGAGCGCCTTCGGCGTCTAAAACGCTGGCGCGTTTTTTCGAACCAGAGGTTTTCATCTCAGTCCGGATACCCAAAATACAAAAAGGCCCCATGAAGGGGCCTTTTGAGCTACTCGACACATAGCTTACAGATTGTTCCGATCACATGGTTTACACATAGACGCATTTGGGGAGAACCCGGATGCCTTGGAATGAGTGTAAACCGATGGATGAGAGACTTCGTTTCATAGCTCGTCTCCTCGAAGGCGAGAAGATGGCACCGCTGTGCCGCGAGTTTGGGATCTCCAGGGTCACCGGCTACAAGATATTTGACCGCTACAAAGACAGTGGCCTGGACGGTCTCAACGACCGCAGCCGCGCACCGTATCGACAAGCCAACCGGCTACCCTACCAGGTCGAGCGCACCATCCTGGGGATCAAGAAGGAACGCCCAACCTGGGGTGCCCGCAAGATCCGCGACAAGCTGGTTCGGCAGTTCCCGATGGTCCCGACACCCGCAGTGAGCACCGTCCATGCCGTGCTCGATCGCAATGGCCTGGTCAAGCGCCGCAAGCGCCGGCGCCACAAGGCTCAGGGTACAGCGCTCATCGGCGCCAACAGCCCCAACGGCCTCTGGTGCGCCGACTACAAGGGCGAGTTCATGCTCGGCAATCGCGAGTACTGCTACCCGCTCACCATCAGCGACTACCGTTCCCGTTACCTCATCACCTGTGAGGGTGTGCCGTCCACGCGATCGGACTTTGCCTTTTCCATTTTCGAGAGAGCCTTCAAAGACTTCGGCTTGCCGCACGCCATTCGCACCGACAACGGTGTGCCCTTTGCCTCGGGCAATTCCTTGTTCGGACTCACCCGGCTCTCGGTGTGGTGGCTGCGCCTTGGCATCCAGATCCAGCGCATCAAGCCCGGACATCCCGAGCAAAATGGTCGCCACGAGCGCATGCACCTGACACTGAAGAAAGAAGCCACCAAGCCTGCTGCCTTCAACTTCCTGCAACAGCAAGAGCGCTTCGATGATTTCATCGGGGTTTACAACAACGAGCGACCACACCAGGCACTCGGCGGTGCTTACCCCGGCGATATCTATACACCGTCACCGCGTGTCTACGAGCCGCCGGGCGAACCAGACTACCCGTATCATGATCGATCCGTTCGCGTGACACGCTGCGGTCGCATCTGTCTCGGCCGACGCAAGATCAACCTCAGCTCCGTCTTCGCCGGCCAAACCATTGGCATACGGGAGGTCGATGACCAAATTTGGCTGGTCAGCTTCCTGGAGTATGATCTGGGATACTTCGATAAAGAAAGGGACCGGGTAGAACCCGGTCCCTCACCGTT
>Ga0224505_10000779_pt1 | contig 21345 bp, 27 predicted proteins | sample SF_Jan12_sed_USG_FD_169102 | JGI IMG/M metagenome (GOLD analysis project Ga0224505, IMG submission 169102) | Sediment microbial communities from San Francisco Bay, California, United States - SF_Jan12_sed_USGS_4_1 | ecosystem: Environmental > Aquatic > Marine > Sediment | place: USA: California... | reverse complement strand
GGTTGGAAAGGAAGATGTGCAGCATTTCGGTGGAGCCGATCCCGTCCAGGATGTCGATGCCGGTCCTTTCCCTGAAGCTCTTCGCGATCTGCGGCGGCAGTGCCTCGCCCGCCGACACGCAGGCGCGCAGCGCCAGCGACTCCTTCTTCGGGAAGTTCGCGTCGGCGAGCATCGCCGCGTAGAGCGTCGGCACGCCGTAGAACAGCGTGGGCTTCCTCTCGGTCAGGCGCTTGAAGACGGCAGCCGGGGTGGGCCGCTCGGCCATGAGCACGGTGGTCGCGCCCACGGTCAACGTGAAGGAGAGCGCGTTTCCCAGACCGTAGGCGAAGAAGAGCTTCGCGGCGGAGAAGACGACGTCGGACTCCTTCAGCCCGAGCACGCCGACCGCGTAGAGCTCGGCGGTCTCCACCATGCTCGAATGCGCGTGCACGGTGCCCTTGGGCATGCCGGTCGAGCCCGAGGAGTAGAGCCAGAAGCAGGCGTCGTCGCGCGTGGTGGGTGCCGGCGCGAGCTCGGGCTTGCCCTTCGCCAGCACGTCGTTGAAGGAGGAACCGGAGACGACGACGTGCTTCAGGAACGGCAGCTTTTCCACGATTGGCTTGAACTGCGGCAGCAGCGCCTCCGAGACGACGAGCGCCTTCGCGCGGCTGTCGGACAGCATGTACTCGTAGTCCTTGGAGGTGAGCAGCGTATTCACAGCCACCGGCACGATGCCCGCCCGGATCGCGCCGAGGAACGCCACCGGCCAGTCGGCGGTGTCATGCATGGCGATCAGCACGCGGTCTTCCATGCGCAGGCCCATGGCGAGCAGGCCGCTGCCGAAGCGGTTCACGCGCTCGGCGAGCTGCGCGAAGGTGAGCGCGCCGGCGTCGTCGTGGAACGCGACCTTTGCGCCGCGCCCGGCGCGCAGGTTGCGCTCGATCAGGTCCCAGGCGGCGTTGTAGTCGCGCGGCGCCTGGATGCGCGGCGGCGTGACGCTATGGTCGGCGCTCGACAGTTGCATGGCTTTCCCGGTTGACTCCCGCCTGGGAATTGTTCGCGTCCAAGCCCAGCCCGTCAAGCAGCACCTCGCGCACGAACTGCTGCGCGAGCGGGGTGAGCTGCCGCCCGCTCGCGTGCGCGAGGCTCCACTGCCGATATCGAGCGCCGTCCGGCGCCTCGCCGTCCAGCGCCATCAGGTAGACGTCGTCCTCCGCCCGATGCATGCGCTCGACGAGCTGCGCGTGCTCCGCGACGTGCAGGCTCGCCTGTACCCCGGGGTAGCGCGAACAGAACGCCGCCAGCAGGCGCGCGGCGCTCTGGCGGGCGGCCGGCGCCGCCGCGATGCGCAGCACCTCGGGCTGGGTGCCGCGCAGCGCCGCGAGGCGCGACTCGGCGCGCTCCAGCACCCCGAAGAGCTCGGCGCAGACCTCCTGCAGCTCGCGCCCCGCCGGGGTGAGCACGAGGCCCCGGCCCTGTTGCTCGAACAGCGTCGCGTCGAGCGCCTGGGCAAGCTTCTTCAGCTGCGTGGAGACGGTGGGCTGCGCGAGGTGCAGTTCCTCCGCAGCACGCGTCACGCTGCCCAGGCGCGCGACTGCCTCGAACACCATGAGCTGCGGGAACATGCCGTGCCGGAAAAACCGGCGTAGGGCGGAACGGGGCATCGCCAGCTCCTTCGTCGAGTCCTGAGGTCAGGCCGCGCCACATGGCGGGGCCGGGCCCGAGGTCTCGCTTGCAGCGTTGCGCTGCCCGTGCGACCGGGGACGAATCCCGGAATGACGACCGCACGCGAAGAAGCTACTCCCCTGCGGGTACTGCGACCGGCAGCATAGCAGGTCCGGCGCATCCTGCATCGTCCATCCATCGCGATTCGCGATGGATGGCATCGCCTTTTGTCATTTTTTTTCCTGCCCCGGGCCCGCCAGACTGCGCCACATGGCCAAGGAGGGCACATGGAACTGATCCTGAGCGCGGAGTTCTGGTCGGCGCTGGCGGCGATCGTGGTGATCGACCTGGTGCTGGCCGGCGACAACGCCATCGTCATCGCGCTGGCGGCGCGCAACCTGCCCAAGGTGCACCAGCGCAAGGCTATCCTGTGGGGCACGGCGGGCGCCGTGGTGGTGCGCACCACGCTCACCGTGGCTGTGCTGTGGCTGCTGCAGATCCCCGGCCTGATGCTCGCCGGGGGCGCGTTGCTGGTGTGGATCGCCTATCGCCTGCTGACGGGAGACGACGGCGGGCGCGAGCACGACGTGGCGCCGGCGGCGAGCTTCTGGGCCGCCATGCGCACCATCGTCATCGCCGACGCGGTGATGGGACTGGACAATGTGCTCGCGGTGGCGGGCGCGGCGCACGGCTCGATCCTGCTGGTGGTGCTCGGCCTGCTGATCTCGATTCCGATCGTAGTCTGGGGCTCGACCCTGATCCTGCACTGGCTGGAGCGCTTCCCGAGCCTGCTGTACGTGGGCGGCGCGGTGCTTGCCTGGACCGCGGCCAAGATGATCACCGCCGAGCCCTTCCTGGAGCAGTTCTTCGAGGCGCGCCGCGGCCTGGTCAATGCGCTCTACGTTGCCGCAGTTGGCGGCACGCTGGGCCTCGCCTGGCTGCGCAAGCGCCGCGCCCTGACGCAAAAATCGCTGCAGAAAGCCTGAGAGGAGATGCCATGAAGATCCTGATTCCCGTCGATGCCTCGCAAGCCGCGCTCGCGCCGGTCGAGCATCTCGCGACGCTCGCGCGCCGCGGCGTCAAGTTCGAGGCGCTGGTGCTCAACGTGCAGCCGCGCTTCCACCAGCACGTGGCGCGCTTCACGCGCAGGTCCGACCGCGATGCGCTGCGCGCCGAGCGCAGTCGCGCGGCGATGGCCGAGGCCATCGAGCGCCTGGCGCAGGCCGGCGTGCCGTTTCGTGCCATGACCGAGGTCGGCACGCCCGCGGAGCGCATCGCGGCGGTCGCCGAGCGCGAGGCCGTGGACGAGGTCATGATCGGCGTCGGCCGGCATCCGGCCTGGCTGCGCTGGGTCAACCCGTCCATCGCCCAGGGCGTGATGGAGCTGACCGACATCCCGGTGACCGTGCTGGCGCGCGGCCGCGCCGGCGTCTTCGAGCGCTTCGCGCTGCCGGCGGGCCTCGCCGGCATCGCCGCCCTGCTCTACGCCGCCGAGTAGGTCTCGCGCACCTTCTCCACCCACGACTGCGCCCACTCCAGCGCGATTTCCTCGGGCAGCGTGCCGCTCGAGGCGTCGTGGGTGTAGCGCTCGCCGATCCGTTCGGCCCCCAGCGCCTGCAGGATGTCGTCGAAGCGCTTGCCGCCGAAATTGTAGGTCTCGGCATAGGTACGGTCGCCCAAGCCGAACACGCCATACCGCACCCCCGCCAGGTCGGGCTTGCCCGCGCACAGGGCCTCGTAGAGCGCCTTGGCGTTGTCCGGGACGTCGCCCTGGCCGTAAGTCGAGGTGCAGACCAGGTACACGGTCTCGCGGTCCGCGAACACGCCGGCGTCCAGCTTGTCCATCAGCAGCGTACGCACCTGCACGTCGTCGCCGTCCAGCGCGAGCTCCATCTCCTGCGCGCACAGCTGCGCCGTCCCGGTCATGGTGCCGACGAGGATGTTGATTTTCATGCGGCGTACAGTATCATGCATGCATTCTGTTGCGTCAAGCAGGATAATGCATATGGGCGCCCCGCTCCCCCCGCTGCACCGCGAAGACCAGGCCGAGTCGGCCTACCTGGCACGCCTCGGCGAGCGCGTGCGCGCCTGGCGCGCCGAGCACGCCATGACGCGCAAGGCGCTGGCGCTCGCCTCCGGCGTATCGGAGCGCTACTTGGCGCAGCTGGAGTCCGGCCACGGCAACATTTCCGTTCTGCTGCTCAGGAAGCTCGCGCGCGCCATGCAGGTGCCGGTAGAGCTGCTGGTGCGCGAGCACGCGCCCACGGCGAAGAGCGCCCGCGTGGCGCTGCTCGGCCTGCGCGGCGCCGGCAAGTCGTCGCTCGGCGCGAAGCTCGCCGAGTCGCTGCATCTGCCCTTCCTCGAGCTCGACCGCGAAGTGGAAAAGGAAGCCGGCGCGCCGCTCGGCGAAGTGTTCTCCATGTACGGGCAGGAGGCCTACCGCCGCTTCGAGCGCAAGGCCCTGGCGCGCGTGCTGCGCGAGCATCCGCGCGCGGTGATCGCGACCGGCGGCAGCCTGGTCACCGACCCGGACACCTATGACCTGCTGCTCGACCACTGCACCTGCGTGTGGCTGAAGGCGACGCCCGAGGAGCACATGGCGCGTGTCATGGCCCAAGGCGACGTGCGCCCGTTCAAGGGCAGCCCCGCGGCGCTGGAAGAGATCCGCCGGCTGCTGGCCGATCGCGACCGACTGTACGCGCGCGCCGACGCCACGCTGAGCACCTCGAGCCGCCCGCTGCGCCGCAGCCTCGCCGAACTGAAGGCGCTCGTCGCCAAGGAGATGACCGTATGAACGCCCCCGACGGCCCGCCCGTGGCGGTGTCCTTCGACACCGAGCCCGCGCGCTACCACCACTGGAAGCTCGCCTTCGACGGCCCGCTCGCGACGCTCACGCTCGACATCAACGAGGACAAGGGCATCGCGCCGGGCTACAAGCTCAAGCTCAACTCCTACGACTTGGGCGTGGACATCGAGCTGCACGACGCGCTGAACCGCATCCGCTTCGAGCACCCCGAAGTGAAGACGGTGGTGGTCACGAGCGGCAAGAGCCGCATGTTCTGCTCGGGCGCCAACATCTACATGCTGGGGCTGTCCACGCATGCGTGGAAGGTGAACTTCTGCAAGTTCACCAACGAGACGAGGAACGGGCTGGAGGACGCCAGCGCCCACTCGGGCCTCAAGTTCCTCGCGGCGCTGAACGGCACCACCGCGGGCGGCGGCTACGAGCTGGCGCTCGCCTGCGACGAGATCGCCATGGTGGACGACCGCTCGAGCACGGTGAGCCTGCCCGAGGTGCCGCTGCTCGGCGTGCTGCCGGGCACGGGTGGGCTGACGCGCATCGTCGACAAGCGCAGAGTGCGGCGCGACCTGGCGGACGTCTTTTGCACCACCGCAGAGGGCGTGCGCGCGGACCGCGCGAAGGAATGGAAGCTCGTGGACCACACTGCCAAGCCGCAGGAGTTCCAGGAAAGGGTCAAGGCGCGCGCTCTGGAGCTGGCGAAGCTCTCCGACCGCCCAGGCGGCGAGGGCGTGAAGCTCATGCCGCTCGGCGAGAGCCGCCTGGTGCGCGTGGAAATCGACCCCGCGGCCGGCACCGCGACCCTGACCGTCGCCGGACCGGACAAGGCGGCGATAGAGCGCAGCGCCGACTGGTACCCCTTGCGTCTCGCCAGGGAACTGGACCGCGCAATTCTCGATCTGCGCCACAACCATCTCGCCGTCGGCCTGTGGATCCTGAAGACCAAGGGCGATCCGGCGAAGGTGCTTGAGCTCGACGCGCTGCTCGAGAGGAATGCCAAGGACTGGTTCGTGCGCGAGACGATCGGCTACCTGCGCCGCACGCTCGCGCGCCTCGACGTGTCCTCGCGCTCCATGTTCGCCGTCATCGAGCCGGGCTCGTGTTTCGCCGGGACGCTGCTCGAGCTGGCGCTCGCCGCCGATCGCAGCTTCATGCTCGACGCCGAAGGCGGCCCGGTGATCGCGCTCAGCAACCTCAGCATCGGCACCTATCCGATGGTGAATGGCGACTCGCGCCTGTCGGCGCACTACTGCGGCGAGGTGCCCGCGCTCGAGCGCGGCAAGCTGCTCGACGCGAAGGCGGCCGGCACGCTCGGCCTCGTCACCTCCACCCCGGACGACATCGACTGGCAAGACGAGGTGCGCGTCGCGGTGGAGGAGCGCGCGAGCCTCTCGCCCGACGCGCTTACCGGCATGGAAGCAAGCCTGCGCTTCACCGGCAAGGAAAACATGCTGACGCGCGTCTTCGGGCGCCTGTCGGCCTGGCAGAACTGGATCTTCATCCGGCCCAACGCGGTCGGCGAGCAGGGCGCGCTCAAGGTCTACGGCACCGGCGCCAAGGCGAAATTCAACAAGGAAAGAGTCTGATGGCCGCGATCAACTACAGCGACAAGATCCCCAACAACGTCAACCTGGCCAACGACCGCACGCTGCAGCGCGCGCTCGAGCACTGGCAGCCGCATTTCCTCGACTGGTGGCAGCACCTCGGGCCGAAGGATTTCCAGAGCGCCGATGTCTACCTGCGCACCGCCACCTCGGTGGACGCGGACGGCTGGGCGACCTACGGCGCGGTCAAGATGCCGCAGTACCGCTGGGGGATCTTCCTCGCCGACCCGGTGGCGGAGCGCAAGATCGGTTTCGGCGACAACATGGGCCAGCCAGTGTGGCAGCAAGTACCGGGAGAGTTCCGTTCTACGCTGCGGCGCCTGATCGTCACGCAAGGCGACACCGAGCCCGCGTCGGTGGAGCAGCAACGCCTGCTCGGCCACACCTGCCCTTCCCTCTATGACCTGAGGAACCTCTTCCAGGTGAACGTCGAAGAGGGCCGGCACCTGTGGGCGATGGTCTACCTGCTGCACGCCTACTTCGGGCGCGACGGCCGCGAGGAAGCCGAGGAACTGCTCGCGCGCCACTCGGGTGACGCCGACAAGCCGAGGATCCTCACCACGTTCAACGAGCCGATCAGCGACTGGCTGTCGTTCTACTGTTTCACCTACTTCACCGACCGCGACGGCAAGTACCAGCTGAAGAGCCTTGCCGAGTCTGCCTTCGACCCGCTGTCGCGCACCTGCCGCTTCATGTTGACGGAAGAGGCGCACCACATGTTCGTGGGCGAGACGGGCATCGGTCGCGTGGTGAAGCGCACGCTCGAGGTAATGAAGGAACTCGGCACCGAGGACCCGGCGCGCATCCGCGCCGCGGGCGCGGTGGACCTGCCACTGCTGCAGAAGTATCTCAATTTCTGGTGCTCCTCGTCGCTCGACCTTTTCGGCTCCGAGATCTCCTCCAACTCGGCCGCCAATTTCGCCAACGGCCTCAAGGGCCGGCCGGACGAGTCGCAGTACGAGGACCACGTGCTGCGCGGCGCGCAGCTGAAGCTCGAGACCCCGGAAGGCGTGCAGGACGTGCCGATGCTGAACGCGCTGAACGAAGTGATGCGCGAGAGCTACCTCAAGGACTGCGAGATCGGCCTGAAGCGCTGGAACCGTGCCATCGAGCGCGCGGGCTACGCGTTCCGCCTGTCGCTGCCCTCGCCCCACTTCCGCCGCTCCATCGGCTCGTGGGTCAACGTACCGGTGACGCCGGAAGGCAAGATCATCCCGCGCGAGGAGTACGACAAGCGCATCGGCGAGTGGATCCCGACCGAGGCCGACCGCGCCTTCGTGCGCTCGCTCATGCAGCGCGTGGTCGAGCCCGGGAAGATGGCCGGCTGGGTGGCGCCGCCCGAGCGCGGCATCAACAACCTGCCGGTGGAATACGAGTACGTGAAGCTGAGCTGAGGGGAACCCTGAACGCGGTGGGCGCACGACCCCGTGGCGCCTCCGGCACCGGCTGGTGGATCATGGATCGGTCCCGCGACACCCATGACGAATTCAAGCTAGTGTCGTCTGGAGCCTATCAGGACTACGGCAGCCACCACGAGCAGCGCTCCAAGCATCTGCCGGGCGGCCATTTCCTGCCCCAGGACGACCCAGCCGAGCACCAGCGCGGCGATGGGCTCGAAATTCAGCGCGGTGGTGTTGGTCGCCGCGCCGAGACGCGGAACTACGGTGAAGATGGCGGTGATGGCGCTGCCGTAGAGGACGGTGAGGAGCACCAGCCCCAACCACCCCGTTCCATCGGTGGGCAGCGCCAGATTTCCCGCGAGCCCGCCCGCCAGGCCCACGATGACTGCCGTGGTTCCCATGGTGAGCAGGGTGCGCATGCGGCCGTCCACGTCCTTCAGGTGCTTCGTAGTGAGAAACAACGTCAGCGCGAACGTCGTGGCGGCGCCGAGCGCCCAGGCCACGCCCGCGCCGATTTCCGCCCAGCGGCCCGCCATGGTCTCGAGAGTGCCGATGATGTCGAGCGCGAGCACCAGCCCGAGGAGCGCGAGCGGCATCGCCACCAGGGCGCGCCGCCCGGGATGCACGCCATCCACCGCCCAGGTGAGCAGCACGAGGAGCAGCGGACAGGTGTTGAAGGCGAGCAGCGCCAGCGCTACGGGAATGATCGCCACCGCGGAGTACAGGCAGTAGCTCTGCATGGCGACCAGCACGCCGATGCCCAGGCCGCGCGCGAGCGTCGCGCGCGGCAGCGCCATGGGCACGCGTTGCAGAAGGAGCAGCGCCACCATGACGAGGGCGGTGGCCCCCGAGCGCACCGCCACGGCCGCCGGCACGCTCGCGCCGTGGTCGAACGCGAGGCGCGCCGCGATGTGGTTGCCGGCAAAGACGGTGGCGAGCAGCATCAGCAGCGGCACGCCCAGCCGCGGCGATAGAATGGCGGACATGGGCCGGCAGCTTAAGGCATGAAGAACACCGCGCGCTTCAGGAGTTTCATCCAGGCGATGACGCAGCTCGTCGAGCGCCACGGCGCGGACGAGCCGCGCATGCTGGACGAAGGCGAGCGGCTGCTGCGCGAGCTCGTCACGCACGACGACTGGCTGCCCGAGGAGTTCGCCGTTCCTTCGCCCGAAGGCTACCGGCAGTACCTGCTGCACTGCGACCCGCTCGAGCGCTTCTCCGTCGTGAGCTTCGTGTGGATGCCCGGGCAGAAGACGCCCATCCACGACCACACGGTGTGGGGGCTGGTGGGCGTGATGCGCGGCGAGGAGCTGTGCGAGGAGTACTCGCCGCAGGCCAGGCCCCTGGGCCGCCACCCGGTCAGGCCGGGCGACGTCGACCGCGTGTCGCCGCGCATTGGCGACGTGCACGTCGTCTCCAACGCCGGCACGCAGACCGCGGTCAGCATCCACGTCTACGGCGCGAACATCGGCGCGGTGCGCCGGCACGTGTTCGATCCGCAGAGCGGCGCGGCGCGCGAGTTCGTCTCGGGCTACACCAACGCCACGACTCCGAATCTGTGGGACCGCTCCCGGGAATCGCGGCCCTAGGGCTCGCCCTCGCCGTGGGCACGGCGGGCGCGTGCGACGTGCCGGGTGACGGCACGTCGCTGCGCCGCGCGCTGCTCAGGGTGAAGTACCTGCCAGAAACCGAGCTGTGGGAACTGCAGGCGCGCAAGACGGCGATCGTGCAGTACGTGCTGTCGCTCCACGAGCCGATCGAGCGCGAAGGTCACTGCTACTGGCCGATCGAGGCGCGCAGCGACGGAACGCTCTGGGCCCGGTTCTTTGCCACCCCGAACGGCGAGCATGTGCTCGTCGTCGCGGCCGGAGGCAAGCTCGTGCCGCTGGAGGAGTGGCGCAAGTCCGTGCGCTGACCGCCGGCGCACGTCCGATCGTCAGGACCTGAAGCGCTCGTCCACCTCTACGCGCAGGCCGTTGGTGAGGCGATTGGTGGCATTGGCGAGCCCCACCACCGCCATCAGCTCCATCAGCATCGCGTCGCTCATGCCTTGCTTGCGCGCCGATGCCGTGTGCGAATACGTGCAGTACTCGCAGCCGTTGGTCGCGCTCACCGCGATGTAGACCATCTCCTTGACGAGCGGATCCAGTGCACCCGGCGCCATGACCTCCTTCACCTGTTGCCAGGTGCGCCTGAGCAGCACCGGATCGTGGGCGAGGGCCTTCCAGAAATTGTTCACCCAGTCCACCTTGCGGGTCTTCATGATGTCGTCGTAGACCGACCGCACCTCGGCGCTCGCGTCCGCATATTCGATCAATGTGACGAGTGCCACCTTGCCCTCCCTTCGATCCCCGGTATATTAGTCCGATGCGGCTCAACGGCTCCTGCCATTGCGGGGCGGTGCGCTTCTCGCTCGACTCGGAGACGCCCTACCCCTACCAGCGCTGCTACTGCTCGATCTGCCGCAAGACGGCGGGCGGCGGGGGCTACGCCATCAACATCATGGGCAACAGCGCGACCTTCAAGTCGAAGGGCCGCACGCGGATCTATCGCGCCACGCGCGGCGGGCCGCAACGCCACTTCTGCCCCAAGTGCGGCAGCGCCTTGTGGCTGTGGGACCGGCGCTGGCCCGACTGGATCTACCCGTTCGCCTCGGCGATCGATACCCCGCTGCCCGCGCCGAAGGAGCGCTTCCACGTCGGGCTCGACTGGAAGGCGTCCTGGGTGCGGGTGCCGAGCGGCCCGCGCGAGAAGCGCTTCCGCGAGTTCTCGCGCGAGTCGATCGTTGACTGGCATCGCAAGCGGGGCCTGACGCGCTAGCCCATGCCCGCCTGGTTCTCCGCGCTCAGCCCCGGAACCCTGCTGGTGGCGATCGCCGCCACGGGCGGAGTCGTCGCGCTCCTGCTGCTGATCGGCGCGGTGCGCCTGATGCGCGACTGGCAGTTCCGCAAGGGGTCCGTCTATCTCGTCGGGGCAGTGCTGGTGGCCACGCTCGGCGTGATCGGCGGCATGCTCGCCGCCAGCCTGCACACGTATTCGCGGCTGACCCACGAGGAAGAGGCGGCGCGCGTCGTCCTGCGTGCGCTCGGCCCGCAGCGCTACGAGTTGCTGCTGGTGCGCGTCGGCAGCCCGTCGCAGCGCTACGAGCTGCAGGGCGACGAGTGGCAGATCGACGCGCGGGTGATGAAATGGGGCGCGATGGGCAACCTGATCGGGCTGGACACCGTGTATCGCTTCGAGCGCCTGGCGGGCCGCTACGCCAACCACGACCAGGAGCGCAAGGGCCCGCGCACCGTGCACGCGCTGTCGCACGACGGCGCGCTCGATTTCTGGCAGTTGCTGAAGAAGTACCACGACTACATGCCGCTCGCCGATGCCATGTACGGCAGCGCCGCCTACGTGCCCATGGCGGACGGCGCGCAGTACGTGGTCAGCGTCTCCACCACCGGGCTGCTCATCCGGCCCCTGAACGACGCGGCGAAGAAGGCGGTCGGCGGCTGGAAATGAGGGCGCTCGTCTGCGCGGCGGCGCTCGCCGCGCTCTGCGGCTGCGCCAGCCGCGGCGACTTCTTCCAGGACGCGGGCACCCCGCCGTCGCTCGCGCCGCGCCCTCTTGCGGCCTGGCCCTGGGACGAAATCTGGACGGGCGTCGTCTTCCGTGACCGCAAGATCGGCTTCTCGCGCCTCGCGCTGCGGCCGGCGGCCGACGCGCCGGGGCTCTGGGAGATCGAAAGCGAGTCGGCGCTGCGGCTGCGCTTCCTCGGCATCGACAAGCGAGTCAGCCTGCGGGCGCTGGATCGCGTGCGCGGCGACCTGACGCTGGAGCGCTTCCGTTACGAGTACCTGCTCGACGGCAACGTGCTGCACGTCGAGGGCGAGCGCACCGGGGACGCGCTGGTCGTGCGCACGCAGAGCGGAGGCACGCGCCGCGAGCAGCGCCTGGCCATGGCGCGCGCCGCGATTCCCGCGAGCGCGCTCGGCCTGCTGCCGGTCGCGCGCGGCATGCGCGCGGGCGAGACGTTGCGCGCGACGGTATTCGTCGGCGAGTCGCAGGAGCTTGCCGACGCCGAGCAGCGCCTGCTCGGGTACGAGCGCAGCACCCTGTTCGAGGGCTCTGCCTACCGGATGCAGACGCGCCTGCTCGGCGTGCAGACCGAAACCTGGCTCGATGCGCACGGCCGGCCGCTGCTCGAGTCGGCGATGCACGGCGCCATGATCTCGGCGCTGGAGGAGCCGGAGCGCGCGCGAGCCTACCTGGTCGAGGCGAGCCTGAACCGGCAGGAGACGCTGCTCGAGTTCAGCCTGTTGCCTTCCGCGGCGCTACCCGAGGCTCGGCGCATCGCGGCGCTGTTCATTGCCGTGGACGGCGTTCCGCCCGCGCTCGCGGTCCCCGATTCGGGCGGCCAGCGCTGCGCGCGCCGCGACCTGCGGATCGAGTGCCGCGTCGACCGGCGTGCGCCAGCGCCGCCGGGAGATGCGCGCGAGGCCGAGGCCTACCTGCGCCCGACGCTGGCGGCACCGAGCAACGAGCGGCAATTCGTCGATCTGGCGCGGGCGCTCGTCGCCGGCGCCGCCGACGCGCCCGCACGCATCGCGCGGCTGCTCGAGTGGATCGACGCCAACATCGCCAAGGAAGCCGTCGACGCGTTCACCGCGGCCGACGTGCTGCGCGAGCGGCGCGCCGAGTGCCAGGGTCATGCCTATCTGTTCGCCGCGCTGGCGCGCGCCGTGGGCCTGCCGACGCGCGTGGTGAACGGCCTCGTATACGCCCCGGAGCACGGCGGATTCCTGTACCACGCGTGGAACGAGGTGTGGATCGCCGGCGAAGGCTGGCGGCCGGTGGACCCCACCTTCGCCCAGGCGCGCGCCGATGCCACGCATCTCGCGCTCGCCGTCGGCGAAAGCGCCGCCGCGCTCGCGCCGCTCGCCGGCATGGTGGGCCGCGCGCGCGTGCTCGAGGTACGCGACGTCGCGCACTGGTAGAATGCCGCGCCGCCAATGAAGTTTCTCTTCGACCTCTTCCCGGTCATCCTCTTTTTTGCCGCCTTCCAGTTCTGGGGGATCTTCGTCGCCACCGCGGTCGCCATCGCCGCCACGTTCGTGCAGATCGGCTGGCTCGCGCTGCGCCGTCGCAAGATCGACAAGATGCTGTGGGTGAGCCTGGCCATCATCGTCGTCTTCGGCGGCCTGACGCTCGCGCTGCGCGACCGCACCTTCATCCAGTGGAAGCCCACGGTGCTGTACTGGCTGTTCGGCGCCACGCTCGCCGGCGGCGCGCTGGCGGGCCGCAACCTGATCCGCGCCATGATGTCCGAGCAGGTGCAGCTGCCCGAGCGCGTTTGGGCGCGCCTGAACTGGAGCTGGGTCGCCTTCTTCGCCTTCATGGGCGCCGCCAACCTGTACGTGGCGTACAACTTTTCCGAGAGTGCGTGGGTGAACTTCAAGCTGTTCGGCGGCATGGGGCTGATGCTCGCCTTCGTGCTCGCGCAGGCCGCGCTGCTCTCCAAGTACGTGCAGGAGAAGCCCTGAGCGTCGCCGCGCAGATCCGCGCGCGCCTCGCCAGCCTGCAGCCCGAGCTGCTCGAGCTCGAGGACGAGAGCGAGCGGCACCGCGGGCACGCGGGCTATCGCGAGGGGGGCAACACGCACTGGCGACTGACCATCGTCTCGCCCATGTTCTCCGGCCAGGCGACGGTCGCGCGCCACCGCATGGTGTACCAGGCGCTCGGCGAGCTCATGCGCCATCCGATCCACGCGCTGGCGATCCAGGCGCGCGCGCCGGACGATCCGGCGCCCGGCGCATAATGCAGCCGGCAACCGCATTCCCCGAGAAAGGCACGACATGACTCTCCGCATCCTGGCGATCGCCGCAGCCGCGGCCCTCGCCATCCCCGCCGCCGCGCAGCAGGACGCCGGCAAGCCCGCCGCCAAGCCGGCGGCGTCCGGTCCGGTGGCCACGGTCAACGGCACGGCGATCCCGCGCGCGCGCCTCGAATACCTGATGCGCCAGCAGCTGCAGCGCGGCGCACAGGACGACGCGCGCACGCGCGCCGCGGTGCGCGACGACCTGATCAACCGCGAGGTGGTGGCGCAGGCCGCCGTGCGCGCCGGTGTCGCCAAGAAGCGCGACGTGCAGACGCAGATCGAGATGACGCGCCAGGAAGTGCTGGTCGGCGCATACCTGAGCGATTACCTGCGCGACCATCCGGTGAACGATGCCGAGGTGCAGAAGGAGTACGACCGCGTGCGCAACCAGACCGGCAAGAGCGAGTTCAAGGCGCGCCACATCCTGGTGGACAGCGAGGAGGAGGCCAAACGCCTGATCGGCGAGCTGCAGAAGGGCGCGAAGTTCGAGGACCTGGCGAAGAAGTCCTCCAAGGACGAGGGCACGCGCGAGCTGGGCGGGGACCTGGACTGGAAGGTGCCGCAAACGTTCGAGAAGCCCTTTGCCGATGCCATGGTGGCGCTGGAAAAGGGCAAGTTCAGCGCCGCGCCCGTGCGCACGCGCTTCGGCTACCACGTCATCCAGCTGGACGACGTGCGCGACGTGCAGTTCCCGCCGCTCGCCCAGGTGAAGCCGCAGCTGCAGCAGCGGCTGATGCGCCAGAAGGTGGAGGACCTGGTGAAGGACCTGCGCGCCAAGGCGAAGATCGAGTAAGGAACGCGCGCCCGGCCCGACGAACGGCCGAAGGAGGAAATGCCCCCATGACGCGCTTTCTGCTCGTGCTGTTCCTGCTGGCGCCTGCGCTCGGTCAGGGCCAGGGGCTCGCCAAGGCGACGTTCGCCGCCGGCTGCTTCTGGTGCACCGAGGAAGCCTTCGACAAGGTGCCGGGCGTGGTGTCCACGGTGTCCGGCTACATGGGCGGGGAGATGAAGAATCCCAGCTACGCGCTGGTATCCACCGGCCGCACGGGCCATACCGAGGTGCTGCAGGTCGCCTACGACCCGAAGAAGCTGAGCTACGAGAAGCTGCTCGAGACCTTCTGGCTCAACCACGACCCGACGTACCTCGACCGGCAGTTCTGCGACCACGGCTCGCAGTACCGCCCGGGCATCTTCTTTCACGACGCCGAGCAGAAGCGCCTCGCCGAGGCGTCGCGCGCGAGGTGGCAGAAGGACAAACCATTCCGCGAGCCGATCGTCACGCCGATCGAGGCGGCCGGCGAGTTCTGGCCGGCCGAGGACTACCACCAGGACTACTACAAGAAGAATCCGGCGCGCTACCGGTTCTACGTCACCGGCTGCGGCCGCTACGACCGGCTCGACCAGCTCTGGGGAAAGTACCGGGCCAAGTAGCCCGGCGCGCCGCGCTCAGCCCGCCTCGTCCATCCAGGCCAGCTGGATCGCCTCGAGGATCTTCTCGCCGCAGTGCTTCGGGTCGTCGTCGAAGCCCGGCAGCGCCAGCACCCATTGCATGAGGTCGGTGAAACGCACGGCCGTCGGGTCGGTGTCCGGCCGCGCCTCGGCGAGCGCGATGGCGATCTCCCGCGAATCGGTCCACTTCATTTCTTCCCCCTGCCCTCGCGCTCGTAGTTGATGGTGTACTTCGGGATCTCGATGGCGAGGTCCGCCTGCGCGACGCGCGCCTGGCAGGAAAGCCGCGAGGTCGCCTCCAGGCCCCAGGCCTTGTCGAGCAGGTCCTCCTCCTTCTCCTCGGCCGGCGCGAGCGTGCCGAAGCCCTCGCGCAAGATCACGTGGCAGGTGGTGCAGGCGCAGGACTTCTCGCAGGCGTGCTCGATGTCGACGCCATGCTCGAGCAGCACGTCGCAGATCGACTTTCCGCTCTCGGCCTCGAACTCGGCGCCCTGCGGGCAGAGCGTGGCGTGCGGCAGCACCTTGAGCCTGGGCATCAGAGATCGAGACCGGCGATGCGCTTGCCCGCAAGGGCGCGCTTCACGCCGGCATCCATGCGGCGGCCGGCGAACTCCTCGGTAGCGCGATTCAGCGCCTCGCTCGCCTGACGGATCGCGCGATGGTCGCTCCCGGAGGCGACGGCGGCGAGCGCCGCGGCCTGCCGCTCGAGCGCCGCGCGCTCCTCGGCCGAGAGCAACGCCCCGTCCGCGGCGAGCGCGCCGCGCACCGCCTCGACGAGGCGGATGGCGTCCACGCGCGCCTCGTTGAGCGCGCGCGCGCGCATGTCCTCTTTCGCATGCTCGAAGGAATCGCGCAGCATGCGCTCGACGTCGGCGTCGGCCAGGCCGTAGGAGGGCTTTACCGCCACCGAGGCCTCCACGCCGGTCGCCGCCTCCTTCGCCGACACCGACAGCAGCCCGTCCGCATCCACCTGGAAGGTGACGCGCACGCGCGCCGCGCCCGCCGCCATCGGCGGAATGCCCTTCAGCTCGAAGCGCGCGAGCGACCGGCAGTCCTGCACCAGCTCGCGCTCGCCCTGCACCACGTGGAAGCTCATCGCGCTCTGGCCGTCCTTGAAGGTGGTGAACTCCTGCGCGCGCGCCACCGGGATCGTCGAATTCCGCGGAATGATCTTCTCGGCGAGTCCGCCCATCGTTTCGATGCCGAGCGACAGCGGAATGACGTCGAGCAGCAGCCAGTCTTCGCCCGCCGCCTTGTTGCCGGCGAGCACGTTCGCCTGCATGGCGGCGCCGAGCGCCACCACCTTGTCCGGGTCGAGGTTGTTGAGCGGGTCGCGGCGGAAGAATTCGCCCACCGCGCGCTGGATCTGCGGCATGCGCGTCGCGCCACCCACCATCACCACGCCCCTCACGTCCTCGGCGCCGAGGCCCGCGTCGCGCAGCGCCTTGCGCATCGGGCCGAGCGCCTTGTGCACCAGGGTTTGCGTGATCTGGCAGAACTTCTCCGCGCTGAGCGACACGTCCACCACCTCGCCGCCCGAGAGGCGGGCCGTGATGCGCGCTTCGGCGTGCGTGGTCAGGTACTCCTTCGCCTCGCGCGACTTCACCAGCAGCAGGCGCATGTCGCGCGCGTTGAGCGGCGGCAGCTTCGCCTCCTCCACCACCCAGCAGAACACGCGCTGGTCGAAGTCGTCGCCGCCGAGCAGCGAATCGCCGTTGGTCGCCACCACCTCGAACATGCCGCTGGACAGCCTGAGGATGGAGATGTCGAACGTGCCGCCACCGAGATCGAACACCGCGTACACGCCTTCCGCGGCGTTCTCCAGCCCGTAGGCGATCGCCGCCGCAGTGGGTTCGTTCAAGAGGCGCAGCACGTTGAGGCCGGCAAGCTGCGCCGCGTCCTTGGTCGCCTGGCGCTGCGCGTCGTCGAAGTAGGCCGGCACCGTGATCACGGCGCCCGCCAATTCGCCGCCCAGCGACAGCTCGGCGCGCTGGCGCAGCACCTTCAGGATCTCCGCCGATACCTCGACCGGGCTCTTCACGCCCGCGGCGGTGCGCAGCTGCACCATGCCGGGCGCATCCGCGAAGTCGTAGGCCATGTGCTCGGCGTGCGCCACGTCCTTCAGGCCGCGCCCCATGAAGCGCTTCACCGAGGCGATGGAGTTCTTCGGGTCCTCGGCCTGCCGCGCCTGCGCCGGATAGCCGACTTCGACGCGCCCGTCGGCGTGGTAGCGCACGATCGAGGGCAGCAGCGCGCGGCCCTGTTCGTCGGGCAGCACGGTCGCCGCGCCGCTGCGCACGGTGGCGACCAGCGAATTGGTCGTGCCGAGGTCGATGCCCACGGCCAGCCGGTGCTGGTGCGGCGCGGCGGACAGGCCCGGCTCGGAGATCTGCAGCAGTGCCATGAGTGGACTCTCGCCTCGCTCCCTACTCGACCTTCTCGTAGGCCACGTCGATCTCGGCGGCGAGCTTGTCGAGGAACATGAGCTTGCGCACCTCGCCCGCCGCGGCGGCGTAGTCCTTGCTGTCGTCGATCAGTTGTGCGATGCCCTGCACCAGCAGGCGCTGCTCCTGGCGCACTTCGGCGAGCAGCGCGTCGAGCGCCTCGGGCTGATTCGCCCCGGCGAGCGTCTCCCGCAGCTCGAGCTGGCGCAGCAGGAAGTCCCCGGGCATCTGGGTGTTGGTCTCGAAACCGACGTCCACGCCGTTCAGCTCCAGGAGGTACTTCGCCCGCTGCACCGGGCTCTTCAGGGTGCGGTAGGCCTCGTTGACGCGCGTGGTCCACTGCATCGAGGCGCGCCGCTCGGCGTCGCCCGCGTGCGCGAAACGGTCCGGATGAACCCGCGACTGGATTTCGCGGTAGGCCCGGTCCAGCGCCGCCGCATCCACGGCGAACGCCGGTGCGAGGCCGAAGAGTTCGAAATGACTGCTCATGACTTGCAGCGACGCATCACGCGCCGCCGCACACGTATCCCGTGTGTCGGCCGGTCGCGCGAGCGTCGTGCAACCTGTGTTAGACGTTAAACGATTCGCCGCACCCGCACTCGCCCTTGACGTTGGGGTTGCTGAACTTGAACCCCTCGTTGAGGCCCTCGCGGGTGTAGTCGAGCTGCGTGCCGTCGACGAACGGCAGGCTCTTCGCATCCACCACCACTTTCACGCCGTGGCTCTCGAACTGGTGGTCCTCGGGGTTCACCGCATCGGCGAATTCCAGCTTGTAGGCAAAGCCCGAGCAGCCCGAGGTGCGCACGCCGATGCGCAGCGCGACGCCCTTGCCGCGCTTGGCGATGAAGCTCTGCACGTGGCTCGCGGCCTTCTCGGTGAGCGTGACCGCCATGTCAGGCCACCCTTTCCTCGGCCGCCTCTTCTCCGTCCGCCTGCTCGAGCCCGTGCTTCTTGCGGTAGTCCTCGATCGCCGCCTTGATCGCGTCCTCGGCGAGGATCGAGCAATGGATCTTCACCGGCGGCAGCGCCAGCTCCTCGGCGATCTGCGTGTTCTTGATGGTCGCGGCCTCGTCCAGGCGCTTGCCCTTCACCCACTCGGTGACGAGGGAGCTCGAGGCGATCGCCGAGCCGCAGCCGTAGGTCTTGAAGCGCGCGTCCTCGATGACGCCGTCCTTGCTGACGCGGATCTGCAGTTTCATGACGTCGCCGCAGGCGGGCGCGCCGACCATGCCGGTGCCCACCGCCTCGTCGTTCTTGTCGAACGAGCCGACGTTCCGCGGATTCTCGTAGTGATCGATGACCTTGTCGCTGTATGCCATGGTGCTGCTCCTACCTCAATGTGCGGCCCACTGGACCGTGTTCAAGTCGACGCCATCCTTGTACATCTCCCACAGGGGCGAGAGCTCGCGCAGCTTCGTCACCTTGGTCTTCACCAGATTCACCGCGTAGTCGATCTCTTCCTCGGTGGTGTACTTGCCGAGGGTGAAGCGGATCGAGGAATGCGCCAGCTCGTCCGAGCGCCCCAGGGCGCGCAGCACGTAGGACGGCTCGAGCGAGGCCGAGGTGCAGGCCGAGCCCGAGGACACCGCGATGTCCTTGATCGCCATGATCAGCGATTCGCCCTCGACGTAATTGAAGCTCACGTTGAGGTTGCCCGGGATGCGCCGCTCCAGGTCGCCGTTCAGCACCACCGCCTCCATCGACGACAGGCCGCGCCACAGCTTGTCGCGCAGCGCGCGGACGCGCTTGCCGTCTTCGGCCATTTCCAGCCTCGCCAGGCGCGCCGCCTCGCCGAAGCCGACGATCTGGTGCGTGGGCAGCGTGCCGGAGCGGAAACCCCGCTCGTGCCCGCCGCCGTGGATCTGCGGCTCGATCCTCACGCGGGGCTTCCTGCGCACATAGAGTGCGCCGATGCCCTTGGGACCGTACATCTTGTGCGCGGTGATGGTGAGCAGGTCCACCTTGAGCGTCGCCAGGTCGATCGGCAGCTTGCCCGCGGCCTGTACCGCGTCGCAGTGGAAGATGACGCCGCGCGCGCGGCAGATCTCGCCGATCTCGGCGATCGGCTGAATGACGCCGATCTCGTTGTTCACCATCATGATGGAGGCGACGATGGTGTCGGGCCGGATCGCCGCCTCGAATTTCCTCAGGTCGACGATGCCGTTCTCCTCGACGTCCAGATACGTGCACTCGAAGCCCTGGCGCTCCAGTTCCCGCATCGTGTCGAGCGTCGCCTTGTGCTCGGTCTTCTGCGTGATGAGGTGCTTGCCCTTGGTCTTGGTGAAATGCGCCGCGCCCTTGATGGCGAGGTTGTTGCCCTCGGTGGCGCCGGAGGTCCAGACGATCTCCTTGGGATCCGCGCCGATCAGCGCGGCGACGTGCGCGCGCGCCTCCTCGACCGCTTCCTCGGCTTTCCAGCCGAAGGCGTGCGAGCGGCTCGCCGGGTTGCCGAAGTGCTCCGTGAGGTAGGGGATCATCTTCTGCGCCACGCGCGGGTCGACCGGCGTAGTGGCGGAGTAATCGAGGTAGATCGGCAGCTTCACGCGGCCACCTTCTCCTTTTCCTCGTTGCGGCGGTGGTCGTGCAGAACGGCGACGTGCTTGCCGTTCTGGTGCTCGACGAGGTCGGCGAGGCTCACCGACGACAGGTACTCGTACATCTTCTTGTTGAGCGTCGCCCACAGGTCGTGCGTCATGCAGCGCCGGTCGTCGAGGCAATTCTCCTTGCCGCCGCACTGCGTGGCATCGAGCGGCTCGTCCACCGCCGTGACGATGTCGGCGACCGACACGCTCGCCGGCGGCTGCGCCAGGTTGTAGCCGCCGCCCGGGCCGCGCACGCTGGACACCAGCCGGTGCCGGCGCAGCTTGCCGAACAGCTGCTCCAGGTAGGAAAGCGAAATGTGCTGGCGCTCGCTGATCGCGGCGAGCGTCACCGGCCCCCGGTTCTGCCGCATGGCCAGATCGACCATCGCGGTGACTGCGAACCGTCCCTTCGTCGTGAGTCTCATGGATTCCTCTAATACCCGATAAACGCGCTCAAGTATAGCCAATCCCGACTGAATCAGTCAACCACTACTTGACCGCTCTAAGCTGCTCTTTCCTATCCTCTTTTTCTAGGTCTGCAAGCTTCTCTCTGAGCTTGGCGAGCGCCAGCTCGAGTTCCGCCGAATGATCGGCAAGCCGCCGCAGTTCCCGGGCGTACGGATCGTCCTGCCCCTGCTCGACCGCATAGGCAGCGAAATGCGCTTCCTTCTGCGGTGCTTCCTCCACGACGCGCCCCGGAATGCCGACCACCGTGGCGCCCGCAGGCACCTCCTTCACCACCACCGCGTTGGAGCCCACCTTGGCGCCGGCGCCCACCGTGAATCCGCCGAGCACCTTGGCCCCCGCGCCGACGACCACGCCGGCGCCCAGCGTCGGGTGACGCTTGGTGCCGCGATACAAGGTCGTCCCGCCCAAGGTGACGCCCTGGTAGATCGTGCAATCGTCGCCAATCTCGGCGGTCTCGCCGATCACCACGCCCATGCCGTGGTCGATGAATACGCGCCGCCCGATAATCGCCCCCGGGTGGATCTCGATGCCTGTCAGCCACCGGCCGGCGTTGGAGGTGAAGCGTCCGAGCCAGCGCAGGCCGTGCGTCCAGAACCAGCGAGCAAGCTTGTGGATGTAGACCGCGTGCAGCCCCGGATAGCACGTGAGCACCTCGAAGGTCGTGCGGGCCGCAGGATCGCGGGCAAAGATACTCGCGATGTCTTCGCGTAGTTGCTTGAACATGCAGAGACTTTAGGGTATCCGATCAAATCGATCAACTATTTTTTCAGCAGGGCCTTGAGCAGCCCGCGCAGGATGTTGACCTCTTCGCGCTCGAGCGCGGGCACCCGCGAGAAAAGCCGTCGCCAGCGCTCGCGCAGCCTGGAACCCGGCACGAGGAAGCCACTGGACCTGGCGGCCTCTTCCAGGTGGCCGTACAGCCCCTCGATATCCTGCACGGTCGCGAGCATTTCGGCGCGCATCGCCGGCACCGACGCGTCCCGGGCCATGCGCAGCTCGTAGGCGACGACCTGGACCGCCTGCGCGAGGTTGAGGGAGCTGGCCCCGGGCTCCGCCGGAATGTGCACCAGGGACTGGAGGCGAACAGCTCT
>Ga0224505_10000776_pt1 | contig 21360 bp, 19 predicted proteins | sample SF_Jan12_sed_USG_FD_169102 | JGI IMG/M metagenome (GOLD analysis project Ga0224505, IMG submission 169102) | Sediment microbial communities from San Francisco Bay, California, United States - SF_Jan12_sed_USGS_4_1 | ecosystem: Environmental > Aquatic > Marine > Sediment | place: USA: California... | reverse complement strand
CGTCCGCACGGAAGAAGACCGCCGCGCGCAAGAAGCCGGCCGCACGGAAGAAGACCTCCGCGCGCAAGAAGACGACGGCCAGGAAGAAGACCGCCGCACGCAAGAAGCCGTCCGCTCGCAAGAAGACGACGGCTCGCAAGCGCTGATCGCGGTCATCCGTGATCGATGAAGGGGGGCCTCGCGCCCCCCTTCCGCGTTCCCGAGACCGTGCCGTGCTAGGCTCGCCGCCGCTCGAGAGAGCGCTCGCATGACCCAGTCCCCAGCTGCCCCACCCGAGCGCACGCCCACCGTCCTCGTCATCCTCGTGGTCCGTGACGCAGCCGAATGGCTCCGCGAGACGGTCGCGGCGCTCGCGGCGCAGACCTATCCGCGGCTGGCCGTCCTCGGGGTCGATGACGCCTCGGGTGACGACTCCCTCGAGATCTTGGAGCAGGCTCTCGGCGAGCGCCGTGTGATCGCGCTGAGCGATCGCCAGGGCCTCGCCGGAGCGTTCCGCGTGGCCATGGAGCAGCCGGCGGCATCCGAGGCCGAGCTCGTGTTGCTGTTACACGACGATGCCGCCCTCGACCCGGACGCGGTGCATCGATTGGTCGAGGCGGCGGTCGGGATCCCGGGGCTCGATCACGTCGGCGTCGTCGGGTGCAAGGTCGTCGACTGGGAAGAGCCACGGCGCCTGCTGGACGTCGGTCGATCGAGTGACAACTTCGGGCACGCCTCTACGCCGCTGCAGGTCGACGAGATCGATCAGGGTCAGTTCGACCGTGTCCTGGAAGTGCTCGCCGTGTCGTCGGCCGCGATGCTCATCTCACGAGCGGCATGGAAGCGAGCGGGGCTGCTCGATGAGCGACTCGCGGCCGACCAACAGAGCCTCGACCTGTGTTGGCGCGTGCGCCTCGTTGGCCTGCGAGTGGTGATGATGCCGAGTGCCCGCGCCCGTCATCGATCGGATCCTCATGCGAGTGATCGTGACCCGCGGGCGGGACGACACAGCGTTCGTTTCGAACAGGACCGCGATGCGATCGCCACGATGCTCAAGAACTACGGGCTGCTTTCCTTGCTGTGGATCGTGCCCCTCGAGTTGTTGCTCGGGCTCGTCCGTGTGCTGTTCCTTACCTTGTCGCGTCGGTTCGAAGAGGCGTACGACGTGCTCGCCGCGTGGGGCTGGAACGTCGCGCACCTCGGTGGCACCGTGTCCCGACGCCGTCGGGTCCAACGCGAACGCAGGGTGAAGGATCGACAGATCCGGCGATTCATGGAGACGGCCGGGCTCCGGTTGCCACGGTGGTTCCAGACCGCGGAACGCATCCTGGAGGAACAGCGCGAGATCGATGAACGAGACGAGGGGGAAGCCGCGACCCAGCGGCTCCGACATCGAACCGCATCGCTCATCGGGTCGCACCCGGTGATCGTCGCTTCGTTCATCGGCATCGTGCTCGGAGCCGTCGCAGTGCGGAGTCTGCTCGGTTCCGAGGTACTTGCCGGCGGCGTGCTTCCTGCGTTCCCGTCGCGGCCCGACGGCTTCTGGTCTGAATTGATCTCCGCGTATCGCTCGACCGGCCTCGGCGGCTCACTGTCGGCGAGCCCTGCCCTGGGCGCGCTCGGTGGCCTCTCCTGGCTCACGCTCGGGAGCACGGGCCTGGCGCAGAAGGTCCTCTTGGCAGGCGCCCCGGTCCTGGCCGCGATCCTGACGTACCGGGCGGCCGTGCGGCTCACCGGCCGGCCGGGACCCTCGGTCCTGGCTGCAGGTGCCTATGTGCTTTCCGGTCTCACCCTGTGGTCGTTCTCCGAAGGCCGCCTCGATCTCCTCGTCGCCCTCGCGGTCTTGCCGGCGGTCTTCGAGCGCGTCGAGATGGCGTTCGGGCGCGATGAGCCCCCTGGCGGTCGCTGGCGTTTCATCGCTGGGCTTGGTGTCACGCTCGCGGTCGTGGTTGCCTTCCTCCCCGGTGCGGCGCTCGCGTTCGCCCTGCTCGTCATCGTGCAGCTGGTGGCCGGGACGTCGAGGATGCGCGGTCTCGCCTCGATGGCGGCGGCGTCGACGGTCGCGGCGGTCTTGCTGTTCCCGTTCGTGCCCGCGCTCGTGGCCGGAGGTGGCGCGGCACTCGGGTCCCAGATCGGAACCACGGAGATCCCTCAGCTCGCGCGACTCGCGCCGGGTGGCGGACCCGGAACCTGGGTCGTCGCCCTGTTCCTGCCGGTCGCGGCGTTCATCTCGTTCGCGCTCGTCGGCGCCGACCTTCGCGCTCGTGCGCTCCGAGCGATGGTGGTTGCTCTTGCCGGTCTCGCGTTGTCATGGCTCTCGGCCGCCTGGTGGCTGCCGGAACCCCTCTCGAACCCGCTCGCCTTCCTCGCGATCGCAGCGGCGGCCGAGGGGATGCTGCTCGCATACGGGGTCTCGTCGGCGGTCACGGGCCTCGGGCGTGAGGCGTTCGGCATGCGACAGATCTTGACGGGATTGCTCGCGTTCGTGATCGGCGGAGGCCTCGTCCTCCAGTCTGTCGCGACGCTCGTCGGGGGCTGGGCGGTGGGTGGGCCAGAGCAGGTACCGGCTGCGTGGTCGGTGCTCGCGAGCACCGCGAAAGGGGACTTCCGGGTCCTGTGGGTGGGCGCGCACACGAACGCGCCGTTCCCGGCACCGGGCGGCGACCCGCATGGTCTGGCCGCTGCCGGAAGAGCCACCCTCCGCTACGGGCTGACGGGCCGAGACGGCGTGCTCGCGATCGACATCGCCCGTTCTTCCGTGGGGCCCGGCCCCGAGAGCCTCGACGAGGCTCTCGACGAGATCCTCTCAGGCACCACCAGACACGGAGGCGCGCTCCTGGCCCCCTTCGGCGTGCGGTTCGTGATCGCCGACGGTGACGATCTTCCGGATGCGGCCCGCGCCCTTCTCGACGAGCAGGTCGATCTCGACCTCGTGCCCGCCGCCGGCCTCGTGGTGTATCGGAACGCGCGCGCGCTGCCACCAGCGGCCGTGCTCGAAGACACCTCCGAATCGATCGCGGCGATGCGCGCGAGCGACCCGGCAGGCATCGTCGGCACCCAGTTGCGGAGGGCGTCGCCTCTGAGACAAGTCGAGGGCGGGTGGCAGGGAGGCAAGGGCTCGGGCCCGGTCTACGTCTCGACGGAGTTCCAGGGCTCGTGGACCGTGGAGGGCTCCACCGACACGCCGCTCACCGCGTTCGGCTGGGCGACCGGCTTCGATGCCCAGCAGGCGCCGATCTCGATCCGCTACGGAGCCCAGATGCCGGCGACGATCCAAGCGTGGGTACTGGCGGGAGTCTGGGCTGCGGCCCTGTGGGTGACGAGGAAGCCGGTGGCTCGATGAAGGCGCGTGGCCAAGGGCTGTTGGCCCTCGCGGTCGCAGGTGTCGTTGCGCTCGGGGCAATCTCGCTCGACCGGTTGGGCCCGCAAGAGCCGGCCGCTCCGAGGGCCGGCACTGCGACGTCGGGCACCTGGCTGTGCCCTCACGGCGGCGGCAAGGCCTACGAGGCCACCGTCTACTTGGCCAACCCCGGTGAGACCGATGTCGACGCCCGAGTGACCGAACTCGGATCCAAAGGCCCGGCGGCCTCGTCCCGGGTGGTCGTGCCTGCCGGCGCTCAGATCCCGGTCTCGGTCGACGCCTCCGACCGAGCGTCATCGACGTTCGTCGAGACATTCGGCGGCTGGGTGGCGGCAGGGTGGGTGGTCCGCGGCGCCGAGGGCGAGGTCGGCATCGGCGCCGAGCCGTGTGCGGCGTCGGCGGGACGCGCGTGGGTGTCCGCGGCGGCCACGACCGATGAGGGAGAGGACACGTTCCTCGTCGTCATGAATCCCTTCGATACCGACGCCGTGTTCGATGTCGCGTTGTTCACCACCGACAGAGCGCCGGTCCGCGATTCCAAGCTCACCGACGTCACGCTCCGCTCCCGGCGGAGCACCGCGATCCGTCTGAACGACTTCGCTCAAGGGGAAGCCGCCCTCGGGCTCTCGATCGAGCTCTCGTCGGGGCGGCTCGCGGCGTCGACCCTCATGGTCTCGGAGTCTCGCGGGATCGCCGGCGTCCTGGCCGACCAGGAGCCGGCCGACCGGCATCTCCTGCTCACGTCCAGCGGTGTCGGTCGCTCGGTCCTGTCGGTCGTGATCCCGACCGTCCCTCCCGCGGCCGGCGAAGCGACGACTCCCTCGCCGGGTCAACTGGGCTCCACGTTCACCGCCACCTTGCGATCGAAGGATCAACCCGTCCCGGCCGGAGGGATCACGGAGCAGTCCCAGGAGGCGGGATCCGCGGTCGTCTATCCCGTCGCGACCGTGTCCTCCTCGGCGGTGGACCTCGCCGTGGGCGACGGAGCCGCGGTCGCGGCGGCCCTCCGCACGATCGGGGTCGGGAACGACGGGGGGGCGACCACGGGTTCGACGGCACCGGCGAGCTCGTGGGTCGTCACCCCGACCGTCGTCGGCCAACCCGCGAGACCCGGCCTGCTGGTGCTCAACCCGGGGCGGTCCCGCGCGACCGTCGAGATCACGAGCCTTCCGAGCGATGGAGAAGGAGCGGCCGAGACCACGTCGATCTCGGTGCCGCCCGGACGGGTCGCCGGGGTGCCGCGAGAGTTCCTCGACGGCATCGGTGTCGCGTCGCTGGTCCTCGTTTCCGACGGCGAGCCGGTCGTCGCTCTCGGCGCGTCCACGTCGCTCGGGAACGAGGGCCTATCTGTGTTTGGGCTTGCGGCGGGAGTCCCGATACCCGATGCTGAAACCCCCTGATCGCCCGACGGGAACGTGTTGCGCCGTCGCGTATCATGTCCCTCCGTCGATCGACGGAGACCTTGCCCATGGCCAAAGGAATGCATGCCCCCGCGCGGAAGCGTCGCGCGATCGCCGTCGTGGCGATCGTCGCGGGAGTGCTGGTGCTCGCGGCCGGCGGCGCCGCCTACTCCGCCTACCGCTACGAGCAGGCCAGAGCCGATCGCATCCTGCCCGGCATCACGATCGGCGGGGTCGACGTGGGGGGGATGACGAAGGCCGAAGCCGTCGACGTGGTACGCGCATCGGCCGCGGTCACGCTGCAGCAGCCTGTCGAGCTGCAGGCCCGTGGAACCTCGTGGCAGGTCAGCCTTGAAGAGCTCGGACAGCGTTCCAACGCCGTCGGTGCGGTGAACCGGGCGCTCGGCTTGAGCGAGTCGATGACCACGTTCTCTCGTTTCTGGCACCGGTTCAACGACGAGCCCGTGAACCAGGAAGTCGAGCTCAGCTTCGCGGGCGACGGGCGCGTCGACACCGTGCTCGGGCGCATCTCTCGCGAGGTGGCCGTGAAGCCTGTGAACGCCGACATCGCCTACGACGACGGCCGCCTCCGCTTCGTCAAGCCGAAGCCCGGTCGCGCCCTCGATATGGCGGAAGCCCGGGCATCGGTGCGGGCCGCGCTGAAGGCGGGCGGCGTCACCAAGATCCGGCTCCCCGTGCTGGCGGTCAAGCCCGAGGTCACCCAGAAGAACATGCCTCGCACGATCGTCGTGCGGGTCGATGAGAACAAGCTCTACCTCTACGACGGGTTCGACGTGATCCGCACCTGGTCGGTGGCGACGGCCATGCCAGGGTGGACGACCCCGCAGGGCGACTGGAACCTCTACCGCAAAGCCGTGAACCCCACCTGGTACAACCCGGCGCTCGACAGCTGGGGCGCCGACCTTCCGGCGGTCGTTCCCGGAGGTCCAAGCGCGCCGATGGGCACACGTGCCCTCTACATCACCGCGCCCGGGCTCATCCGCATCCACGGAACGCCGGCTGACAGCTCGATCGGCTCCTACGCGTCGCACGGCTGCATCCGCATGCACAACGCCGAGGTCGAGCAGCTGTACCCGATGGTCGATGTGGGCACCCGGGTGATCGTCGTGGGCGCTCGCCCCAGCAATGCGGTCGAGGGCGATACTCCGGCGTCGGTGAACGTCTGATCCGCCGAGGATCAGCCCGGACTTGTCACTCTTTCTCGCCCGGAACCGTTGTCTGGGCCGCGCGGGTCGGCGTAGGGTAGGTCCCGTACCTCGCAGCGACGCGATGGGAAACCGGAGCGCCACTGCGAGGTACATCTGTGTCCGCGCCCGGCCAAGTTCACCCGGCGACGAGTTCCGGAAGATGCTTGGAGATCACACGCGTGTCATTTAGGCTTTCGCGACATGCGAACCTGCGCGAAGATGCGATGCGATTCCGAGCCGGTGGCAACCGTCTCCCTCTTGTACGCCGAGCGGGTGGTCTCGATCGGCGAACTGCTCGCGGAGCGTGACCGGAACCTGCTCGATCTCTGTCGGGATCATGTGGAGCGCATGACCCCGCCGGTCGGGTGGACAGTGCACGACGAACGCATCATCTCGATCCCCGATTCGCCGGCCTTGGCCGTCTGACCTCACCCCGGTCCGCGCAGAACGCGACGGTTGGCCCACCTGGGCGTCCCCCGGATGGGGCGCGTAGGTCGAGCCCCGGGCCATGCATATGCCTACCCGGGGGGCTCAGGGAAATGGCTGCGCTTGGCTATGGTCTCGCGACCCTTGGAACGCCGAACCTATCCACATGGAAACCGGAACCTGTCCCCAGTGCCGTGCCGGCGATCTCATCGCGATCTCTATGAGCGTCGGCGGCCGCAACCTTGCGTTTAGCACGTGCCATCATTGCGAGGCGAAGTGGTGGTATCGCGACGGCGACGAGGTCCCCCTCGCGTCGGTGATCGGACTCGTCGTCCAGAAGTGACCACCGCGGAGCTCCCGACCCGGCTTCCCCACGTCGGGCCTGACGCGGTCGCCGTCCACTCCGTAACATGCGGGCGTGCCCAGCGATCTCGACCGCATCTTCAAGGCGTACGACGTTCGCGGCGTCGTACCTGACGACCTCGACGCCGACCTCGTTCGCGATATCGGGGCCGCCTTCGCCGCGTGGAGCGGTGCGAGGAGCATCGTCGTCGGCCGCGATTGTCGGCTCAGTTCGCCCGAGCTCGCAGCGGCGATCGCCGAGGGCGCCACGTCGCGCGGCGTCGACGTGGTCGACCTCGGTCTCGCATCGACAGACCTGCTCTACTTCGCGTCAGGCTCGCTCGACATGCCCGGCATCATGCTCACCGCGAGCCACAACCCCAAGCAGTACAACGGACTGAAGTTCTGCCTTGCGGGTGCGAAGCCGGTCGGTGAGGACACGGGCCTCCGCGACATCCGGGCCACCGTGGAGCAGGGAGTCCCCCCGCCGTCGGCGGGTCGGGGGGTCGTCGAGGAGCGGGACCTGCTCGAAGCCTACGTCGAGCACGTGCTGACCTTCGTCGATGTCGATGCGATGCGTCCGCTGACGATCGTTGCCGATACGGCCAACGGCATGGGGGGTCTGGTCGTTCCAGCCGTGATGGCTCGGCTGCCTGTCAGGCTGCATCATCTGTTCCCAGAGCTCGACGGCACCTTCCCGAATCACCCTGCCGACCCCATCGATCCCGAGAACCAGAGGGACCTCAAGGCCGCGGTCCTCGAGCATCGGGCAGATATCGGCCTGGCCTTCGACGGCGACGCTGATCGCGTGTTTCTGATCGACGAACACGCGCAAGACGTGAGTGGGTCGCTGCTAACCGCGCTCGTGGCGATCGCGATGCTCGAGCGGGATCCGGGCGCGAAGATCGTCCACAACCTCATCTGTTCGTGGACCGTGCCCGAGGTGATCCGGGAGCACGGGGGGGTGCCGGTGCGCACGCGCGTCGGGCATTCCTTCATCAAGCAGGTGATGGCGGAGACCGGCGCGGTCTTCGGCGGAGAGCACTCCGGGCACTATTACTTCCGCGAGAACTACAGGGCCGACTCGGGGCTGATCGCGGCCGTGGCGGCGCTGGGGGAGCTCTCGAAAGCCGACAGTCCTGTATCCGAGCTGCTGGCGCCGCTGCGACGCTACTCGGCGTCGGGTGAGATCAACTCCGTGGTCGAGGACCAACACGGGCGTATCGAAGAGATCGCCCGACACTACGACGACGGACGCCAGGACCGGCTCGACGGCCTGACGGTAGAGTTCGACGATTGGTGGTTCAACGTGCGTCCCTCGAACACCGAGCCCCTGCTGAGGCTGAACGCCGAGGCGCGGACCCCCGAGCTGCTCGCCGACAAGACCGCCGAGGTGCTCGCCTTGATCCGCGGTGACGACGGCGCCTGAGACCAGTCCCGACGGAAGGAGCGACCGTGACCCTCGACCCTCAGCTGCTGGAGATACTGGTCTGTCCCAACGACCGGGGCGACCTCGACTATCGCGAGAGCGAACAGCAGCTCGTCTGCACGACATGCGGGTACCGCTACCCGATCCGTGACGACATCCCCGTGATGTTGATCGACGAGGCCGAGAAGCCCGGCCAAGGATCCGGCCAAGGATCCAGAAAGAAGTCGGGGAGCGCGTGACCGATCTCAACGACGTCGAGGCGCTCCGAGCGCTCGACGCCGGCGACATGCTCGGTGCGGTAGCCTCGCTGCCCCGCCACGCTCGTGAGGGGTACGCGGCTGGCCGCACCGCCGAGCGGTTGGCATCGGCCGATGGCGTCACCGCCGTGCTCTTCTGCGGCATGGGTGGCTCGGCGGTCGCCGGCGACGTGCTCAGGTCGTTGTTCCGGTCGAGACTGGTCGTGCCGGTCGAGGTCAACCGGAATCCGGAGCTGCCCGCTTACGCCGGCCCCCACACGTTGGTGGTCATCTCGTCGTACAGCGGCAACACCGCGGAGACCCTGGCCTGCTTCGAGGAAGCAGTCGCTCGCGGGTGCCGCGTGCTGCCGATCACCTCTGGTGGCACGTTGGCTGACCGAGCCGACGAGCTCGGTCTCGGTGCGGTGACGATCGCGGGGGGATACATGCCTCGAGCCGCCCTCGGCTACCTGGCTATGTCGCTTCTCGGGGCGATGGAGTCGGTCGGGCTCTTGCCGGTCATCACCGACGACGTTGCCGAGGCGACCGACGAGCTCGACCGACTCGTCGAGGCGCTCGGTCCCGAACTGCCGACCGACCGCAACGACGCAAAGACCCTGGCGGAACGGATCGGCCATCGCCAGCCGGTGGTCTGGGGTGCCGACGGGTTCGGCTCGGTCGCCGCGGCCCGCTGGAAGACCCAGCTGAACGAGAACGGAAAGGTCCCGGCCTGGTCCGCCGCCCTGCCCGAGCTCGACCACAACGAGGTCGTGGGGTGGTTCGGCGAGAAGGGGGCTTCGTCGTTCGTCATCGCGCTCCGGCATGCGGGTGAGCATCCCGACGTCGGGGTGCGATTCCCTATCTCGCTCGAGATCGCGCGCGATGCCGGGGTGTTCACCGAGGAGGTCTGGGCGACCGGGAGCTCCGAGCTGGCGAGGTTCTTGAGCCTCGTGGTCATGGGCGACTACGTGAGCTGCTACGTCGGACTGCGGCAGGGGCTTGACCCGTCCCCGATCGCCTCGATCGACCGGTTGAAGGCGTTCCTCGATGCGCAGGCGACCTCGTGAACGACCCCGGGCTCCCGGGCCCCGGAGACGATCTCGCCGTGCGGGCGGCCTCGGCCGTGCGGGCCGAGACCGACCTTGTGCCTCGCGTCGGCGTGGTGTTGGGCTCGGGCCTCGGGCCCGCGCTGGGCGAGGCACTCGAGGAAACCGCAGCGTACCCATTCACGAACCTCCCCGGATTCCCCCCCTCGGGCGTCCCCGGCCACGCAGGCAAGCTCGTGCTCGGCCACCTCGCCGGCGTTCCGGTCGCGGCCTTCTTCGGCCGGGTGCACTTCTACGAGGGACACGGCATGGACGTGCCGGCGCTGCTGCCTCGGCTCGCCAAGGAGCTCGGTGCCGACACGATGGTGCTCACCGCGGCGGTCGGTGGACTCCTGCCGGGAGAACCGGCCGGCACCGTCGTGATCCTTCGTGACCACATCAACATGATGGGCACCGCCCCCCTTCGCGGCTGGCGGTACCCCGATGGGATGCCGACGTTCATCAGTGCGGCCGAGGTATACGACGAGGCCTTGCGCGAGCTCGCGTTCGAGCGCGCGCAGTCGCTGGGTATCCCGTCGTCGATCGGCGTGTACGCCGCGATGAGCGGGCCGGCGTACGAGACGCCGACCGAGGTGCGGGTGCTTCAGGCCACCGGCGCCACGGTCGTCGGGATGTCGATGGTGCCCGAAGCGCTACCGGCGACTGCATTGCAGATGCGAGTGCTCGGCATCTGCTCGCTCACCAACGCCTTCGGTGAACATGTCGAGCACGAAGAAGTCGTCCGCGTCTCGAACGAGACCGCGGTGGCGGTGGGCAGGTTGCTCCTCGACCTGCTTCCGCGTATGTGAGAGGAGCGACCAGATGACGAACGATGTTCGGGACATGAGCCTCGCAGGGTCGGGACGCGAGCGCATCGATTGGGCGGGCGCCGAGATGCCCGTGCTTGCGCTGATCAAGGAACGGTTCGAGAAGGAGAGGCCGCTCGACGGCATCCGGATCGGGGCCTGTCTGCATGTCACCACCGAGACCGCGAACCTGATGATCACGCTGAAAGCCGGGGGGGCCGAGGTCGCGCTGTGCGCATCGAACCCGCTCTCCACCCAGGACGACGTGGCAGCGGCGTTGGTGGAAGAGGGCATCGACACCTTCGCCATCAAGGGCGAGGACACCGATACCTTCTTCAAGCACATCAACGCCGTGCTCGACATACGGCCGAACATCACGATGGATGACGGTGCCGACATGGTGAGCGTGCTGCACAAGGAGCGAGCCGATCAGATCGCCGAGATCATCGGCGGCACCGAGGAGACGACGACCGGCGTGATCCGGCTGCGTGCGATGGCCACCGACGGGGCACTGAAGTACCCGATCGTGAGCGTCAACGACGCCGACACGAAACACCTGTTCGACAACCGCTTCGGCACCGGCCAGTCGACGATCGACGCGATCATGCGAGCGACGAACCGGCTGCTGGCCGGTCGCACCATCGTGGTCTGTGGGTACGGCATGTGCGGTCGCGGGGTCTCCTCGCGTGCTCGCGGCATGGGCGCCCATGTGATCGTCACCGAGGTCGATCCCACGGCCGCGATCGAGGCGGTGATGGAGGGCTACAGGGTGATGCCGCTGCGAGATGCCGCTCGGGTCGGCGACGTGTTCGTCACGGTCACCGGCGACACCACGGTGATCGGGCGCGACCACATGGAGCTGATGAAGGACGGCGCCATGCTCGCGAACTCCGGGCATTTCGACGTGGAGATCGACAAGGCGGCGCTGGCCTCGCTCGGCACGGGCGGAGTGCGTCGCATCCGCGAGTTCGTCGACGAGTACACGTTCGGCGATGGCCGCCGCGTCTACCTGCTGGGGGAGGGGCGGCTCGTCAACCTCTCCGCCGCCGAGGGCCACCCCGCTGCCGTCATGGACATGTCATTCGCCAACCAAGCGCTCGCGGCCGAATGGGTCGTCGAGAACCGGGCCACGCTCGAGGCGCGTGTGTATCCCGTACCGGTCGAGATCGACAAGGACGTGGCTCGCCTCAAGCTGCACGCGATGGGTGTGGAGATCGACCGGCTCACGCCCGAGCAAGAGCATTACCTGCTCAGCTGGGAACAGGGGACGTAGCCCGTGGACGGTCGGGTCTCGATCCGGGCTCACTACGAGCGGTTCCCCGCGACGCTCAAGGGTGCGTTCGTACTGCGTGGTGCCGACGCCGATCCTCACCAGGTGAGGATCGAGGCGGCCCGGATCGCAGCGTTGTCCGGGCGTGGGGGCGAGCCCATGAGCGTGGAACCGGTCACCCTCGATGTCGCTCCGCATCTGGACCTCTTCGTGCCGTTCGAGGTGCCGCTGCTCGATCTCGAGCCTGGGTGGTTTCACCTCGAGCTCGACGTGACCATCGATGCCGATGCAGGGGTCGTACACCCTGGTGAGCGGTTCGTCATGCCGTGGCCGCGCGGATCGATGCGGCGAGGATCCGCGACCGTCCGACGTGCGATCACCGGCGGGGCGACCGACATCACGATCGAGCAGGTGGAGTGCGCTCCCGACGCAGTGCGGGTGACCTACGCGGCCCCGACCCGCGTGGCGTTGTCGCTGTCGGCTGACGACGTGGCCTTGCCGCAGATCGATGAGGAGTACGACGACGCGTCGGGCCGAGGCACGGTCATGACCTATCCGGCGTCGAAGAGCCAGGGCCGGCTCGCGATCACGGCCAGGGGGGTCGACCGACCGCTCGAGATCGACCTGCCATGAGACGCCCCCCCGTGTCGGGGGGCGCGCGTATCGTCGGCCGATGCTGGCCCGTGCTGTCGACCTGGTCTTCCCCCCACGATGTGCGGGGTGTGGCGACGGCGCCTGGCCCTTCTGCGACGGGTGTCGGCGCCGGCTGCATGCGCTCGGTCCTCCGTGGTGCGAGCGGTGTGGCGCGCCATCCTCGGCCGGGACTGCGTCCCGATGCGATGATTGCCCGCCCGAGGCGATCTCCGTGGCTCGAGCGCCGTTCGCGTTCGACGGCCCGGCGAGGGCCTCGGTGCACCACCTGAAGTACGGAGGTGTTCGCGGGGTCGGGCGGGCCCTCGGGGCGGCGATGGCGACCTGTGTACCCCCCGGGGTCGACGTGATCACCTGGGTGCCCCTGGCGCGACGACGGAAAGCGGTGCGAGGGTTCGATCAAGCGCGGGAGCTGGCCCAGGCCGTCGGTGAGCAGACGGGGGGGACCGTGCGGGGGCTCCTCCGGCGCGTGGTCGCCACCGGGCCTCAGGCTCAGCGGGACGCCGTCGCCCGGCGTGAATCGATGCGAGGGTCGTTCGTCGTCCGCCGCCGATCGTCGGTGCGCGGCCACGTGCTTCTGGTCGACGATGTCTTGACGACGGGCGCGACGGCCGCGGCGTGCGCCGAGGTCCTGTTGGAACATGGAGCGGCCACGGTTTCGCTGGTCGTGGCCGCCCGCGCGCTCCTGCGGTCGCGACGACCTGCCTATACTCGACCGGGCCCTCGTCCGGGTCTGTGGTTGCCCGGGGATCATCTCCGGTAGTCGACGCCAGCCGCGGGCGAAACGACCCACGTAAGGCGACCCTTGGTCGCTGAGCATGGCGCGGTTTAGATGTAAGTCCTGCCTCGCCTCCGCGCGAGAGAGGGCGGGAGTCGCCGGCCCTCGGGGCCGGCCGGCCAACGCCCCGGCAGGCGGGTGTGGGGGAAAAGACCAGGTCAGCCGGCGGAGGGCCCGCCCGATCGGAGAGGAGACGACGGACCAGCCTATGGATCTGACCTTCACGGGCCGAGGGCTCGCGGTCACCGACGAGGTGCGAGAGACCGCCGGCCACAAGCTGGCACGACTCGAGCGCATGGAGCCTCGGACCACCAGGATCGACCTCGAGTTCATCGGCGAGCACTATCCGAGTCCCGAGGGCGTCAAGCGGGTGCAGGCAGCGTTGCACATCCCGCGCAAGACGTTCCGTGCGCACGCTGAAGCCGACGATGTGCCCACCGCGATCGACCGGGTGGCAGACAAGCTCGAGCGGCAGCTGCGCGATCATCACGGGAAGCGTCGCGCTTCCGTGCATCGGAACCCGCTTGAATCCGCTCACTTGAACGCTCAGGCTGCCGATACAGACGAAGAGGCTTCGGACGAGGGGGACCTGTGAGCGACGACCCGAACGCCAAGGACACGCCCGAGAAGCTTCGGGTCATGGTTGTCGACGACCACGCGCTCTTCCGTCGCGGGCTCGAGATGGTGCTCCAACAGGAGTCCGACATCGAGCTCGTGGGTGAGGCGTCCGACGGTGCCGAGGCCGTCGAGCGTGCACAGGAGACGATGCCCGACGTCGTGCTGATGGATGTGCGTATGCCGAAGCGCTCGGGCATCGAGGCAGCCGGCCAGATCAAGGACCTGCTTCCGCACTGCAAGATCCTGATGCTCACGATCAGCGATGAGGAGGGCGACCTCTACGACGCCATCAAAGCCGGAGCGAGCGGCTACCTGCTCAAAGAGATCCCGATCGAGGAGGTCTCCGACGCGATCCGCAGCGTCTGGGCGGGGCAGTCCCGCATCTCGCCGTCGATGGCTTCGAAGCTGCTCACCGAGTTCGCCGCGATGTCGAAGTCGGCCGAGGAACAGCCCCGCATGCCCACGCCGAAGTTGACCGACCGCGAGATGGAGGTGTTGCGGCTGGTCGCACAGGGCTTGAACAACCGCGACATCGCCAAGCAACTGTTCATCAGCGAGAACACCGTGAAGAACCACATCCGCAACATCCTCGAGAAGCTGCATCTTCACTCGCGCATGGAAGCGGTCGTCTATGCCGTGCGCGAGAAGATGATCGAGATCAGCTGACCGTGGCCGATCCCACGATCGAGGCAGCGCGCGACATCTTGAGCGACTCGCTCGACGAGATGCGCAAGGCCGTCGATGGGTGCTCAGCCGACGAGCTGAATCGCCGGCCGGTCGGTGACGACACGAACGGGCTGGCTGTGCTTGCGACGCATGCCCTCGGCAGTTCGCGTTCCTGGCTCAGTCTCGCGACCGGAGCACCGTTGCCCGACCGGGACCGCGACGCCGAGTTCCTCGTCGTCGTCGAGGACCCGGAGTTGTTCCTCGCGAATTTCGACGCGAACGCGGCCGAGTGCCGCGCGCTGCTCGAAAGCGACCGGCCCTTCGAGCCCGGAAGGGTCGGGACGGCCCCGTGGCTCGCGGACTCCCCGGACGAACCAGTGACCGCGGCATGGGCGTTGCTGCACGCCCTCGAGCACTTGCGCGAGCACGTCGGGCATGCGCAGCTCACCCGTCAGGCCCTGTGACCGATCCTCACGGTGGCGGGTGGCGCGCCTGACCCGGGAACGCCGGCGTGAAGGCGAGCATGACCGAGCCCACGATCACCGCGACCGGGAAGGTCGGCCTTCGACTTCCGGGAGGAGCATGATCGCGAGCACCCCAGCAGCGGGCAGTGCCCGGATCGCCCTGAAGCCGTCCGTTACGCTGGCTGCATGACCGCGAGCAATCGCACCGTTGCGCGAGCCATCGTGGAAAGTCTCGAGAACGAGGGCGTCGAGGTCGTCTTCGGACTCCCCGGCGAGGAGAACCTGCACACGATCGATGCCCTCGCCGACAGCTCGATCCGGTTCATCACGACCCGAGACGAGCGCGGGGCGGCGTTCATGGCCGACACGTACGGGTCGCTGACCGGCAAGCCGGGCGTGTGCCTGGCCACCCTCGGACCGGGCGCGATCAACCTCATGCTCGGCATCGCCAACGCCCAGCTCGACTCCCACCCCCTGGTCGCGATCGCAGCGCAAGCGAGCCTCGATCGCATCTACAAGGAATCGCATCAATTCGTGGACATCGTGTCGCTGTTCCGACCGATCACAAAGTGGGGCGACATGGTCACGGTGCGCGTCGCCGCACCCGAGATGGTGCGCAAGGCGTTCAAGCGCGCCACGACAGAACGCCCGGGTGCAACGTTCATCGTGTTGCCCGAGGACGTGGCCGAGCGCCTCACCGACGCGCCCGTGCTCCGCGTGAACACGCCGGTCGACCCCTCGCCCGACGAGGGCCAGGTGCGTCGGGCCGCCCAGGTGCTCGCCGGGGCGCAGCATCCTGTGGTGCTCGCAGGGCCGGGTGTGGCTCGCGACGGAGCCACCGAGGCCCTGATCCGGTTCAGCGAACGCCTCAACGTGCCGGTGGCGACGACCTTCCTGGGCAAGGGGGTGTTCCCCGACGACCATGCCAACGCGCTCGGCACCATCGGCTTCATGGTCAAGGACTACGCGAACTTCGGGTTCGACCGGGCCGACGTGGTGGTGGCCGTTGGATATGACTTGGTCGAGTACTCGCCCGCACGCTGGAACCCCTTGGCCGACAAAGGGATCGTGCACGTGCACCGAACCGTGGCCGAGGTCGACGCGAACTACACCCTCGAAGTCGGGGTCGTGGGCAACATCGCCGAGACGCTCGACGCGTTGGGTTCCTCGAGCGTCGTGCAGGACATCCGCGGCGAGATACCGGCGCGCGATCTCGTGCGGGAGGAGATCGCCAGGGGCGCCGCGAACGACGCATTCCCGCTGGCCCCCGCGAGGGTCGTCTCCGACATCCGCTCGGCGCTCGACGACGACGACATCGTGCTCTGCGACACGGGTGCCGTGAAGATGTGGATGGCCAGGCTCTATCCGACCTACCGCCCCAAGACCTGTCTCATCTCCAACGGCCTCGCCACGATGGCGTTCTCGCTGCCCGGTGCGATCGCCGCGAAGATGGTGCACCCCGATCGCAAGGTTCTCGCCGTCATGGGCGACGGCGCATTCGCGATGAGCATGGCCGAGATCGAGACCGCGGTACGCGAAGGCGTCCATATCGTCGTGCTGGTCTGGGTCGACGGCGGCTACGGGCTCATCGGCTGGAAGCAGGACATCAACTTCGGGCGCCAGGCTGCCGTCTCGTTCACGAACCCCGACTTCGTGAAGCTCGCGGAGAGCTTCGGCGCCAGGGGGTACGAGATCTCGTCGGCCGGCGAGCTCGCTCCGACGCTCGGCAAGGCGCTCGATGACGATGCCGTGTCGATCGTCGCCTGCCCGATCGACTACGCCGAGAACGCCCGCCTGATCGAACGGCTCGGCGCTCTCACCGAATCGATCTGATTGCCCGGTTCCCCGAGCGTGAACCGTGGGGCCGATAGAATCGAAGGCTGACCGACCGCTCGTGGAGAGCGCCGAAGGGAACCCCAGTGCCGGTACTCGACAGGCTCACGAACATCGGCGAAGGCCGCAAGCTCAAGAACCTCGAGTCGCTCGCGCAACTCGTCAACACGTTCGAGCCCGAGGTCGAAGATCTCTCCGATGAGGAGCTGCGCGCGCAGACCGGTGAGCTCAAGCAGCGGGCCGCCAACGGGGAATCGCTCGACGACCTGCTTCCCGAGGCGTTCGCGACGACCCGCGAGGCGGCGCGGCGCACGATCGGCCAGCGGCACTTCGACGTGCAGGTGATGGGCGGCGCCGCGCTGCATCAAGGCAACATCGCCGAGATGAAGACCGGTGAGGGCAAGACGCTCGTTTCCACGCTTCCGGGGTATCTGAACGCGCTCTCCGGGAACGGCGTGCACATCGTGACCGTCAACGACTACCTGGCCAAGCGCGACTCGGAATGGATGGGCGGCATCTACCGGTTCCTGGGCATCGATGTCGGACTGATCCAGTCGGCGATGTCTCCAGCGGAGCGCCGACCGGCCTATGCGGCCGACGTCACCTACGGCACGAACAACGAGTTCGGCTTCGACTACCTGCGAGACAACATGGCGATGCGCATCGAGGAGTGCGTGCAGCGCGGGTACAGCTTCGCGATCGTGGACGAGGTCGACTCGATCCTCATCGACGAGGCGCGGACACCGTTGATCATCAGCGGCACGGTGCGCGATTCCGCGAAGTGGTACGTCACGTTCGCCCGCGTTGCGCCTCGCCTGAAGCGTGACGAGGACTACGAGGTCGACGAGTCGAAGTACCAGATCGCGATCACCGAGCAGGGTGTCTCCAAGGTCGAGGAGATCCTCGGCGTTGAGAACCTCTACGACCACTCCAACACGACGCTCGTGCACCACCTGCAGAACTCGCTCCGCGCCAAGGAGCTGTACAAACTGGACGTCGCCTACGTCGTGCAGCACGGCGAGGTGAAGATCGTCGACGAGTTCACCGGTCGTGTCCTCGAGGGCCGCCGGTACTCCGAAGGCCTGCACCAAGCGATCGAGGCTAAGGAGGGCGTGAAGATCAAGGAGGAGAACCAGACGCTGGCCACCGTCACGATCCAGAACTACTTCAAGATGTACGACAAGCTCTCCGGCATGACGGGAACGGCGAAGACTCAGCTCACCGAGTTCGAGGAGACCTACAAGATCTCGGTTGTCGAGATCCCCACGAACCGGCCCAACGTACGGGCCGACGAGCAGGATCTGATCTACAAGGGTGAAGAGGCCAAGTGGAACGCGGTCGTCGAGGACCTCAAGGAGCGCCACGAGAGCGGCCAGCCGATCCTCGTCGGCACGGTCTCGATCGAAAAGTCCGAGTTGCTCTCGGGGCTCATGAACCGCCGCGGCATCCCGCACAACGTGCTGAACGCCAAGAATCACGAGAAGGAAGCCGTGATCGTGGCCCAGGCGGGGCGGAAGGGCTCGGTGACGGTCGCCACCAACATGGCCGGCCGCGGCGTCGACATCCTGCTCGGCGGCAACCCCGAGTACCTCGCCCGTCAGGAGATGGCGGCCCGCGATTGGGACAATGACCGCTACCTGCTCTTCGACATGGACGAGGACGAGCGCGCCGCCTACGACGCGGAGTACGGGCCGGTGTATGCGAAGTTCAAAGCACAGACCGACGCCGAGCATGATGAGGTGATCGACGTCGGCGGGCTGTTCGTGCTCGGAACCGAACGGCACGAGTCGCGCCGCATCGACAATCAGCTCCGTGGCCGGTCGGGTCGCCAGGGCGACCCCGGCGAGTCGCGGTTCTACCTGTCGCTCGAGGACGATCTCATGCGGATGTTCGCGAGCGACCGCGTGGCTTCGATCATGCAACGCTTGAAGTGGCCCGACGACGAACCGATCGAGGCCAAGATGGTCTCCAAGGCCGTCGAGAACGCCCAGAAACAGATCGAGGAGCTTAACTACGAACGCCGCAAGAACGTCCTGAAGTACGACGAGGTGATGAACGGCCAGCGCGAGGCGATCTATGGCGAGCGCCGTAAGATCCTCGAGGGTCAGGATCTGCGCGACGAGTCGGTCGGGTTCGTGGAGGACCTCGTGACCGATGTCGTCGAGAGCCAGTGCCCGCCCGGGGTCTTCCCCGAGGACTGGGATCTCGAGTCGTTGTTCACGGCGCTCCTCGAGATCTACCCCGTGCAGGTCACCCAAGAGCAGGCGCAGGAGGTCGAGACGTCCGAAGAACTCGTCGGACTGTTCGTGCAGGATGCGCTCGATCGGTACGAGCAGAAGGAACGAGCCGTGTCCCCCGAAGCGATGCGAGAGCTCGAACGGGTCGTGCTGCTGAACATCACCGACACGAAATGGCGTGAGCACCTCTACGAGATGGACTACCTGCAGGAGGGCATCCACCTGCGGGCTCTCGCCCAACAGGACCCGATCACCGCGTATCGCCGAGAGGCCTACGACATGTTCCAGGCGCTGAGCGAGTCGATCAGAGCCGACTTCGTGCGCTACATCTACCGGGTCGAGTTCGTCCAGCAGGGCGAGGGACAGGCCCGGCAGCAGGCGCCCCAACCCACACGGGTGCAAGACAACCGCGCCGCCGTCGAAGAGGCCGGCGGACAGCGTGCGGCGAGTGGGGAGGGGGCGGGCACGGCGAACACCAATCAGGCAGTGAGCGACAAGGTGCCGCGCAACGCCCCGTGCCCATGCGGCAGCGGCAGGAAATACAAGAAGTGCCACGGGGCCGCGATCTGAGACGGCGACCGCCTCCGTCAGGCGCGGCTCGATGTTCGCGCGATCGGGCGACCGAGCAACTGACAAGGGTTGTCGGGGCCCCAGATGTCCAGCTCCGCCAACGGTGAGAACCCCCGCGCGATGTAGAAGGCCCGCGTCGCGGCGTACTCAGCTCCCGGATCGCCGTCGCGGTCGGAGAGCGTCTTGACCAGCAAGCGCTCGACGCGTGCGGGCTGCGAGGCGATGAGGCCATCGATGAGCTCGGTGCCGATCCCGGTGCCGCGCCGCTCTGCCATCACCGCCATCCAGGAGATCTCACGCATCGAGATCGTGCGAGGTTCGGACGTGATGAACCCGACGACCTCGTCGTCGTCGAGCGCCACCAGCCCCTCGTGGGCGCGTACCGCCTGCGCGCATGCCTGGATGCCCTCGGCGAGGCCGAACCAGCCGGGGAGCCCGCGCACGATCGCGTCGCAGGCCTCGGCATCCGTGGAAGGCTCGAGAATGCGGATCACCGCGACACCGTAGCGCGGGGAGGTCACTGCTACGATCGCGGCGCGATGAGTGATCACACCGAGCGCCTGCGCAAGCTCCGCGAGCGGGTCCTGGCCGCCAAGGAGTTCCTTTGACGTCGACGGGAAGCGGGCCAGGGCCGAGGAGCTCGAGGGCCAGGCGAGCGACCCGACGCTGTGGAACGACCAGCAGCGTGCGCAACAGATCACATCGCAGCTCTCGCGGCTGAAGGACGACATCGCCCGCTACGACGGTCTGATCCGTCGGGTCGACGATGCGGTCGCCATGGATGAGCTCCTCGCCGAGGAAACCGATCCCGACCTCGCCCGAGAGCTCGCTGCCTCGGTGGTCGACCTCGAGGCAGACGTCGACAAGCTCGAGCTGGTGGCCCTGCTCTCGGGGCCATACGACTCCTCGGATGCGATCGCGACGATCAACGCGGGAGCGGGAGGGACGGAGAGCCAGGACTGGGCCGAGATGCTGCTCCGGATGTACACCCGCTGGGCAGAGCGCGAGGGATTCGATTCCGAGATCGACGACATCCAGCATGGCGACGAGGCGGGCATCAAGTCCGCAACGTTCACCCTGCGGGGCACGAACGTCTATGGGCTGCTCTCGGCCGAGCGGGGGGTACACCGGCTCGTCCGCATCAGCCCGTTCGACGCGCAGAAGCGACGCCACACGTCGTTCGCCTCGCTCGACGTGATCCCGATGCTCGAAGAAGCCGACGAGGAAGACATCACGATCCCGCCCGACGAGCTCCGGATCGACGTGTACAGATCGAGCGGACCGGGCGGCCAGTCGGTGAACACCACCGACTCGGCCGTGCGCATCACTCACATTCCGACCGGTCTCGTGGCGGCATGCCAGAACGAACGTTCCCAGCTGCAGAACCGCGCCGTGGCGATGCGCATCCTGAAAGCCCGGCTCGCTGAGCTCGATCGGCAGAAGCGCGAGCAGGAGATGGATTCGATTAGGGGCGAGCGCAAAGCGGTCGATTTCGGATCGCAGATCCGTTCTTACGTGCTCGCGCCGTACCAGATGGTCAAGGACCACAGGACCGACGAGGAGATCGGGGACCCCGCGCGCGTGCTCGACGGTGACATCGACCGGCTCATCGAGGCGGAGCTTCGCCGTCGGGCGTCGCAGGCCGACTGAGGCGGGCGCGGCGTCGTTCCACGCCGAAGGCGGCCAGCCCAGCGAGCGCGAGCGTCGTCCATGCCACGAGGCCCGCTCGCACCCCCGCGCTGACGGCCGGGTCCCGATACGTGAGCCGCACTTCGTGCTCGCCGGCCGGCACCGCCACGCCTTGCAGGAACCCGTCCACCGGCAGGACGGACTCTTCGACGCCGTCGACGGTCGCCCGCCAGCCGTCCTCGAAGGTGGTGCGCACCACGACGATCGACGGTGCGGTCGCTCGCACCGCGATCCTGACCTGCTCGGGTGAGATCTCTCGGTAGTCGGCGCTTCCCGGCTCGGCGCCGGGGGAAGGTTCGATGCCGGGGTCGC
>Ga0224505_10000774_pt1 | contig 21394 bp, 20 predicted proteins | sample SF_Jan12_sed_USG_FD_169102 | JGI IMG/M metagenome (GOLD analysis project Ga0224505, IMG submission 169102) | Sediment microbial communities from San Francisco Bay, California, United States - SF_Jan12_sed_USGS_4_1 | ecosystem: Environmental > Aquatic > Marine > Sediment | place: USA: California... | reverse complement strand
CCATCCTCCGAGGATCGGGAGCGCGCCAGGGACCGCCCCGACCAGTGTGGCCAGCGATGTCCGGCGCTTGAGCGGCGTATACACCAGAACGTATGACGCGAGGGTCGCCGCCGCCAACGCGCCGGTGAGCGGATTCACGAGCACCGCGAGATAGCCCGTCCCGGCGGCACCGAGCGCCGCCGCGAAGGCCGCGCTCGCGGACCGCGTGAGCCGTCCGCCTGGAATCGGCCGCTGCGCGGTGCGCCGCATCAACGCGTCCACATCCGACTCCGCCACTTGATTGAGCGCGCTCGAGCCGCCGGCGACGAGCGCCGTCCCGACGAGCGTGTGCACCAGCAGCACCATCTCGACCCCTTGCGGCGCGGCCATGTAAAAACCCACCGCCGCCGTGAGCATCACGAGCAGCACGATGCGGGGCTTCGTCAGCGCGAAGAAGTCGGACGCCCGCGGGAGGGCGAGTGCGCGAGCCGGCAGGGGCGAGGCCTTGGTGGGAGGAGCGCGCAGTGGTACCCGGCGAACCGCCGGGATGATGCCGGGACCGTCTCCGCGTGTCAAGCACGACGTCAGCGGTCTCCCGGAACGACGCGGGGCCGGCGGACTCGTGGTCGACCGGCCCCGGGATCCCACCTCACCACGTCCCCTACTCCGCGTGCATATACGGATACCGGTAGTCCGTTGCCGGTACGAACGTCTCCTTGATCGACCGGGCCGAGACCCAGCGCACGAGGTTGAGCATCGACCCCGCCTTGTCGTTGGTCCCGCTGGCCCGCGCGCCACCGAACGGTTGCTGGCCGACGACCGCGCCCGTGGGCTTGTCGTTCACGTAGAAGTTCCCCGCCGCGTGCCGCAGGACCTGCATGGCCTGCGTCACCGCCCGGCGGTCATCGGCGAACACCGCACCGGTGAGCGCGTACGGCGACGTCCCGTCCACGGTCCGCAGCACCGCATCCCACTCCTTCTCGGGATAGACGTACAGGGTGAGCACCGGCCCGAAGATCTCCTCGCAAATCGACTTGTAGTCGGGCTTCTTCGCCTGAATCAGCGTCGGGCGGATGAAGTAGCCCTCGCTGGGGTCGCACTCGCCACCCACGAGGATCTCGGCATCCGGCGACGCCTTCGCGTGGTCCACGTACCCCTTGATGTCGTCAAACGCGGCCTGGTCGATGATGGCACCCATGAACGTCCGGAAGTCGGCGACATCGCCCATCGGGATTCCCGCAATGGTGTCGAGCACGTCTTTTCGCATCGCGCGCCACATCGTGTCCGGGATGTAGACCCGGGAGGCGGCGCTGCACTTCTGCCCCTGATACTCGAACGCGCCCCGGACCATCGCCGTCGCGAGCGCGGCCGGATCCGCGCTCGGGTGGGCCACGATGAAGTCCTTGCCACCCGTCTCACCGACCACGCGCGGATACGATTTGTACTGGGCGACGTTCTCGCCCACGGTCCGCCAGAGCTGCTGAAAGACGCCCGTCGAGCCGGTGAAGTGGATTCCCGCAAGATCGGCATGGTGCAGGACGGTGTCCGAGATGGCGCTGGCATCACCCGGGATGAAGTTGATCACGCCCGGCGGTAGCCCCGCCGCCTCGAGCAACCGGTAGATGTAGTAGCTGCTGTAGACGGCGGTGGACGCTGGCTTCCAGACCACCGTATTCCCCATGATCGCCGGCGCCGTCGGGAGGTTGGCACCAATCGACGTGAAGTTGAAGGGCGTGATGGCGAGCACGAACCCCTCGAGCGGACGGTACTCCACACGGTTCCAAATACCGCGATCCGAGATCGGCTGCTCGGCATACAAGCGGTCGGCATAGTGCACATTGAAGCGCCAGAAGTCGACAATCTCGCACGCCGCATCGATCTCCGCCTGGTGCGGGGTCTTGCTCTGGCAGAGCATGGTGGCCGCGTTGAGCGTGTCGCGCCACGTCGTTGCCAGGAGGTCGGCAGCCCGCAGGAACACCGCGGCGCGATCCTCCCACCGCCACGACGACCACTCTCGGTACGCCTCGTGCGCCGCCGCGATCGCCTGGGCGGTCTCGGCTTTACCGGCGCGGTGCCAGGTGGCCAGGACGTGCCCGTGGCGGTGCGGCATCACCGCCTGCTTCGTGCGGCCGGTGCGAACCTCCTTGCCACCAATGATGAGGGGAATGTCGATCTGGGTACCCGCCATCTCGGTGAGGCGAGCCTTCAACGCTGCGCGTTCCGGTGATCCCGGAGCGTAGTCGAGCACCGGCTCGTTCACCGGTGGGGGAATCGGAATATGTCGGGACATGAGTTACCTCGTTGTTGGCCGCCGGAGTTTACTCACGCCGCCGGAGCGAAGCCAACCCGACCCGACACGCCGCGCCGACCCCCGGCCGGCATCCGAATGCACGCCGTCTTGGGGACCCACCCGGCTACCGGTTGTCCACGAGCCCCGTCTCGATCGCAAGTCGCGTCAGCTCGGCGACCGACCGCACACCGAGCTTCTTGAGGATGTTCTCGCGATGGGTTTCGACCGTCCGATGACTGATGCCGAGAACCGCGGCGGTCTCCTTGTTGGTCTGACCCGCGACGACGTGCTGGAGCACATCGAGCTCGCGAGCCGTGAGGCTTGCGACGCGTTCCGCTCGCTCGCGGTTCGCCTCCTCCTCGCGGAGCGCCGTGCTGAGCTGGCGGGCCGCCGCGGCACTGAACGCACTCTCACCGGCCGTCACCTTGCGGATCGCCGCACGGAGTTCCGAGGGGGAGGAGTCCTTCAACAGGTAGCCGTCGGCGCCGGCCCGAACCGCCTCGAGCACGAACTCCGTGTTGTCGTAGACGCTCAGCATCAGCACCCGGGTGGCCGGGAGTGCACGCTTGAGCCGTTTGGCCACTTCCAGCCCGGATTCCCCCGGCATGGACACGTCGAGCACCACCACGTCCGGGACCAGCGTCTGCGCCCGCTCGAAGGCTTCCGGCCCGTTGGCGGCCTCACCCACCACACTGATCCCTTCCGTTCCGTCCAGGACCTGGCGAATCCCCTCGCGGACGATGGCGTGATCATCGGCCACCACGACGCGGATCGGCGCCTTGCCTGTCTCAGTCATCTGCGCCCCTCCTTCACGGGTCGCACGGCTGGGACGCGCGCGACCAGCCGGACGCCACCGGTGGGCGCGGTCCCGACCGCCACGGTTCCCCCCATACCCACGATACGCTCGCGCATCCCGGCCAAGCCCATGTGTCCCTCTCGCTCGAACTGTTCGAGGCGGGCGCCCACCGGCAGACCGGCGCCGTCGTCCGTGACCTCGAGCTCGACGCAATCCTCGCGCACCCCGAGCCGCGCGTCCACACGGGACGCTCCCGCGTGCCGAATCACGTTCGCGAGCGCTTCCTGCAACGCCCGGAAGATGGCTAACTCCGCCTCGCTCGACAGGGGTGGGAGCGCAGCCGGGGCATCGAACCCGATGGCGAGGTCGCTGCGGCCGTCCAGATCGCGCACCAGGGCTCGGAGGGCTGGAACGAGCCCCAGTTCGTCGAGTAGCGATGGCCGCAGATCGTTGGTGACGTTGCGGATGCTCCGGATCCCGGCGTCAATCAGGTGCAGTGCCCGGTCGAGCCGCGGCACCAGATCGGCCGTCGCGCCTTCGCGCACGAGACCCAGCTCGAGCTTCACCGCCGCGAACACCTGCGCCGTCTCATCGTGCAACTCGCGCGAGAGGCGCCGCCGCTGGTCCTCGTGCTGGTGAGTCATGCGGGCCGCGAGGCGCTCGAGATCCGAGGTCCGCGCCGCCAGCCGCCGGTCGAGGTCCGCATTCTCCAACGCCGCCCCAACCTGCTGCCCCAGGGCCACCAGAAACCGGCTGTCGAGCGCTGCAAAGGGATCCCGCGCATCGCCGACGATGAGCAATGCGCCGGTCACTTCCTCCCCGCGCAGCACCGGCAGCGCCGCCACGTAGGCATAGTCCGCATCGCCATTGGCACGATGCGCCAGCTCCGGCTCCCCGGAGGCCAGGGCCCGCCGGATGGCATCGTGCGCGGTCCCGCTGGGCGGGTCTCCCGCCCACCCGGCACACGCCCCCGCGCCGTCGGTCACACGCTGGGTAGCCACCGTGAACATCGCGCTTCCGCGCACCCCCGAAAGGGTCAGCGTCGCTTCGAGCAGGGGGTGCACGATCTCGCCCTCCCTCCCGCCGCGCTGGAGCTGGCCCGAGAGGTTCGACAACGCCTCGAGGCCACGCTGCAGGTCTTCCAGGACCAACAACAGGATTCCCGCCCCCATGGCGAGGACGAACATCAGATCCAGGTAGTAGCCCCACGGGTTCCAGGCGCCGCGCGCCCGGAGGAACGGGTAGTCGAAGTGGTGCAGGCCCCAGAGGAACAGCGCCACCGCCAGGGCGAGGGCCGCGACCGACCGCACGCGTTGGTGGTGTCGCAGGAACGCCCACCCGGTCCAGATCGTCGCCCCGCTCAGAAACACCACGGCCGGCGCCGCCGCCAGCAGGAAGTTGTCCATGCGGTAGATCGCCACATACGACCAGAGCGGCGGGAACAGCACGAGCCACAGGTAGCGCGGGCGCCAGGCGAGCTGCTGCGAGAACACGAGCGCGGCCCAGAGCAACGCTAACGCCGTCCACCCGGTGACGACCTGGTGCCAGTAGAGCCAGATCCAGTTCTGGGAGAGCAGGAAGCTGATGATGGCGCCCAACCGCAGGAGGTACAGCAGCCAGGCCAGGGCGAACCAGCCGAAGTACGGTTTGCGATACCGGCGGAATAGAAAGAAGAACAACCCCGCGAGTCCGAGCGTGACGCCCGCCTGGAGGAAGGCGGCCGCCAACTCCATCATCGTGGGCGACGGAATCTCAAGTTCCATGGGATGCAAACAAACCGCCGCGCCTTCACCGGGGCAACCGTGCTTGCGGCGCGCGGCACGGGTGAGTAGAAAGGGTAGCGTTCCCTATTCCACCATTCGAGGCCGCCATGCGACTGACCCGTGCTTCGCTCGTGCTGCTCTCCGTGACGGCGTGCGGTCCGCAGTATGACGTCGTCATCCGTCACGGGACCGTCTACGATGGCGGCGGCGCACCCGGCGTCGTGGCCGACGTCGCGTTGGTGGGGGACTCCATCGCTGCCATCGGCGATCTCGGGAACGCTCGCGCCGCGGTCGAGATCGACGCGACCGGGCTCGCTGTCGCGCCGGGCTTCATCAACATGCTGAGCTGGGCCACCGAGAGCCTGCTCGAAGACGGGCGCTCGCAGAGCGACATCCGGCAGGGCGTGACCCTCGAGGTGTTCGGCGAGGGGTGGTCGATGGGGCCACTCAACGACGCCATGAAGGCGGAGACGAAGGAGCAGCAGGGCGATATCGAGTTCGACGTGGCATGGACCACGCTCGGAGAGTACCTCGACCATCTCGCGCAACGTGGTGTTGCCACGAACGTTGCCTCATTCGTGGGCGCGACCACGGTCCGCATCCACGAACTCGGCTATGCCGATCGGCCACCGACGCCCGCGGAGCTGGGTCGCATGGAAGACCTGGTGCGGCAGGCCATGGAGGAGGGGGCGCTCGGCGTGGGATCGTCGCTAATCTACGCCCCGGCCTTCTACGCACGCACCCCGGAACTGATCGCACTGACCCGCGTCGCCGGCGCCTACGGCGGGTCCTACATCTCGCACATCCGGAGCGAGGGGTCCCGCTTGCTCGAGGCCGTGGACGAGCTCCTCACGATCGCGCGCGAGGCCGGTGTCCCGGCGGAGATCTACCACCTGAAGGCGGGTGGCGAGACGTACTGGCCCAAGATGGATACGGTGATTGCCATGGTGGAGCGGGCGCGCGCCGAGGGACTGGCGATCACCGCGGACATGTACACCTACCCCGCCGGCGCCACGGGACTCGACGCGGCGATGCCCCCGTCAGTGCAGGAGGGCGGGCTCGACGCCTGGGTCGGCCGACTCCAGGATCCCGTCGTGCGGCGGCAGGTGATCCGCGCGATGCGCACGCCCACCGACGCTTGGGAGAATCTGTACCTCGCCGCCGGATCGCCGGAGCGGATCATCCTGGTCGAGTTCCGGCAGGACTCGCTCAAGTACCTCACGGGCAAGACGCTCGCCGAGGTGGCGGCCATGCGTGGCACGTCGCCCGAGGAGACGGCCCTGGACCTCGTGGTCGCCGACCACAGTCGGGTGGGCACCGTGTACTTCCTCATGTCCGAGGATAACATCCGGAAGCAGATCCAACTGCCGTGGGTGAGCTTTGGGTCGGACGCCGCGTCGATGGCACCCGAAGGCACGTTCCTGAAGTCCAATCCCCACCCGCGCGCGTACGGGAACTTCGCGCGGGTGCTCGGAACCTATGTCCGGGACGAGGGCCTTTTGACCCTCGGAGAAGCCGTCCGGCGGCTGACGGCGCTCCCCGCAGCGAACCTCAAACTCCGGCGCCGCGGCCGCCTGCAACCGGGATTCTTCGCGGACGTCGTCGTGTTCGATCCCACGCAGGTGCGGGACCATGCTACCTTCGATCAGCCGCATCAATACGCCACGGGCATGCGTCACGTGTTCGTGAACGGAACGCAGGTCCTGGCCGAGGGGGAGCACACCGGCGCACTCCCCGGGCACGTCGTGCGCGGCCCCGGCTGGACCGGCTGGACAACAGAAGGAGCCCCAGAGCATGAGTGAGCACAAAGAACGCCGACGCGGAACTGACCGGCGGAAGAACGCGGTGCGCGGCGGCGACCGCCGCAAGGGCGAAATCCCAGTGAAGGTCGATCGTCGGTCCGGCAAAGACCGCCGTTCTGCAGATCGCCGGACCGAGCCCGACCGGCGCCACGGGGAAACGCCCTAGGAGAGGTCACGCGCAGGGGACGATCGGATCACGGGCGGCGCGTACTGTAGCCACCGTGACCGTGGGGGATCCGGCAGGTCGTTCACGCCGGCGCATCAGCGCCGGCCCGCGTGCGGGATCCCATTCCTTTGCAGCGGGAGCCTCCATGCGGGTTCGTGGGTTCGCCCTCGGCGTCGCCGCCATCCTCGTGAGCGCGGCAGTCAATCCGGCACGTGCACAGGTAACGCGGGCCGATACGGCGGCGGTGCTCGTGCAGGCAGCACGTCGCCTCGCGGCCGAGGGAGAGCGGGACGTCGCCGCCAACCTCCTCCGATACATCATCCGGTGGTACGGTGACACCCCGATCGCGCAGCAGGCGGCCCGCGAACTCGCAGGGGCCGACCGGGCGCGTGCGGCGGGCAGCGGCCGGACCGGATTCGTGGTCACCAATACTCTGTTCGGCGCGTGGCTTGGCATCGCGGTACCACTCGCGTTCGGTGCCGATGACCCCCCACCCTTCGGTGTGGGCCTCATTGCCGGACCGGCAGCCGGGCTGCTGGGCTCCCTCGCGTACACGAAGTCTTATCCCATCACCAGCGGACAGACCGCCGCCTATCGGTGGAGCGTCGTCTGGCTGTCCTGGCAGGCATTCCTGTTACGAGAGATCACCGGCATCGGGAGCGAGGAGTTCTGCAACGACTTCGAAGGTCAGCGGTACTGCTACTCCGATACGCCGACCGAAGCCCCCTTCGCCGCGCTCGTGGTCGGGGGCGCCGCAGGAATCGGCGCGGGCCTCGTCCTCACTCGCATGAACCTCCCCGCCGGGGACGTTGCACTCGTCCAAGATGCTTCTGCCTGGGGAACGGGGTTTGGCGCGGCACTCTCCGTCCTCAGCTCCACCGATGGCAATCCGGACGACGTGGCCGTGTTCGGGTGGATGGCCGCGGTGGGGAACGGCTTCCTGCTCGGGGCCATTCCGCTTGCGCGGGCGTGGCGACCCTCGGTGGGGCGGGTACGTCTGATCACCCTCTCCGGAATCGCCGGCGGGCTCGTCGGCCTCGGCATCGACCTGATCGCCGAAGTCGACGACGAGAAAGCGGCGTTCGGCATTCCGACCCTCGGTGCCGCCGTCGGGCTCGCCACCGGCATCGCGCTGACGGCGCGGCGGGATGTCTCTCGAGCCGAGACGCCCGTCCCGGCGGAGGGTGGTGCCTTGCTGCAGCTCGGACGCGATCCCGGCATCGGCGTACCGCTCCCGGAGGCCCGGGTACTTCCCGCAATCAAGCCGGACGGGCGTTTGGGGCACCGGCCGGCGCTCGGATTCCGCATTGCGGAGTTCCGCTTCTAGGCCGTACGGGTGAGAAACGGCCCCGGCACGCAAACGCGTGTCGGGGCCGTCGTGGATCTCGCAGCAGACGATGGCCAGGGACGGAATCGAACCGCCGACACGCGGATTTTCAGTCCGCTGCTCTACCAACTGAGCTACCTGGCCCGCGGGTGCACAAGATAACCGCGGCTCAGGCCGGCTGGCAGTCTTCCCGCACGACAGCGCCCGGGACGGAAAACCTCCGCCCCGGGCGCCGCGTTTGTCGACCCTGCGCTGGGCTAGCGCCCGAACGCGACCGTCTGGAGGAGCACCTCGAAGGTGCCGTTGCTCGGCGTGCCGACCGCATACGCATAGTACGCCGTGAACGGACGCAGCACAGGCGAGATCTCGAACACCGGCGTCATGGAGCCTGCCGGTGCCAGGGCCACAGAGTGGCGGCCGGGCCGGATGGGTGTCGACACCTGGTTCCCGTTTACCAGATCGGGCACCGTGATCCCCTTGGGAGAGCTCGGATCCACGATGACGTCCACAGCACCGAAATTCGCGGCATGCCGGGCGGCGAGCTGCGCACGTCCCGGACGGGCGAACGCGTTCGGGAACACACTGGCAGTCGGCGCCCCGCCGTCCGTGAGGTGGGCAAAGATCGTCGCGTTATCGCCGTCATTCACCGTTACCGTCACCGGTCCGATCACCGGCGTGTTGCCGCATGGCGTATTGGCGTCCGCGAGGGAAACCGCGATTTCGTAGTCTCCGGCGGTAAAGGAAAGCGGACCCGCGAATGCGCGGAACTCGAAGCCCGGCAGCGCGCAGGCGCCGTTGACGGAGACATCAACCGGAAGCGCTTCGCTCGCGCCCAAATCCGTTCCGTTGATGCCGTGTCCGACGTAGACCGTCGCTCCGGAAACCATCATGCCAGACTTCCCGAGCGAGGCCACCAAGTCTTCCTGCAATCCAATCCCGGCCTGCTCAGCCGCGTCGGCTCGGTCCGCCGGATCCGTCGTGTCAGTGCAGGCAGTCAGGCCCAACACGGCCACGAACGCCAGTGCTCCCACGATCCGCTGCATTGTAGAACCCCCGTTGTTTATTGTTTGTCTAAGCTACGGGGGACAATTTGTAATCTCTGTTTGTGTTTGTCAAGTGGTTATCTAGGACATGTCCAAGGACTCATTGATCATCTGTCCAGCCTAGGTCCTGTAATTCAGGGGCTTCCGGGCACAGTTCGCGGACCCGTCGGACCACTGCACGAGCCCGAGAAGGGTCCTTCCTGACGGTGCGGTAGATCTCCTCAAGCCGGATTGCTGCCTGGACCTTCACTCGCTGACTGGCGCCGCTTTCCAGATGGCTCTCGAGTAGACGGATCGTGTCGTCCAGCGTTGGTCGGATGTTGGGCGGCGCACCGCCCGCGCCCTCGGTCAGCATGCGGAAGACCCACGCGCTCGCAGGCTCGATCATGCGGCCCCACACGACATCCCACAGGGTCCACACGATCCCGACGACGCCGGCAGCGACGAAAAACCGACCCTCGCGCGTGACGAAGCCCAGCAGGCCGAAGACTACGGTCGCGACCGCAAAGGTCGATCGGACGACGATTTCGGGACGGTCCGCCGGGCCGGACGCCATCGCATGCGCTCCGTCGTTAGGATTCAGGGGTTATCTATGGACATGATGCAACCACGGCAACCGACCTGTCGGAACCGAGCATGCGCGTAGCGGTCCTCGGCGGAGGCATCGCGGGTCTCGCGGCCGCGATCGATCTCGCCGAAGGAGGCGGCGACGTGGTGCTGATCGAGGCGGGCGACCGTTTCGGGGGCCAGGTCCGGACCACGCGTGAGCGTGGCTTCTTGATCGAGGAAGGTGCCGACGGCTTCGGCCCCGATCAGCCCACCGTGCGCGCACTCCTGCGGGACCTGCATCTCGACGATGAGATCATCAGACCGGACCGCCTGACCGCGCTCGTGCTCGAGGCACCGGGCGACCTGCGAGCCGTGCCGGTGCCCGCCACGACGGTCCCGCCAACGACCCTGCGGAGTGGCATGGCCACCCTGATCAACGGGATGACACGACGGCTGGAGCGAAAGGCCGATTTGCGGATCGGGAACGCGGTCGTGGCCGTCACCCGCACACGCCCGGGGTGGACGGTGTACCCGGAGCTTGGCGCGGCGCTGGTCGTGGACGCCGTGGTCCTCGCGGTACCGGCGCGGCCGGCCGCGTGGCTCATCCATCCGCTCTCGCCCCAGATCGGGCGTGTCCTCGCGAGCCTCGGTACGCGGGCGGTGGTTACCGTCGTGGCCGCCTATCCCAAACCGGCGGTCCGGCATTCGCTCACGGCGTCGGGCTTTTCGGTCCCCCGAGCGGAGAGTGGAGACGGGGTCGAGCTCTGTGAGTTCGTTTCCTCCGTCCTCCCCGGGCGGGCACCACCAGATTGGGCGCTCCTCCGGACCGTGATGCGCCCGGCGCGCGGCGAGCTCGTCGGAACGACCGATGAAGGGTGGGCCGAGGTGGTCCACGAGATCCTGCGCCCCGTGCTCGGACTTCAGCAGCCGCCGGGGGCCGTGTGGGTCGCCCGCTGGGCCGATGCGATGCCGGTGGTCGACGACCGCTACGCTTCGCGCGTGGCGGAGGCCCGCACCGGCCTACGTGCGCTGGGACGGATCGAGCTCGCCGGCGCCGCGTATGATGGTCAGGGACTTGACGCCGCCCTGCAATCGGGCCGCGCCGCCGCGCGCCGCTTGCTCGCAACGTGAGTCCGCGGCCGCGCCCCCCCACCTCCCAGGGACGCCGCGATGCCGGCGCCGAACCACCACCATGATCCACGCCGCTCGATTCGTGCTCGTGCTGGGAACGGCGATCGGCGCCGCCACTCCCGGACACGCGCAGACGCTCGCCGATGTCTGCCGTCCTGTTGAACGACCATCCCTCGGTGGGTGGGCTCGCTACCGCCTCCGCGGTGCCGCGGACTCGACCGAGGTGCGAATGGCCGTGGTGGGGACGGCGTCCTGGAACGGCGTCGCGCACATCTGGCAGGAGTCGATCATCCCGACTCCGGCCGGGGAAACGGTGATTCAGACGCTCGTTCCCGCCGAGCCCTATGACCCGAGCACCATCCGCCGTGCCATCTTCTGGACCGCAGGCCGGAACCCCGTCGAGGTGCCCGCCTCGCAACTCGACGCCATGCCGGGCCGTGGCGGCCAGGGAGCCGGCGGCCTCGACGCTTGCCGCCACGGGGAAGCCTTGGGATGGGAGACGATCCTGGTACCCGCCGGCCGTGTCCGCGCCATGCATGTCCGCTACGAGCGGAACGGACGGACCGCAGACGCCTGGCTCGCCCCCGGAATCCCGTTCGCCTTGGTGCGCTCCCTCGTTGCAGGATCCGACTCCGTGGAACTCGTGCTCCTCGGCCACGGCCGTGATGCCATACCCAGCATTCCTCTCCCGGCACCGAAGGCGCCATGATGGCCCTCGACACCGCCGGCGATCGCCCGATCGACATCCTGTGAGACCGCCCATGCGACAGTACGACGTCGTTCTCGTTCGTCTCTCCTCTCGCGCCCGTACCGACGAGGAAGCGCTTGCGGATCTCCTCAACGAGCGCTCCCGAAGCGGGTGGCAGTTCCACTCGCTGACGGCCTTGGGTGCCACCCGTGCCGCCGTGGTGTTCTCACGGGACACCACATGAGCGGCACCGCTGACGCCGGACAGCGGCTCGCTTCCCGCCGCGCGTGGAGCGGGCGCCTGATCAACGTCGACATCGATCGCATTCGGACCCCCAGCGGCACCGAACTCGAGCTCGAGATGATTCGGCATCCGGGGGCGGCAGCCGTCCTGCCGCTGTTGTCAGAAGAGGGCGCCACCGACCCCATGGTGCTCCTGATTCGCCAATTCCGGTACGCGGGCGGCGGCACGCTGTGGGAGATTCCCGCCGGCGTTCTGGAGCCCGGAGAGGAGCCCGCGGTATGTGCCCGACGCGAGCTGCGCGAGGAGACCGGGGCCGAGGCCGATCGGATCGAGCATCTCACCACCATCCTCACGACCCCAGGGTTCACGGACGAGGCCATCCACCTGTTCTTGGCCACCGGCATCCGCGCCGGGACGGCCAGTCCGAATCCCGATGAACTGATCGAGACCGTCACGCTCCCGCTCTCGCGGGCGCTCGAGATGATCCGGGATGGAGAGATCCGCGACGGCAAGACAATCGTCGCCCTGCTCTATCTGGCCGGATTCCGACTCAACTTCTAGACGACCGTCCCTGAAAGAGGACACCCGGGAACCCCCTGGGGCGGCGGTGTGTTCCCTTGTCGGGCCAGATGGCAACTCCCTGAGACCGAAACGTTTATCGCGGCTCGGACGTCTATCAAGAAGCAGCCGGCACGGGGGGTATGGTGTTTGCCTCTTGCCGGGATGGGGTCCGGACCAGCACCGCGGCCCCATTTGTGTCCGCGAACGGGGATGCGGGTCCCCAAGGAGCCAACATGACGGTTGCCGCCGCGAAGACGCTTCGACTCGCCCCGGAGCCCGTACGACCCGATGCGGAGGTCGTCGCCGGGTACCTGGCCGGTGACCGGCGGGCGTTCGACCAGCTCGTCGACCGGTACGAGCGCCGGCTGCTCAACTTCGTCTATCGTACGATTGGTGATCGAGAGCGCTCGGAGGATCTCGTACAGGAGGTCTTCATCCGGGTCCATCGCCACCTGCACCGGTTCGACCAATCCAAGAAGTTCTCGACTTGGATCTACACGATCGCGTCGAACCTGGCCAAGAACGAGTTACGGAACCGAAGTCGCAACCCGCTCGTCCTGTTCCAGGCCATCCGCCGAGATGACGACCTGGACCAGCGGCCGTTGGAGTTCGAGGATCGGAACTCTCGACCGGACGACCTGTTCCGCAAGCGCCACTTGCGGGAGTTGGTCGAGTGGGCGGTGGCCCAGCTCCCCGAGCACCACCGCATCGTGTTCGTGCTGCGGGAGCTCGAGGGGAAGACCTACGAGGAGATTGCGGAGATCACCGACTGCAACTTGGGGACGGTGAAGAGCCGCTTGAACCGGGCTCGGGCGCGGTTCGCCCAGATCATGGGCCCCTACGTGGACTGAACCCACCTCCCGCGGGCCCACCGCCCGCGGACATGCGTCCCGGACTGGAACTCCCTACCGTCCCGGCGGTACAATGCGACGGTGCCTGCCAACCGCCGCATGACCTGTACTGAGTTTCTCGAGTCGTACGCAGACTATCGTGACGACGTGTTGCCCGACCTCGCGCAGCGACGGGCGGTCCAGACGCACCTCGGAGAGTGTCTGCGGTGCCGCCGCCTCGCTCAGACGCTGACCCGCGGCCTTGCGCTGCTCCAGAGCACGTTGGAGGACGTCGAGCCCTCGGCCCGCTTCCGGGACACGTTGGACGGACGGCTGCGGGCGCAGGTCGCCATTGGTCATCCGCTGGTTCCGACCAACGCCGGCGTCGCAGCTGCGCTGCTGGTCGCCACGGCGCTGGGGCTGGTGGTGGTCGAGGGCATCCTGCGGCGCGGCCATGAGGCCGAGGTGCCGGTGGCCGCGGCGCCGGCGCCCGCCTTCCAGCCCGCCCTGTCGAACGTGACCCTCCCCGCCTTTGCCCACTCCACGCTGGAATTCCACGGCGTGCACGCGCCCCTCGGCAGTTACGCGCTGTTCGCGCGGTAGTCAGCACCACCCCCGCTCTCTTTCTCTGCCCCCCGGCGACGGGTAAGTTCCGCGCACATGCCTTCCGTCACGCTCGAGCGGGCGTACGGCGGCCTCCGCACTGGCGAGATCGCCGCCGCCTACTGTCTCTCCGGCCCGGCCGACGTGCTCAAGGACGAGCTCGCGGACGCCATTACCGGTGCGGTCCTCGAGCCGAGCACGCGCGACTTCAATCTGGACGTGCGCGCCGCCGGCGACCTGGACGGCGAGGCGCTGCACGCCTTGGTCGAGACCCCACCGATGCTCGCCGAGCGCCGCGTGGTCGTGGTCCGTGGCATCGATCAGTGGCGCAAGAACGCGAAGGTGTGGGAGGTCGTCTCCCGGTACCTCGACCGACCGTCGCCATCGACGGTGCTGATTCTGGTCCACGCAGGCGATGCGATCCCCGATGCCCGCGCGACGCGAGGTGCGGTCCACGTGGAAGTCGGCCCGCTGAAGCCGGCCCAAACCGCCCGCTGGATCCAACGTCAGGCCAAGAACCTCGGCCTCACGCTCGAGGGAGATGCGGCGGAGCATCTCCTGGCGTGCGTGGGGGGCGACTTGGGGGTGCTCCAGCAGGAACTCGCCAAGCTCGGGGCAGCGTTGCCAGCCGGCGCGAACGTGACCGCTGCGGACGTCGGGGCCCTGGTCGGGGTCAACCGGGGCGAAACCGTGCATGATTGGGTTCAGGCCGTGCTCCAGCGGCAGCCGATCCGGGCCATCGAGTTGCTCGACGTCGTCCTGCGTCAGGGGAGTGTCACGGGGGTGCAGCTCGTGATGGCACTTGGGACCGCGCTGATCGGAGCACGCCTGGCGCGCGCCCTCGTCGATGCGGGGACCCCATGGAGCCGCCTGCGGGGAGCCGTGTTCGAGCGGATCAAGGCTGCCCGGCCGCCTGGCCTGCGACGTTGGGGGGATGAGGCGCAGAGTTGGACCGACGCGGCGCGCGCCTGGCCCGCCCCGGACCTGGACCATGCCATCGCGGCGGCGGCCGAAGCCGACCGCCGTCTGAAATCCACGACGATCAGCGACGAGCAGGGCATCCTCGTGACGATGCTGCTCACGCTGGCTGAACCGAGGGCTGCCACATGATGCGAGTGTTGGGGGGAGTCGTCGTTGCCATCCTCGTCACGGGCACACCCGCGGCTGCACAGCAGTTCACCGATTCGACGCTGCAGCGCGCCGTCCAGTTGATGACGGAAGGGCAGGGCGATTCCGCCCGGGCCTTGGTCCGGGCGCGGCTCGCCGCGACGTCCCGATCCGACTCCCTCTACCCGGAGGCCCTGTTTGCGGCCGGCCTGGTTGCCGAGCAGCTCGACAGCGCGCTCGCCGCGTTCCGCCGCGTGGGGATCGAGTACTCCGACTCCCACTGGGCCGACGACGCGCTGTTGCGCACGGCGCAACTCACGTTTGCGGCGCGGGACCTCGTGGCGTCCCGGCGGGCGACGGACCGTCTCCTGAGCGACTACCCGCTGAGCGAAGTGCGGGCGGTGGCCGCCTACTGGGCGGCGCGCGTCCGCCTCGAGCAAGGGCAGGTTGACGAGGCCTGCCCCTACCTGTCGCAGGCCGAGCGGGAAGCCGGCGAGGACGTCGAGCTGGCCAACCGCGCCCGCTACTACCTGCAGCGCTGCGCCGTACCGGTCGCCGACGCCGCGCAGGCCCCGCCGCCGAGCCGCGGCCGATTCGCCGTCCAGGTTGCGGCCGTCGGCACGCCGGCCGCGGCGGACGAGGTCATGCAGCAAGTGCACGCGGCCGGGTTCGAGTCGCGCGTCGTGCAAGAGGACGGGCTCTTCAAGGTGCGGGTCGGGCGGTTCCGTACCCGGCAGGAAGCCCAGCAGGCGCAGGCCGACTTGCGGCGCAAGCTGGGCGGGACGCCGTTCATCGTCGAGGAATCCCCGTGAGCCGGAACGCGGGAGGGGGTACCGATACCCCTCTCATGCAGCAGTACCTGGAGATCAAACGGCGTCATGCCGATGCGATCTTGTTCTTCCGTATGGGCGACTTCTACGAGATGTTCCACGACGACGCCCGCGTCGCGGCACGTGAGCTCGGGTTGACCCTCACCGCGCGGAACAACGGCGGGGCAGCAGATGTCCCCCTCGCCGGCGTTCCGGTGAAGGCTGCGACCGAGTACGTCCGGCGGTTGGTGAGCAAGGGATATCGGGTGGCGATCTGCGAGCAGGTCGAGGATCCTCGCACCGCCAAGGGCATCGTCCGACGGGAAGTCGTCGAGACCGTGACACCGGGTGCCGTCCTCGCGGAGGATCTCCTCGAGAGCGCCGCCAACAACTTCCTCTTGGCGGTGGCGCCGGGACGGCCCACCGGCCTTGCGGCGATCGACATCTCGACCGGCGAGTTCGTACTCGAGACGACGGCGCCGGAGGATCTGAGCGCCGCGGTGGCCCGCTACACACCTCGGGAAGTGGTCACGGTGTCAGGCCTGCCCGAGGCCGCGTTGCCGGAGCGAACGGCACGTACCGAACGCGAAGCGTGGGAGTTCGACGCGCGGCTTGGGTCGGAAGCGATCTGCCGGTGGTTCGCGCTCCACAGCCTCTCCGGTCTCGACATCACTGACGCGGACCAGCCGGCGCTCGCCGCTGCGGCCGCCCTGCTGCACTACGTGCGTGAGCTGCAGCCAGCTGGCCTTCCGCAACTGGCACGACCCAGCGTCCGGCGCGCCGCCGCAACCATGGTCATCGACGAGATGACGCGGCGGAATCTGGAACTCGTGGAGCCAATGCGCCCGGGTGACGAGAACACGACGCTCCTCGGGGTGTTGGACTGCACGCAGACCCCCATGGGGATGCGCCTGCTGCGACAGTGGTTGCTCGCCCCCTTGCTGGAACTCCCCGCGATCCGGGCACGACACGACGCGGTCGGCGTGCTCGTCGATGACAGCCGCGGCCGCGTTCGGGCGCGTGACGCACTCGATGGGGTGCGCGACCTCGAGCGGCTCACCGGCCGCGTTGCGACCCGGCGGGCCACTCCGCGTGACCTCGCCGGTCTGCGCGACTCGCTGCAGCGGCTGCCAGACGTCCTCAACGCCCTGGACGGTCTCAGCGGCCGCGATCGCAGCGCGGACCTCGAGCGGATTGGCGGTGTCTTCGATCTCTTGCCGGAACTCACCGGTCAGCTCACCGCTTGGTTGGCGGACCGTCCCCCACCGGTCCTCGGCGACGGCGAGACCATCCGCGGCGGCGTGGACGCGTCGCTCGACGAGCAGCGGGCTCTGCGCGACGGGGGCAAGGCGTTCATCGCGGGGCTCCAGGCACGGGAACGGGAGCGCACGGGGATCGGATCGCTCAAGGTCGGCTACAATCGCGTCTTCGGATACTACCTCGAAGTGAGCAAAGCCAATCGGCACCTCGTGCCGGCCCACTATGAACGGCGCCAGACGCTCACGGGTGCCGAGCGGTACGTGACGCCGGAGCTCAAGGAGTACGAGGCGAAGGTGCTGCAGGCTGAGGACCTGGCGTTGGAGCGGGAGCGGGTCCTCGTCGAGCAATTGTGCGCGGCAGTGCAGGAGCGCGTCACCCGCGTGCAGACCGTTGCTCGCGCCCTCGCGACGATCGACGTCCTGGCGGCCTTTGCCGAAGTCTCCGCACGCGAGAACTATGCCGGCCGGACCTGACGGACGAGCCCGTGCTCGACCTGCGGGAGTCGCGACACCCGGTGGTGGAGCGGCGCCTGCCGGCCGGCAAGTTCATTCCGAACGATGTGCTCCTCGACGAACGCCAGCGGGTGATTCTGCTGACCGGACCGAACATGGCCGGCAAGTCGACCATCCTCCGCCAAATCGGCCTCGGGGTCGTCCTGGCCCAGGCGGGCTGTTTCGTCCCGGCACGCGCCGCCACGATGGGGATCGTGGACCGGGTTTTCACCCGGGTGGGCGCGAGTGACAATCTCGGTCTCGGACAGTCCACCTTCATGGTCGAGATGAGCGAGACCAGCGCCATTCTCCATGCGGCGACGACCCGGAGCCTCGTGCTCCTCGACGAGATCGGCCGCGGGACCGCCACCTACGATGGCGTTGCCATTGCGTGGGCCGTCACCGAACACCTGCACGATCGGGTCGGCTGCAAGACCGTCTTCGCTACGCACTATCACGAGCTCACCCAGTTGACCGAGGAGCTGGCGCACGCCCGCAACTTCAACGTGGCGGTTCGCGAGGACGGCTATGCGGTGACCTTCCAGTATCGGCTGGAGCCCGGCGGCGCCGATCGGTCCTACGGCATCCACGTCGGACGGATCGCCGGACTCCCTCCGCAGGTGGTCGCGCGCGCCGAAGAGATTCTCACGATGCTCGAGGCGGGCCACCATGTCGCGGGTCGCACGCCGCCGGCTCGTCCGGACACCTCCCAGCTTGCCTTGTTCGTACCGGAGGCCCACCCGGTGTTGGATGTGCTGAAGACCTTGGACCCCGACCGCATGACGCCGCTCGAAGCGCTCGCCACGCTGAGCGAGTTGAAGCGGCGCGCGGAGGACACATGAAGACTTGGCAGGTAGTCGTTCTCGCCGGCACGCTCGCCGCATGTGGCGCGCCTGCACAGACCTCGGGGGACACCGATACGCTGGCGGTCAGCGGGTTCGAGCCACCGGTACTCACCAATCCGGATATTCCGGTTCGCTACCCGCCAGCTGCCTTCGCCGCGCGAACCGAGGGGACGGTCGTCCTGCGACTGTACGTCGATGCGGCCGGCGTGCTGCTCGCGGACTCCACGCGGGTGGCCGAGGGAAGCGGCGTACCGGCGCTCGACTCTGCCGCCGTCGCCGCCGTCCCGGCCATGCGCTTCGCCCCCGCCCTGCGCGAGGGTGTGCCCGTGGGCACGGCCTTCCTCCAGCCCATCCATTTCCGACATCCGGAATCCAGCGGGGGGGGGGGCGGGACGTGATGATGCCTGTGCATACGCGACCGTACGACCCGGGGCTCGAGACCATCGGCTGGACGCCACTCATCCGCCTCCACCGGGTCACCGAGGGGATCCGCACCCCCGTCTTCGGCAAGGCCGAGTTCTTCAACCCCGGTGGTTCGGTCAAGGATCGCATCGGGATCGCGATCATCGAGGACGCCGAGCGACGTGGCCTGCTGAAGCCCGGCGGCGTGATCGTCGAGGGGACCTCGGGGAACACCGGCGTCGGCCTCGCGCTCGCCGCCGCCGTGAAGGGCTATCGCTGTATCTTCACGCTCCCCGACAAGATGTCGAGCGAAAAAGTGCGGTTGCTGAAGGCGTTCGGCGCCGAGGTGATCGTGACGCCGACCGCCGTCCCGGCCGATCACCCCGACAACTACGTGATGAAGGCAAAGGCAATCGCGCGCGACACGCCCGGCGCCGTGCTGGCGAATCAGTTTTACAATCAGGTGAACCCCGAAGCGCACTACCAGACGACGGGCCCCGAACTCTGGGAGCAGACCGAAGGGCGGATCACCCACTTCATCGCGGCCCCCGGCACCGGGGGCACGCTGTCCGGAACGGGTCGATACCTGAAGGAGCGCAACCCGGCCATCCGGGTCATCGCCGGCGATCCGGAGGGGTCCGTGCTCGCGGGGTACTTCCACCACCACACGGTAGGCGAGGGGCATCCGTACAAGGTCGAGGGAATCGGCAACGACAAGGTCCCGGAGACGCTGCACGTCGACGTGATCGACGAGTTCCGCACCGTGAGCGATTCCGAAGCGTTCCAGCTAGCGCGCCGACTGGTGCGCGAGGAGGGACTGCTGGTGGGCGGGTCCACGGGCCTCAACGTGGCCGTCGCCCTGAGTGTGGCCCGCGAGGTGAACGACCCGGACGCGTGCGTCGTCGTGCTCCTGTGTGACACGGGCGAGCGATACCTTTCCAAGCTGTTCAACGACGAGTGGCTCCGGGAGCACCAGTTGCTCCCGTCGGATCGGCTCGTCGCGCGAACGCTGATCGAGCACAAGGAACCGGACGCCCCACCGCTCGTGACCGTGGAGGCCACGAACACCGCTCGTCAGGCCCTCAACCTGATGACCACCTACAACGTCTCGCAGCTCCCCGTGGTCGCCGCGGGAGAGAGCGTCGGATCCGTGTCGGAAGCCAGCCTGATGGCCAAGGCAATCGGGACTCCGTCGTCACTCGACCGGCCGGTCCGGGAACAGATGGAGGCCCCCTATCCAGTGATCGACATCGATGCGCCGCTCGATCGGTTCAGTGCCACGCTCTCGCGCGAGACACCGGCCGTCCTCGTCCAGGAGAACGGGACACTGCGCGGGATCGTGACGCGCTACGACGTGCTGCACCACATGCAGGGGCTCCGATGACCGGAACGTTCCACCTCTCTGCCGAATCGACCTTTGCCGCCGCGCATACGCTCCCGGGCGTGGACATGTGCGCCCGCATGCACGGTCACAATTGGCGCGTGCGGATCACCGTCCGGATTGCCGCGTCCCGCCTCGATGGCCACGGCATGGGAGTGGATTTCCGCGATCTCGAGCGATACGCACAGGAGGCGGTGGCGGACTTCGAGCACCGCTACCTGAACGAGTTGCCGGTCTTCCACGATCGGCCGCCCACCGCGGAGACGATTGCGCGGGTGGTGGCTGAGCGCGTGACGGCGGCACTCGCCGCTCATCCCTCTGGGGCCACGATCGCCGAGGTCGAACTCTGGGAGATGCCCCAGTACAAGGTGACCTACCGCCCGTGACGCGCATCGTGGTGGTCACGGGCGGATCCACACCCGAGCGGGATGTGGCATTCGCGGGGGCGGCGCAGGTCGTGCGCGCGTTGCGGGCGCTGGAGTACGCGGTGACGGTCGTGGACACGACGGCGGGTGTGCTCGACGCCGAGATGGAAGCGCGGATCCTGCAGCCGGCGGTGGGCCGGGAACCCCCGTCCCCCGACCGCCTCGCGGAGCTCGCACGGCTGGAACTCGGTCCGCGCTTGGTGGAGCTGCCACCGTTGCGTCAAGCGGATCTCGTGTTCCCCGTGCTCCACGGCGAGCAGGGTGAGGGGGGCGCGCTGCAGGCGCTGTTCGAGCTCGCGGGCATCTCGTACGTCGGCAGCGGCCCGCTGGGCAGTGCCCTCGCCATGGACAAGGACGTCGCCAAGCGCCTGTTTCGCGATGCCGACATCCCAACGGCGGCCTGGGTAATGTGGCCGACCGACGCGGCCGCGATCGCCGCGCTTGGCCTGCCATGCGTCGTCAAGCCAGTGAAGGTGGGCTCGACGGTCGGCCTGACCGTGGTCCGGGATCCACACGCGGTCCCCGCCGCAGCATCCCTCGCTGCCACGTTCGACGATGCAGTGATGGTGGAGGCGTTCGTGCCGGGGCGGGAGTTCACGGTGGGCATCCTCGGCGACCGAGCGCTGGCGGTCGGGGAGATCATCCCGGCGCATGAGATCTTCGACTACGAGTGCAAGTACACGCCCGGGCTCACGCAAGAGGTCTTTCCGGCGGAAATCCCGGCGTCGCTCACCACCACGCTGCAGGATCTCGCGCTGCGCGCGCATCGCGCCCTCAAGTTGCGGGATTTCTCCCGGATCGATTTCCGGGTAGCGGCCGACGGCGTGCCGTACTGCCTCGAAGCGAACACGCTCCCGGGTGTGACCAGCACGAGCCTGCTCCCCCAGTCCGCCGCGGCTGCCG
>Ga0224505_10000773_pt1 | contig 21394 bp, 22 predicted proteins | sample SF_Jan12_sed_USG_FD_169102 | JGI IMG/M metagenome (GOLD analysis project Ga0224505, IMG submission 169102) | Sediment microbial communities from San Francisco Bay, California, United States - SF_Jan12_sed_USGS_4_1 | ecosystem: Environmental > Aquatic > Marine > Sediment | place: USA: California... | reverse complement strand
ACGGCTACATCAGCGGTCAGGCCGAGCACCTCGTGGGGGCGACCATCCTCCTCGAGTTCCCCAGCGTGGGCGCGACCGAGAACCTGCTGATGGCCTCGGTGCTGGCCAAGGGCGTGACCGTCATCGAGAATGCGGCCCGCGAACCCGAGATCGCCGACCTCGCTGCGTTCCTCGGCCGCATGGGGGCATCGATCACCGGCGCCGGCACCAGCACCATCACCGTGGAGGGGGTGGACGAGCTGTCGGCGGTCGAGCACCGCGTGATCCCCGACCGCATCGAGGCGGCGACCTTCCTGGCCGCGCTCGGCATCGCCGGCGGTGAGATCACTCTCGAAGGGGCCCGGGCCGACCACATGGACATGCTGATCCAGAAGCTGGGTGACATGGGTGTGCGAATCTCCCCCGACGCCCAGGGGCTGTGGGCCTTTCGCGGCGACCGTCTGAAGGCCACCGATGTGTCCACGTTGCCGTATCCCGGTCTGGCCACCGACTACAAGCCGTTCCTCGTGGCCATGCTGTGTCTGGCCGACGGCGTGAGCATCGTCACCGAGAACCTGTTCTCGGGCCGCTTCCGTTACGTGGACGAGCTGAAGCGGCTCAGCGCCGATATCCGTACCGAGGGCCACCACGCGGTGGTCCGCGGGGTCGAGCGATTGTCGGGCGCGCCGGTGAAGGCCCACGACATCCGCGCCGGCGCCGCGCTGGTGGTGGCTGCGCTGGCGGCCGAAGGGGAGACGGTCATCGCCGACGCCCATCACATCGACCGGGGCTACGACGATCTGGTGGGCAAGCTCTCGGCGCTGGGCGCCGACGTCGAGCGGGTCCGGTTGCGCTGACCCACACGGTCATCACGAGTCCTCGGTCGATTCCCCGGTCGCTTCGGCCTCGTCCCGCAGCTGATTGGCTCGGCGGTTGGCCAACACCAGCAGGAGGAAGAACAAGGCGACGGGTACCGCCACGAACAGCGCTTCGTCCCAGCCGCCTTCGTGGGCGAGGATCACTCCACCGATGCTAGTGCCCACCCCGCCGTTGTCCCGTCCGATGAGCTGTGACCGATGGCGTGTTTTGATACCGGTCGGGCCGGTGCGACAATGGACGCCGTGCACGACGAGGTCGCCAAGGTCATCGAGATCATCCGTCCGGCCATCCAGGCCGACGACGGCGACATCGCGCTGCGCGAGGTCGACGAGGCCACCGGCGTGGTCACCGTCGAGCTCTTCGGTGCCTGTGTGACCTGTCCGGCATCCACCCAGACCCTCAAGGCCGGCGTGGAGCGCATCCTGAAGGACCGGGTCGACGGCGTCACCGAGGTCCGCCAGTTGGGCGTCGACAACCTCGACGACGGCAGCGTGCAGTCACCGTTCGCGCTGCCGGCCGACGGAACGCCCGTCTCGCTCTGAGTTGACACCGGTTGGGTGCGCCCGGCCGGTACCGTGCCGTTGGATGGCCAACGACGGACCCACCTGTTACCGCCACCCCGACCGCCAGGCGGGGGTGACCTGTCAGCGTTGCGGCCGGCCGATCTGCCCGTCGTGCATGCATCAGGCATCGGTCGGCTTCCATTGCCCGGAATGTGTCCGCGCCGGCTCTCAGCGGGTGGTCAGCGCGCAGTCGCTGATGAACTCCAAGCCCATGGTCACGCTGACTCTCATCGGCATCAACGTGACGGTGTGGCTGCTGGGTCTGGCCATGGGCGGGTCGGCCAGTCGCCTGGCCGGTGATCTCATCGAGGACTTCGCTCTCGTCGGCGGGGGGTCGGTCGATGGTCGTACCCTCATCGGGGTCGACGAGGGCGAGTGGTACCGATTGGTCACCGGCGGTTTCCTCCACGCCAGCCTCATCCACATCGCCTTCAACATGTACCTGCTGTATGTGCTGGGCCGGCAGCTGGAGCGGGCTCTCGGCACCGTCGACTTCGGGATCCTCTATCTGGCTGGTCTGCTGGGAGGGTCGTTCGGTGCGCTCCTCGTGAACCCCAACGGATTCACGGTGGGCGCGTCGGGCGCGGTGTTCGGCCTGATGGGCGGCTGGATCATGTTCGCCCGGTCGCGGGGCATCGACTTCATGAACAGCGGGATCGCCGGTCTCGTCCTCATCAACATCCTGCTGACGTTCAGCATCTCGGGCATCTCCGTGGGCGGCCATCTGGGCGGCTTGGCCGGTGGCTTGATCGTGGGGTGGTTGCTCACGGTCGGGCGTACCCGGTTGCCCAACCAACAAGCGGTGCGCGGCGCCTCCGTCGGACTGTGCCTCGTGTTCGCCGTCGGTGGCATCTGGGCCGCCTCCACCTGGATGACCCCCATCTTCTGAAGCGTGGTCGGGTCCGGGTCGGTTACCGGTCGACCAGTGCACGCAGGCGACGGAGGTTGCGTCGCCAGATGGCCTTCAGGATCGGAGCGCCGATGCGTTCGCCGATGGGACCGCCCAGCCACCAGGGGAAGTGCAGCGTCTCGTCCCAGACGAACGACGTTCCGGTGGCGGTGGGAGTGAGGACGAAGCGGCCGCGGCCGCTCACGACCCCGTCGTGGCGCACCCCCATCACCTGGGCCGGCACCCACTCGGTGATCGTCATCTCGTCGGTCAGGCGGATCGGCCCCACCTTGGTGACGCAATCGAAGGTGGTGCCCACCCCCTGGGTGGTCGACGAGGTGATGGTGATCGACTCGGCATCGGCCATCCAGTCGACGTGACGGTTGATGTTCTCGATGCGGCTCCACACCTGGTCGGGATCGAGCGGGAGGTCGATGCTGACGCGGATGCGGGTCATGTCGGGAGGCTACGGTTCCGTGGGCGCATGCCGGTGATTCGTACCGAGGAACCCCGATGGATGCCGATGTCGACTTCTTCTGGGACCCTGTGTGCCCCTTCGCCTGGTTGTCGCCCGGCTGTGCCGCTGATCCGAGCGCTCAGGTGAGGGCGGTCCGGAGGCGTCGATAGGTCGACACGTGGCTGTCGGCCGCGCCGTCGAACGGGGTCCCCCGCCAGTCGGCACGACGATCGACCAGCGTCAGCGCGGCGTCGTCGCACAGTTCGTCGAGTCGACCAGGGGAGATCCAACGCAGCTCCCACGGTCGAATCCGGCGGCGACCGCCCGGGTGGATCTCGACGTGGCGACCGACCACGTGGTCGGCGTCGTCGCCCTGGGTGGTCGAGGTGAGGATCACGACCTCGCCGTCGTCGCTGCGCAGAGAAGTGGCCGATCGCGGGGTGAGGTCGGGCTCGGGGGGCACCAGCACCTCGACCACGAGGTGCCCGCCCGGGTGCAGCACACCCGCCACCCGGTCGATGCACGCACGTTGAGCCGACGGCGCGGTGAGATTGCAGATGGTGTTGAAGGCGATGAACACCACGTCGAAGCTGTCGGCGGCGAAGGGCAGCACGGCCATGTCCGCCTCCACGATCGGGCAGGGATGGCCCTTGGCGGCGAAGCGGTCGTTCATCTCGGGTGAAGCATCCAGGGCGGTGATGGACACGCCGGCGTCGGCGATCGGCCCGGCCAGGCGACCGGTACCCGAGCCGAGCTCGAGCACCGAACCGGCCTTGGCCAGCTCGCAGATGCGTGCGACGGTGCCCGCCACGTCGGACACGTCGCGGTACCACTGGTCGTACACGTCGGCGAAGGAACGGCCGTACAGGCCGGGATCGTGAGCCATCGGGTGCAGTCTGGTCCTCGCCGGAGACGTATGCCGCGCTCGACACCGCGTCAGCAGCCAGAATGGCGAGATCGATCCCCAGGAGCGCGTGACGCCATCGTGGGCGCCGCCCGAGACACCGGCGGATGCCGCCGGCCCTGTGGCCCGCCGGCGCCCGGCTGGTGTGGCCCGCATGGCCCCGCTGGCCACCCAGCCGGTGCCGGTTCCGTTGCGCCCGCTCACGATGGGTGAGGTCCTCGACGGGGCGTTCGAGACCATTCGCATCGCTCCCGGCCTGATCCTCGGGCTCTCGGCGGCGGTCGTGGTCCCCACCCAGCTGGTGCTCACCGTGCTCGATCGGGATCTACTCGACGGCAATGCGGCGCGGTACCTGTTGGCCCGGCCCTGGCGCTACCTGGTCGACAGCGGCTCGGGCGAGGGCGATCCGCAGGCCCTGGCCGTTTGGCTGGTGCTCGTCTTCGGGCTCACCGTGCCCGCCGTGTGCGCCGTGGGCATCGGACGGGTGCTGTCGGCCTGGTATGCCGGAAGCGCCATCGATGCCCGTCCAGCCGGTGTCGAGATGGTTCGTCGGACCTGGGTGGTGCTGTTGACGGCACCGGTCCGGGCCATCGGCTCGCTGCTGATCGGCCTGCCGCTGGTGTTCCTGTTGCTCACCGGGCCCGTCATCGGCATCGAGCGTTCCGGCCCGCTGGAGGCCCTGCGTCGATCCTGGACCCTCGTCCAACGCCGTTTCGGATCCGCCCTCGGCTTCTATCTGGTCTCGGCCTTCCTCGTGTTGGTGCTCACGGCAACGCTCAACCTGGTGCCGCTCCTCTTCGGTCAGCTGTTCCTCGGTGACGCTCGGTGGATCCTGATGGTGACCAGCAGCATCGCCGTGTCGGTCGGTCTCACGGCCTTCGTGGCCGCCGGGACGTGTCTGCTCTATCTCGATTCGCGGGTGCGGGTGGAGGGGCTGGATCTCGAGTTGCTGCTGGTCGACCAGTGGCCGGAGACGCGCTCGTGAGCACCGCCGGTGCGCTGATCCTCAGCGGGATCCTCCTCCAGCGAATACCCGCGCCCCAGCACGACCCCGACGACGTCGATCGGACCATCGACCGCATCCTCGCGCGCCAGGAGTTCCTGCCACCGGAACGCACGTGGCTGCGACGACAATGGGACCGCCTGGTGGACTGGTTGCGATCGCTGCTCGAGAGCAGCAACGACGCTCCGGCCCCCGATCTGCCCACCGAGCCGGCTCAGGGCGGCGGAGCGGGTTCGCTGGTGGCCATACTGCTCCTGGCCCTGGTGGTGGCCCTGGCGGTCTGGGTGATCGTCCGGATCGTGCGCGACCGCACCCCTCGAGCCGACGCCGCCGACGACGACTCCATCAGTATCGAGATCGACGAGTACCGCACCGCGGCCGACTGGCGATCGCGTGCGGCCCGACTCGAGGGCGCCGGGCAGTCGAAGGAGGCCGTGCGGGCCTGGTTGCGATGGGGCATCGCCACCCTCGTCGACCGAGAGGTGCTCGAAGACATCCCCGGGCGGACCACCGGCGAGTACCGCCGGTTCGTCGCCGAGCGCCATCCCCACCTCCAGAGCCGATTCGATCGGGCGACGATGCTGTTCGACGAGATCTGGTACGCCGACCGTGCCGCCACGGCCGAGTCGGTGTCCACGATCCGCCAGGACATGGAAGCGGTGGTCGAGGCGTCCTCCACCCGGGGCCAGACCCGAGGACCCGACCCGCGCCGCCCGTTGGCGGAGATCACATGAGCCGGCGGTCCGGTCTGGCGCTGGCGGCACTGGTGATCGTGCTGATCCTGGTGATCGCCGTCATCGGGTCGGGGTCCGATCCCGGCCCGGCGCTCGACCCCGACAACCCTCGACCGGCCGGCACCAAGGCTCTCCGGTTGTTGCTTGAGGACCTGGGTGCGGACGTCGGCGTCCGCGATCGCGATCCCGGGGGGGCCGATGTGGTGTTGGTGCTGCGGGATCGCCTGATCGAGGATTCTCACCAACGGCTGCTGGCGTTCGCCCGGGCCGGGGGCACCCTGGTGGTCGCCGACCCGACGTCCCCGCTCGCCAACCGCGCCGGTCGTCGGCCTGTCGGGAGCGGCAACGAGTGCACCATCGAGGCGTGGCGGGTGTTCCGGATCACGCAGGTTCGACCCCCCGCGGCGCCCCTCGATCCCGACGGCCAGGACTACTGCCTCGGCACCGACACCGGGGCGGTGGTCACCAGCCGGGTCGAAGGCGGCGGCGCGGTGCTGTCGGTGGCTCGGCCGGAGCTGTTCGCCAACCAGTACATCGGCCAGGACGACAATGCCCGCCTGGCGGTGGTTCTGTTGGCGCCGACCACCGACACTTCCGTGGTGATCCTCGATCCGGGGTACATCGAGACGCCCCTCCCGGGCACGGGGAACCAGGGGCTGTGGGATCTCATCCCCTCCAACATCAAGTGGGCCATGCTCCAGGTGGCCATCGCCTTCGGGCTGTTGGTGCTGGCCGTCAGCCGTCGTCACGGTCGACCGGTTCCGGAGCAGAAGGCGGTCGAGCTGGCCAGCTCGGATCTGGTGGCCGCCACCGGAACCCTCTACGAGCGGGCCCGCCGACCGGCGTTCGCGGCGGGCGTGCTCCAGGATGATCTGCGCCGCATCATCGCCCGTCGCACCGGGTTGGCCGCCGACGCCCCGGTCGCCGACCTGGCCCGGGCGGCCGAGACCCGGTTGGGCGTTCCGGCGTCATCGGTGCAGCGGGTGTTGTCCGGCGGCGCGGCCGACGAGGCCGAACTGCTCGATCTGGCCCACGATCTCTCTCGAATCCGTCAGGAGGTCCTCGATGGATGACCACACGGCTCCCCCACCGAACCCGCCCATGCCCCCACCCGAGCCCACCGGCCCCGTCGGCTCGTCGGCCCGCGAGGCGGTGTTGGCCCTGCGCGAGGAGGTGGGCAAGGTCGTGGTCGGCCAGGAAGGCACCCTGTCGGGTCTGGTGGCCGCCCTCCTGGTGCGGGGCCACGTGCTGCTCGAGGGCGTGCCCGGCGTGGCCAAGACCCTGTTGGTCAAGGCGGTCAGTGCGGCGTTGTCGCTCGAGTTCAGCCGGGTCCAGTTCACCCCTGACCTGATGCCCAGCGACATCCTCGGCCAGATGATCTACGAGCAGGGCACGGGAGCGTTCCGGTTCCGTCAGGGCCCGGTGTTCACGAACCTGTTGCTGGCCGACGAGATCAACCGAACGCCGCCCAAGACGCAGGCGGCGCTGCTCGAGGTCATGGAGGAACGGCAGGTGTCCATCAGCGGCGAGACCCGGGCGTTGCCCAGTCCGTTCGTGGTCATCGCCACCCAGAACCCCATCGAGTACGAGGGCACCTATCCGCTGCCCGAGGCCCAGCTCGACCGGTTCCTCTTCCAACTCCAGGTCGGGTATCCCAGCGCCGACCAGGAGAGCGAGGTCCTCCGCCGCCACGACCGCGGTCTGAATCCTCACGACCTGTCGGCCAACGGCGTCGCGGCGGTGGCCTCGGCCGCCGATCTGGCCGTGGCCCGCCACGAGGTCGACGCCCTCCACGTGGAGGATCCGGTGATCGACTACATGGTGGCCCTGGCCCGAGCGACGCGTGAATCGCCTTCGTTGGCGCTCGGCGTGTCGCCGCGCGGGACGGCAGCCATGCTGATGGCGGCCAAGGCGTGGGCCTGGCTGTCGGGTCGCAGCTTCGTGAGTCCCGACGAGGTCAAGGCGGTGGCCAAGCCGGCCCTGCGACACCGCGTGCAGCTCCGGCCCGAGAGCGAGCTCGAGGGGGTCACCGCCGATTCGGTGCTGGACACCATCCTCGCCACCGTTCCGGCTCCACGCTGACCCATGCCCGTGCTCACCCCCCGTCTGGGTCTGGTCGTCGGGGTCGGCGCCGTGGTCACTGGGGTGGTGTCCCGAGTCGGATTCATCGGGTTCTGGGTGGTGCTGGGGGTGCTGGCCGCCGTGGCCGTGGCCGATGGGCTGCTGGCGTCGGCACCCGGGGCGTTGGACATCCGCCGGTCGATGCCCGACGGCGCGGTGCTGGGGGCCCCGGTGCGGGTGGGTTGGATCGTCCGCAATCGCTCCTCGCGCCCGGCCGACCTCCGCGTCGCCGACGCGTTCGCCCCGTCGTTGCAGGCCACGACCCGACGTCAGCGACTGCGGCTGCCCGGCCGGGCCACCGCCACCGTCGAGCTCACGCTGCACCCGCAGCGGAGAGGCAAGTTCGTGCTGGACGAGATCGTGCTGCGCACGGTGGGTCCCCTCGGACTGGTCGGACGCCAGCAGGCCCGGCCGATCGTGGACGTGCTCAAGGTGTATCCCCGGTTCCCTTCCCGTCACGACGCCGAGCTCCGCCTGCGCCAGGCTCGGGTGGTGGAGGTCGGGCTCCGCACCGCACGCGGTCGCGGCGGCGGCACCGAGTTCGACCAACTCCGCGAGTACACACCCGACGATGAGTATCGCAAGATCGACTGGGCGGCCACCGCGCGCACCGGCCGGGCCATCGTGCGTGACTACCGGGCCGAACGGAACCAGACCGTCATCAATCTGTTGGACAACGGCCGCCTGATGGCCGGCACCGTGGCCGACGTGCCCCGCGTCGAACACGCCATGGATGCGGTGATGGCGCTGACCACGGTGGCCGGCGGCCTGGGCGACCGGTGCGGGCTGCTCACGTTCGACCAACAGGTGCGCTCGGTGGTGGCCGCGGCGCGGGGTCGCCAGCAACTGGGTCTGGTCAACGAGGCCATGTACGACCTCGAGCCGGAGTTGTCCGAATCCGACTATCGGTCGGCGTTCACGGCAACATTGGTCCGGTTCCGGCGTCGAGCCTTGTTGGTCATCCACACCGAGCTGGCCGCCCACAGCGTGGACGAGAGCCTGATCCCGGCGCTGCCGTTGCTGACCCGTAGCCACGTGGTGATGGTGGCAGCGGTCCGCGACCCGGAGGTGCAGCGGTGGGCACAGGACCGGATCGACGAGTGGCCCGATGCCTACCGCCAGGCCGCCGCCATCGCCGCGCTGGCCGAGCGCCGTCGCGCCGCGGCCCGCCTGCGTGCGCTGGGAGCCCTCGTGATCGACGCCGGCCCCGACCGGCTGGCCCGCGAACTGGTGGACGCCTACCTGGGGGTGAAGGCCACCGGCGCGCTGTAGGTGCGGGCCGACCGCTACCGGCGTGTCGCGATGTGGCCGGTGACGCCCCGAGCCTCGGCCGCCGGGCCCTGGCCGAGGATCCAGGCCAGGAAGACGCCCACGGCGAGCACACCGATGGCGATGCGGGTGGTGGTGGGCAGTGAGCTGGGGGTGACGAACCCCTCGATGAGCCCGGCCACCACGAAGGCCAGCATCAGGCCCAGCACCACCGTCGCCGTGCGTCGGCCCTCCTCGGCCAGGGCCTGCACCCGCGGTCGATCACCGGGATCGATCACCGCCCATCCGAGGGCCAGGCCGGCGCCGCCGGCCACGATGACCGCGGTGAGCTCCAGGAGGCCATGGGGCAGGATCAGCCCCCAGAACTTGCCCTCCTGGTCGGCCGCGTAGAACAGGCCGGCCGCCGTGCCCGCGTTGACGCCGTTGAAGGCCAGGACGGCGACGGTGCCCACGCCGAAGGTGAAACCGAGGGCGAAGGCGAGGAACGAGACCTGGATGTTGTTGATGAGCACCTGAGCGCTGAACAGGCCGGCCGCCTCGCTCGAGTAGTAGGCCTCGAAGTCCTCTTCCACATACGCCTGACGCAGGGCTTCGCTGCCGGTGGCCTCGAGGGCTTCGTCGCTGTTGGCGATCCAGACACCGACGATCAGCGCCGGCACCAGCAGCCAGGCCGCCGATGCCGCCATGAACCACCGCAGCTGCCACACTGCGGCCGGGAACAGTTCGGTGAAGAACCGGCTGAGCGATCGGGTCGACCGGCTCCGGGTGCTGTAGATCTGCGCCCGAGCGTCGCCGACCAGCATCGTGAGTCGACCGACGAGGGCTGGGTCTCGATAGTGGGTGCGCACATACGACAGGTGCGTGCTGGCCTGCTGGTAGAGCGCGATCAGCTCGTCGATGTCGGCCGGCTCCATCGATCCCAGCCCCGTGCGAGCTCGCGCCGACACCGACTGGAGCCGGGACCAGGTGCCCTCGTGGGCGGCGATGTACCGGTCGATGTCCACTGCGGGATCTACCGTAGAGGGCAGGCCACGCCCGACTCGTCACCCCCCTCACCGGGAAGGACCCGCGTGCAGATCGCCCAGAACATCGTCACCCCCGAGGCCGTGGTGCTCGACTTCCAGGCGGCCGGCGTGTCCTCACGGATCCTGGCCCGCGGCGTCGACCTGGCCGTCCAGCTGGCGATGTTGTGGCTCCTCCAGCTGGTGATCGGCCTCGGCGCCGCGTTCAGCACCGTCGGGGCATCGGTGGCCGCGGTCATCATCGCGTTCCTCGTGCTGCTCGGCTACCCGGCGCTCAGCGAATGGCTGTGGCAGGGACGGACCGTCGGCAAGCTGGCCCTGGGCCTACGCGTCGTCTCCCTCGGCGGTGGTCCCGTGGGGTTCACCGCGGCGGCCACACGCAGCCTCTTCCAGATCATCGACATCTACGCCACGGGCGGGGGCATCGCCATCATCACCGCGCTCGGCAACCGGCGCTCGCAGCGGCTGGGCGATCTGGCGGCCGGTACGTTCGTCATCCGCGAGCGGCGGGTGCAGGGCCACACTCGTCCGGTGGTCTTCCGGCCGCCGTACGGGTACGAGGGGTACGCCCAGGCGCTGGACGTCACCTCGCTCACCACCCAGCAGTACGGACTGGTGCGCAGCTATCTGTTGCGGCTCAACGAGCTGGGCGTCAACGCCCGTTGGTCGATCGGTCGCCGCCTGTCCGACAACCTGGCCCGCCAGATCCATCACCTGCGCCCACCCTCGGTCCATCACGAGACCTTCCTCGTCTGTGTGGCCGCCGCCTATCAGATGCGCCACGCGCGGCTGCCCGGTCCCGGCTCACGGACGTAGCCTGATCGGGTGGGATCCGCCTATCTCGACAACGCTGCCACCACCCCGCTCAGCGCGGCCGCGGCCGACGCCATGCAGGCCGTCATCGACGCGCGCCTGGGCAACCCGTCGGGGGCTCACCGGCTGGCCCGCCGGGCCCAGGAGGTGCTCGACGAGGCGCGCGAGGTCGTCGCCGACGCCCTCGGTGGCCCCGCGGGTGGTGTGGTCTTCACCGGCGGGGGAACCGAAGCCGACAACCTCGCCGTGCGGGGCGTGCTCGGCGCGTCGGGTGGCCTTGCCGTGTGCCCGGCGGCCGAGCATCACGCCGTCCTGCACCCGGTCCAGCAGGCCAACGGTCGGGTGGTGGGCCTCACCACCGACGGCCGGGTCGACCTCGATCGGTTGGCGGAGGCCCTCGACCCCGATGTCCGCGTGGTGTCGGTGATGGCGGTCAACAACGAGAACGGCATGATCCAGCCGCTGGAGCCGATCCGAGAGCTCATCGACGAGCGGGCTCCCGCTGCCGTGCTGCACACCGATGCGGTGCAGGGCGCGCCGTGGTTGGACCTGGTGGCGCACACGACCCCGGCCGACCTGGTGTCCATCAGCGCCCACAAGTTCGGCGGCCCGGCCGGCGTGGGTGCCCTGCTGGTGCGTGGTGACGTGGAGCTCGCCCCGCAGTTGGTCGGTGGGGGCCAGGAGCGGGGCCGGCGGGCCGGCACGCACAACGTGGCCGGCATCGCCGGGATGGCGGCCGCGCTGGCCGCCACGGTCGGAGCTCGCCGCGAGACCGGTCAGCGGGTGGGTCGGCTCCGGGATCGGCTGGCCGACGCCCTCCTCGCCGAGGTCGACGACTGTGTGGAGACCGGTGTCCGGGCGGCCAAGGTTGCCGGGAACTGCCACCTGTGCTTCTCGGGCATCGAGAGCGAGGCACTGCTGTTCCTCCTGGAGCAACAGGAGGTGTACGCATCGGCGGCCGCTTCCTGCTCGTCGGGGGCCCAGGAGCCCAGCCACGTGTTGGCGGCCATGGGGTACCCACGCCAGCTCGCCGGGGGATCGCTCCGCCTGTCGTTGGGTCCAACCACCACCGAAGCCGATGTCGAGCGGGCGGTGGCCGTCATTCCTCCGGCCGTCGCTCGGCTGCGCGAACGCGATCCGCTGCAGGCGCCATGAGCCCGCCGGTCATGGTGGCGATGTCGGGCGGGGTCGACAGCTCGGTGGCGGCCGCGCTGCTGGTCGAGCAGGGTCATCAGGTGGTGGGCGTCACCCTCAAGCTCTGGGGCGGAACCAGCGATTCGGGCTGCTGTTCGGTCTCGGACGTGGACGATGCGCGACGGGTGGCCCAGCAGCTGGGCATCGAGCACCACGTCTTCAACTTCGGGGAGCACTTCGATCGACACGTCGTCGAGCCCTACGTCGACGCCCACGCCGCCGGCCGCACGCCCAACCCGTGCATCGAGTGCAATCGGCACGTGAAGTTCGAGCGCCTCGTGACGCGGGCCCGGGCACTGGGCTTCGACCTCGTCGCCACCGGGCACCACGCGGCGATCGTTCCCGACGAGACCGTGGCGAGCGCCGACGGCGAACCCGTTCGGCGGATCGGCCGGGGGGTCGATCGGGCCAAGGACCAGTCCTATGTGCTGCACATGCTCGGCCAGGACCAGCTCCGTGGACTGATGCTGCCGATCGGGCATCTCACCAAGGAGGAGGTGCGGGCCCACGCCCGCCGACTCGGCCTTCGGACGGCGGCCAAGCCCGACAGCCAGGATGTGTGTTTCATCACCGCGACAGGAGGGCGCCAGGTGTTCCTCCGGGACCGGATGGCGCTGACCCCAGGTCGGGTGATCGACGGCGACGGCCGGGCGGTCGGTCGAGTCGACGCCGTCGAACTGGTCACGATCGGCCAGCGCAAGGGGCTCCGTGCCGCCGGGGGAGGGGCACCACGGTACGTGACCGACATCGACCTCGGGACGGCCACGGTGACGGTCGGGCCCCGGTCGGATCTGTTCGTCGAGCGCACGGCGATCACCGACCTGGGCTGGAGTCATCTCCCTTCGAGCGGGCCTTTCGTGGTGCAGGTCAGCGCGCATGGGCCCACCGCGTCGGCCGTGCTCGAGGACGACCACCTCCGGTGGCACGAGCCGCATCAGCGGGTGGCACCCGGGCAGAGCATGGTGCTGTACCACGACGATCAGGTGATGGGCGGAGCCGTCGCCGCCTGAGCGATCATCGCAGTCGGAGTTTCTCGCGACCGAGCGACAGGGCCCGGTTGGCCCGATCGGGGGTCACCAGCACGGCGGTGGCCTCGGTGACGTCGGTGCGGCGGTCCCGCCCGATCAGCCCGAAACCCACGGCCGGGTCGAGATCGATCTGCACCGCCAGACCGGGAGCCCGTCCCGTGAGGTCGAGGCGAGGGCCGAACTCGGCCGGAGCCGGTCGCATGTCCATCACCGTCGGGCTGGGCATGAGCACGGGCTCCCGCAGGGCCAGCGGATCGTGGACCACCACACCCCCTGGCACCAGGATCAGCCAGCGTCGGCTGAGCCCGTGCAGTGACCGGGCGGCCATGCCCGCCAGTGGCACGCCGATGACCGACAACACGATGCCCGGCAGCCATCGCTGATAGGCGAGCAACATCGGACCGGCGCTGGCTCCGATCACCACAGCCGACCAAGCCAGCGGCAACGGTCCGAGGATGACGGCCGCCGGGGTGCGCAGCGGCAGGCGGATCTCGGGACCGTAGGAGGAGCCGTTGACGAAGTGCTCGGCCAGCGCGGGGTCCGACACCAGCACGGTCACGATCGACGCGCCGATCAGCCCCATCGCCGCGGCGGCGTCGAATCCGGCGGCCGCGGTGGCCCAGATGGCGGCGGCGAGCGTGGCTGGGCCAACGATCCGTACCAGCGTGAGGGTGACGGTCCGCGGTACCAGTGCTCCCACCAGTGTGGTGGCCCACACCGACCAGAGGGCGACCGAGACGACACGGCGACCGGGCGTCGACGTGTCGTCGAGCGCCGTGGCCAGGATCGGTCCCAGCGTGAAGGGGAGGATCAACCACGCGGTGCGAAACAGCCAGGGGGCCCGCATCGCGAAAAGGGTATCGGTGCGTCGTAGAGTCCCGGCTGTGAGCACCGTGGACCCTGCTGCGCGCATCGCCGAGCTCCGTCGCCGGATCGGCGAGCACAACCGGGCCTACTACGAGGACGATGCGCCCATCATCCCCGACGCCGACTACGACGAGCTGGTCCTGGAGCTGCGCCGGCTCGAGGACGAGCATCCCGACCTGGCCGCTGCACTCCCGCACCCGGTGCTCGACCGCATCGGTGGGGCCCCGTCGGAGACCTTCGCCCCGGTCGAGCATCGGGTGCCGATGATGTCGCTCGACAACGCCTTCGCCGTCGAGGAGCTCGACGCGTGGGCGCTGCGTCTGGAGCGCCGACTCGAGGGACGGCCGGTGACCCACTACGCCTGCGAGCTCAAGTTCGACGGTCTGGCCATCTCGATCCGATACGAGCACGGCCGCCTGACCCAGGCCGCCACACGGGGCAACGGACGGGTGGGCGAGGACGTCACGGCGAACGTGTCCACCATCACCAATGTGCCGAAGCGACTCACCGGCTCGGCTCCCGCAGTGATCGAGGCCCGGGGTGAGGTCTTCATGCCCATCGCCACCTTCGAGGCTCTCAACGATGATCTCCGGACCCGGGGCGAGCGGACGTACGTCAATCCCCGCAACACCGCCGCCGGCTCGCTCCGCCAGAAGGATCCGGCCATCACCGCCACCCGAGGGCTGGCGTTCTGGGCCTACCAGATCGGCGACATCCACGGTGGGCCGAGCTTCGACACCCACCACGTCACCCTCGATTTCCTGGCCTCGTTGGGCCTGCCGGTCAACCCCGAGATGCGGGTCGTCACCTCGCTCGACGACGTGAAGGCCTACATCGCCGAGACCCACGCCCGGCGCCATGACCTGCCCTACGAGATCGACGGGGCCGTGGTGAAGGTGGACGAGCTGGCCCAGCAACGAGAGCTGGGGGTCACGGCCAAAGCGCCCCGCTGGGCCATCGCCTACAAGTTCCCCCCCGAGGAGAAGACCACCTTGCTCCGCGACATCCAGGTGTCGATCGGCGGCAAGGGCAAGGCCACCCCGTTCGCCGTGCTCGAGCCGGTGTTCGTCGGCGGATCCACGGTGGGCGTGGCCACCCTGCACAACGAGGATCAGGTGCGCATCAAGGATGTGCGCCCGGGCGACACGGTGGTCGTGCGCAAGGCGGGCGATGTCATTCCCGAGGTGCTGCGGCCGGTGCTGGAGATGCGCCCGAAGGGGCTGGAGCCGTGGGTCTTTCCGCAGACCTGTCCCTGTCCGGTGGGCCACCCGCTCACCCGCGACGGTGACGACGCCGCCCACTACTGCCTCAACCCGACCTGTCCGCTCCAGCTCGACGGCTGGATCGAGCACTTCGCGTCACGTGGTGCCATGGACATCGAAGGGTTCGGTGAGCGGACGGTCCAGCTGTTCACGCAGCACGGTCTGATCGGCGACATCGCCGACATCTACACGCTCGACCTGGATCGGGTTCGAGAGCTCGAAGGCTTCGGTGAGATCTCGGTGAACAACTTGGCTGGCGCCATCGAGGCGTCCAAGCGGCGGCCGCTGGCCAACCTGTTGTTCGGACTCAACATCCGGCACATGGGGGGTGCCGTGGCCGAGCTGTTGGCGGCCGCCTTCGGGCACCTCGATCGGCTGGCCGAGGCCACCGAGGACGATCTCGCCGCGGTCGACGGGGTGGGGCCGGTCATCGCCCGGACGGTGGCCGAGTGGTTCGCCGACGACGGCAACCGGGCCATCATCGAGAAGCTGCGGGCGGTCGGGCTCAACTTCGAGGGACCCATGACGCCCGACCACGATGTCGAGCCGGTCCTCGCCGGTCGATCGGTGGTGGTGAGCGGCACCCTCGAGGGCTACTCGCGTGACGAGGCCGCCGCCGCCATCAAGGCCAGGGGCGGGAAGTCGCCCGGGTCGGTGTCGAAGAAGACGTTCGCCCTGGTGGTGGGGGCCGATCCCGGGGCGTCCAAGGTCACCAAGGCCGAGGAGGCGGGCGTGCCCGTCCTCGACGAGGCCGCCTTCGGCCATCTGCTGGCCACCGGGGAACTGCCCGAATGACCGACTATCGGGCGGTGCTCTGGGACTTCGGAGGCGTGTTCACGGCGTCTCCCTTCGCCGGCGTGCGGGCCTGGGCCGTCGACCGCGGCCTGGACCCGGTGGTCGTGCTCGAGACGATCTTCGGGCCCTACGACCAGGACACCGATCACGCCTGGCACCGCCTCGAACGAGGTGAGGTGTCGCTCCCCGACGCCATGGCGGCCATCGCCGAGCAGGCTGCGGTGGTGGGGTTCGCGCTGGATCCCGACAACCCGTTCTCGTTCCTGGCCGGGGCCATGCGCGACGAGGATCGTTCGCCGATGGTCGACGCGGTGCGGGCCATCCGTGAGGCCGGGTTGGCCACCGGCCTGATCACCAACAACGTGAAGGAGTTCGGCGACGGCTGGCGATCGCTGTTGCCGGTCGACGAGCTGTTCGATGTGGTGGTGGACTCCAGCGCCGCCGGCATCCGCAAGCCCGATCCGGCCATCTACCGACTGGCCCTCGATCGGCTGGGGATCGAGGCCCATCAGGCAGTGTTCGTCGACGACCTACCCGGCAACGTGGCCGCGGCGCGCGCCCTCGGGATCACCAGTGTGTTGGTGCCCGAAGTGCAGGCCGTGACCGCCGCCGGAGAGGTACGCACGCTCCTCGGTCTCAGTTGACGACGAAGCACCAGTCGATGATGCCGACATCGGTGGGGTCCTCGATGGACTGATAGGTGGCGGTGGCGCACACCTCGCCTGCGGGCAGTTGCTCGATGACCTGTCCATCGTCGGGCCGGAACAGCACCTGATTGAGCTCGGCGATGCCGTGGGTCTGGGCCGCCGGGATGGCCACGCCGTCGATGACCAACGACCCCTGGAACCCCGAGGCCAGGTCGACCCCGACCTCCTGTTGCTGGAAGGCGGCTGCGCCACGGGCCGGGAAGAGCTGTTCGACGGCCAGGTTCCGCTCGATGGAAATGTCGCTGGTGTCGCCGGGGTCGTTGTAGAACCAGAACAGCACCAGGAAACAGGCGGCGCCGGCGCCGAGCAGCAGGGCGGCGATGAGACGTTGCTTCTGGGTCATGATGCCCCATTCTCTCTGCTGTAGCGGCGCTTGGTGGTGTCGGGGCCGACGCGCGGCCGTCGAACCGTTGCCGTTTGCCGCCGATCCTCACCGGGTGGCTTGTAGTCTCGCCCTGTGGCAACGCCCGGCACAGATCAGGTGGGGCGCGTCCTCGGAGACCGTTACCGACTCATCACCCCTCTGGGAGCCGGGGCCTCGAGTCAGGTGTTCCTGGCCGACGACACCACGCTTCGGCGGCGGGTGGCGGTCAAGATGTTGCACCCCACGCTGGCCGACGACGAGGTGTTCCTCAAGCGCTTCCGCTCGGAGGCGCAGGCCGCCGCCGCGCTGAACCACCCCAACATCATGGCCGTGTACGACTGGGGCCACGACGGGGTGCCCTACCTGGTGAGTGAGTACCTCAGCGGCGGAACCCTGCGAGCGGTGCTCGACGCCGGTCACCTGCTCACGCCCAGCCAGGCGCTCCTGGTGGGGCTCGATGCGGTTCGGGGCCTCGACTTCGCCCATCGCCGCGGGCTGGTGCACCGCGACATCAAACCGGGCAACCTCATCTTCGACGAGGAGCGGCGGCTCCGCATCGCCGATTTCGGACTGGCCCGCGCGCTGGCCGAGGCGGGCTGGACCGAACCCCATGGCACGGTCGTCGGTACTGCCCGCTACGCCTCCCCCGAACAGGCCCAAGGGCAGTCGCTCACCGGCAAGAGTGACGTGTACGCCTTGGCGTTGGTGCTCGTGGAGGTGGTCACGGGCAAGGTGCCGTTCAGCGCCGACACCACGCTGGGCACGCTGATGGCCCGCGTCGATCAGCCGCTGCCCGTCCCGGAGGAACTGGGTGCGCTGTGTCGCTCGATCGAGCGTGCCGGCGCGCCCGATCCCGATGACCGACCCGACGCCGGCGAGTTCGGCGTGGCGCTCATGGCCGCGGCCGAAGAGCTTCCCCGGCCCAAGCCCATTCCCATGGTCGACACGTTGGCCGTGGGAACGGGATCGATGCTCGACCCCGACCCCACCATGATGTCGCCGAGCATCGTCGACCTCGACGAGGCCGACGACGACGAGCCCCGACCGGCCACCGTCGGCGCCCTCGAGCCGGAAGGGCCCGCCGCGCTCGTGGACGGCGTCGACGACGGGCCGCCGCCGCGCCGAGCCCTGTGGGCGCTGGTCTTCGCCGCCCTGTTGGCCGCAGTCGGCGTGGGCGGCTGGTTCGCCTACCAGGCCACGGTGACCCCGTCGCACGACGTGCCCGAGCTGGTCGGCCAGTCGCGCGACGCCGTGCTGGCCGCGGCAGCCGACAACGGCTGGATCGTCGACGAGAAGCAGGATCGCTCCGACGACGTGGCCGAGGACACGGCCATCGCCACCCGTCCGGCGGCCGGTGAGTCACTGCGCGAGGGCGACACGCTGACGGTGTGGTTCTCGCTGGGCCCCACAACGGTGACGCTGGCCGATCTCGGCGATGTGTCCGGGATCACCCCCGAAGAGCTGGAACGTCGCCTCAACGCGGTCGAGCTGCAATTGGGCGAGGCCGTCCCCACCGCCAGCGAGAACGTGGCCGCCGGGCTCGTCGTGGGACTCGACACCGCGGTCACCGAGGTGCCCAAGGGCGATCCGGTCCGCTACCTGGTGTCCACCGGGCCCGAGGCCCGGGTGTTGCCCGAGGACGTGTCCGGTCTCACGTGCGACGAAGCCACCGAGCTGCTCGAGGCGCTGCGGCTGGTCGTGCGGTGCCAGAACGAGTTCAGCGACACGGTGCAGGACGGCGAGGCGATTCGGCTGGACCCTGCCGGCGGCACCGAGGTGGAGGCCGACAGCAACGTCACCGTGTTCATCTCCAAGGGGCCTCAGCCCATAGATGTTCCGTCGGTCATCGGCGAGACGGTGGACGACGCCCAGGCCATCCTCGAGGGCGTGGGACTCCGGGTGTGCGACGGCGTCGATGGACCACCCAACGGCGTGGTCACCGGCCAGAACCCCCTGGCCGGAGAACAGGCCCAGCCCGGCCGCTGTGTCGAGCTCAGCTCCCGCTGACCCCGAATCCACCTGCCGGTGACCGGGGCCGACCCCGTTTCAGGTCGACGGTTCGGTGATCTCGTCCAGGCGGCGGGCCACCTCGCGGGCGACACCCACTGCGTGTTCCTGATCGGGGGGTGGCTGGATGGCCAACAGCTTGGCCACGTCGCCGGTGACCTTGATGCGACCCTCCAACAGCGCCTGCATGGCGGCCTGGGGGTTGCGATCGACGAAGATCGACTGGGCCACGGAGTAGGGAACCTGCACCGTCAGCTCGGGGTCGTCGAGATGGCCGTCCTCGATGATGGTGGCTCCGCCGGAAGTGTCGATGTGGCCCAGTACGTCCCCCACGCCGAACGGCGGATCGGTGACCACGACATTGGCCCGCATCGCCATCGGTGGCACGTCGAGCTGGTCGGCGTACTGGTCGCGAATGTCGCGAGCCGCGGCGATCCACTCGGGACTGAGGAACGGGTGACGGGCCACGGTGTCTCCTGCGGTTGGGCGACGGCAGGTCAACGCTACCCGCAGAAAACGGCGCGCCCGGAGCACGCTGCTCCCTATCCTGACCGCCATGTCGAACGCCGAAACCCCCGAGCCCGGGCTGACTCGCGAGGACGTGGCCGCTGTCGCCCGCTTGGCGCTGCTCGAGCTGACCGACGACGAGCTGGAGGAGTTCACCGGGCAGCTGGCGGCGGTGCTGGACCATGCCCGCGATGTCGAGGCGCTCGATGTGGCCGACGTCGCACCCACGCATCACCCGTTCCGCCTGGAGAACGTCACCCGGCCCGATCGGGTGGTGCCGTCGCTCGATCGGGCCGAGGTGCTGGCCCAGGCCCCACTGGTCCAGGACGATCGCTTCCGCGTGCCACCTGCGCTCGGAGAGCAGCCGTGAGCGCGCTCGAGCTGGCCGATGCCGTACGGACCGGGGCACGCACGGCCGTCGACGTCCTCGAACAGCATCTGGCCGAGATCCGGTCCCGAGAGCCCGAGATCCATGCCTTCAACCTGGTGACCGAGGCGGTCGGCCGTGAACAGGCGGCCGCCGTGGATGCGGCTGTGGCCGCCGGTGACGATCCCGGTCCGCTCGCGGGGGTGCCCGTGGCGCTCAAGGACAACACGTGCACGCGAGGGATCGCCACGACCGCGGGATCCCGGATCCTGGACCAGTGGCGGCCGCCCTACGACGCCACCGTCGTCACCCGCCTGCGAGAGGCCGGGGCAGTGCTGGTCGGCAAGACCAACCTCGACGAATTCGCCATGGGGAGCTCGACCGAGAACTCGGCCTTCGGCCCCACCCGGAACCCTCTCGACCCCAGCCGTGTGCCCGGTGGGTCATCGGGCGGGTCGGCGGCCGCGGTGGCTGCGGGCTTCGCGGCCGTCGGCATCGGTTCCGACACCGGGGGGTCCATCCGCCAACCCGCAGCACTGTGCGGCGTGGTGGGCTTGAAGCCGACGTACGGCGGGGTCTCCCGGTACGGCCTCATGGCCTTCGCCAGCTCGCTCGACCAGATCGGTCCGTTCACGGCGACCGTCGCCGACGCGGCGACCGTGTACGAGGTGATCGCCGGCCACGACCCGCTCGATTCGACCTCCATCCCTCAACCGGCCCGTCCCATCACGGCCACACTCGACCAGGGCGTCGAGGGCCTGCGCGTCGGCATCATCGGGGAGCTGTCGGGTGACGTGGCCGCGGGCAGCGTCGAGGGGATCGCCCCCGACGTGGTCGCCCGACTCCACGAGGCGGCCGCCGCCCTCGAGGCGGCCGGCGCCAGGGTTGGAACCGCCTCGGTGCCGGCCGCGGTGTACGGCGTGTCGGCCTACTACCTGATCGCCCCCGCCGAGGCCTCCAGCAATCTGGCCCGCTACGACGGCGTGCGCTTCGGACTACGGGTGGACGGCCACAACACGCACCAGATGAACGCCAACACCCGCACCGCCGGCTTCGGCGCCGAGGTCAAGCGGCGCATCATGCTGGGCACCTACGCCCTGTCGGCCGGCTACTACGACGCGTACTACGGCAAGGCCCAACGGGTGCGCACACTCATCATCGACGACTTCGATGCGGCCTACGCCGACTTCGACCTGTTGCTCAGCCCCACGTCGCCCACCACCGCCTTCGCGCTGGGCGCCAAGACCGCGGATCCGCTGACGATGTACCTCAACGACGTGTGCACGATCCCCTCCAACCTGGCCGGTCACCCGGCGGTGTCGGTGCCCTTCGGGGTCGGCGACGACGGGTTGCCGGTCGGGGTGCAGGTCCTGGCACCCATGCAGGCCGAGCCGCTGATGATGCGTGCCGCCGCGGTACTGGAAGCGGCCGCGGCATGACCCGGGCCCGTGAGCAGGCGTTGCCCGACGAGTGGGAGCTGGTGTGCGGCCTCGAGGTGCACTGCGAACTGGCCACCGACACCAAGCTGTTCTGCGGTTGTCGCAACGAATTCGGCGCCGAGCCCAACACCAACATCTGTCCGACCTGCCTGGGTCTGCCCGGTTCGCTACCGGTGGTCAACGAGGCGGCGGTGGAGGATGCGATGGCGTTGGGTCGGGCGCTC
>Ga0224505_10000772_pt1 | contig 21414 bp, 24 predicted proteins | sample SF_Jan12_sed_USG_FD_169102 | JGI IMG/M metagenome (GOLD analysis project Ga0224505, IMG submission 169102) | Sediment microbial communities from San Francisco Bay, California, United States - SF_Jan12_sed_USGS_4_1 | ecosystem: Environmental > Aquatic > Marine > Sediment | place: USA: California... | reverse complement strand
TCACGTCTGGCGATGACGCTCCATCGGCCTAGCCGTCAACGTCTCGTTCAGTCTGCTGGACATCTTCGGTCAAGGTCTTGGTGAGTTGGGCGCCGGCAAGAGTCACCTGACTGAGCACATATATGAGAGTCAGCACCAGAACCAGTCCACCGGCGGCGCCCTCCAGCGACGAGGTGCCAAAGCGGCTGAGATACGCGCCGACCCCCTTCATGGCCAGCCAGCCCACGACGCTGACCATGGCCCCGCCGACCATGGCGGCCCGCCATGGAACGTGGGGGCGTGGCAGCAGCCGGTACAACACGGCCAGCACCCCGGCGACGGCCAGCAGCGAGACGATCCGGCCTACCAAACCGACGACTGGGCCCGATATCGGGTCGATGCCCACAAGCTCCTGGATCGAGGCGATCACCGTCTCCAGTATCAGGGAGACCAGTACGACGGAAGCAAACGCCAGTACGACAAGAAACAGGAAGACCCGACGCCGAACCGACCGACGTATGCCCACCTGTACCGGGACGCCAAAGATCACGTTGAGGGCGTCCTGGAACGCCGCGAACAACAGCGAAGAAGAGAAGATGAGCGTGCCGATGCCGACGAGACCGAGCGACGTATCGGCGCTCGCCGTTCCGAGCGCGCTGGACACAGCTCCGGCGATCAGGTCGGCTTCCTCGGTCCCAAGCACGCGCTCCAACGCATCGGCGACGGTCTCACGTACCTCCTCCTGATTGAAGGCGAATCCGGCAATCGCAACCGACAGGGCCAGGAAGGGAATCACACCGAACAGGGCGTAGTACGCAAGTCCCGCCCCCAGCCGGATGGTCCGGTCATCGCGCCAGGAGTGGTAGGTGCTCTCGGCGACGACGACCAGTGACAGCGAGCGGGCTCGCTGGGACACGATTCCGAGCCATCGCCAGATCGATGGGAACCGCACCGGTCACATCACGCAGGTCGGCGATGCGTCTGTACACCCCGGCAACCGAGCCAATGAACCCGCGATCGAGTCTGGGCTCTCAGTTCCCCGAGACATGCCATTTGTAGCTCCGGACGCGTTCGGACATACGAATCAGACTGGCGACGATCGGTGCTGACAAGGTGGCCCCGAGCACGCCGGCCAAGGTGATACCGACCAGCGTCGACCCGAAGTTCACGATCGGGTGGATGCTCAGTTGATCACTCGTCAGCTTGTTCTGCACCAGAGTCTGGATTGCATTCTGTGCGACGAGAACAACCAGCAGCACGACCAGTGCCTTCTCCATCCCCCCGGAACCAACCGCCACAAGGAATGCGAACGTACCGGAGAAGACCGCGCCAACGTAGGGGATGTAGCCGGTCACGAACGTGACGAGTGCGATGGCGACGCCCAGGGGCAGTCCCAGAGCCCACATGGTCACCCCGATCACGATCGAGACGATGATGCTCGAGATCGTCAGGCCCCTGAAGTACTCGCGAATTGCGCGGACCGTGTCATCGATGATGGGCGCACCGAGATCTTCGGGGATCCCGAGATTGCGGGCGACCCACCCGACCAGCCGTTCCCAGTCGGTGAGCATGTAGTAGAAGAAGAAGGTACCAACGAACATGCCCACCACGAACGAGATGACGCCGCTGAACACGGAGCTCACGTAGCCGGCGACTCCCCTGGCTGCTTCGGGCACGACATCGAGGGCACGACCGAGCGAACCCGTACCCTCGAGCAGAAGGCCCGCATCCGCCAGGGATGTTTCGATCGTTTCGACGCCCTCCCCAACCTGGCGGCTGATCTCGGGACCCTGGTCGATCACGCCGGCCACCGTGATCCACACGGACCCGGCTGCGACCGCCGCCAGCCCGACCATGACCAATGTTGCGGCCGACTTCCGGGGGACCCCCATGCGTTGGAATCGGTCGACCAGCGGAACCAGGAGTACGCCCAGCACCACCGACACCACGAGCGGAACCACCAGCCCTGACAACGCAGCCAGGGCACTGAAGACGATCGAAGCAGCGACCACGACACCGACGAACAGCCAGCTGCGACGGCCTAGATTGCCGAGCCAGCCGGAGGCCGCAGGGCGGTCGGGTTCCCGTCCACTGAACCCAACCTCAATCTGATCAGTCCGGTCACTCACGAGTTCGACGACATCGGGATGCCGACACGATCACGAAGGAGGAGCCGCTCCGATGGCTTGGATCGGTCGGTATTCGGTTCATCCCAAGATCTTGGCTTTCTGGGCAGCGAACTCGTCCTCGGTGAGGATGCCCTGCTCCTTCAGCGTCGCCAGCTCCTTGAGCCGGGAAATCTGATCGTCGGTCACACCACCGGCTACGACCGGCGGCGGGGCCGGTGTCGGCGCGACCGGTTGGGCCGCAGGTGGCGGCTGCTGAACTGGCGGCGGGGCCATCGCTTGACGGACGGCTTCCTGTCTCCGATTCACTCTTCGGGAGGTGCGGCGCGATGTCCTTCGGGCGGTTCGGCGGGCTGGTCCCCTGGCGATCATTCGTGTCTCCTATCTCCTGGTTGATTGCTCGAGGTTCGAAGGAATCATGCGAGCAGGCCTCTATCGACAATGCCTGCTTCTTCCAGCAGGAGCGCCGCGTCGAGCGCGGCAGAGGCCGGGAGCAGCCCTCCGTCGATCAGTGTCTGCACGGTGTCGGCCGCGATGACGGACCGCACGGCGCTCTGGACGTCCTCGATCACTGCCAGGGCTTCCAGGGATCGCAGCAGCGCTTCACCTTCGATGGCGACCGCCGTCTCAATGGACTCGAGGGCGTTCGCCGCCGCCACCGTCTCGGCACCGATCAGGGCGATCGCATCGGGCGATAGGAAGCCCTGCATGATGGGACGACCGCCGGCGCTGGCGACTGCGTCACGGAAACCGATGGCCCAACGGTGTTCAACCAGCAGGATTCCGGCGGCCGTGCCTGGATCAAGCTCGTCAGCGAGGGTCATGATGTCATCGATCGACAAGCCTGCGGACGGCTCCACTTCCGGCCGATCGCCGGTGGGGTCCGCACCGGCCTCCACATCGAAGCCCAGCAGGAGCGCAAGCAACTCGCCGACCTCAATGATGTCACCGGTGACCTCGCCGCCTTCGGCTTCGTCATCGAGTTCCAAGACAGTGAGGCTTCCATCCTCGTCCTTGGCGACGAGCAAGAGATCTAGGACCCGAATGGAGCCGTTTGCTTCGAGCCGATCCAACTCATCGAGGATTTGGCCTCGAAAACGATCGATCCTGTCGAATCCATACGCCACGATTTGTACCGGCCCAAGCGCCATCCTGCTCCTGTCGACGTCCAGGGGATGCTAGACGACCAAGCGGAGACGACGCGATCGCCGATCCGCCACGGGTTTCTCACCGCGCAACTTGGCCACGGCCCCCCAGCTGAACAGCACCACCCGTACGACCACCACGCCAAACGCCCGACTGCGATCAACTACCGGCGACCGGTCTACCGAGCCAAAGCAGGGTCGCAGAGGATGTGTCGAGGTCAGGCGCAGCTCATCTCCGTCGATACGGTGTCTTGCCGATCGAAATCACCGTGGTTCAGAGTGCGCGAGGATTGCGACATACTGTCCCAAAGGTGTCCCTCATGCTTGGGCACCGAGACGAGGACGTTCCGCCATGGCGATGTTGGGTGATCGAGACGTGGACGGGACGATCCTGCCGTTTCCGTCGCAGCAATCGGGCAGTTCGGCGGGACGCACGATGCAGGAATCGGTGTACAGCCCACGTCCGTCGACGCCGCGACTTCCGGACGCTGCCCCGAACATCCTGAACACCCTGATCGACGACGCCGGTCCGGCGCTGCCCGGCGTGTTCGGCGGTGAGGTCCATACTCCGACGTTGGGGCGCATCAACGACGAGGGTCTCGGCTACAAACGGTCTCACACCACAGCGATGTGTTCACCGACCCGGGCGTCGTTGCCAACGGGTCGCAATCATCATCGTGTCGGAAACGGCCAGGTCGCTGAGCTGGCGTAGACGGTGACGGCAACCCCTTCGACGGCAGCGCCAAGTATCAGCTTCGGCTCGAAACCCTGCCCCCGGTGAAGGCATTCTGGTCGGTGACCATGTATGACACCAGCTACGACGGCACCGCCGGCTACCTGGTCGACAACCCGATCGACCGCCACCTCACCAACACCCTCACCGACGGACTCGTCCGTGATGCCGCCGACGCCGCCCTCACCATCACGATGCAACGCACAGAACCCACCGTCCCGACCGAGCGCGCCAACTGGCTCCCAACTCCCGATGGGCCGTTCCACCTGACACTCCGCATGTATGGGCCGGAGCAGTCAGCACTCGACGGCACTTGGGTCGCGCCCCCGGTGATCTGGGTAGCCGACTGACGAAGCGCGGTTCCCCTCTGGTTCGTTTCCTCATCGCGTCGGGAACACCGGAGCTTGAACGTCGAGGGATACTCGTCGGTCGCCAAGCTGCTTCGGCCCGTCGCGTCGGCCCCCGAAACGGCAAGCACGGTTCCGGGAATGACGACATCCGACCCAGCGAATCCCGCACGCCGCACTCAGGATATTGTGCACGGGATGTGGCGCACAGGTCAGTCGAACGAAACCCTGATCGAGGCTGTCTCCTCGGGCTCCGCCGAGTGGCGACGCGAGGCATCGACCATGTCGTTCTACGTCGCTATCTGCCTGTTGGCCGCCATGGCTGCCGTTGGCGACGCACCCCCTGTCCCGACGATGGGTATTGTTTGGGGGACGACCGTTGGTCTCACCTTGGCCCATCTGTTCGCGTTCAGTCTGGCGGCGGGTCTGGTCGGGCGTGGAAAGATCGACCAGGAAGTCGCGGTCCTTGCAACCGCCCAGTTGTGTGGTGCCGCGGTAGTGGCCGTCCTCGCCAGCGTCCCCGTGCTGGTGCTCTCACCTCCAATCGACCTCGACGTCGCCCGCCTCGTGGTGGCAGGGTTCATCGGTATCGCGGCCTTCGCCGTGGCGCGCCTGAATGGCGCCGGCGGGGTGCGCGCACTGCTGTTCTCCACTGGGGGGATGGTGGTCGCCGTCCTCATCGCTGTGGTCAAGAACGTCCTGCTCGGTCACTGAGAGCCGATCGACGGAGTCGTATCGTCGGGCCACGGAGGTGTCGCGCTCGGGCCCCAAGCTTCGGGATCGGTCGATCCGCCCCAACACCCTCCGATGTGGCGCTTGGAGCGCGGCAACCCTGTCCGGACGCTCCTTCTTGTCGCGCTCCGGTTGCCTCGATCAGATCTAAGTCGGCACGGGGGGCGGCCGCGCCTTCTACCTACCTGGGGTATCCCGGCATGGCTGGAACCGATCGGCACCCGAGGGGCCGGCGGGAACCTCGTAGCGACGCCTTGCTACGCTCGACACCGGTATGACCCACCCTTCGGACGACCCAGCGCAAGCCACGTCCACCCCCCTCCCAAACCCGGTCGTCAGGGGGCGATCCGAGAACTACGAGCGGGCATGGTCGCCAGAAGCCGTCCACGTCCTGGCCAAGCCCACTGGAGCGATCTGCAACCTGGCCTGCAGCTACTGCTTCTTCCTCGACAAAGAGGAGCTGTACGAGGGCGATCGCTTCCGCATGTCGGACGATCTTGCCGAGACGTACATCCGGTCGTTGATCGAGGCACACCGGACGCCGCAGGTGACCGTGGCATGGCAGGGCGGGGAGCCGACCCTGATGGGGCTCGACTTCTACCGCCGGGTGATCGACCTCGAAAACCGGTACGCCAGGCCAGGGATGACCTTCCTCAACACGTTGCAGACCAACGGCACGCTGCTGACCGATGAGTGGTGCGAGTTCTTCGCCGAGCGCGACTTCCTTATCGGGATCAGCATCGACGGACCCCGGGAGATACACGACGCCTACCGGGTGAACAAGCGGGGCGAGGGAACCTTCGACAAGGTGATGCGCGGTCTTCGCCTGCTGCAGAAACACGGCGTGGAATACAACGTCCTCACCACCGTCAACCGCCTCAACGGTGACCATCCCATCGAGGTGTACCGTTTCCTCAGGGACGAGGCCAGGACCGACTGGATGCAGTTCATCCCCGTGGTGGAACGAGTGGACGCGCAAGGCAATCCGGCCGACCTACGGGGAAATGTTGCATCCGAACGTTCGGTGGGCTCCGAACAATTCGGGAGGTTCCTCACAGCGGTCTTCGACGAATGGGTGCGTCACGATGTGGGGGATGTGTTTGTCCAAACGATCGAGGCGGCGGCGCGTAACTGGGCCGGGATGGGCCAGTCGGGCATGTGCGTCTTCAACGAGACGTGCGGATCCGGGCTCGCACTGGAACACAACGGGGATCTGTACTCGTGCGACCACTTCGTCGACCCCGAGTTTCTCGTCGGGAACATCGCCCAGACGCCGCTCAGGGACCTCGTCGCCGGCCGCCAACAACACGATTTCGGGCGGGACAAACTGACTTCACTTCCCCGATACTGTCTGGACTGCGACGTGCGATTCGCCTGCCACGGTGAGTGTCCGAAGAACCGCTTCCTCACGACGCCTGATGGCGACCCCGGCTTGAACTACCTGTGTGCCGGGTTCAAGGATTTCTTCCACCACATCGACCGGCCGATGCGGATCATGATCGACCTGATGCGCCGTGGGCGGCCTGCATCGGATGTCATGGAGATCCTGGTGGCGGCGGATCGGCCGTTTCAAAGCAAGCTCCGGGCGGCCGGCCGCAACGACGCCTGTCCGTGCGGCAGCGGCCTCAAGATGAAACGATGTCACGGCGCGGCACCCACACCGACCCCACTTCCGGATCAGCCCGGAGCGCCCCGCCCACCCGTGACCGAGCGCGGCCGCAGGGCGGCCGAAGCCAACGCAGCCATGCGCCAAACCTGACAGAGACGCGGCCCGCCTCACGCTCCGGCGGCCATGGGGTTTGGCTATTCGTCGGCGCTGCCCATAGCGGCATTCCCGCACGCCGAGGATGCGGTCCTAGGCGGCATCGTGCGCCTGAGAGCTGCGCCGGCTTCGACAACTCGTCGAACGATCGAAAGGCCGGTAGCGCATCCAGCGGTGGGGTCTCTTTTCTGGAGATGACCGGCAACAACGATCTGATGTCTGAGGCCCGTGCCCGAGCCATCGAAGAGCTCCGCGTGCAGTATCCGCCCCTTCTGAACTCCGCACACCTTGGGCGAGATGGGTGAGCTGTACGACACCCACCGACCTGGGGCATAGATCTGATTGGCCCGGCCCGGCCCAGCCCGCCGAGCCGACGAGGTCCAAGAACAACGAAACCCCCGTGACCGGGGGTTTCGCGTGGCAGTCCCGACCAGATTCGAACTGGCGTTACCGGCTTGAGAGGCCGGCGTCCTAGACCACTAGACGACGGGACCGAGTTGATGAGTCCGGACAGGCTATCCGACTCGCTCGGGGGGAAGGAATTGAACCCTCAATTACAGAACCAGAATCTGCCGTGTTGCCGATTACACCACCCCCGATCGCGGACGCGCCCCAGGGGACCCGCCGCAGGTGGACGATCAGTTTATCGCAGCGTCGGGGCACCGTCACATCACGCGTCGCACGGCTCATTGCCGCCGTCCGCACGCCGCACGTATCATCGCCGCATGTACGGATACCGAGCCACCGCCCGTATGGCGAAGAACATCGCCTCGGTCGGCGTCGACCCCACGGGAGCCGACCGAGCGCTCCGGACCGGTGCCGAGATCGACCAACTCGCCGAGCGCATCAACCGCCTCGAGTTGACGGTCGACGCCATGTGGGTGCTGCTGGAAAGGGCCGGCTACAGCTCGGAAGACCTCGAATCGGTGGTCCGGGAACTCGACGGAGCCGACGGCAGTGTCGACGGACGCCGGTCACCGAAAGGCACACCCTGTCGCAGCTGTGGTGCGATGGTCGACGCCGGCAGAACCTCGTGCGTCTTCTGCGGCGCAGACGTTTCTTGACCCTCACCGGTTGCGCCGGGGCAGACTGCACGTAGCCTGAAGCCCATGTTCGACTTTCTGATGGGGTACGTCATGGGTGAGCGCACCGCAGCCCGTGCGGCCACGATGGCCCGAGCGGCTGCCGGAGCGTCGGCCGGTGCGGTCGCCGGCGAGTTCCACGACGTCAACGAGAGGGTCGACCGGCTGATCCTGGTCGTCGACGCCATGTGGTCCCTCCTCAAAGAGAGCGGCTGGACCGACGAGCAGTTGAAAGCTCGCATCCTCGAGATCGACAGCGAAGACGGCGTCGTCGACGGGCGCCTCACACCACAGCGCCACCGCTGCACGAAGTGCGACTCGATGGTCGAACCGGGACGGTCGACGTGCACGTACTGCGGCGCCGACCTGGCGACGCCGCAGTCCGGACCCACAGACGGTATCTAGGCCATCAGCGACCGGGGACGTTCACGTCCACCCACACCAAGCGGTGATCCGAGGATGGGAACGGGAACACGCCAACCAGGTCGAACAGCGGATCGGCCTGCACCGGCCAGAAGACTGCTGCATCGGTGATCCGCAGCGCCTTCGACGGGAGCACATAGTCGGCCCGGAGGTTCCCCGGCGCGGAATCCGAGAAGTCGGCCGTGTCGAACGCCGGATCGGACAGATGGGCGTCGTTGGCACCTCCCTGCAGCGCCGACGCCTCCACCGCACCTTCGCTCGAAGGGGTCACCTTCGCATTCACCCGCGGATGGTCGAGCAGCTGCTGAGCCGAACCGGGAATCGAATCGCCGTCGAGCGGATCAGAGTTCTGATCGCCGGCGATGACGAAGAATGCACCCGGCGTGAGCCCTCCGGTGGTTCCGGCGTCGTCATAGATGTAGCCCGACTGCGACGGGATGATGTAGTCGGCCCAGAACCTGATTTCGTCCGAGTTCCGGGTCCCGTTGCGATCCTCAGGGCCATCGAACACCGGCGGCGTCGGGTGGCTCACCAGGAAGTGAACGACCTTCCGGCCGATCTCGATCGAGACGTCCCAGTGGCTCTTGGACGACAGCCGAACGATGTCGAGTTCCTCGTCCGAATACCAACTCACACCATCGAGTTCGGGCAGCAGCGCTCCTGGCATGTCCTTCCACAGGAAGTTCTGGAACGTTCGCACATCGCCGATCGGGTACTTGGACAGAACGAGCATTCCGAACTGGCCGGGGAAGAACCCAAACCCGAACGCATCGTTGGGACCGCCCACCGACCCGCTGTTGTCGAGGTCCGCCCCCGACGGAACACCGGTGTTCGATGGGGCGATGAAGTGGTAGCCATACCCGGCGAGCATTGCGAACAGCGCGCCGGCCTCGGGGTCGTAGTCGAACTCGTTGATGAGCAGGACATCGGGGTCGTTGATGGCGATGATCTCGAGCACCGCCGACAGCTGCGAGGTCGGGGCACCGGCCACAGCCGCTTCGAGCTCGGCCCGGAGATCACCCTGGCTGAACCGGTTGAGACTTGCGTTGAATGTGGAGAACCTCACCGGATCGGGTCCCGAGCCCCCGGCCGCCGCACCTGCCGGGCCAACCACCATCAGCACCATCACCGTCGCCAGGACGGCGATTCCTAGACGTCTCATCGACAACCTCCCTCGACTCCTTGGCTCTGACCATACGCGACCGGGCGCCGCAACGTCGCCCTGACGCCGATCAATCGCCGGCGAGGGCGGCGGCAGCCTCCTCGGCGGCCATTGCCTCCACGAACGACTCGAGGCCACCCTCGAGGACCTGGTCGAGCTTGTACAAGGTGAGTTCGATCCGGTGGTCGGTGACCCGGTTCTCCTTGTAGTTGTAGGTGCGGATCTTCTCGGAGCGCTCACCGGTTCCAACCTGGGAACGCCGGGTCGCGGCGAGTTCCGACTGCGCCCGCTCCTGCTCCCGTTGGAGGAGACGAGCACGAAGGATGCGGAATGCCTTTTCCTTGTTCTGCAGCTGACTCTTCTCGTCCTGGCACGACACCGTGATACCGGTGGGCTCATGGGTGAGCCTCACGGCAGAGTCGGTGGTGTTGACCGATTGTCCGCCGGGGCCGCTCGAGCGGAACACGTCCACCCGTACGTCGTTGACGTCGAGGTCGACCTCCACGTCGGCGGCTTCCGGCAGGACGGCGACGGTTGCGGTGCTCGTGTGAACTCGACCTTGCGACTCGGTTTTCGGGACTCGCTGCACTCGGTGGACCCCGCCTTCGAACTTGAGATGTGAGTAGGCGTCTCGACCCCGAATACCCACCGTCACCTTGCTGTACCCGCCCGCCTCGGAAGGATGCGAGTCCATGGCCTCGAACGTCAGACCCAGCCGCTCGGCGTACCGCTGGTACATACGGGTCAGATCCCCCGCCCAGATCGCCGCCTCGTCGCCGCCTGCCCCGGCCCGGATCTCCATGATCACGTCCTTGGCGTCGTTGGGGTCCTTGGGGACGAGGGCGAGTTTCAGCCTCTCCAAGAGGTCGGCCGCTTCCCCACCCCGCTCTTCGGCCAGCTCGCGGAACTCCTCCGCCACCGACGGGTCCGCCTCGGCCAGCTCTTCGGCTTCGGCCCGATCGGTGTCGGCTGCCGACCACAACTCGTACAAGTCGACTATCTGTCTGAGTTCGGAGTGGCGCCTTCCCAGGTCGGCGAGTCGAGACGGATCGGCGATCACCTCGGGGTCGGCGAGCTGACTCTCTATCTCGGAAAAGGACCGTTGGATCTCGGCAAGACGCGCCTCCAGGCGGTCGTCCACCTCACACCGCCCGCGCCGCCAGCGCAGCCTCGGGCACGCCGCCCCGATTGATGACCTCTTCCACCTGATCGGCCTCCAGAGCCGACACGAGGCTCGTCACCGCCACCTCGATCATGTCCGGTTCCGGGACCCCGGTGGTGAGCTTCTGCAGCCACAGGCCCGGTGCGGCGAGGAACCGCCCCAGACGTTCTCCCTGTCGGACGCCGGCGAACTTCAGGACTTCGTAGGCGAGGCCGGCGATGACGGGAATCCCCACCACACGGCTGGCGATGAGAAGTGGCCAGGCGGGTCGCCCGACGAGTGTGAAGATCACGATCGACAACAGGATCACGATCATGAGGAAGTTGGTTCCGCACCGCGGGTGCTCCGGCCGGTAGCGAGACACCGACGCCACCGACAACGGCTCCCCCGCCTCGAAGGCATGGATCGACATGTGTTCGGCGCCGTGATACATGAACACACGCCGGATGTCGTTGGACCGGCCGATCGCCCACAGGTACCCGATGAACAGAACCAGCCTGAGCACCGCTTCGATGGATGCGAACGCGAAACCGGACTCGCCGGCCGTCCACTTTGCCACGAGCGCCGGCAACACGATGAACAGTCCGGCGAAGATCACGAACGCTATCGCCATCGACAAGGCGATCTGGCCCTTCGTGAGTTCTTCTTCTTCGTCACCGGCCGCCTTCTGAGCCGACCAGGTGAGAGCCCGGTACCCGAGCGTCAACGACTCGCCCAGAACCATCACTCCGCGCATGAAAGGCATCCGTGCCAGCACCGACCTCGATGACAGTCGAGGCAGCGGGTGCCGCATCGCCTCGATGATGCCGTCGGGTCTTCTGACAGCCACCGCCCACGCCCCCGGGGCGCGCATCATCACACCTTCGAGGATTGCTTGTCCGCCCACCGACATCGGCGGGTCGTGAGGTTGAGAAGGCATGGGGTGCGGCGTCGGCGGCGACCAGCTCAGCCGGCGTCGGAGTCGGCGGGTTCATCGGCGGGAGCGATCTCCGCCTTCTGACGCTTCTTCGACTTCAGCTCGGCACCGGCATACCGCTTCTGGAATCGTTCGACGCGGCCACCTGTGTCAACCAGTTTCTGGCGACCGGTGAAGAAGGGATGGCAGTCGTTGCACAGCTCGACGTGCATGGAACCCGGCTTCGTCGACTTGGTGACGAAGGTGTTCCCGCACGAGCAGGTGACGCTCGTTTCGCCGTACTCGGGATGGATGTCGGTTCTCATGGCGTTCTCCTGTGACTCAACCGCCGGTCTTTGCGACTTCGATGAGGAATTCCTCGTTCGACTTCGTACTCTTCAATCTGTCGATCAGCAACTCGAGGGCTGAGCCCGACTCGAGGGCCAGCAGCACCCGACGGAGCCTCCACACCTGTGTCAGCTCACGTCGGTCGAACAACAATTCCTCCCGGCGTGTTCCCGAGGCCTCGATGTCGATCGCAGGGTAGATCCGCTTGTCGGCGAGCTTGCGGTCGAGTCGGAGCTCCATGTTGCCGGTGCCCTTGAACTCTTCGAAGATGACCTCGTCCATTTTGGACCCGGTCTCGACGAGTGCCGTGCCGAGGATGGTGAGAGAACCACCTTCCTCGATGTTGCGCGCCGCACCGAAGAACCGCTTCGGGGGATACAGCGCCTGGCTGTCCACACCACCGGACAGGATCCGACCCGACGCCGGCGTGGCCAGGTTGTGAGCGCGGGCGAGCCGGGTGATCGAATCCAGGAGGATCACGACGTCGGTTCCCGCCTCCACGAGACGCTTGGCGCGTTCGAGGGCGAGTTCGGACACCTGGGTGTGCTCCTCGGCCGGGCGATCGAACGTCGAGAAGATCACCTCGCCCTTCACCGAACGCTGCATGTCGGTGACTTCTTCGGGCCGCTCGTCGACCAGAACCACCATGAGGTAGCACTCCGGGTTGTTGGCCGTGATGGCGGCGGCGATCTCCTTGAGAACGGTGGTCTTGCCCGCCTTGGGCGGCGACACGATGAGACCGCGCTGACCCTTGCCGATGGGGGCAATCAGGTCGACGATGCGGGTGAGGACACCATCGGGGTTGCCGTCGACCTCCAGGCGGAGTCGTTCGTTGGGAAACAGCGGCGTCAGGGCCTCGAACTTTGGCCGCCGCATGGCCTCCTCGGAGGTCATGCCGTTGACCGAGTCGATCCGAATCAGTGCCGGAAACTTCTCCTGGGATCGGGGCGGACGGATCGGTCCGGAGACGAGGTCGCCTTTCCGTAGGCCGAACTTGCGCACCTGGCTGGCAGAGACGTACACGTCTTTGTCGCCGGACAGATATCCGGTGCAGCGCAGGAACCCGTATCCCTCGGGGAGAATGTCGAGAAGACCCTGCCGGATCTCTAGTTCGCCCTCGGGAATGTGCTCATGCTGGCCGCCCTGGCCATGCTGGCCTCCCTGACCACCCTGACCTCCCTGACCGCCCTGACCTCCCTGACCACCACGGCGACGTCGCTTGCGGCGACGGTTGCCCTGGTCGTCGCGATCGAAGTCCCGGTCTCGGTCTCCGCGATCGGCGTTCGAGCGCTCGCCCTGGGAACGGTCGCCGTTGGAGCGGTCGGCCTGGGATTCGGAAGAAGAGTCGGCATCGTCACCGTCGCCCGTCTTGTCATCCTCGCCGCCGGGCGAGTCATCAGAGCCGCGATCGACAGCGTGATCCGGTTCTTCGGTGCGGGGGGTTGCGGCCGGAAGCTCGATGTCGGAAGGGGCGGGGCCGTCGGCCTCTACCGCCGCGCCGGCCTCGAAAAGTGCGCTGATGATCTTCGCCTTCTGCAACCCTTCGGCTTCGATTCCGGCGGCCTTGGCGATCTCACGCAGTTCGGAGATCGGCTTGCTCTGCAGTTGGGCTCGTGTGGTCATGGTTCCTCTCAGCCCGTCCGGGCGGCCATCGGAATGAACCGCTGCGGGGTTGGATGACCTGGGATGGTCGGTGGGAGACTCGCCGTCGACCTCGCCCCGAGACGGGCGGTCGAGCGGTGATGGCCCTGGATGGTACTCCATACACCCGTTCACGCAAGCCGGGACCGAAATCTCAGGTGGTCACCTCGGTGAGGAGATCGATCAGATCGTCGAGATCGGCATCGATGCGCCAGGTCCGTTCCGGCCGCACCATCAGGTCGGCCAGGTCTTCGGGAAGTAGCGGCACCACCCCGGTGGCCGCCGCGACGGCGTCCGGGAACTTGGCCGGGTGGGCGGTGGCGACGGCGACACAAGCCAGGTCGGCCCTGCAGTGGCGGTCGGCCGCCACCCAGCCGGTCGCGGTGTGAGGGTCGATCGTCAGGCCGGTCTCTCCGTGTACCCGGGCAATCGTGGTTTCGATCTCACCGTCGTTCGACCACGACGCCGAGAAATGCTCCCGCATGCGCGACAAGGTGAGTTCGTCGAGCACGAGAGATCCCGTCTCCCGCATCGACATCAGCTCGGACACCACCCGCGTGGGGTCCCGGTCCCACATCTCGTAGATGTACCGCTCGAAGTTCGATGCCACCTGGATGTCCATCGCAGGGGCCAGCGTGGGGATGACGCCTTCCAGACGGAGGCGCCCGGTGTCGATGATGTCGGCAATGCCGTGGTTGGCGTTGTTGGCGGCGATGATCTGCCTGATCGGCGCCCCCATCCTGCGGGCGACGTCGGCCGCCAGCACGTTGCCGAAATTGCCGGTCGGTACCGCCACGCTCGCGGGGCCCACGTGGCCCGTCGTCCACACGTAGTACACGGCCTGGCACATCACGCGGGCCCAGTTGATGGAGTTGACGGCCGCCAGATTGAACCCGTCCCGGTGTTCCTGAGTCGAGAACGCCGCCTTCACCAGATCCTGACAGTCGTCGAAGGTGCCCGCCACGGCGACGGCACGCACGTTGTCGTTCGAGACCGTCGTCATCTGTCGCCGTTGGACCTCCGACACCCGGTCGTCGGGGTAGAGGATCACCACGTCGACCGACGGGAGCCCGGCGAGCGCTGCGATGGCGGCCGAGCCGGTGTCACCCGAGGTCGCCCCGAGGACGAGGATGCGGCGGGAACGGGCTTCGAGAACCGTGTCGAACATCCTCCCGACCAGCTGCAGCGCGTAGTCCTTGAACGACAGGGTCGGACCCCAAAAGAGCTCGAGTAGGTGCCGGTTGTCGCTCACCTTCCGGATCGGGGCGACGTCGGGGTGCCGGAAGCTTCCGTAGGCGTCGGAGCAGAGTTCGTCGAGCGCTCCGGCCACCACCCCGTCACCGACAAACGGGCGGATGACCGAGGCCGCCACCGCGGCATACCCGGAGTCGACGTCGGGCAGAGGTTCGATCCGGGGCCAGGCGTTCGGGACGTACAATCCGCCATCGGAAGCAAGACCGGCGAGGAGCGTGTCGTCGAACCCGAGCTCGGGAGCCGACCCGCGGGTGGACCGATACCTCATCGGCTCTCAGGAACCGATGACACGGATGGCCGCCGCCACTTGCCTGACGGTGTCGAGCGAGCGGATCGCATCGAGAGCGGCCTGCTGGTCTCCCTCGGTCGCTTCGTGGGTGACGAGAAGCAAGGTGGCCGCACCACCGCGCCCCTCCTGCCACACCGAACGGATGGAGACGCCATGATCGCCGAACACACCGGCGATCTGAGCGAGGACACCCGGGGCATCGGCCACCTCGAGACGGATGTAGAACTGGGACAGGACCTGTTCGAATTCCGCCAGCCGCCCGGCTCCGAATTGGATGCGCGGCACCACCTGGGTGCCGGCCAGCAGCTCGCGGGCCGCGTCGATCACGTCGCCCAGCACGGCGGTGGCGGTTGGATCACCACCCGCTCCCGGCCCCATGAACAGCAGGTCGCCGACCGCAGGGCCTTCCACGAACACCGCGTTGTGGGCGCCCCGCACCGAGGCGAGGGGGTGATCGAGGGGAACCATCGCCGGATGGACGCGGACGGCCACTCCGGCTGGTGTGTCTTCGCCCACGGCGAGCAGTTTGATGCAATAACCGAGGCGGCGGCCGAACTCGATGTCGTCGGTCTGGATCTCGGTGATCCCTTCCCGGTAGACACCGTCGCCGCCGACCCAGACCCCGAAGGCGAGTGCGGCGAGAATGGCGGCTTTGGCGGCGGCGTCCCCGCCCCCGACGTCGGCGGTCGGGTCCGCCTCGGCGTATCCGAGCCGCTGGGCTTCTTCCAACACGTCGGCGTAGTCGCGCCCCTCGCTGTCCATGGCGCTCAAGATGAAGTTGGTGGTGCCGTTGACGATTCCGAGCACCCGGGTGAGCCGTTCACCGGCGAGGGACTCCGAGAGGGGGCGGATGAGAGGGATGCCTCCACCCACCGCTGCCTCGAACAGCAGGCTGACACCGTGGCTCGCTGCCTCCTGGAAGAGTTCGGGACCGTCGGCGGCGACGAGCTCCTTGTTGGCGGTCACCACCGCCTTTCCCTGCGCCAGGGCTCGGAGCACCAGGCTGCGAGCGGGCTCCAACCCGCCCATCAGCTCCACCACCAGTTTCACGGAAGGATCATCGACCACCGATTCGAGGTCGTCGGTGGCGTACTCGGCCGGAAAGGCGCGAGGCTTCGCCATGTCCCTGACCGCCACCTTCACGAGCGCGAGCTCGACCCCTGATTTCGATGCGATCACTTCGTGGTCGTCCAGCAGTTTGCGGGCGAGGGTGCCGCCAACCGTACCGCCGCCGAGAATTCCGACTCCTACGCGCATCGGGCGATCATACGTCCCCGTGCGGGTCGCCAATCCGCGGGCCGTGGACTTCGCTGAGCGAAGTCCACAACCCAGGGTTGTGGACTTCGGGTGGTCAGGCGAGGGAGGCGGCGAGGGCGATCACCTCGGCGGGTTCGGCACGGACCCGGTGATTGAGATCGATGAAGTCGTATCGGATCGTGCCGTCGCGGTCGATGACGTAGGTGGCCGGGACGGGCAGCGTCCAGATGTCTGTACCGTTCATCGCGCCGATGTCGCGATCGTGGTTGCGGTAGTAGTCCACCTGCTCGGGCACCATCTCGTACACCAGGTTGAACTGCGAGGCGACATCGTTGCGGTGGTCCGAGAGCACGGAGAACTCGAGCCCGTGCTCTTCGATGAGCTGGCGGGACATGTCCGGTTTGTTGGGGGACACCGCCACCAGGTTCACTCCGCCCGCCTGCGCCGCGGCAAGTTCGCGTTGCAGGGCGCGCAGCTCGAGATTGCAGAAGGGGCACCAGGACCCTCGGTAGAACGAGAGGATCACCGGGCCGGTGGCGAGCACATCGGCGAGCCCGACCATGTTCCCAAATGCATCCGGTAGCTCGAACATCGGAGCCCGGTCACCCGTCCGCAGCGCCCTTTCGAGAAGATCCGATTCTTCCAACGCCCGGGCCTGGGCGTCGTACACGGCCTTGCGTTCCGGGTCGAAGTTCTTGGCGCCGCTCGCTCGGGCGGCGAGCTCGTCTCGGAGGGATGTCACGTCACACGTCCTGGTCCTCGGGGACCCAGAAGTCTATGCGACGGTGTCAGGGAGACGGCATCTGCCGCAGCGGGCGCCGGAATCGGTGTTGTGCTCCCGGCAGGATTCGAACCTGCGCACCTGGCTCCGGAGGCCAGCGCTCTATCCCCTGAGCTACGGGAGCGGGATGGCGCGAGTGTAGCCCGGGAGGGTCAGGTTCGATCCGGCGCTTTTCGAGCCGACCGGTACAGCCGGAACGTCTCCTCGGCGGAGCGGGTCTCGTCCACGAATGACAGAAACTCCCGAGCCATGTCGGTGAAATCGCCGCCGCCGTCCCCGGCAGCCACCCGAAGATCCGGTGGACGTTCGGACAGGTATCGCCACAACTGATGGAACGGCGCCGTCTCCCCCGCTCCCCGCCACAGAGGGACGTAGGTGCCCAGGTACTCGTAGGTGGGCGGGGCGAGTTCGGTGAACCTGGGCTCGTTCTCGTCGAGCCATCGGTCGAACTCCTCTTCCTTGCCTGGTTTGAGGAAAAAGCCCCAGTCCGAGATGAGCGCCATGTGACCTCCGATTCGTCGTCGCCGAGGCTCGCATCTTTGACTCCCGACCGCAACCGGGCACAGGTCCTTTCGCGAGGGTACGATTTCGCGCATGCGTTCGATCTGGAAAGGCGCTGTCTCCTTCGGCCTGGTGACGATCCCGGTCGCCCTCTTCTCTGCGACCGAAGACCGGACTCCCAAGTTCAAGATGCTGCGCGGTGCCGACGGCAGTCCCATCAAGTACAAGCGGGTGGCCGAAGCCGACGGTCAGGAAGTCACCTGGGAGGAGATCGTGAAGGGCTTCGAGGTCGAGAAAGGCACGTACGTCACCTTCACCGACGACGAACTGGCGGCGGCCTCTGCCAAAGCGGGTGCCAAGCTCGTGGACGTCGTGCAATTCGTCGATGCCTCCGAAATCGACCCCATGTACTACAAGTCCTCCTATTTCCTGGCGCCCGAGAGAACGGGTGTCAAGGCGTACCGGATCCTCATCGGTGCTCTGGAGGACGGCGACAAGGTCGGCATCGCCAAGGTGGCGATCCGGGAGAAGCAACAGCTCGCCACGATTCGCGCCAAGGACGGCGTGCTGGTCCTCGAGACGATGTACTGGCCCGACGAGATTCGAAAGCCGGAGTTCGAGGAACTCGACGTCGATGTCGAGATCAGATCCGAAGAGGTGGCGATGGCGACCATGCTCATCGAGAACATGACCCGGCCGTTCGATGAGAGCGAGTACGTAGATCAGACCCGGGAGCGCATCTCCGAACTCGCCCAGCAGAAGCTCGAGGGCCAGGAGATCGTTGTCCCCGAGGCGCCCGAACCCACCAAAGTCGTCGATCTGCTCGAAGCACTCAAGGCATCCGTCGAGGCTACGAAGTCGGCGAAGAAGGCCGCCAGCTGATCACGGCCCCTCGGCCTCCCACGTGGCGTCCGTGGCCGGCTCGGCGGCGAAGCCTTTGAACACCGGGGCGCGAAGATGCCCATCCCCGGTCCATTCCCGGTACTCGACCACCGCGCACAGAACCGGTTCCACCCATCGGGCGCTTCGGTCGATCGTGGAATCGGACCGCACCGGTCGGTCATCGATCTGCATCTGATCGAGCGCCGCCCGGATGTGGACCAGCGACGCATCGTCGAAACCCGAGCCGACTGCCCCCACGTACACGATCCCCTGGTCGCGATGAAGGCCGAGCAGGAGGGACGCGAACGTTGATGCCCTCGCTCCGTGGCCCGGCAGGAACCCGACAACCACGAACCGCCCCGATCGCCGGTGAACGATCTTTCGCCAGTCCGGTGACCTCCGACCGGGCCGATACGGTGACCCGGACTTCTTGGCAACCACACCTTCGAGACCGCCCGCCACCACCGCGGCGTAGAGCGCCTTCCCGGCTCCTCGGGTGGGACTGGACCGGACCACCCGGTTGCCGAGCGCCAGAGAATCGAGATGCGCCCAGCGCTCCTCGATGGGCGCCGCGATCAGCTCCTCACCGTGGTGAAGAATGTCAAAAGCCATCAAGGTCACCGGCACCCTATCGATGAGCTCGTTCGTGGGCGTGGTGTTCATCCTGGATTGGAGCAGCTGGAACGACGGTCGCCCGGAGGAATCGAGCGCGACTATCTCACCGTCGATCACGGTGGTCTGGTCACACCGCACGCTCGCCAACTCCGGATACCGACCGGTCATGTTGTTGCCGTTGCGAGATCGGAGAACGACCGAGTCGGGGCCGACTTCGGCGAGGACCCGCACACCGTCCCATTTGACTTCAAACCACCAGCCGGGATCGTCGAAGGGCACCCGCCAAGGCGTGGCCAGCATCGGTTCGTAGAACGGCAAGTCAGCCTTCGAGCGCCTGTCGAACGACCTTGTTGACCAATCCTCCGTCCACCTCGTCGCGGTGGTTCTTCATGATCTGACCGATGACTCGCCCCGCTGCCTTGGGGTCACCTTCGACGCCGAGCTCGGCGATGGTGGCGGCAACGAGCTCAGCGGTCGCTTCCTCGTCGAGCCTCGTAGGAAGCCACTGCGACAGATAGGCGACCTCGGCCTCGTACTTGGCCACCATCGGCTCACCGCGTTCCCCGAGAGCCCGATATTCCTCGATCGACTTCTGGTCCTTCTTCACCTGGGCGGCGATGACAGCCAGATACAGGTCGTCGTCGACCTGGCCCGTGAAGCCGGGGGCGGTCTTGGCGACGAGGATCTCGCTGATGATCATGCGCACGGTGTCGAGTCGTGGCTTGTCGCCCGATCGCATGGCGTCTTTGAGTTCTGCGCTGAATTGGTCGGCAATGGTCATCTCTGCTCCTGGTCACCGAGCGCGGCGACGAGCCCGCCCGGGTCGTCGGTGATGATGGCGTCGACCCCGGCCGACGCCAAACGATTTGCGACAGCCTCGTCGTTGACCGTCCAGGTGGCCACTCCGATGCCGGCGTCGTGAGCTCGACGGATCGCCCCGATTCCGGCAGCTCGGTCGAGCATGGGCCAGTGCGGTATGACCGCGGCGTGACCACGCTCGATGGCATGGTCGATGGCCGCGTCGAGGTCGATGTCGTCTTCGAGAAGGAGCCCCGTGGCGACGCGTGGATAGGAGGCGCGGACCGCGTCCATTGTCGGCCAGTAGAAACTCGACAGCAGATCTCCGGGTCGCGACAGCTCCGCCGTCTCGAGCGCCAGACCGAACTCGGACTCGAACCCCGGCTCGAACGGCGAGTTCTTCACCTCCAGATTGAAGGCCTTGTCGGGGAAGGATCGGAGGATCTCCGACAGCAGCACGGGCCGCTGTCCTTCCCCGAGACCGACTTCACGCAGCCTGTCCCATGGTGTGTCGGCGACCACGTGACCGCCGATTTCGGGGTCGTGGGAGAGCACCAGGGGGCCGTCCGCGCACCGTCGGATGTCGACCTCCACCATGTCGACGACGCCAAACGCGGCCCCGATACCGATGGCGGAGTTGTCGGGATGGCGTGCAGCCCACCCCCGGTGGCCTACGACTTGCAGAGATTGTCCGGAAAAAAACATCAAGAATCCATTGCGCCGGTGTCCGATCAACGTTACCGTTCGCAATCGCAAGCACTGAAACACACGTTTCTGCCCGCGGGCAGGCTCGTGAAAGAAGGAACAAACTTCCGTCCGAGAGTCGACGATCTCCGACAAGAGAACACCGAACGTCCGGGACCAAGCGTCCAGGACGGCGTCGCACGGAGGAAGGTCGACCACTCGACCCCCCCGGTGACCCTCGGATCCTCGACACCATACGCCATCAGAGGATGACCATGACCACCCCCAACATCACCCACGATGCCGTGCGCATCGCCACGCAGGGAATCACCATCGCCACCGACTGGCGCGAACTCTCGGCGTGTCGGGATTCAGACCCGACGCTGTTCTTCCCCATTGGATCGACCGGTCCCGCCATCGATCAGATCACCGAGGCCAAGGCGATCTGCGTCCAGTGCTCGGTGCAGGAGGATTGCCTCCAGTACGCCCTCGAGTCCAACCAGGAAGCGGGCGTGTGGGGCGGATACGCCGAAGACGAGCGGCGCCGGCTTCGGAAGCGCTGGCTGGCCGAGCGGCGCCGTCGCTCGCTCTGAAGAACCAACAGTCCTGAAATCAGAAATGGCGCCGGGATCCGGCGCCATTTCTCATGTTTGCGACAAGTCCGCCGGGGGCAGGTGTCGCCGCAGGCGACCGAGGGGGGACAACGAGTCACCAGTCACCAGTCACCAGTCACCAGTCACCAGTCACCAGTCACCAGTCACCAGTCACCAGTCACCAGTCACCAGTCACCAGTCTCTCCCCCCTCCCGGCTCCGCC
>Ga0224505_10000771_pt1 | contig 21418 bp, 18 predicted proteins | sample SF_Jan12_sed_USG_FD_169102 | JGI IMG/M metagenome (GOLD analysis project Ga0224505, IMG submission 169102) | Sediment microbial communities from San Francisco Bay, California, United States - SF_Jan12_sed_USGS_4_1 | ecosystem: Environmental > Aquatic > Marine > Sediment | place: USA: California... | reverse complement strand
ATCAAAGAATTTCACTGTGCGATGCTGTTATGCGAATTGTTTAATTTACTTGCTGGCACCGACAGTGGAATAATCGGGGTCTCTTGCTATCGTTACTAATCAGTCCACTTGTGACGAAAGATCTTTCATTAGTTCTTTTTACTAACCTCTCCGTTCTTCAAATTTGAAATAAATCTGGCACCTTTAATATCAAGTTCAGCCATGTCTGCACCCTGGAAATCGATGCTTCCATTGTATGCAAAATCGCCTTTATCAGGGACGTTACCGCTTATCGAATAGGTACCCGTACCACTTACAATTTTGTGCGTTTGTTTATCTATGATCAAATCGCGTAAAGTAAATTCAACGCTACTGCTCCCTGATTTTAATTGCTCTTTATTTTCAAAAGAACCACTACGCTTGTACATTCCGTTGAGCAGAAAATCGGTTACTGTTTCTTCCAGGCCGGTCACTGTAAGCACAGCGATTCCGGAATGCTCAGCGGCAAGCCTTGGCATGTCAAATGAACCGCTGTAACTTAGATTAACGGATACATCGGATGGCTGGCTTTCGGCGTTACAATTCAACACGAACTTATAGCTGAAGTCATAGGAGTAAGAGGTAGTCCCTCCAGCTGGACTTGATCCGGACAAATCAATATTCTGAGAGAGGCCACAGGCGGCAATGCGTCCTCCTGCGTTATCTGCGAGTAACCCACTTGTTACATCGGCTGATTTTCCGGACACAAATGATACGCCAGACGTATTTGAAGACAGCGAGGTTGAAATGATTACCGCTGCCTCCTCAGGGGTAATGGAATTTACCGACTCATTATCTTCCTGGCACGACATACCAATCGTTATAAAAAGCAGGCTTAACAATACTCTATTTTTTTTCATCGCATAAGGGTTTATGTTCTAGACTCAGGCTGTTTAACGCAGCACATAAACCAAAAACGCTGGGACTGCCTTTAAAGAGCAGGATTAATCAATAGACTTCTGTATTTGAGGGTTTATTGGGATACGAAGACTGTAGAACAGAAATTGCCAATGCCCTATGAGCAGCAAATTCTTGTACAGATTTTTGAATCGAGAGAAGATTCTCGTGTGGGATGTACTGGGTTCGAACCAGTGACCCCTACCCTGTCAAGGTAGTGCTCTAAACCAGCTGAGCTAACACCCCTTCGTGACCCCGGAGAGACTCGAACTCTCGACCCATTGATTAAGAGTCAATTGCTCTACCAGCTGAGCTACGGAGTCAATTTATGAACCGGACAACAAAGTAAGCACTTGTAGTGCAAGAGCACAAATCTAATTTCCGTGTAGTGGGGTCTCACTTTTGCCCTGCGATTACTACTTTTGATTATGCGTCCCCCCGAATACTGGATTAATTACCTGAACCTCAAACCACACCCCGAAGGTGGATTCTATCGTGAGACTTATCGGGCAGCAGAAGAAATAGCAGCACATGGTCTGCCTGACCGCTTTGATAATGCACGAAATTTTGCAACCGCGATCCATTTCTTGTTGCGCGCCGAGGACAAGTCACGCATCCACCGCATCAAGTCAGACGAATTATGGCATTTTCATGCGGGCGACACCCTCAAACTATATGTGCTCACACCGCATGGCCTCATTACCCACAGACTGGGAACTAACCTGGAGCAAGGAGATCAGCCACAGGTTACCATCCCTGCCAATCATTGGTTTGGAGCAATGGTAATGGAATATGGCCATTATACACTTTCGAGTTGTACGGTAGCACCCGGATTTGACTTCAAGGACTTTGAATTAGGAGACCGAAACAAACTTAACGAGGAATTCCCATCACAGGTAGAAATAATCAGAAGGCTTACCTGATAAAAGACTATCGCGATACCACTAATTGTTGTGCCATGACCATTGAATAGCGAACTACATTGCCACAAGTGTCTTGGCACGATCTGCGGGTTATTGTTAGGCATAGGTGTAATTCACCATTCCAGTGCTGGCTTACGATCAACACCGTTACTGTCAGCCCTTGAAATCTATCTTTTTGTGCGTACCGTCGCAGAATGGTTTGTTACCGGATCCTCCACACCGACAAAAGGCTGTAGCATTTTTCTTCTTCGTTTCTGTCCCTGAGGAATCTTTCACCGTAATGTTTCCATAGACCAGCAAAGGGCCATTTCGTTTAGGTTCAATAATTGTTTCTGCCTTGACTTCCACCGCTTCAGCATCTTCAGTATTATTGTTCATGTAATAGCTTAACGCTCCTGACGGACATTTTTTAACCTGATTAACAATTTTCTCTGAAGTAGTCCCATCGGGCGAAACCCAGGGTCTTTTTTTCGGATCGAATACTTCGTTCAACCCACCAAAACAATTTCCTGAATGAATGCACAATTCAGGTTTCCAGACAATTGTAACTTCTCCGTTGGTATACTTCTTTGTAATATTCTTCATTGTAGTCCTGGTCAAAAAATAAAACTTCCAGTCGCGGCAGTTTGTTGGTTTTCTTTGCTGTGACCGCCAAAATACGCCTAAAAAATTTCTTAAACGTTAGCTTGTCCACGGAAAATGAAGATCTGCAGATAGCGTCAGCATATCGTGCAATCAAAATGTATGGTTCATCACAAATTCATGTTGCAGAAATCTTTCCCGTGGCGCATTTTCGCGTACTTTTAGTTTTTCAGGAAGTGCCTGCGGATCCCCCGGATAACCCACTGCTATGAATACGCCTACTTCGTAAGCATCAGGGATGTTCAATTGCTCAATTGCCAACTGCCGATGGAACCCGGCCATCTGCCGCACTTGAAGCCCTAATTCAACTGCCTGAAGTGACAAGAAAGAATTCGCGCCACCCAGGTCGTACATAGCATATGAATTTGTTCCGATGAATTTTGAAAAATGCTTGCGGGCTAAACTCAGGATGAGAAGCGGGGCATCCTTCGCCCAAATTCTGTTTCCCTCATTTAAACACGCAAAAAGTTTGTTCCATAATTCATCCTGATCTCTTGTAGCATAAATGTAAGCCCACGGCTGTTCATTTGTGCTGGAGGGCGCCCATCGTGTTGCTTCAAACAGGGAATTTATTTTATCAGCTTCAACAGGACGATCAGAAAATGCGCGCGTGCTTTTTCTGTTCTTGATCAGATCAGAAATAGGATGCTCAACGTGATTTGACTTTTGCATAATATAAGTAGCATTATTTAAAGCATTATTTAAAGCAGACTGGCAATCAACCTGTTTATATTTTCTAACAAGAAAGCAAGGTCATAGTTCATTTTTATGATCCCACAATTCTTTGCAATGCTGTTGGAACTAAAACGCATGCTGGTTTATTCATTCTTCTATCAGAATACCCATCTTTCCAAGCTGATAATCACGCATGGCTTCCATTATTTGGGTTTGGGTACTCATTACAAACGGACCATGAGAAACCACCTTCTCGCCGAGCGGTTTTCCACTTAGCAATAGTAACCGTGTATCTTCACGCGCCTCGAAGGTGATACCTTCTCCGTCATTCTTGAATAACACAACATGCAGCTTTTCAACAAGTCCATATCCTTCAACAGACAATTCTCCATCCAGCAGATAAATCAATGCATTATGATTCTCTGGCAGTGGAACTGAAATGCCACCTCCCTTTTTTAAATCAAGTGTTCCCGTGTTCACCTCGGTATGCGAAGGGATTGGGCCCTTCAGGCCAAGTAGGTGTCCTGAAAAAACTTTAGCGAGAACTTTCCCATCTACACTTTGAAAGGATGGGGCTTCGTCAGCAGAAAGCGGATAGTACGCAGGCTGATCCATTTTATGCGCTGCCGGTGTGTTGATCCACAATTGAATGATTTCCTGTCGGCCACCCCGTTCATGAATATCATGGGGAGGCCTTTCGCTATGAATAATACCCATTCCGGCATTCATCCATTGGGCCCCGCCTGCGTAAATAACACTGTCGTTCCCGCGACTATCCCGATGATGGACTCCGCCTTTAAAAATAAACGTAACGGGTGAAAACCCCCTGTGCGGATGTGGACCTATCCCTCCATGATCCGGTTTTATATGGCTGGGCACTTTCACGTCTGCATGATGCAAAAGCAAAAATGGATCGATTTGTTCCACCAGTTGCGTTGGAAATGGTTGGCGCACCGGAAAACCTCCCATATCAACCATTTGGGCAAAAAGCATCCTGGATACTGACCTGTTTTTCATTTTGTCTTTTTTAATGGACGCGTGATCATGCGCCCTCTATATCTTTAACCTTGCTCCATGGGGACCTCCATCAAAAGAACTTCTGCATCACTGGCGGCAACCATGGATATCTTCTCACTCTCCCAGATGCCAAGGCCGTCTCTTCGATTGAGGGTTATTCCGTCGATCGTTACATCTCCCTGAATGATAAAGGCATAAACACCATTTCCCGGCTTTTTCAGAGAATACTCTACGACTGCCTGTTTGGAAAGACTCCCCAGAGAAAACCAGGCATCCTGGTTTATCCATAAAGAATCATCACCCTTGTCTGGTGAAACCACGGTTTGAAATTTATTCTTTCGCTGAGCGGAATCAAAAAACTTCTGATCATACCGGGGTGTGATATTCCTTTCTTTCGGAAATACCCATATCTGCAAGAAGTTGACGTCTTCAGTCCTTGACGCGTTTCTTTCGCTGTGTGCAAGTCCCGAGCCTGCGCTCATGATTTGCACTTCGCCAGACTTAATAATGCCACGCCCGCCGGTATCATCACCATGTTCAAGGGAGCCCGTCAATGGAATGGAAATGATCTCCATATTGTCATGCGGATGCTGTCCAAAACCCGCTCCTCCCTTTACAATATCGTCATTTAACACGCGCAATGCCCCAAAATTTACCCTTTCAGGATTATAGTAACCGGCGAAAGAAAAGGTATGGTGTGAATCAAGCCAACCATGGTTGGCATGGCCCCGGGTGCTGGCTTTGTGCAGTACAGTATTCATAGCTTTAAAGAAAATTCGTGTAATTTAACAAATACAATTATTGTATATACAACAATTGTATTTAAAATGTTCCCGGATTTCAAAAAGAAGCCTTCACAGCTTGCCAGGAATGTTCTTGGTTTGGAATCAACGCTTGAGCACCTTGAAAGCGATGTCGCGGCCATAACCCTGCATTATCGCCAGATTGATCCAACTCAGGGCGAACTGCTCCAATAAATTAAATTTATCGTTTCCCCCAAAATTGTAGATATTTTCAAAGCCAAGATCCTTCGCCAGTTTCTCGCAAATCTGTTTGGCCTTATCGCTGTCGCCCGCATAAAACATGTCGATGCCAACTCCGTTGTAGTTTGGATTACGCATGTTCTCTGCGCCCGTAGTATTGAAACACTTTACGATGTCCTTGCAGTTCGTGAGTTTCACGAGCGCCTCTGTAGTATTGGCATACGGCTCGGGTTTAACGCGCACAGAATTCATCGCATCAATGATGACTTTGTCATGTACATCACCAATTGATTGGACAATGGATTCAACAGCCTGGGGTACTGCCGCCAGAACAATCACGTCAGATTTCTGAACGGCTTCGGCAATTGAGGATGTGGTAATATTTTTCACATTCCCCAATCGATTACCTTTGAATTCTTCCATGTTCCGTACGCCAAATGTAATATGATGACCCGCTTCTGCCCAACCCGATGCAAGCGCTCCACCCACATTTCCGCTTCCGATAATTGCTATTTTCATTTCTCGTTAATGGTTGTATTCAATAAATATAATCAGGTATCCTGGTATCATAAACCATTTCGCATATCAATTCTCTATCAGAAAACATTTTTTTCCTGCTTATGCATTGTTCTACACAATGCAATTAACTATCTATATATTACCCTTATAAGTATGAAAACTCTGTTATAAGATAGTATTGTCAATCCGGTAGAATTGGTTACTTTAAAAAATTCATATAGCTGATGAAAAGAATTTGAGGTCAGTAAAATGGAAAAGGGCACCAGAAACCTTAACGACTAATTATTAACATCATGCATGCAGGTAAAAACTTTTCGGTAAAAGAAGTGTTACTTTGGACGCGCCGGGATATTTACAGTCTCCTGGCGATTGCTACTACACAAACATTTTGCTACGTTGTTTTGGATTGGCGATGGCTTTCCATTCCATGGTTACCCATTGCCTTGTTGGGTACGGCGGTAGCATTCATTGTAGGCTTCAAAAACAATGCCTCTTACGACAGGATGTGGGAAGCCAGAAAAATCTGGGGTGCTATTGTCAATGGCAGTCGAGGGTGGGGGATCATGGTGAAGGATTTCATATCAAACAAGCATGCCACGCTGCCTTTGCCCGAAGATGAACTTCATGAAATAAAAATAAAATTCATCAATCGTCATTTCGCATGGTTGGCTGCACTTCGGTATAGTTTGCGTGAAAAAAGAACCTGGGAATCTGTTTATAAGAAACACAACCTGGAATACAAAGACAAATGGTTTAAGGTTTCGGAACAAAGTGGAGATTTGTGGAACGAGCTGACGAACCATTTGTCACCCGATGAAGTGGAATTAGTTATGACAAAAACAAATAAGGCGGCACAGATTATTGCCATGCAATCCGGGCACCTTAGGATGCTCCTGGAGAAAGGACTGATAGAAGATTTTCGTCATATAGAATTGGAAAGATCACTTGTTGACTTCTACAACCAACAGGGTGCTTCGGAAAGAATCAAGAATTTCCCTTACCCACGGCAATACGCGACACTCAACTTATACTTTACCAAGATTTTTGTTTTTCTGTTGCCGCTGGGTATGCTGCAGGAGTTCGATAAGTTGGGTGGTCATCTCATCTGGCTTTCGATTCCGTTCAGTGTATTGTCAGCCTGGATTTTCACAACCATGGAGAAAATTGGAGAGTCCACCGAAAGCCCCTTTGAAGGAAGCGCCAACGATGTGCCTATTACGGCAATATCCAGAACCATAGAAATCGACTTGAAAGAAATGTTTGGGTATACAAACATCCCAACACCGTTAACCCCGGAGAATAATATATTAGTTTAATCAAAATGGCTTATCAATGTTTGACCGGATATTTGAAAACAACAAAAAATGGATTGCGGGCAAATTGTCTATCGATCCCGATTATTTTACGAAACTGGCAAAAGGACAACATCCTGAATTTCTGTATATAGGATGCTCGGATAGCAGGGCTACTGCGGAGGACTTGATGGGTGTTCAGCCCGGAGAAGTATTCGTACACCGAAACATTGCAAACCTTGTAGTGAGCACCGACAACAACCTGAATGCGGTTGTACAGTATGCCGTCGAACACCTCAAAGTAAAGCACATTATTGTCTGCGGACACTACGAGTGCGGTGGCGTAAAAGCTGCGCTTAATCCAAGCGACCTGGGCCAGCTGAACAGCTGGCTTCAAACCTTGCGGGACGTTTACAGATTCCACCAGCAAGAATTAGACGCTATAAGCGATTCACAACAGCGATTTGACCGTCTCGTCGAGCTCAATGTAAAAGAGCAATGCATTAACATTATCAAAATCGACCATGTGCAACGATCCTGGTACAAAACCGGATACCCTCAAATCTATGGTTGGGTATTTGATGTACGCTCCGGCAAAATCAAAGATTTGGGGTTGGTGATGGAAAAGGAATTTGCTTCCATCAGAAGCATTTATGATTTAAAGCCCGATACCTAAAGAATATTAAAATACCAAAATTGGTTTCGGGAGGGCACCACAATTCAATCAGCGACTTACCCTCTGAGTTTATCCAATATGCGATTCAACTCGTGGGCTTCACCTTTGGTAACATTTTTAAGAGTTTCTATCCAAGACGCTGCGTCAGCATCAATTTTCCGCAACAAAGCAAGTCCCTTGTCTGTAATAGAGATATCCACCTGCCTACGATTGTGTTCACAGATCTCGCGCCTGAGCAAGTCTTTTTGCCTTAGCTTTTCCACTAATCTGGTGGCATTACTGCTCTTATCGATCATTCTGCACGTAATATCGGCGAGCATCATTGCCCTGGGATGACTGCCCCGAAGAATCCGCAATACATTGTACTGCTCTGGTGTAATGCCAAGCGGCTTTAATCGCGATGCATTAATGTTATGAATCCAACCGCCGGTAAACAAAATGTTTACCGCCATCTTCTCAAATTCATTGTTGAATTTTTCCTGTTTGATATCTTGCTCCAGGGACATATTCTATAAAAGTACATTCAATTATTGTATAGACAACTTTAGGGCCTGTAAAGTTTCTACTGAAGCCTGATCAAATCCTAATTGCTTCGGATAGATCCTGGATACTATGGTGCGCTATAAAATTCGTTGCTAACTTATCGGCATTGATCAAACAATAATGCCATGATACAATTCACAGCAACCATACATAAATTTGACAAAAAAGGCGAAAAAACCGGCTGGCGCTACATTGAGATTGTTGCATCTCAGGCAAGAAAATTAAAACCGGCAAGCAAAGTATCATTTCGGGTAAAAGGGAGTCTGGATCAACACAGGATTGAAAAGATAGCCTTGATTCCAATGGGCAACGGCAACTTCATTCTTCCCTTGAATGGACCCATTCGCAAAGCGATAGGAAAGAAGCAAGGCGACAAAATCAATGTCGTACTGGAAGCGGATGATCGGAAATTAACCCTGTCAACTGACCTAATGATTTGCCTAAAGGAAGAACCATTGGCCATCGCGTTCTTCAAGTCCTTACCAAAATCGCATCAACATTACTTTAGCAAGTGGATTGAAAGCGCCAAGACTACACCAACAAAAACCAAAAGGATCGCAATGGCCGTGACTGCAATGGCCAAACAGCAGGGCTTTGCCGAAATGCTGCGTGCGAATAAGGGTTTACGGTGATTTTTAGTTTAATCAGGTAAGCTGGAAAAGTTAGCGCTCAAGGGCATGACAAGAATGGGGCCTGAATGAGCAGCTTACCAGCAATTATAATACAATTTTTTGCCTTTCAATTGTGTTTAGCGGTAGGGATATCTTCCCTTCATTCTATTAAATTTATGAGGTTTAAATTCTAATGATGAACTTTATCAAGGGCCCGGTGAACTGGGGTATAATTGGATGCGGTGACGTATGTGAGGTGAAAAGTGGACCAGCATTTAGCAAGGTTCCCGACTCATCTTTAGTCGCTGTGATGCGCCGAGATGCAAAAAAAGCGAAAGACTTTGCATACCGCCATAACGTACCAAAATTTTATAGTGACGCCACGCAACTTATAAATGATCCTGATGTAAATGCTATCTACATCGCTACGCCCCCGGAATCGCACGAGCGCTATGCCTTAGAGGCTATGAAAGCCGGAAAGCCTGTCTATATTGAGAAGCCTGTAACAGTCAGCAGTACAGCATGTCGAAATATGATTGCAGCGTCTAACACCTATAAGATGCCTGCAACAGTTGCACATTACAGAAGAAGGTTAGCAATCTTTGAAAGGGTTAAGTCGCTTATTGACAAGAACGCCATTGGGCCAGTAAGATTGGTGACCCTCAACCTATTTCAATTGCCAAAGCCCGCCCTTCAGCCGGATTCAGTCGAAAACTGGAGGATTGATCCGGCTGTATCCGGAGGTGGGATATTATTTGACTTAGCCCCACACCAATTGGACATTCTATATTGGATATTTGGTGCGCCTCAAGTAATGAAGGGCCTTTCCATAAATCAGGGCAGGGCATACAATGCACCGGATGTTTCCGCCTTATCGGCCGTATTCCAGGACAACATTCTATTTCAAGGACTCTGGTCATTTAACAGTCCGGTTCAGGCACTGACAGACTCATGCAAAATAGTAGGGGATACCGGGACCATAGCGTTTCCTTTTTTCTCAAGCTCTGTAGAATCCAAGCTTAGAGTCAATAGGGGAAACAAAGAAGATGTGGAGGAATTCATATTCCCGCGGCACGTTCAGCAGCCCATGATTGATCACGTCGTTTCCTATTTTCAGGGAAAAAGGGAGAACCCATGCTCACTTGATGAATCGCTGGTCTCGCTATTGATGATAGAAGAAGCATATGCTTCGTAAGCAACGGTACTAATATGGACGTAAACAAAAGCAGACTTTCGTGTTGAGTAGTCATTGAGAATTACTGACAATATTTACACCTAACACACGAAATTATAACCATATTTATAGAACAACATCATAAACATTATGAAAGACAAACTTCGCAGTCAGGGTTGGTTTGGTAAGAAAGGCAAAGATGGATTCATCTACCGTGCATGGATGAAGAATCAAGGTATTCCCGACTATGAATTCCGCGACAAGCCGGTAATCGGTATTTGTAACACCTGGTCAGAACTTACACCCTGCAATGCGCATTTTCGTGAACTTGCTGAGTCGATTAAGCGAGGCGTTTCAGAGGCGGGGGGATTTCCCGTTGAATTTCCCGTGATGTCACTGGGCGAAACCCTGATTAAACCAACGGCCATGTTGTACCGGAATCAGGTAAGTATGGATGTTGAAGAATCTATCCGTGCGAACCCTGTTGACGGGGTGGTCCTTATGTGCGGTTGCGACAAAACGACACCCTCGCTTGTGATGGGCGCCTGCAGTGTAAATCTACCAACACTTGTGGTTTCCGGAGGACCAATGCTAACCGGTAAATTCAAGGGTCGGGATATTGGAACAAGTGATATCTGGCGCTTTAACGACGCGGTGCGGGCAGGTGAAATGTCACAGGAAGATCTTACGGTTTCAGAAGCATGCATGTGCCGCAGTCGCGGACATTGTGCTGTAATGGGAACTGCATCTACAATGGCCAGTATGGTCGAGTCCCTTGGACTCTCTCTCCCGGAGAATGCAGCGATTCCGGCTGCCGACTCCCGGCGAAAGGTATTGGCACAAATGTCAGGCATACGCATTGTGGAAATGGTTAAAGAAAACTTACGACTCTCGGATATACTCACCCGTGAAGCATTCGAAAATTCAATCATTACTAATGCTGCAATTGGTGGCTCTACGAATTTTATTATTCATTTATTAGCGATTGCCGGTAGAATAGGTGTACCGCTAACCTTGAATGATTTTGATAAACTATCAGCAAGCATTCCCTTCATCGCCAACATACAACCTTCCGGAAAATATTTTATGGAAGATCTGTATTATGCTGGTGGTATACCCGCGGTGATGAAAGAAATCGATCGCTTTCTTCACGGCAAGTGCATAACCGTGAATGGAAAAACGATGAGGGAAAACTACGATACTGCGGAATGTTACAATCGCGAAATCATTTCAACTGCTGACAAACCTTTTAACCCGGTATCGGGTGTTGCCATTCTTAAAGGCAATCTTTGCGAAAATGGAGCCGTAATAAAACCCTCAGCAGCGACGCCTGCGCTAATGAAGCATTCGGGGAAGGCCATAGTCTTTGAGGATATCGACGACTATAAAAAAAGAATCGATCTTCCGGATTTGGACGTAGATGAAACAAGTATTCTGGTTTTGAAAAATGTAGGTCCGATTGGTTATCCAGGTATGCCCGAAGTTGGGAATATGGCGTTGCCGAAAAAGTTATTAGCCAAAGGTATTCATGACTTAGTCAGAATTTCAGATGGTAGAATGAGTGGTACCGGATTCGGTACAGTTATTCTGCATGCTTCTCCTGAAGCTGCATTAGGCGGAAATTTCGCTGTCGTTCAAACTGGCGATGTTATTAGCCTTGATGTTTCGAAGCGCTCCCTGGTTTTGGAGGTATCGGCGGCAGAACTTGAAAAGCGAAAGAAAGTGTGGAAATCGTCCTATAAAAAATATGACCGTGGTTATGTAAGCTTATATCAGCAACACGTGGAACAGGCGCATCTCGGTGCAGATATGGATTTTTTAAAGGGCAGTTCAGGGAGCGAAGTATCGCGAGACTCGCATTAATTTATCACAAAGCATCAGCAGCGAAATACCAAATTCAATACCATGAATACTTTTCAGAATCAGGTTGCAATCGTGACAGGCGCTGGACAAGGCATTGGACTTGAAATCTGCAGACAACTGGCAGGACAAGGCGCTCATGTTCTATTGAATGATATTGAAGAATTGCTAGCAGAAGAGGCAGCCCGATCCATTCAAAAAGAGCATGGCAGCTGTATCCCTTATGCCGGCGACGCCTCCGACGTTTCTTTCATACAAGAAATGGTGCGTGAGAGTGTCAACCGATTTGGGAAACTCGACATTGCCATTGCGAATGCAGGCATTACATTATTCGGCGACTTTTTCGAATACAAACCGGAGGATTTCACACAGGTCATGAAAGTTAATTTGAGTGGTAGTTTTTTTCTGGCTCAGGCAGCCGCACTGCAAATGAAGGATCAGGGAGCGAGTGGAAGAATTTTGTTCATGTCTTCTGTTACAGGCCATCAAGCGCACAAGGATCTGGCAGCTTATGGCATGAGCAAGGCCGCACTGGAAATGCTTGCCAAGACATTAGTGCTTGAACTCTCTCCTTTTGCGATCACCGTAAATGCCATCGCACCGGGTGCTACAAGTACTGAGCGAACGTTGAGTGATCCGGATTATGAACAAACATGGTCTCGTATAACGCCAATCGGAAAGCCTGCCACAGCAAAGGATATTGCGAACGCAGCGCTGTTCCTGGTCTCTCCGGAAGCCGGTCACATCACTGGGCAGACGCTAATTGTAGATGGCGGATGGTCCAGCGTAAGTCCCTCACCTTATTAGGTTTTATTTTCAGCGGCCCAACAAATGAGGGTGTACATATACCACAATGCAACATGAACCATCTTAAAACCCATCGCATATGAAAGCATATGTTCTCGTCGATGTAACTGTAACCAATCCGTCGCGATACGAAGACTACAAAAAACTAACGCTAGCATCATTGGAGCCTTATGGGGGGAAATTTATTGTGCGTGGTGGTACTGCCGATACGTTGGAAGGCGATTGGAAACCCGGGAGAATCGTTGTCCTTGAATTTCCCTCACTTGCAGATGCAAAAGCATGGTGGTCATCAGCCGGTTATGCGCCCGCCAAGGCTATCCGACAGTCGGCTTCAGAAACAAAAATGATTGTTGTGGAAGGATGCACGTAAAAGCTGCGTAATTTGAATACTTCCTCAGCAGCGAAAGCAATTTGCGATCAAGCCTATAATCATACCAGTATTTATAGGCGACATCTATACGGTTTGAGTCCAACTCACACCAGACTTCCCTCATGGCAAAACCTATTTCATTTTTACGATGCATGTGAGCAGATCTTCAAACCATGCAGGAAACAGAAATGTATTGTGCGATTTTTTGTTCCAAAAGCAAATTCTCCAATGAAATCAAATAAAACCAGCCATGATCCCACTAAGAAGGATCAAAAAATCAGCAAGAAATAACTGTAATGGATAGCCTACTTGTAGTTGGGAACGTCAAGTTTTTTACTGATGCGAAATACCGCATTGATCAATCCAACATGGCTGTATGTTTGCGGGTAATTACCCCACTGCGATCCATCCAGATCCACGTCTTCGCTGAATACACCGAGATGGTTAGCGTAGGGTAAAATGCCGTCCAGTGTTTTGATGGCATCGTCAACGCGGCCAACGCATGCCAGGGCATCAACATACCAGAAGGCGCATACCAAAAATGTGGCTTCCGGCTTCCCAAAATCGTCCTGATGCACATAGCGATAGAAAAGGCCTTGCTCGGTTTTCAAAAGTTTCTCAAGTTCTTTTAAATGCTCGCGACCTTTAATGGTTGTAGGATCAAGATAATTCATCGTGATCAGTTTTAATGTGCTGGCGTCAAGATGATGCGATCCCATTGCCTGCATATAAACACCCAGCTGCGGGTTGTAGCACTTTTCGATTCCGGCTGCTGCTGTCTCACATAATTTAGCTGCCCGGTTATAGAGCTCCGAATCTTTCATTAGCGTACCAATTTTCATTGCGGCTTTGGAACCTGCCCAATGAAAAAGTAGCGTATAAGTGTGTACTTGCTTGACATTTCGAAACTCCCATAGTCCTGCGTCAGGCTCGTCCATCGTGTTCTCAATCCACTGAAGCAATCGATCGACAAGCGGTCTGTACGATCGTCTCTTTGAAAATCCAAGACGTTTATCTATGAATAGGGGGAGTAACCCTACGAGCACCTGTCCATACACGTCATTTTGGGTTTGTTGATACGCCTTATTTCCGATTCTGACGGGCTGACTTCCAAGATACCCTTCTAACGGGAGATGTATCTCTTCAATTTCTTTTTGCCCTGTAATGGTATACATGGGTTGGATTCTTTCGCCATCCCGCATTAGAATGTTTTGGATATAATCAAAATATCGCTCCAATTCATCGAAATGGCCCATCTCGTTGAAGGCTTTCAAAGTGTAGTATGAGTCGCGAAACCAGCAGTAACGGTAATCCCAGGTGCGGGAACTACCACGGTGTTCTGGCAAGCTCGTCGTTCCAGATGCAATGATCCCCCCAGTATCCTCATACTGATGAAGTTTTAGAACAAGTGCAGAGCGAATCACGCTGTCCTGATATATATCCGGTACATACGTATTCTTAATCCAGCCTTGCCAATAGCGAACCGTCTTATTTATAAAATCTTCAGATGTTGGTTTTAAAGGAGCTTCCAATGCCTCACCATATGTAAAAACCAGATAACGGTTTTGATCCAGCACAAAAGGTTGCTGTTCCATTACATAGGCAAGCGATATGTCTGTGGTCAACCTGGCTTGCGTTCCAAAATTCAAGAATCGCAAATGATTACTGCCGAACATTATTTCAGGGATCATGTTTCCATAATCTCCAACCGGTTTGCACGTTACTTTTACCACCGGGTTTCCCTCAATCAATTCTATTTTGCGTACCAGCATCAGCGGCTTGTAGTATCGTTCGTACTGAAAGAACCTGGGAGCACAGTCGATTACCCTAAACTTACCAGAGACAGTATGAAATTCGGTACACAGAACGTTCGTGCTTTCTATGTAATATTGACGACTGGTATATTTATCCTGTGGACTAATGGAGAACTCGCCACCTCTCGGCTTATCGATTAGCGAGCCGAAGATAAAAGAACTATCAAACCGTGGAAGGCACATCCATTTAACATGTGCGTGGATATCAATGTATGCTAGGTAGGAGCAATTTCCCACAATGCCCATTTCATAACGATGTATACTCATGTAGTTATTAGCTGTTTTAGCAAGGGTAATACTTCCTGTTGTGACGGAATGGTATACTGTGCAAGGGTGTGACCCCCACCTACTTTAATAGTTACGGCCTTAGTATCCATTACTCGAAACATATCTTCGTCGGTTTTGTCATCGCCAAGAACAAGTATGAACTCATAAGCTTTGCCTTGAATAACTTTGCTCGCAGCCGCGCCTTTGTCTACGCCTGCCACCCGTACCTCAATGACTTTGTTTCCATCAACTATTTGAAGTTGCTCATTTCTGACCAAATGATACAGATTGTCCAACAATTCTCTCGACCTCACAAAACCAAGGTCCGTATCAACGTTGCGATAGTGCCATGCCAGTGTATGATTCTTTTCCTCTACAAAAGATCCCGGACTACGTTGCGCGTTTAACTCCAGAATTGGCCGGACCAACGGCTTCCATGATTGATCTACTTCATTTTCAACTATCCAATCCCCGTTACCAAGTCGTATAGTGGCTCCGTGCTCCGCCACAAGATTGATGGGCAACCCATCAAACCACTCCTCCAAAATAAGATGGGATCGACCACTGATTATTGTCACCTCAGTTTTAGGGTCCGCTGATAGTAATTTCAGTAATGCTATCAACTCTTGGTCTGGTATTGCTTTGCTGGGATGTTTGGCAAAGGGGACTAATGTTCCATCATAGTCAAGAAAAAGGTGACGCGAAGAGGCTTGCCGAAATTGACTGGCTATTTTTTCCCGTATAGCACTCGTTACATGCCTGGTTTTATGAGCTCTCTGCTGGTCCTTTACTTCGTTTAATTGTTTTAGAAAATCCTGAACCCAGTCTATCACGGTATATTCTGCCAATCTTTTTTGAAGGAGAACCATTTTATGCCGCTGCTCCTCCACCGGCATGTTTAGTGATGTGAAAATTGCGTGTGCCATTTCCTCTTTATCCATCGGATTAACCAATACAGCCTCCCCCATTTCACTCGCTGCGCCTGCCAGTTCACTTAGAATCAAAACGCCGTCTTGGTTAGTCCTGCTAGCGGCATATTCTTTTGCCACCAGATTCATACCATCACGCAACGGTGTGATTAGTCCAATATCTGCGGCTTGGTACAGCGCCGATAATTCCGGAAAAGACAAATGGCTATAGCGATAAATAACCGGTTGCCACTGAAGTGTAGAGTATCTTCCGTTAATCCTGCCAACATATTCCTCGATCAATTTTCTGCGTTGATTATACCGCGAAATAATCTGCCGTGATGGAACCACGACAAGAACAAAAACGACTTGTTCTCTGACTTCCGGATGAAGTTCCAGGAACCGCTCAAAACCAGCCAGTCGATGTGTGACGCCCTTGGTGTAGTCCAGCCGATCTACCGAAAATATTATTTTTAGCCCGTCAAAATTCTTAAAAACAGCATCTCGTTGTACAATAACATCTGCTTGGTGCGCGGCATTATGAAACTTTTGATAATCTATCCCGATCGGAAACAAATCGGCTTTAACAATTCTACTGTCCGCAAAAAAGGTTCGGAACTGATGATTTATTCCTAAAACCATCCGTAACGTTTTAAGAAAATGCTGCACATACTCCTGCGTATGAAACCCCACCAAATCAGCACCAATCATTCCCTGTATTATCTTCTCCCTCCAGGATCGATGCAGTAATCTGAAAATTTCAAATGTCGGGAAAGGAATATGCAGGAAGAATCCAATTGTTGCATCGGGCACTTTGTCACGAATCATTCCTGGGAGCAAAAACAATTGGTAATCGTGAATCCATAAAACATCGTTAGGTCTTAGCAGCGCAACAATTCTATCGGCAAATATCTGGTTGACTTCCTGATAACTTTGGAAGCTTTCTTCATCAAAATCAACATAGGAAGGGAAGTAGTGAAACAGGGGCCATATTGTAGCATTGCAGTACCCATTGTAATACCTGTTATACAGCTTCGAATCTATGAAGAGAGGATCTATCTCAAAAGCCTGAATTGGCTTTTTAATTGCAGTGTATTTTTGCCATCTCCTCTCGGGGAAATCAGCAGACCCTATCCACCACTTTTCACTGAAAACATGTTCCGAATCATTTTGCTCAAAGAAGCTTTTGAGTGCGCTTACCAGGCCTCCATCACTGGCTTTAAGGCTGACTTTGTTATTCTTTTCAATGAGTTGGAAGGGTAATCTGTTAGAAACTACAATCAGTCGCTTGTCTAGTTTTTCCTCCATTTTAAATAATCTTGAATGGGTCTCGTTGAAAATGAATTTTTAACTACCTGTAATGTTACAATAACCTCCTTAAAATTATAGGGAGAAACCTATTTTTCTAGACCTGAAAGCATAGAAGCCGTCAAATTATCGATACTTCAAGAAAGTTTTTTGCACAAATAGAAATCTCCACTACATTTGCAATCCCAAAAAGAAATGGACCCCTGGGATATTGGGGGGGATTTATGGGAGTTTAGCTCAGCTGGTTCAGCGCATCCCGACTCAAGGTTGGGAGAGTCGGGGGTTCAGTTGAGATTATAGTAAATGATGGCGGCACAAGGCCGGCATAAATCGGGAGCTTAGCTCAGCTGGTTCAGAGCATCTGCCTTACAAGCAGAGGGTCGGGGGTTCGAACCCCTCAGCTCCCACTTACAGAGGCCTCGCGATGCGAGGTCTTTTTGTTTTGAATTTATATCCAAGAGGACAAAAGACACAACCCATCGGCGTAAAATGGGGGGCGGATTTACCCCATGCTACTGTTTTATAAATAACAAAATTGCCTAGGTTTCTGCTGTTTTTAGTTTGATATTTAGTTAGAGCCTGACCCAAGCCTATGAATCAATTTTACAAGAAAGTCCTGGTACCCATTCTGGTGCTTGCAGGGACGACAACGCTTTTAGCCCAAACGTTAATTTCAGGAACCGTCAAAGATGGAAGTACGCAAGCCCCGCTGGCTGGTGTTAACATCGTTGCCCAGGGAACTAAACAGGGCACAGTGACCGATAGTAATGGTAAATACGCCTTGAACGTGAATCAATCACCGCCGTTCACTATTGTTTTCTCATTCACGGGCTTTCACACAGAAAAAGTTGTTGTCACGGAAAACAATACCGCCAATGACCTGACCATGGAGGAAGAGTCAATACTCGGGCAAGAAGTGGTGGTGTCTGCCTCGCGCATGGAGGAAAGCATCATGACGTCACCGGTCACCATCGAAAAGATGGACCTCATTTCCATAAAACAGGCCGCCACACCAGACTATTTTGATGCGCTCGCCAACATGAAGGGTGTCCAGGTGACCAGCTCCAGTTTAACGAATACCTCTGTGAATACCCGTGGTTTTGCCGATGTTGGAAATACCCGTTTTGTGCAATTGATTGATGGCATAGACGCAGCTGATCCTACCATTGGTCACGCAGTTGGTTCTGTCATGGCGCCAGGTGAACTGGATATTGAAAGTCTGGAGTTAATACCCGGTGCAGCTTCCGCTTTGTATGGCCCCAACGCGTTCAACGGCATTATGCTGTTGAAAAGCAAAAGCCCTTTTGATTTCCAGGGGCTGAGCGCCATGGTCAAAATGGGCATTACCAATTCGAAAGCTGGCGGCGCCCACCCCATGGGTACTTACAGTCTACGGTATGCAAAAGCGTTTAAGGATAAACTCGCATTCAAAGTAAACTTTCACTACATGGGGGCTACTGATTGGACAGCCAATGATATTAAGACTGACAGAAATAACCCGAGCTCAAAAACTGATCTTACCGGTATGCCCGATTTTGATGGGGTAAATCTACAAGGTGATGAAAGTGCTCTCGTCACTATCCCGGGAATAGGCACGCTACATAGAACAGGCTTCTCCGAGAATATTTTGCTGAACAATCAGGAGGCGCGTGTACTTAAAGGGGACGCAGCCATTCACTACAAACTGAATGAGAAAATGGAATTAATCGGAGCCGTTCGTTTAGCCCAGGCCAGTGCGCTCTACCAGGCGGATGTGAAATATGCATTCAGAAGGTATCAAGCACAGAGCTATAAATTGGAACTTAAGAGCGATCAGTTTTTTGTGCGAAGCTACGTGACCAACACCGTGTCTCGCAAATCCTATCATTTGGGTGCATTGGGTGCTTATGTAAATGAGTCCTTTAATCCTTCCTATCGACCTGCCGACGGCTCAGGCTGGATAAATGATTATGCAACGGCTTTTTTGGGTGGAGCTCCGGGCTTTGCGGCCGATGATCAAGTAGCCGCGCGTTCCTATGCCGATCGGTTCATGATTGACCCAACAACTGGAAATTACGTGGCCTCCCTTCAGGACACGATTAATAAAGTCAGGTCAAATCTTTTTCAAGGAAATCCGCCAGGCGCCAAGTTTTTCACCAAAGCCATCAATTGGCATACCGAATTGTTCTACAATTTCAAGCAAATAAAATGGGCGGAGGTAATCGCTGGTGGAAACTTCAGGTATACCAGTGTGTTTAGTGACGGTACACTTTTCGATGACGCTCCCGATGATCCGAACAACGCTCAGCCAATATTGACGAACACCTATGGTGTTTACACACAAATTGCTAAAAGCATATCCGAAAAGCTTAAAGTGACTGGCTCAATTCGCTATGATAAAATGAAAGACTTTGATGGGCATTTCACACCCAGGGTATCCATGGTTTACTCGCCCAATAAAAATCACAATTTCCGGGCAAGCTTTCAAACCGGCTTCCGTTTTCCTGAATTGACATTTCAGTTTATTTATTTTGACAATCCCGATGCGATATTTTTAGGAGGAGCATCTTCCATAGCATCGCGATATGGCGTTCACAATGGAGGGGCGTGGACAAAAGATTCATATGATGATTTTTACTACCAGGGCGGTAGGCTGGATCCAACTACAGGTGCCATATTGACCAATCCCGGAAACGTAACACTCGAAACAGCTAATATTGCTTATGTTAAACCTGAGCAACAGCAGACTTTCGAAGTTGGCTACAAAGGTCTTCTGGCGGGCGAACTATTCATTGATTTGAATTACTATTATTCCAGCTATACAGATTTTACGGGTACACAAGTAGTAGTAGGTAAAGTGTCCACCACGCACCAAGGCACACAAATCGATGCCGGCCGACTTTGGTCCTTAGGACGGAATTCCCCTAATACATTGCATTCTTCTGGCGTTGGACTGGGTCTTACTTATAACCTCCCTAAAGATTTTGTGCTCAACGGAAATTATAATTACACGACGTTCTCCGGGACGCTAGAGACTGGATTCCTGACCCAATTTAATACACCAACAAATCGTTTCGGTATTGGGATAGGGAACCGGAGGCTCACCAAAAATTTAGGGTTCAACATGAACTACCGATATCAGCAATCCTTCTTCTGGCAGTCACTCTTTGGCGAGACCACCATACCTGCCTATGGTGTACTGGATGCGCAGGTGAATTATAAGTTTAGCTCCCTTAAAACAATTCTAAAAATTGGCGGCACCAACCTGGGCGGCAAAGACTACCGGACCAGTTTTGGTTCTCCTTTCGTAGGTCAGCAATATTATGTGTCGTTAGTGTTTGATGATCTGCTGAAGTAAGTAACATTTAAAGTATCTTGTTCCTGCATGCTTCAATCCCCTCAACTTGCAGCCATTATACATGCTTGCCGTCAGGCAGGTTCATCGACACTGCCGATTTTACTATATTGTAGCTAATGCCCCAATCCCGCCAACTTGCCGCCATCATGTTCACCGACATTGTCGGGTACACCGCCTTAATGGGCAGTGATGATAAAAAGGCATTTGCCTTGCTAACTAAAAACAGGCAACTGCAAAAACCCATCGTCGAATCATTTGGAGGTCGGTGGATCAAAGAAATGGGGGATGGCGTCATCGCCAGTTTCAATACGGCATCAGAAGCACTGGCTGCTGCCAAAAAAATCCAGGAAGCCTGCCATGCTGATGCTGACTTTCAATTACGGATTGGTATTCACCTGGGTGAAGTGGTTTTTGAAAATGATGATGTCTTTGGCGATGGTGTCAATATCGCCTCGCGCATTGAATCCCTGGGTATTGCAGGTTCAGTGCTCATATCCAAAGCCATTCGTGATCAGGTAAAAAACAATTCAGATTTCCAACTTGATTCATTGGGAAATTTTGATTTCAAAAATGTAGCGGAGCCCATGGAAGTCTTTGCCCTGGCAAACCCGGGCTTTGCGGTGCCCAGGCGTGAAGAAATGCAGGGCAAACTCAAACAACCTCAAAAGAAATCGAATGCGCTGAAATGGATAATCCTGGCGGCATTTATTATAGTTGTTTCTTTTGCCGTTTGGTTTCTTAAGGGACAAATGAAAGACTCAGGTGAGACCGGTGATC
>Ga0224505_10000770_pt1 | contig 21424 bp, 17 predicted proteins | sample SF_Jan12_sed_USG_FD_169102 | JGI IMG/M metagenome (GOLD analysis project Ga0224505, IMG submission 169102) | Sediment microbial communities from San Francisco Bay, California, United States - SF_Jan12_sed_USGS_4_1 | ecosystem: Environmental > Aquatic > Marine > Sediment | place: USA: California... | reverse complement strand
CGGCGGAGCAGCTCGGCCTGCCGCCCTCGGCCTGCACCTACCTCGGCGACGATCTGCGCGACGTCCAGGCGGGGCGGGCCGCCGGCATGCGGACGGTCGCCGTCGAATGGGGCTACCACCATCCCGAGAGCGGTGGCCCCGAGGCCTGGAAGGCCGACGCCGTCATTGCGCGCCCGGGGGACTTGATCGCGCTGCTCTAGACCCCATATGCGATAATGCTTCACGCAACGAAACGGGGGCGACCTGGTTTCGACGCGGGTTTCGACGCAGCGCAGGGCATGCCGAGGACCAGTGACCTCGTAAATCCATCTGGAAACACTACAAACGCCAACGACGAGCGTTTCGCTCTCGCGGCCTAATACCCGCGAGACGCTGCACTAGCCTGCTGGTGGGCTAGGCTCCCTAAAAGGAGTGCAGCGTCATTCACACCAGCCTCTCCTCCGGGTCTGGCCGCTTGGCCCGGGGGATCCGTCGAAGCGGCTAGCCGAGGACCAGCCTGCCGGTGGGCGGGTGCGAGGCGAAGCTCAAATCACCAGGCTAAGCATGTAGTCCTGACTGCCGAGGGCTTGCGGACGCGGGTTCGATTCCCGCCGCCTCCACCAACATGATGCGTGCCCTGCTCCTCACGCTCGCCGCTGCCGGGGTCTCGGCTTGCGCGAGCGCGAAGTCGCCGGCATGTGCGCCGGCGCATGCGCAGCCCGGCGCGACGGTGACCTGCGAAGTGCCGGGCTTCCCGCGGCGCCCGTACGACATCCATCTCCCCGCGAGTTACTCTCCGTCGAATCCGGTGCCCGTGATCCTCGCGATCCACGGCGGCGGCGGCAACGCACGCGCCGCGGCACGCACCGGCTGCCCGGGCGGCGAGATCGAGAGCCCCGACTGCCTGCACGCGGCGGCGAATCGCGAAGGCGTGGCGGTCGTCTACCCGAACGGCACGGGCGCGCGGCTCGCGCCCAACGTGCGCACGTGGAACGCGGGCGGCGGCACCAGAGGCTGGCAGTGCGTGAGCGGGCGCGCGTGCAAGGACGGCGTCGACGATGTCGCGTACTTCAAGGCGCTGCTCGAGCACCTCGCGCGCTGGGTCGCGGTGGACCCCAAGCGCGTGTACGCGACGGGCTTGTCCAACGGCGCCGCGATGAGCCACCGGCTCGCCTGCCAGATGGGCGAGCGCATCGCCGCCATCGCCGCGGTAGGCGGCGCGAATCAGTTCGCGACCACGGCCGCCTGCACGCCGCCGCGCCCGGTGCCGGTGCTGCAGATCCACGGCACTGCGGACCCCTGCTGGGCGTATGCCGGCGGCGCGGCCGCGTGCGCGCAGCGCGACGACCTGCCCAAGATCTCCGTGGACGAGTCGATGCGCACCTGGGCCACGATCAACGGCTGCACGTCCGCCGGCGGCGCGGAGCGCTTGGCCAGCGAGCCCGGCATCGAGACCGCGCGCATCTCCTGGAGCGGCTGCCGCGCGGAGACGGCCCTGATCCGCATGGACGGCGGCGGCCACGTCTGGCCAGGCGGCTGGGGCTATCTCGGCGAGCGGATCATCGGCCCGCGGGTCGACGGGTGGAGCGCGAATCGCGTGATCCTCGAGTTTTTCCGGGCGCATCCGATGCCGGACAGCCCGGCACGGTGACCGGCAGCGCCGCGATCAGGATTGCAGGTGGTTCAGCGCAACGTCGAACGCATCGAAGTTGCGTAGGCGCGTCTTCCCCGGAATGCCGCCGGTCTTGCGGTTGAAAAGCAGCGGCACCGGCTGCTCGGAGATCCCGCCGTGCGACCTGAGCGGCGCGTCCAGCCCCGAGAGGTCGTGGCGCGCGCGGCTCGTGCCGAGCACGACGTTCTTCTGCGAGACCACCACGATGTCGCCCAAGCGATCCGGCGGCAGCTCGAAGCGCGCGCAGGCCTCGGCGTTCGCGAGCGCGAGCTGGACGCCCTCTACCTTCGCCAGGCGATTGATCACGTCCGCTTGCGGAGGCAGGTACACCGTGGCGAACGACCCCAGCGCGCCGTGGTGCACGACGTACGGGTCGGTGATCGGCAGGATGACGCGCGCCGCGCCGCTGCCCAGCCATTCGTCCATCAGGTCCTGCAGGAAGATCGCGTTCGGCTGGCCGTCGGCGCCGAACTTGTCGTTCATGCCGTGATCCGCGGTCAGCGCGATCGTCGCGCCGAGCGCGTCCAGGCGCGCGAGATAAGGATCCATCATCGCGTAGAAGGCATTGGCCGCCTCCGACCCCGGCGCTGCCTTGTGCTGCACGTAGTCGGTGGTCGAGAGGTACATCAGGTCCGGGCGCTCCTTCTCCATCAGCTTCACGCCCGCGGCGAACACGAACTCCGAGAGCGCGGCGCTGTAGACCGAAGGCCGCGGCTTGCCGACCAGGGCGAGCATCGCGTCGTCGGCCTTCTCGGCGGAAAAGCAGATGCCCGCGAGGTCCTTGCCGAGCAGCGCGCGCAGCTTGTCCTTCGCGGTCACCACCGCGACCTTGGCGCCCGCGGCGGCGAAGGCGGCGAGGATGGTGCCGGCGCGCAGGTACTTCGGATCGTTCATCATCACTTCGGCGCCCGACTCGCGGTCGTAGAAGTAGTTGCCGCAGATGCCGTGCACCGACGGCGGCACGCCCGTGACGATGGACAGGTTGTTCGGGTTGGTGAAGGTCGGCACGACGCTGTCGGCCTCGAATGCCGCGCCCGCGAAGAGCATCCTGCCGAGGAACGGCGCCACGCCCGCCGCCACCGCGCGGCGCACGTAGTCGAACTCGCAGCCGTCCACGCAGACGACGACGAGCGGGCCGGTCATCCAGCGGTAGCGGCGGCCGTTCACTTCCAGGGGAGCGCGCGTCGGCATGCCGCATTATCGTAGACTTCCGGCATGCGGGAAGCCCTGGACGGCGCGCGCGCTCGCCGAGGTCAGTGCGCCGTGGCTATGGATGCGAATTGATATCGTTCGGATTCGTGCCGGCCAGGTATTCGGCCAGGCTGTCGAAGCCGTCTAGGTCGATGTCGTCAGTCTTGCTCGTTGGACCGTAGAACGTTTCCCAGCTGTTGTGCAACCCGTCGGCGTCCGAGTCTCCGAGATCAGCTCCGATGGGGCCCGTGAGATCGGCCCACTTTAGGTTCGCGGCATTGTCAGCGCGACCATCGCCATCGAGATCCAACTCGAGTGCCACCATTGAAGAACCAAATGCTGTAGCCGTAGCGCGAATGGTGCTGCCTGCCGCACCCGTCAGCAACAGCTGACCGCTATCCGGAAAGAGCTGAGTCAGGGTTCCGAAGAAAAGCGGTGTGATCGAAAAGATGTCGACGTACCCGAAATCCTGATCGAATACTCGGCCAACAACGACCGAGGTCAAAGACGTCGAGGTGGCTGTCAACCTTTCCTCATTCATCAAGCGGAGATTCTCTGTTCTTATCATCTTGCCCGTGCTGTTATTCAGCGAAACGAGGTTTGCCGTGATCGTATACGCCTCGAACGTGACGCCCACACCGCAGCAACCAGTGCCCGTAAGCAGCCAGCGCAGAGATCCACCCACATCGACATTGAGGGTCGATCCGCGAAGCGACAGTCTTGTGAAACTCAATGTGAAGTCCGTCGGCATATCCATGGCCATCTCGAAGTGGTCGACGCGCAGTGTTGCTGGACCACTCACGGTAACGCCATTGGCGAGGCAATTGTCGAAACTGACCGTGACGGTCCCAGTGCCGTCGGCATTAAGCTGCCCTGTCGTGCTTATCGATCCACTTTCGCAGACGCCGTCAACCAGGGCCCCATCTACTGCTCGAGGCGAGGAACTGCCTTGTTCCGCGCTTGCCACGGTGTCACGCAAGGTTCGGCTGAGACGCAGCGCAACCCCCATGAGCCCGCTGCCCTGACTTTGCGTGGCGCCGCCGCTCTCGATCGAGACCCCAAGGATGGCCGTGGCGCTGTCGCCGCCGGCAATGACGTTGGCAGTAAGCTTGGACGCGTCAGTCGTCGTGATCGCCGCTTGGCTCGTACTGCCGACGTAAGGAAGGGGAGCCGGTTCACCGCCACCGCCGCCACCGCCGTCCCCGCCACCTCCGCATCCAGCCAGCGCCGCCAGCATGAACCCCACGGCGGTACCTGCCAGGAATCGAGAGCTGTCCATGTCCTTCCTTTCGAAGAGGTCGCGCCCGCCAACCGGCACGTGGGCGCCCACGACGCGACGCAGCCTACGGGCAAAGCAGGCGGACGGGTATCCCGTGCGCACGGGATAACACCCCCCCGGCGCCGCGGCTAGGATGGGACAATGGCGGAAGGGACGTCGATGGCCAGACAGCCGGCGGCAATGGTGCGCGTGATGATCGTCGAGGACGACGACGTCACCCGCGAGCGCTTCGCGCGCGCCATCTCGTCGGACCCGCGCACCACGCTTGCGCAGGCGGTCAGCGGCGGGCGCGAGGCCATTGCGCACCTCCCGGCGGCGCGTCCCGACGTGCTGCTCGTCGACCTCGGCCTGCCCGACGTGCACGGCATCGAAGTCATCCGCCACGCCGAGCGCACGCTGAGCGATTGCGACATCATCGTCATCACCGTGTTCGGCGACGAGCGCAACGTGCTCGAGAGCATCGAAGCGGGCGCGACCGGCTACGTCCTCAAGGACTGCAGCGACCCGGATCTCGTCGATCACGTGCTGGACTTGCGCGCGGGCGGCGCGCCGATGAGCCCGGGCATCGCCCGGATGGTGCTGAAGCGCCTGCGCGCGCGCGGCGAGCCGCGGCCGCAGCCGAGTGCGAAAGTGGAGGCCGTGCTCACCGAGCGTGAAACGGACGTGCTGCGGCTGATCGCGCGAGGCTACATGCACAGCGAAGTCGCCGCGAAGCTGGCGATCTCGCCGCACACCGTCGGCTCACACGTCAAGAACACTTACCGCAAGCTGGCCGTGAACTCGGCCGCGGCCGCGGTCATGCGCGCGACGCAGCTGCGGCTTCTGGATAGGCCGTAGGCTCCGGCCGGCCCAGTCGACGCGGCACGCTCAGCGTGAGCGTCGTTCCGGCGCCCGGCCGCGACGCGACGTCGAGGCTGGCGCCGATCGTCTCGGCGCGCCTGCGCATGTTCGCCAGCCCGTGGCCGGCCCCCGGCTGGCGTGGATCGAAGCCCGCGCCGTCGTCGTGCACCGTGATGCTGATGGCATCGCCGCCGCTGGCGCGCGCGGCGATGTCGATGTGCTGCGCGCCGGAATGCTGGATGGCGTTGGAAACGGCTTCGAGCAGGATGCGCTGGATCGAGAACACCGCGGAGGGATCGAGCGCCTCGACGGCCGGCAGCTCGTCGGCATCCCAGCCCAGGCGTGCGCCGGAGGATTCGACCAGCGGCGCGATGCGGTAGCGCAGCTTGCCGAGCACGCTGCCGAGGTCGCCCTCCGCGGGCTCGAGCGCGTCGATCGCGATGCGCAGCTCCTGCAGCGCCTCCCGGACCCGCAGCTCCAGGCCGCGCGCGTCCGGCGCGCCGGCCTGCGCATAGCGCAGCAGACCGACGAGGCTCGCCCCGAGGCCGTCGTGCATGTCGGCGAGAATGCGCTGTCGGTCGCGGATCAGCGCCTGCTGGCGCAGCCGGTCTTCGCGCTCGGCGTGGAAGGCCTCGATTTCGCGCGCCTTCTCGTCCACGCGCCGCTGCAGCTCGACGTTAGAGCGCTCAATGCGCCAGATCGCGCGCACGTGGCGCTCGAAGATCGCGGCGCCGATCGCGAACACCAGCACCGGAACGTGGTACGGGCGCAGATAGGGCGCCTCGACGTCGATCCAGCCGAAGTAGCGCGTAGCTTCGTAGAACATCAGCGCGGCCATGACGGCGAGCGACAGGGCCGCAACCAGGTCGGGCCAGCGCCGCCGCCGCCAGGTCGCCTGCAGCACGAGCGTCGCGCCAGCGGCCAGCAGCGCGCCGTTGATCAGGTCCTGCGCCAGCAAGCGCACCATCAGGTACTTCACGTTCAGGTATAGCAAGCTTGTCCACTGGTACCCCAAGACCGGCCACACGACTTCCGCCAGCAGGAAGAGCCAGAGGGCCGACTCGAACAGCGGCCGGCGGATGCCGACCAGGCGCAACGCCAGGACGACGGCAGGAACGGCGAGACCATAGAACCAATACGAAGTCAGCAAGTTGTGCAAGAAGCGTATGTCGCTCGTCCAGCGGAGCGCGTGCCACAGCGCTCCCGCCGTGGCCCACGACAAGCAGGCGATCGCGTACCAGAGCAGCACCCGGTCGCTGCGGCGCGCGAGCCAGATGAACAGCGCGATGATTCCAGCGGCGAACGTCATGGCGATCAGGCTGCGCTCGGCGTAGACGCCCCATTCCTGCGCCACGACTGAGCGGATGTGGACGGATTGCGCATCGCCCAATCTCACGCGTCCGAGGCCATGCATGTTGAGGACCGAGTGCCTGGCGAGCATGCGCGCCACGATCACGTTCCTGCCGGGTCGCAGCAAGGACGACGGAAACGTGAAAAACATCGGCGTGTTGAGCCGGAGTCCGTCGCCGGAGGTCAGGTCCCGCGAGCTGCCGACCAGCGTGCCATTGACGAAGAAATCGACCCACTGGGCGCGCGCATCGTTGAGCTGGATCGCCTGCACCCAGGTCGGAGCGTCCTCGAGGTCGAACTCGATCCGATACCACCCAAAGTCCGCCTTCCCGGGATTGGTGCTGTGCCACCGGTGCGGCAAGGCGACCCGCTGCCACGCGGCGCCGTCCGCGGGCGGTTGGTAGTCCGAGCCCGACCAGAAGAATTCGGCCCGGTCGAACACGGTAAGCTGCGCGCCCGCGGGATGGCCCGGGAGAACGAGCAGCACGAGGCCCAGGAGCGCCGCCTTCGCGAGCGCATGCCGCCGCTTCAGCGCCGCGCCGAACCATCCGGGAATCACCGCACGACCTCCTTCGGTCCCATGGCTGGCAACCGGTGACGATTGTGCTCCCGTGCGCGCGGAATGGATACGCATGCGGGCGCCGAGGACGCCCCGGCAGCCGCGCTCGGCGCGCGCCGGGTTCTTCGGCCGCGCTTTCCCGGGTTAGACTCGCAGCGCCATGGCCGCCACCGTCCTCGATTCGGCGCTGTTTCGCGACTCCTTCGGCACGCCGGCGATACGCGGAATCTTCGAGGACGCCGCGCTGCTTGCCCGCTACACCGAGGTCGAAGTGGCGCTCGCGCGGGCGCAGGGGCGCCTCGGCGTCATCCCGGCGCAGGCGGCGAAGGACATCGCCGCGAAGTGCGATGCATCGCGGCTCGACATGGAGCGCCTGAAGAAGGAGACCGAGGTCGTCGGCTACCCGATCCTGCCGCTCGCGCGCCAGCTCGCCGCGCAGTGCGGCGACGCGGGCAAGTTCCTCCATTGGGGCGCGACCACGCAGGACATCATGGACAGCGCGGTCGTGCTGCAGGTGCGCGACGCGCTCGCGCTGATCGAGAAGGACATCGCCGAGCTGCAATCGATCCTCGCGCAGCAGGCCAGGCGCTATCGCGACACGCCGATGGCGGGACGCACGCACCTGCAGCAGGCCCTGCCGGTCACGTTCGGCTACAAGCTCGCGATCTGGCTGGCGATGCTCGACCGGCACGCCGAGCGCCTGCAGCAACTGAAGCCGCGGGTGCTCGTAGGCCAGTTCGCCGGGGCCGCCGGGACGCTGGCCTCGCTCGGCGAGCGCGGCATGGAGGTGCAGAAGGCGCTTTGCGAGGAGCTGAAGCTCGCGCAGCCCGCGGCGACCTGGCATGCGGCGCGCGACGGTCTCGCCGAGGCGGTGAACTTCCTCGGCCTGGTCACCGGATCGCTCGGCAAGATCGCCTTCGACGTGATGCTCATGGCCTCCACCGAGATCGCCGAGGTCGCCGAGCCCTTCGTGCATGGCCGCGGCGGCAGCAGCACGATGCCGCAGAAGAGGAACCCCATCTCCTCGGAACTGATCCTGGCCGCGGCCAAGGCCGTGCGCCAGCAGGCGGGGCTGATGCTCGACGCGCTGGTGCAAGACTTCGAGCGCGCCACCGGCCCCTGGCACGCGGAGTGGATCGCGCTGCCCGAAGCGTTCATCCTCACGGGCGGCGCGCTGCACCAGGCGAAGTTCATGCTCGCCGGCCTGATCGTCGACGAAGCGCGCATGCGGACGAACCTCGACATGACGCACGGCCTGATCGTCGCGGAAGCGGTGATGATGGGCCTCGCGCCGCACCTCGGCCGCAACGAGGCGCACGACGTCGTCTACGACGCCTGCCGCGCGGTCGCCGAAAAGGGCGGGCGGCTCGCCGATGCGCTCGGCAAGGTGCCGGAAGTATCGAAGCACCTCGACCGGGCGGCGCTGGACAAGCTCACCGATCCCGCCAACTACCTCGGCGCGGCGCAGGAGATGGTGGACCGCGTCGTCGGCAAGCGCGCCTAGCGCGTGCAGACGGTCCTCGACGCCATCGCGCGGCATGCCGCCGGGAAGGGCGGCGAGCGCGCCTACTGGACGCCGCGGCGCACCTGGAGCTTCGCCGAGCTGTGGGAGGCCTCCGGCCGCGCCGCCGCCGGTCTCGCGCAGCACGCCATCGCGCGCGGCGACCGCGTCGCGTGCCTCACCAGGCACACCGCGGAATGCGTGGCGCTGGTGCTCGCCGCGTGCCGGCTCGGCGCGGTGTGCATGCCGGTCAACTGGCGTCTCGCGGCGCCGGAGATCGACTGGATCGTGAAGGACGGGCGCGCGAAGTTCATGATGGCCGACCAGGCCTTCGCCGCGGCGACGCCGGCGACGCTCGTCACGGAGCGGTTCGACGAGTGGACGCGCGGCTTCGCGCCGCTCGTCACCGAGGCGCGGCCGGCGATGGACGACACGGCGCTGCAGCTCTACTCCTCCGGCACCACCGGGCTGCCCAAGGGCGTGGAGCTGACGCACGGCAACCTCTCCTCCGGGATGATGAGCGCGGTGCCGGACGCCATCGGCTACCGCGGCGCGCCCGACGTGATGCTGAACGTGCTGCCGACCTATCACATCGCGGGCGTGGGCGTCGGGCTGCTCACCGCGGCGAGGGGCGGGCTCAGCGTCCTGTATCCGGACTTCGATCCGGCGAAGGCCATCGCCGCCATCGCCGAGCACCGCGTGACGCATGCCTTCCTCGTGCCGGCGATGATCCAGTTCATGCTGCAGGCGCCCGGGGCGCGCGCCGCGGACTACTCGTCCCTGAAAGGCATCTCCTACGGCGCCTCGCCCATCTCCGACCAGGTGCTGGTCGAGGCGCTGCGCACGTTCAGGTGCGACTTCATGCAGGTCTACGGCCTCACCGAGACCACCGGCGCGATCACGATGCTCCCGCCCGAGGACCACGACCCGGACGGCCCGAGGAAGGCCCTGCTGCGCTCGGCCGGGAAGCCCATCGACAACGTCGAGCTGCGCGTGGTGAGCCCCGGCGGCGACGAGGACTGCGCCGAGGGCGAAGTGGGCGAGATCCTGATCCGCAGCCCGCAGAACATGAAGGGCTACTGGGGCAACCCGAAGGCGACCGCGAACGCGGTGCTCCCCGGCGGCTGGTTCCGCTCGGGCGACGCGGGGTACCTGAAGGACGGGTACCTGTTCCTGCACGACCGCATCAAGGACATGATCATCTCGGGCGGCGAGAACATCTACCCGGCGGAAGTGGAGAACGTGCTGCTGCAGCACCCGGCGCTCGCCGACGGCGCGGTGATCGGCGTGCCGGACGCGCAATGGGGCGAGTCGGTCAAAGCCTGCGTCGTGCTGAAGCCGGACGCCAGGGCGAGCGCCGCCGAGATCGTCGAGTTCATGCGCGCGCGCCTCGCGCACTACAAGTGCCCGAAGAGCATCGACTTCCTCGAAGCGATCCCGCGCAACCCCACCGGCAAGATCCTCAAGCGCGTGCTGCGCGAGCCCTACTGGCGCGGGCGCGAGCGGCGCATCAATTAGGCATCAATTAGGGACTGTCCCCATTTGACCAAGCGGAGCGACAGTCAAATGGGGACTGTCCCCCTTTAGGAGGGTTTTCATGAACTACCAGGAGATCCGCTACGAAGTCACCGAACGCATCGCCACCATCACGCTGCACCGCCCCGAGAAGCTGAACGCCTTCACGCACGTGATGCGCGACGAGCTGGTGGACGCCTTCGGCAAGGCGGACGCGGACGACGAGGTGCGCGCGGTGATCGTCACCGGCGCGGGCCGCGCGTTCTGCGCGGGGGCCGATCTGTCGGCGGGCGGCGCCACCTTCGACTATGCGAAGAAGGAGGGCCTTACCGCCGAGACGCACCGCGACGGCGGCGGACGGGTCACGCTGCGCATCTTCGAGATGAAGAAGCCGGTGATCTGCGCGGTGAACGGGCCGGCGGTGGGCATCGGCGCCACCATGCAACTGCCCATGGACATTCGAATCGCCTCCAGCGAGGCACGCTTCGGCTTCGTCTTCACGCGGCGCGGCATCGTGCCCGAGGCCTGCTCTTCCTGGTTCCTGCCGCGCCTGGTCGGCATCAGCCAGGCGCTCGACTGGACGCTCTCGGGGCGCGTGTTCGGCGCGCAGGAAGCGCTCGCGGGAGGGCTCGTGTCGAAGGTCGTCTCGCCTGACGCGCTCCTTCCGACCGCGCAGGGAATCGCGCGCGAGATCGCCGACCACACGGCGCCCGTCGCCGTGGCGCTCGCGCGCCAGATGATGTGGCGCATGCTCGGCGCCGACCACCCGATGGAAGCGCACAAGGTGGACTCGCGCGGCATCTTCCACATGGGCCGCTCGCCCGATGTCGCCGAGGGCATCGCGTCGTTCAAGGAAAAGCGCAAGCCGAACTTCGGCATGCGCGTCACGCGCGACATGCCGCCGTTCTATCCCTGGTGGAGCGAGCGGCGCTTCGAGTGACCGGCGGCCTGCCGCCCCGCGGCGCTCCTAGAACTTGAACTGCGCCGTGGTCTGCACGCGCAGGTCGCTGTTGGACGCGCCGTTCTTCAGCTCGAGCTCGCCGCGCAGCAGCTCGGCGCCGACCAGCACGTTGCGCGCCGGGCGGTGCAGCAGGTTGGCGGAAGCGTAGGTGCCGGTCCTGAACGCGTTGTCGAGTTGCCCGCCCGTGTTGCTCTGCCGGTGCTGGCTGGCGCCGAACGAGCTGCTCCACTGGTCGTCCCAGTAATGGTCGTAGTACACGAACCAGCCGACCGAGCGCACCGTCTCGGCCTGGAAGCTCGCGCTCGGCGCGAGGTCCACGCCGCCATCGTTCATGTAGCTGGCGATGCCCTCGCCGCAGATGAGCGTGCCGACGACGCGGTTCTTCGTGCCCACGTTGTACCAGCCGCTGAAGTTGAAGCCCCAGCCGGTCTTCGAGCCGGAGGGCTCGTTGTCCGGCGTGGAGACGCTTTCGTAGCCGATCGAGCGCAGCATGCCGACGATCTCGGCGTGGCCCCACTTGCGATCCATGCTGTACTTGGCGAGGAAGTCGGGCAGCGTCGTCCGGCCCTGCAGCCCGAGATTGGCCGCCACGTCGGAGGCCTTGCCCGTGTCCACCGCCGCGTTCGGCGCCTCGAGCGAGAACGCGAGCCGCGTGCCCTCGTCGAGGGGCATCGTGTAGCGCACCTGCGGATTGCGCAGGAACGACATGCCGCTCGGGCCCCAGTAGTCGATGGTGTTGGGGAAGGTGTCGATGTTCATGAACAGCGTGTAGTACTGGCCCGCGCCCCAGCGGCCGAGCTCGCCCCAGGCGTTCAGCAGGCGAAAGCCGGTGTTGCTGCCGCCCACGTTGAACAGGTCGAGCGACAGCTCGGTCTTCAGCTCGCCGCGCTCGGTCGGGATGAAGCCCTTGAACGCCACCGTGGTCTGGCGCACGCTGAAGATCGACTCGCCGTCCTTGCCGCAGCCGGCGTCGCCCGGGCAGTTGACCGGGATGGTCGAGGGCCGCAGCGTGCTGTTCCACTGCGGGTCGACGCGGTTGAAGTCGTAGATGTAGTCGAGCTGGATCTTGCCGCTCACCTCGAGGCGCGCCTTGCCGGCGTCCTTCATGTCCTTCGGCGCGGCGGTGTCGGGGGCGACGACCGGGGCGCCCTGCGCCCAGGCGCCGCCGGCGAGGGCGGCGCCGACCGCGTAGGCAAGCACGAATTTCTGCATGATGGCTCCTCCGCTGGACGCCGCCGTGCAGTACGAGGCTAAGCCTGCGAGACGGCAAGCGCGGCCGGCCTGCCGGCCTTCGCCTCGCGGATCGCCTGCCACACGCGCAGCGGCGTCGCCGGCATGTCGAAGTGGCTGACGCCGGCCTGGCGCAGCGCGTCCATGACCGCGTTCATCAGGCAGGGCATCGAGCCGGTGACGCCCGCTTCCCCTACGCCTTTGGCGCCCAGCGGATTGGTCGCGGTCGGCACCGGGTGCTCGGTGATGCGCAGGCCGCCCACCAGCCCGGGCCGCGGCATGGCGTAGTCCATGAAGCTGCCGGTGAGGAGCTGCCCGCTCGAGTCGTACACCGCCTGCTCGTGGAAGATGTGCCCGGCGCCTTGCGTGATGCCGCCGTGCATCTGCCCGTGCACGATCTGCTCGTTGATCAGGTTGCCCGCGTCGTCGCAGGCGAGGTACGACACGATCTCCACCTGGCCCGTCTCGGGCTCGATCTCCACTTCGGCGATGTGGCAGCCGTTGGGGTAAGTGCCGGGGACCTTCGGCCGCTCCTTGAAGTCGAGGTCGAGCTTGCCAGGGTGCTTCTGCGCGAGCGCCGTGATCGCGATCCTGCGGTCGGTGCCCTTGATGCGGTACTCGCCTTCCCTGAACTCGAGGTCGGCCTTCGCGGCTTCCAGCTCCTCGGCGGCGAGGTCGAGCCCGTTCTGCACGATCTCGCGCGCCGCGAGCAGCATCGCGCTGCCCAGGCCGTGCAGCGTCCTCGAGCCTCCGGTTGGATTGGCCAAGAGGTTGGTGTCGGGCTCGGACGTGCGCAGGCGGAACTTCGTCACCGGGATGCCGAACACGCCCGCGACAATCTGCGCGAACGTGGTCTCGTGCCCCTGGCCGTGGTTGTGCGAGGCCGTGTGCAGCGTGACCGTGCCGTCCTTCTCCCAGTTGATCACCACCTGGTCGTAGGGCGCGAAGCCGCCCGGGGCGGTCGCCTCGATGTAGGTGGAGATGCCGCGGCCGCGCAGCTTGCCGCGCCTGGCCGATTCGGCGCGCCGCGCCGCAAAGCCTCCCCAGTCGGCTTCCTTCACCGCCTGCTCGAGCACGCCGGGAAAGTCGCCGCAGTCGTACTCGAAGCCGCTCACCTGCTTGTAGGGCATCTTCGAGGCCGGGATGAGGTTCCTCCGGCGGAACTGCGCCGGGTCCATGCCGATCTCGTGCGCGGCCTGGTCCACCAGGCGCTCGAGCGCGTACGAGGCGACCGGCCGCCCCGCGCCGCGGTAAGCGGCGGTCGGCACGGTGTTGGTGAGCACGGCGCGCCCGCGCACGTGGATCGCCTGCACGTCGTAGACGCCGTTGATGACGTTCACCATGCCGATGGTGTTCACCACCGTGCCGGTGAAGGCGATGTAGGCGCCAAGGTTCGCGAGGTAGTCGAAGCGCATGCCAGGATGCGCCCCTCGGCATCGAGCGCCATCTCGGCCGTGGTCACGATGTCGCGCGCCTGCTCGTCGCCGAGGAACACTTCCGAGCGCGAGCCGACCCACTTCACCGGCCGGCCGAGCTTCTGCGCCGCGTACAGCAGCGCCCCGTACTCGGGATAGGCGTTGAAGCGCACGCCGAAGCCGCCGCCCACCTCCTCGGCCACTACGCGCACCTTTTCCGGCGGCACGCCGAGCACCGCTGCGCATTGCGCGCGCATCGGCCCGACCCCCTGCGTGGTGGCGTGCAGATAGTAGATGCCGCTCGCCGGGTCGAACGAGCCCATCGCAGCGCGCGGCTCCATCGGATTGCCGACCACGCGCGTGTGATAGCCGCGCAGCTTTACCACGCGCGCCGCCTTCGCGAACGCCGCATCGGCCGCCGCCTTGTCGCCGCCGGTGAAATCGAGCGCGAGGTTCCCGGGCGCGACCTCGTGCAGCTGCGGCGCGCCCGGCGCGAGCGCCGCCTCCGCGCTCACCACCGCAGGAAGCTCGCGGTAATCGACCAAGACCGCCTCGGCGGCGTCCTGCGCCTGCGCCGCGCTCGCGGCGACCACCAGCGCGACCGGCTCGCCCACGTGGCGCACGCGGCCGTGCGCGAGCGAGGGCCGCAGCGCCTGGCGCTGCTCCGAGCCGTCGCTCCACTTGAAGGGCGCCGCCGCCGGGATCGGCTTGAGGCCGGCCTTGGCGAGCTCCTCTCCGGTCAGCACCGCGATGACGCCGGGCATGGCGAGCGCGGCCTCGGCGTCGATGGCGGCGATTTCCGCATGCGGGCGGTCCGAGCGCACGAAATGGCCCCAGGCCTGGCCGGGCAGCGCCCAGTCGGAGACGTAGCGCCCCGCCCCTTTGAGCATGCGCTCGTCCTCCAGGCGTCCCTGGTGTCCGAACTTCTCCATGGATAGTCTCTCGCGCTAGCTGTGCGACAGCGCGACCAGCAGGCTGCAGGGCGCGTAGTCGAGGATCGACGCCCCCACCGACCCCTTCCACCAGCGTGCCGCGAACGACGTTTTCTGGTTGTGGCCCACGACGATCAGGTCCACGCCCAACTCCTTTGCCAGCCGGCAGATCTCCTCCACCGGCTCGCCCACCGCGAGGTGCCCCTCGGCCTTGAAGCCCTTGTCCTTCAGACTGGCGATGCCCTCGTCGAGCACCGTCTGCGTGCGCTTCTTCTCCTCCTCCAGCAGCTCCTCGGGGACGAACCCCTCGGTGAGGAACAGGCTCGGCGGCATGCTCGCCACCGCCAGCAGATGCGTTTCCGCCCCCAGGAAGTTCGCCAGCTCCGCGCATTCCACCAGCGCGCGCTTGCCCTCCGCCGAACCGTTGTATGCGAGCAGGATCTTGCGGTATTTCATGGCCGCCTCCTTGCTTCGGTGATCGGTGTTGTTTTTCTGCGGGGGATTATAGCCGCCGCCCCGGGCGGATAGAATCCGGATTCTTTCCCCCCTCGTCCATGCTCGATCCTTCCCGCAGCGACCTCACCGCCGGCGTGGCCGGCAGCGGCACCATGGGGCGCGGCATCGTGCAGGTGCTCGCCCAGTGCGGCGCGCGCGTGCGCGTGTTCGACGCGCAGGCGGGCGCCGCGGCGAAGGCGAAGGACGCGATCGCCAGGGCGCTCGCCGGGCAGGTGGCCAAGGGACGCATGGCGCAGGGCGACGCCGACGCGGCGCTCGGGCGCATCGAGATCGCGGACTCGACCGCGGCCTTCGGGGACTGCCACCTCGTCGTAGAGGCCATCGTCGAGGAGCTCGGCGCGAAGCAGAAACTGTTCCGCGAGCTGGAAGGCATCGTCGCCGAGACCTGCATCCTCGCCTCCAACACCTCCTCGCTTTCCGTCACCGCGATGGCCGCGGCCTGCGCAAAGCCCGGGCGCGTCGCCGGCTACCACTTCTTCAACCCCGTGCCGCTGATGAAGATCGTGGAGGTCGTGGACGGCGAGCTGACCGAGCCCTGGGTGGGCGAGGCGCTCGCGGCGCTCGCGCGGCGCTACGGCCACACGCCGGTGCGCTGCAAGGACACGCCCGGGTTCGTGGTCAACCACGCGGGGCGCGGCTTCGTGCCCGAGTCGCTGCGCGTGCTGCAGGAGGGCGTGGCGGACTTCGCCACCATCGACCGGATCCTGGTGGACGCGGCGGGCTTTCGCATGGGCCCGTTCAGCCTGATGGACCTCGTCGGCCTGGACGTAGCCCACGCAGTGATGAAGTCCATGCACCAGCAGTACTACGGCGAGCCGAAGTACCAGCCCGCCTACATCGCGGAGACGCGCGTCGCCGCGGGGCTGCTCGGCAGGAAGACCGGGCGCGGCTGGTACCGCTACGACAAGGACAACAACGCGCAGAAGATCCCGGAGCAGCCCGTGCCCGCGGCGAAGCCGGGGGCGGTGTGGGCGGCGCCCGAGCTGAAGGAACTGGCCGGCAAGCTCGGCGCGAAGCTCGAGGCCAGGCCCTCGGCCGAGGCGTTGTGCCTGGTCGCACCGCTCGGCACCGACGCGAGCACCACGGCGCTCGAGCTGGGGCTCGATCCGCGGCGTACCGTGGCCGTGGATCCGCTGTTCGGCTTCGCGAAGAGAAGGACGCTCATGACCACGCCCGTGACGACGCGGGAAGCACGCGACGCGGCGCACGCGCTCCTCGCCGCGGACGGCACGCCCGTGTCCGTGATCCGCGACTCCGCCGGCTTCGTCGCGCAGCGCGTGGTGGCGCACATCGTCAACGTCGGCTGCGGAATCGTGCAAGACCGGATCGCGCATCCGGAAGACCTCGATCGCGCGGTGATGCTGGGCCTGGGCTACCCGAAGGGGCCCCTGGCCATGGGCGACGCCGTAGGCCCGGCGCGCATCCTCGCCGTGCTCGAAGGCATGCACGACTTCTACCGGGAACCGCGCTACCGCCCGAGCCCCTGGCTCGTGCGCCGCGCGCGGCTCGGCCTTTCCCTGCTTACCCCGGAGTAACCCATGCTCGATGCCTACCTCTACGATGGCCTACGAAGCCCCATCGGCCGCCACGCGGGCAAGCTCGCGCCGGTGCGCCCCGACGACCTCGCCGGCGAGGTGATCGCCGAGGTCGTGAAGCGCAACGGCGTGAAGCCCGAGGAAATCTCGGACGTGATCCTCGGCTGCGTCACGCAGGCCGGGGAAGACTGCCGCAACGTCGCGCGCTTCGCGGCGCTCATGGCGGGCCTGCCGCCCACCACCCCCGCGGTGACCGTGAACCGCCTGTGCGCCTCCGGCCTGCAGGCGGTGACCGACGCGGCGCGCGCCATCACCGCGGGCGAAGGCGAGCTCTACATCGCGGGCGGCGTGGAGAGCATGTCGCGCGCGCCTTACGTGTTCGCGAAGTCCGAGACGCCCTACGGGCGCGACGTGAAGCTGTACGACACGACGATTGGCAGCCGCTTCACGAACCCGAAGTTCAGGAAGCTCTACGGCGACCACCAGATGCCGGAGACCGGCGACAACGTCGCCAAGGACTTCAACGTCACGCGCGAGCAGGCCGACGAGTTCGCGCTCGCCAGCCAGAAGAAGTACGCCAAGGCCGAGGCCGAGGGCTTCTACAAGGGCGAGATCCTGCCGATCGCGCTGCCCGCGAAGAAGAAGGACGCCCCGCCCGCGATGGTGGACGCCGACGAGCACCCGCGGCGCGACAGCACCATGGAGTCGCTGGCGAAGCTGAAGCCGCTGTACGAGGGCGGCGTGGTCACCGCGGGCAACGCCTCGGGCGTGAACGACGGCGCGGCGGCGCTCGTCGTGGCCTCCCGCAAGTGGGGCGAGAAGAACGGCAGGAAGCCGATCGCGAAGATCCTCTCGGCGGCCTCCGCGGCCGTGGAGCCGCGCATCATGGGCGTAGGCCCTGCCTACGCCATCCCCAAGGCCCTGGAGCGCGCGGGGAAGACGCTCAAGGACATGGACTTAATCGAGATCAACGAAGCCTTCGCCAGCCAGGTGCTAGCTTGCCTCAGGCTCATGAACGTCGACTTCAAGGACGCGCGCGTCAACCCCAACGGCGGCGCGATCGCCATCGGGCATCCGCTGGGCTGCTCGGGCGCGCGCCTCGCGCTCACCGTGGCGCGCGAGCTGCAGCAGTCGGGGCGCGACTACGCGGCGGTGTCGCTGTGCATCGGCGTGGGACAGGGCCTCGCCGTCATTCTCCAAAGAACGTAACGACGTGCTGCGGCGCAGAGAAAGCCTGCGCCGCAGCACGAACTTTCAGAAAGAGCCTATGAACGCCCCGCTCACGAAGAAGCCGAAAGCGCAGTTCTCCTGGGAGGACCCCCTCCTCCTCGACGCGCAGCTGACCGAGGACGAGCGCATGGTGAAGGACGCCGCGGCCGCCTACTGCCGCGACAAGCTCGCCCCGCGCGTGCTCGAGGCTTTCCGCGAGGAAAAGGCCGATCTCGCGGTGTTCCGCGAGATGGGCGAGCTGGGGCTGCTCGGCCCCACCATCCCCACCGAGTACGGCGGCCCCGGGCTCAACTACGTCTCCTACGGTCTCATCGCGCGCGAAGTCGAGCGCATCGACTCGGGCTACCGCTCCACGATGAGCGTGCAGAGCTCGCTCGTCATGCTGCCGATCTTCGAGTTCGCGAACGAAGCGCAGAAGAAGAAGTACCTGCCCAGGCTCGCCACGGGCGAGTGGATCGGCTGCTTCGGCCTGACGGAACCGAACCACGGCTCCGACCCGGGCTCGATGGCCACGCGCGCGAAGAAAGTGAAAGGCGGCTACAGCCTCACCGGCTCGAAGATGTGGATCTCCAACTCGCCGCTCGCCGACGTGTTCGTCGTCTGGGCGAAGGAAGTCGACGAGAAGGGCAACGTGGGCGAGATCCGCGGCTTCATCCTCGACAAGGGCATGAAGGGCCTCAGCGCGCCGAAGATCCACGGCAAGGTCGGCCTGAGAACGTCCGTCACCGGCGAGATCGTGATGGACAACGTCTTCTGCCCCGAGGAGAACGCCTTCCCGGCGGTGCGGGGCCTCAAGGGCCCCTTCACCTGCCTCAACTCCGCCAGATACGGCATCGCCTGGGGCGCGCTCGGCGCGGCCGAGGACTGCTTTCACCGCGCGCGCCAGTACGTGCTCGACCGCAAGCAGTTCAACCGGCCGCTCGCCGCCAACCAGCTCGTCCAGAAAAAGCTCGCCGACATGCAGACCGAGATCGCGCTCGGCCTGCAGGCCTGCCTGCGCCTCGGAAGGATGAAGGACGAAGGCAGCGCGGCGCCGGAAGTCACCTCCATCCTCAAGCGCAACTCCTGCGGCAAGGCGCTCGACATCGCGCGCGCGGCGCGCGACATGCTGGGCGGCAACGGCATCTCGGACGAGTTCGGCGTCATCCGCCACGTGGTGAACCTCGAGGTGGTGAACACCTACGAGGGCACGCACGACATCCACGCGCTGATCCTCGGGCGGGCGATTACGGGGATACAGGCGTTCAGCTGAGATGAGCGCGCGCCGCGCAATCGGACTGGCGCCGCTGCTCGCTGCAGCGATCCTCGCCGGCTGCACGCGCACGCAGCTGGTCAGCGTGCCGCCGAGAATCGACCTGGCGCGCTACGGCACGCTGGGCGTCGTCGATTTCGCCTCCAACGCCGGGCCCACCGTCGATGCCAAAGCCACGCGCGAGTTCCAGCAGCGCATCCATGCCGCGCAGCCGGGCACGCCCCTGCTCGAGCTCGGCCCCCGCGAGAAGCTGCTCGCCGCCGCGGGCGCGCGGGAGTTCGACGCCCAGGCGCTGAGGAAGATCGGCGCCAAGTACGGCGTCGACGCCGTGTTCCTCGGCGAGATCGCCTATTCCGACCCGCAGACCGAGGTCCAGATCAAGGACCTCACCCGCCTCGAAGGCAGCGCGAAGACCACGCTGCGCGGCGACATGTCCGCCCGCCTCCTCGAGGCCCGCAGCGGCGCCAGCGTGTGGAGCAGCGGCGCGTGGGCGACGCGCACGATCGGCGGCGTCAGCGTCTCGGCCGAGCGCGGCGTGAGCGGCGGCATGCGCGAGGGCGATCCGCGCGAATTGATGGTGCCCGCGATGCTCGATCACCTCACCGAGGACTTCCGGCCGAGCACGGTGAAGCGGCGGGTCGAGTAGCGCGCGACGGCTCAGGCTGCCGCCTGGCCGATTGCGCGAATGCCGGCGTCTCGTTGAGTTCAGGGCTGGCTGCAGTCCGCAACCGCCTGGTATCGGTTTCTTTGATGTCGCAAATTGCGACCTCAAGGTTACAGCACGTTGATTTCATGCGCTTTTCTGTGACTAGTCGTCTAGGACGAAGCCTATGCGAGGGCCCTTTTTTGCGGCGGCGGCTGCGTAAGCTCTCGCAGCGCCCTAACGATGCCGACGATGACGCCGTCTTGCGCGCCGACCTTGCGTTCCAACTCGTCCAGGCGGCGGCCGATCTCCCGGTGGGCGCCGATCGATTCACGCAACTGGACGAAGGCGCGCACCACATACAAGCTGACCTCGACAGCACGCGATGTGTTCAGCACGGCGGACGCCATCAGGGCGCCATGCTCGGTGTACGCAAGTGACGCTGCCGGTGAGAAGCGTAGCCGAGCGAGGTGGTCACATTTTGCAACCACCTCTGCGCGTTCGGCATCTGTCAGCTCGAATACGAAATCCGCCGGAAATCGCCTTCGATTCCGCCTGACTTGCTGGTTCAACCGCTTCGTCTCCACGCCATAGAGCGCGGCCAGGTCCGCGTCGACCATCACGCGGCGGCCGCGGACCACGAGAATTCGCGAGGCAATCCTCTCAACGGGCTGCATACGCCGCCCCAGGCTCCCGCAATCTGTCAAGCGGGCTACTGACGCCCCGCCCACCCTTGTTGAGCACGTGCGTGTAAACCATCGTCGTGCTTACGTCGGCGTGGCCCAGCAGCTCCTGCACCGTACGGATGTCGTGCCCCGCATCCAGCAGATGAGTCGCAAAAGAGTGCCGCAGCGTATGCGAGCCGACCGGCTTGGCGATTCCCGCCTCGCGGGCCGCCTGCCCGATCGCCCTCGGCAGAACGTCGTCGTAGACATGATGGCGTCGTATCTCCCCGCTGCGCGGATCGGTCGAGCGCTTGCGTGAGGGGAAGACGTACTGCCAGCCCCACTGGCTCGCGGCGTTCGGGTACTTGCGCGCGAGGGCAAACGGCAGCTCCGCCGTCCCGTAACCTTCTGCCAGATCGTGCTCATGCAATGACTTCACTCGTGCGAGGTGCGAGCGCAACGGCTCGACGAGCTCACCAGGCAGCATCGTCACCCTGTCCTTCCCGCCCTTGCCATCGCGCACCGTGATCTGCCGGTACTCGAAGTCCACGTCCTTCACCCGGAGCTTCAGGCATTCCCGAAGGCGCAGACCCGACCCATACAGCAGCCCCGCCATGAGCCACTTCGTCCCGTCCAGCCGCGCGAAAAGCGCCTTCACCTCTTCCACCGTGAGCACCACCGGCACACGCACGGGCCGTTTGGCGCGCTCGATGCCGTCCATCCACGGCAGCTTGATCTCCAGCACCTCGCCATAGAGGAACAGAAGCGCGGAGAGCGCCTGGTTCTGCGTGGCGGCCGCCACTGCTCGCTCCCGCGCAAGGTGAGTGAGAAACGCGGTGACCTCGGCGCCTCCCATGTCGGCGGGATGCCGTCTATCGTGAAACCAGATATATCGCTTTATCCAGTGCAAGTACGTCTGTTCGGTGCGGTAGCTGTAGTGCCGCCGGCGCACCGCGTCCCGTACCTGATCTAGCAGGCGGGGTGGTTTGGGCATAGGATCATCCACCATGGGGAACGCTCCGAATACCATTGAGCGGGCAACTGTATATCTATACAGTACCTCTAACGCACTGATTATGGAAAGCGTTGACACCACCGACGGAAAACGTACGGAACGCGATCCGGCTTTTATGCTGTCTACTTCACGTTAGAAGGCAAC
>Ga0224505_10000769_pt1 | contig 21450 bp, 20 predicted proteins | sample SF_Jan12_sed_USG_FD_169102 | JGI IMG/M metagenome (GOLD analysis project Ga0224505, IMG submission 169102) | Sediment microbial communities from San Francisco Bay, California, United States - SF_Jan12_sed_USGS_4_1 | ecosystem: Environmental > Aquatic > Marine > Sediment | place: USA: California... | reverse complement strand
CGTGTCACCGGTCCGAACCACTCGCCGGCGATTGTGAGGAGCGCGTCGGCGCAGAACGCCTCTACCCGTCGACCACTCGGGCGGCGCAGGATGTCGTGCCAGACCGACACCAGCGTGGCCTGGACCCCCGATGCGGTGGTTGCCGTCACGGTGGCCTGGTCCTCGATCCCCTCGATGCCGTGGGCATGACCGAGCACGGCCGACACGCGGTCGATCGGACCGATGAGCCAGTCCAGCAGGTCGAGGTCGTGGATCGAGTGCTCCAGCAGGGCACCGCCTCCGGCCCGGACCACATCGGCCCGCCACTCGGAGGCGTACTGGCCCTGGACGGGCAGGTACTGGTCGTCACGAAAGACCACGTTCATCGGCCGACCGTTCTCGGCACGCGTCAGTTCGTGGCGAAGCCAACGAAAGGCGGGCGAGCGCCGCATGACCAGACCAACCTGGTTGACGACCCCGGCCTCATCCACCTTCCGGGCCAGCGCTCGGGTCGCGGCCAGGTCGACGCCGAGCGGCTTCTCACACAGCACCGCGCGCCCCGCGGCCAGGGCCGCGTCCACGCCCGCGGCGTGCTCGCTCGTCCAGGTGCACACGATCACCGCGTCGCAATCGGCGGCGACCGCATCGGCCGACGAGACAACTCGTGCCCCGGTGTCGCCGGCGAACGCGGCCGCCCGGTCGGCGTCCACGTCGAACACCGGACCGACGTGGCAGTCGGGCACCGGCGCCAGCATGGCCGCATGGGCCGCGGCGATGAAGCCGCACCCCACGAACCCCAGACGAACCTCGTCCATGCCGGGTGTCTAGCGGATCCACCGGGCCGCATCGGCCTTCGAGGCGAAGAACCATGACGACCGCGACCGGGTGGCGGCGGGTGGCCTCACCTCCCCGGGGGGGGGGCTGGTGCCGAGCGATCGTCGTCGTGGTCGTGAGCGGCGCAGCCAGTGCGGGTGGGTCACACCGTGTCGGCACGGCTCAGCCGATGTGGGTCCGCAGCTCGTCCAACCAGGCGTCGGCCTCGGCCTCGGACTGGCCGGCCTCGCGGCGGATCTCCTCCTGATGCTCACCGGCGGCCGGATACGACCCCAGGAACTTCACCCCACCCTGTTTCATGTGGATCTCGCGAAGCGCATCCCCGATGACCTTGTCGGCGATGTGGCCGTCGAGATCGATGATGAAGCAATACTCACCCAGCTGCGTCTTGGTGGGTCGCGACTCCAGCTTCGACAGGTTGATGGACCGGGCCGCGAACTCCTGCAGGATGGCCAGCAACGACCCCGGCACGTCGGCTCGCTGGTACACCACGATGGAAGTCTTGTCGTGACCGCTGGGGGCGGGAATGCCGTCGCGGGCCACCACCACGAAACGGGTGCGGTTCTCCGGATGGTCCTCGATCTCGTCGGCCAGCACCTCCAGGCCGTACACCTCGGCCGTCCTCACCGGGCCCACCGTGGCCGAGACGCGGTCGTTGCGAGCGGCCACGATCTGGGCCCCTTCCGCAGTGGAGTTGGCCGCCTCGAGTACGGCGTCGGGCAGGGTCTCGTTGAGGAAACGGCGGCACTGGGCCGCGGCCACCGGGATGGACACCACCCGCTCGATGGCGGACAGCTCGGTACCGACCGGCGCCAGCAGGCTCACCGAGATGGGCATCTCCACCTCGCGCTGGATCAGGAGGTCCAGATCGAACGCCAGCGTGTCGAGGGTGACGTTCACGGTGCCCTCGATGGCGTTCTCGAGGGCGACGAAGCCCAGATCGACGGCACCCTGCGCCGTGGCGGTGAGCACCTGGGGGATGGAGCCGATCAATCGATGCTCGGCCTCGGCCAGGTCGGGCTGGGTCAACAGCGCCTGCTCGGTGTAGGTCCCGGCCGGGCCGAGATAACCCACGACCCGCTTCGAGGATTCTGCGTCACTGCTCACAGTCGGTGAGGATAGGGGGGTGGACGAGACGACCCTGCGCAATCTCCTGGCTGACATCCGAACGGGCGCCGTCGACCCCGACGATGCGGTGCGTCAGATCCGTGCGCTGCCCTTCGCCGATCTCGGTCACACCAAGGTCGACCACCACCGCCACCTGCGCCAGCACATGGCCGAGGCCATCTACGGTCCGGGCAAGACCGCCGAGCAGTGCCGCAGCATCGTGGCCGAGCTCCTGGCGTCGGGATCGGGTCCGGTCGTGCTGACCCGCGCCGACGAGCAGCAGGCCGAGGCCGTGCTCGCCGAAGCTCCCGACGGTCGTCGGTATGGGACCACGCTGGTGTGGCGTGCCCGGTCACCACGGCCCGAGTCCGTGGTGCTGGTCACGGCCGGCACCGCCGATGGGCCTGTCGCCGCCGAGTGTGGCGCCACGCTGGCCGCCAACGGCATCCCTCCCTCGTGCCTGCACGATGTGGGCGTGGCCGGCCTGCACCGTCTGTTGGCCGACGTGGAATCCATCCAGGCTGCCGACGCCGTGGTGGTGGTCGCCGGCATGGAAGGGGCGTTGGCCTCGGTGGTCACCGGGCTCACCGGCGCACCCGTGGTGGCCGTACCCACCAGCACCGGCTACGGGGCGGGTTTGGAGGGCATCACCGCCCTGTTGTCGATGTTGGCCTCCTGCGCGTCGGGTCTCACGGTGGTGGGTATCGACAACGGATTCGGGGCCGCGTGTGCGGTGGTGCGGCTACTGGGACCATCGTCGTGAGCAGCGAGCGACGCCTGGCCTGGTTCCACTGCTTCTCCGGCATTGCCGGTGACATGGCCCTGGCCGCGCTCATCGATGCCGGGGCCGATCCCGACGAGATCCGGCGCCTGCTCGAGCGACTCCCGGTCTCCGGGTGGGATCTCACGGTCGAAGCGGTGATGCGAGGGGGTATCGCGGCCACCAGCGCCCAGGTGCAGGCCGAGGAGACCACGGTGCATCGCACGGCGGCACACATCACCGGGCTCATCGAGGAGGCGCGGTTCCCCGACCGGCTGACCCACCGGGCGGTTGCCGTGTTCGATGCCCTGGCGCTGGTCGAGGGCCGACTCCACGGCCGTCCCACGTCGCAGGTCCATTTCCACGAGGTGGGCGCAGTGGATTCGATCATCGACATCGTCGGGACGTGCGCCGCCCTCGAGGTGCTCGACATCGGGGAGGTGGCGTTCAGTCCGGTCGCCACCGGATTGGGCATGGTCCGCAGTGCGCATGGGGCCATCCCCAATCCCGCGCCGGCAACGGTCGATCTGCTGGCCGGGGTTCCCTCGTATGGGGTGGACACCAACGTGGAGCTCACCACGCCCACGGGAGCGGCGCTCGCCGCCGCTCTCGGGGTGGAGTACGGCCCGCTGCCCCCGATGCACATCGAGGCGAGCGGGTTCGGTGCCGGCGATGCCCTGATCGACGATCGACCCAATCTGGTGCAGGTGGTGCTCGGCCGTCGCGACGCCGTGATCGGCCCTGGTCAGGTGATCACGCTGCTCGAGGCCAATGTCGACGATCTCACCGGCGAGCACCTGGCCCACGCCGTGGCCTCGCTTCTCGACGGGGGTGCGCATGACGCGTGGGTCACACCGATCCTGATGAAGAAGGGCCGACCGGCCTACATGGTCAGTGCCCTGTGTGATCCGGCGCTGTCGGCTCAGGTGGCAGCCATCCTGCGCGACGAGACGGGTTCGTTCGGAGTCCGCGGCCGCGAGCTGGAACGCTGGCCGTCCGAACGGGCGCTGCACGAAGTGGAGGTCGATGGCCGCAGCGTGCGAGTCAAGGTCAGCGCCGGGCGGGTGAAGGTGGAGCACGAGGACGCGGTGCGGGCGGCCCGCCACATCGGCATACCGTTGCGCGAAGTCGTGTCGCTGGCCGAGGAGGCGTATCGCCGACGAGGCGATGCCGAAGTCACCGACGACCACGATCCCACCGACGATCCGGCCTGATCCCGGCTCTACGATGAGCTCCATGACCGACGACCGCTTGTACTTCCGGCAGCTGCTCTCGGGCCGTGATGTGGCCATCGACAACCCGCTGGCCCGGCAGATGGTGAACTTCATCTACCTGGTCGGTGACCGCCGGACCGGCGAGGCGATGGTGATCGATCCCGCCTACGACCCGGCGGGGATAATCGATGTCCTCGAGGCCGATGGCATGACGCTCACCGGGATTCTCGCCACCCACTACCATCCCGACCACGTGGGTGGCGACATGATGGGGTACGCCATCGAGGGCGTGGCCGAGTTGCTCGAGCACACCTCGGTGCCAGTGCACGTCCAGCGCGAAGAGGCCCTTGGAGTGGCCAAGGTCACCGGCGTGCCCTCGACCGACATCGTGTCCCATGCATCGGGCGACACCCTGCTGGTCGGCGAGATCGGCATCGAGCTCATCCACACCCCGGGTCACACGCCCGGTAGTCAGTGCTTCTTCGTCGACAACCGGTTGGTGGCCGGCGACACGCTGTTCCTGGAAGGGTGTGGCCGCACCGACCTGCCCGGTGGTGATCCCCGGGCGCTGTACGAGAGCATCACGCAGAAGTTGGCCCGCATCCCCGACGACGCCGTGTTGTTTCCGGGCCACCTCTACTCACCGGCACCGTCGGCATCTATGGGCGACACGCGCCAGCACAACTTCGTCTTCAAGCCACGCACCGAAGAGCAGTGGTTGACGATGTTCGGTCAGTGACCGATCTGTTCGGTCGCCGACCCCCGACCGATCGGGGCGTCCGGTGAGACGAGAGCGGCGGGTCCTCGCCCTCCGGTCAGGCGGTGAGCCACTCCTGCCACACTCGGAAGCAACCGGTGCAGCTGAGGTGTTGGATGCCGCGACGCCGATCGACCAGGTCGATATTGGCCCCTGATCCACACGACGGGCACTGCCCGCCGGTCTCGACCGCTACGGCCATCGTGTCGGTGTTCGAGGCTGGCGCACCGGCGAAGAGGGACTGATCGCTCGACAAGCCCGGGGGGACGTCCCCGACAGGTGCATCGGCGTGTTGGAGGTGCCGGTTCATCCTCTCGTCATCGTCGGGGGTGGCCGGTGGCACCAACTCCGAGGACACCGGCATCGGAGGCACGGGTCGGTCGTCGGCCCTTGGTGGCGGCAGCGGAGCGGACGTCGCGTGCTCCGGTGAGGTGGTACCCCGCAGGCTCCAGTCCATCCGGTCGCCGCGATGGAGGTCCGGCGGGGCGGGAAGCCCGGAGACGGGAGGCGGGGGCGGACTGGTGGCGGGGGGGATGGGGTCGGTCTGGGGCGTGACGAAGAACGGGTGATCGGCGTCGGGCGGCGGCGGCGCGGAGCCGGCGGGCGTGGCGCGGGGGATCGGCTCGGCTTCGGGCGTCGTGAAGAACGGATCGTCGTCGGCCGCCGGCCCGGGAGATGACTCCGGCGGAGGCGGCGGTGGGAGCTCGACGGGAAGGGCTTCGAGCGCGGACATCGGCGCCGGCGAGGCCGGTGGGTCATCACCGAGGATCGGCCATGCCGCGTCGGGCGGGGGTTCCGGGAGATCGGTGAGATCGGCCGGCTCGGCCTGTGGGGAGACGCCGGTTGCGGGGGGAGCGGGGGTGTCCTCGATGGGAGCGGTGGCGATGGCCAGGAGCGCCGCCCAGTCGGCATCCATCTCTCCTTCGGGGCCGGCACCGGCTTCGGCGAGCGCACCGCCCGCGCCGTCCAGGGGCAGGTCGTCGCCGTCCGTGGTTGCGGTTGGCTCCGGCTCGGCCGTGTCGGGTTCGGGCGTCGGTGGCGCCGGCGAGGCGACCTTGAGGCCGGGTATGCGCAGCTCGGCTTCGGCCGCGGTGAGGTATGGGCTCCAGAACTCGTCGGCGGGGTCCGCGGCGGGCGGGTTGGCCGGCGCGTTGGCGCGTCGGCCGGTACGGGGGCGGTCGGAACGCCGAGATCGAAGCGACAGGCTCATGTCGTACCCGTCGGCGGGTGACCGGATGACTTGAGGACCGGGCACCGGCCTCCCCCGACGGTTTCCGCGCGCAGGACGCCTCCCGGCGGCGGTCGGTAGCCACATCGGAGACCGAACACGTGTGGCCGTCGATGGGGTCCAGTCACGATCTGGAACCGGTGAGCCATCGAGGCCAGCGCAGCCTGGGCGGGATCGGGGTCGGTGATCGCGAGCGACGGTGGCCGTCGTGGTCCGGCAAAGAGACCAGCTGGCGGTTCCCGCATCGATCACCCATCGAGGGGCCGGTCGAAGAACGCCACGGCGCTGCCCCGGCGCCACGTAGGATCCACAGGCCACGTACCAGACCCGTGTCGGAGTGGTTTCGCTCGAGGTCTGCGCCTTGCGTGATGTTGCCGGCAAGTTCTCAGCTTGCAGCCGGGTGCGCCGATGGATCTGCACCCATCGCCCTCTGGAGGACAGCTGTGGACAGCGAGATCATCGCCGAAGCCGATCTCATGATCGAAGCACCGACCACGTCGGCCCGTCGTGGCTACGACCGCGCCGAAGTGGATGCCTTCGTCGGGGCCACACGCAGCCGCCTCCAGACCATGGCGGACCGGCTGGGTCGTCAACAGACCGAGATGGCGCGCCTCGAATCCGAGAACCGCTCGTTCAGCCGCGCGATCGACATCGCAGTGAACGCGGCGGAGGAAGTGATGACCGAGGCGAAGGCAACCGCAGCCAACGCGGTGGCCGAGGCCGAGACCCGGTCAGCGGACATCCTCGAGATCGCCGAGCGCCGGGCGACCGAGATCGTGGCTGCCGCTGAGGCCGAGGCTCACGAGCGGGTGTTGGTGGCCAAGGCCGACGCTCGCGATGCGCTCTGCGAGGAGCGGGCCCACATCGATGCGGAGCTGGATCTGGCCGCCGCCCTCCTGCGCCGAGCGGCCGACGAGCGCCAGGCCCTCGACTCCCTCGAGGCGCAGCTCAACGGTTGGCTGACCGGGGCCAGTGCGTATCTGGCTGCGGTGGCCGAGGATCCCGTTGTCGCCGGACGCCAGGTCCTCGATGCTGCGCTGGCCCGCGTGGTCGCCGCCGAAGCTTCGGCCGCGATCGAACCCGAGATCGACCTCGAAGAGTCCGCACCGGCCGCAGCAACCGTTCGTTCCGCGTCGGGCCACACACCGGACGAGATGTCGTTCACCTGCCTGGCCGAGCTCGACGAGATCCAAGCCGGTCTCATCGACGCGCAATCCGAGTTCTTCTCCGCCGAGATCGAGGACGACCCCAGTCGGAAGTGGATCCTGGGCTGACCCCGGGCCGGCCCGGGGTCACGGCGGAGGCCGGCATCGCCGTCTGCGCCGCGTCAGAGGCGACCGTCGGGCCGCAGATCGTCGCGAATCCAGTTCGGCACCCGTCGTTGCTTGAACGCCGTGAAGCCCTCGGCGAACTCCTCGCTGAGCAGACCCGCCTCCATCGACACCCGGTCGTAGTGGCCGTACTGCCGATTGATCTCGCGTTTGGCAGTGACCCGGGCTCGGGGCGCCGCCCAGGTGGTCGCGGTGAGCACGTCCAGTCCTTCGCCCAGCAGGTCATCGCTGTCGGTCATCCGGGTGATGAGTCCCCATTCGAGGGCGGTGGCCGCGTCGATGGTCCGGCCGGTGAGCAGCATGTCGCGGGCGCGGGGAATCCCGATCTGTCCGGGTAGGTACTGCGCGTACCCGGTGTCGGCGATGCCCCGCAACAGCTCGGGTGCCCGAAAGGTCGCCTCGGGCGAGGCGATGGCCACGTCGCTGAGCATGGCGATGAGCAGTCCGCCGCCCTGGCAGATGCCGTTGACGGCGGACACCACGGGCTTGCGGGAGTTCCGCACGGTCTCGAAAGGGGTCAGGTCCATGCCGAGCAGGCTCAACTCGCCCCACGGGGTCTCGTCTTCTCCGGCCATGTCGCCGCCGGGAATGAACACGTCGCCGGTGCCGGTGATGAGGAGGCCCGCCAGGTCGTCGCTGCGGTTCACGTGATCGACGGCATAGCGCACGCCGAAGTACATCGACGGTGTCATGGCGTTGCGACGATGCGGTCGGTCGACGGTGACGATGGCCAGGCTGCCCCGGCGCTCGAACCGGAGGAAGCGGGTGCCGAGCCAATCGCCCTCGGGGGGGCGGGAGGCTTCCTCGTTCATGGTCGGCTCAGTCCTCGTTGACCAACAGGTCGGGGTTGACGTCGAGGTCCTCGTACACGTCCATGACCTCGTCGGCGTCGCCGTCCATCTTGATGAGCCCGCCCTCGATCCAGAGGGCCTGCTCGCACAGTTTGCGCACCGGGGCCGCGCTGTGCGAGGTGAAGACCACGGTGGTGCCGGTCGTGGCGATCAGCCGTTGGAGGGTGACCATGCACTTGGCCTTGAAGTCCTTGTCGCCGACGGCGAGCACCTCGTCGATGAGCAGGAACTCGGCGTCACAGTGCATCACGGCGGCGAACCCCACCCGCATGCGCATGCCCTGGCTGTACGTGCGCACCGGCTGGTCGAAGGCGCCGCCGATCCCGGAGAACTCCTTGATCTTGTCCATGCGATCCAGCACTTCGGTCTTGTCGAGGCCGGCCAAGATGCCAAGCGTCGTGGCGTACTCCCGGCCGGTCAAGACATTGGGGACCCCGGCGCCGAGAGCCAGCAGACAGGGGTTGGCGTAGTGGCAGATGACCTGGCCCCGGCTGGGGGCCGTCACGCCGCACATGAGGCGCAGCAGGGTGGACTTGCCGGCCCCGTTGAGCCCGACGATGCCGGTGGCGCCGCCGCGGGGAATGGAGATGTTGACCCCATTGATCACCCAGTGCTCGGCCTTGCGTCCCTCGCGACCGAGGTTGCGCAGACTGGGAATGCCGCCGTTGGCCAGACGCTCGTAGTGCTTGTGGACGTCGATGAGCTCGACCGCCAGGCCGGAGTCGTCGTGGACGGGGAGAGGTTGCTCGGTCATATGTGATCCGCCATGGTGCCACTCACCCGGGTGTACATCTTCCAGCCGATGATCAGCAGCACGGTGGCGATGACGAACACGATGCCCAGCGCCCCCCAGTCGGGCATCTCGCCCCAGGCCAACACGTCACGCTGGCTGAGCAGGAGAGGGGCCAGGGGGTTGACATCGACGATCCACTCGAACCCGGTTCCCTCGATGTTCTCCGGACTCCAGAAGACCGGGGTCAGGTAGAACAACATCGTGGTCAGGGTGTTGACCAGCAGCGTGACATCGCGGATGCGCACGTTGAGAGCCGCCAGGACGAAGCCGGCGCCCACGAGGAGCTCGAACTGGAGCGCCATGATGGGGATCGACAAGGGCAAGGTGTGGAAGGGGATCGTCTCGCCCTGGACGATGATCAGGATGAAGATGACCGGGATCGAGAGGATCAGGTCCACGAAGGCGTTGCCCACGGCGACCACGGGGAAGATCCGGCGGTCCACGCCGACGAGGTTGATCAACGCCGAATTCGACATGGGCGAGGTGGTGGCCATGTTCAGCCCTTGTGTGGCCGAACGGATGAACAAGATGCCGACGAACAGGTAGATGGTGGCGTTGCCCCCGGGACGGATCTGTAGGGCCTTCTCGAACACGAGGACGAAGACCACGAGCCGGGTCATCGGCTCGGCCCACACCCACAGCACCCCCAGGGACGCCCGCCGATACTGGGCGTCGAAGCGCTGCCCGATCAGGTGTCGGGTGATCTCCATCTGCCGCCGGAAGTGCTGGCGGCTCGAGCCCCGGGGCAACGTGAAGGATGCCGTTGTCGTCATCGAAGTAGGCCCGACGGTCGAACCGAGCAGGGCCGCGGTCCTACCGGGTGATCCTGGACTGCTCCCAAATACGTCTCCTTGCGCTCACCGGTCACGGCCGGGTCCAGCGCGGCGCGGCCGGAGGTCTCCAGGATGGAGCGCGATCGGCGCCGGTTCAAGCCGGGCCGTCCGCTGGGCGACCGGACCGAAGCGTTCAGTCGAACACCTTGGCCCCGAACTTGGCGGCGGCCCGGTGATAGAGCCGCCAGTCGGGGCCGTTGGCCATGTTGAAGGCCATGGCCCGCTTGTCACCGAGCACCTGACGGATGCCCCGGTTCTCGGTGACCGCGTGGGCCACATCGGCCCGGGTGACGTTCTCGCGGGCGGCGAAGAACCGGAAGTCGGGAGCGAAGCGGCGGATGTCGCGTTCCCAGGCGTCACGAGCCTCGTCGAAGGCCTCGACCAGCCCTACGTAGGGCAGGCTGTCGATGAAGTCCCAGGCCAGCAGCATGAGGTCCTCCACCGGCGGCACCCGTTTGCCCTCCGCCCGCATGCGCTTGGCTCCGCTGAGCAGACGTACCTGGGCATTGATGACGGCAGGATGATTGAGTCGGATCATCTCGTCGACGTATGCCGGGAACTCGTTGGCCACGGCGATCTCGGCCGCCGGGGTCACGCCGCCTCGCTGGCGGTCGAACTCGTACACCGAGCGCAGGCGCGTGAGGGGGCTGCGCAGCACCAGCAGCGGGTACACCCCGCCGGGGATGATGTCGTCGAGTGGCGGCGCGAACTGGTGGGTGGACAGCGCCGCCAGGTCGGGGTCGGCCACACGCATGGCGGCTATCTCGCGGTCGGTGACGAAGGCCCCCGCCTCGTCCTTGTCGTAGCCCCGCCAACCGTCCCCGAAGTTCTCGCGGAGCACGTGTTCGATGGAGGTACCGGCGTTCTTGAAGAGGTGGATGTGGAGGATGAGCGGCCTCGCAGGTGGTGGATTCGGCGGCACGGGTCTCCTTCCTGGTGGCGGGGTTCGAGACAGGGCGACATTGAAAAGCCGCGACGGATGCCGATACTTGTACTTGGTGCCGCCAGTTGGCCATTCGACCACATAGCGCACGGCCCTGAGACAACTTTCGCCACTGAGTGTGGTCCGATACGGTCTCAGAGTCACCATCCGACGTGTGAACCAGGAAAACCGTCCCTGTGGGAGCCATCCAAACCCCAGGCGGTCAAGAGACCGAACTCCGGCTCAGCGACTACCTCGAAATTCTCCGCCGCCGATGGCTGATCGTCGTCGCGTTCATGGTCGTGGCCGTTGCTGCGGCCGCCATCTTCTCAGCCCGGACCACGCCCCAGTATCAGTCCAGCGCCCGGGTGCTGGTCACCGCAGACGCCGGCGCCGAGTTCTTCGAGACCGGGATCCCGTCGGTGCAGGTGATCGAGCGCTACCTCGAGAACGAGATCGAGTTCGCCCAGAGCGACGTCGTACGAGAGGAGGCCACCAAGGCGTACGGCTCGCCGGTCGTGGTCATGGTGACACCGAGCGACACCGCCGACATCCTCACCATCACCGCTTCGGATCGCGTGGCCGAGGCCGCGGCGGCCAAAGCCAACGAGTATGCCCGCACCTACGTCGACCAGAAGGCGGCCTCGGCCGGTGGCAGCTTCGAGGAGTTCATTCAGATCCTCGACGATCGCCTCGCCGAGCTGGCGGCCGAGGAACAGGCACTGATCGATGCCGGCGAGGCCAGCAATTCGGTCCGTGTGCAGGCCATCCGCAACGAGCAGGCCAAGCTCCAGAGCACCAAGGCCGAGTTCCAGCTGCGGGAGGATGTCGCCGCATCCAACGCCCGCATCACCCGCCTGGCCCGACCGGCCAGCGCTCCGTTCGAACCGAACTGGCAGCGGAACCTGATGTTGGGTGCCGCGGCCGGTCTGGTGGTCGGCTTGGCCGGTGCCTTCGCCCGCGAGGGCATGGACGATCGCATCCAGAGCCGGCGCGATCTCGAGCGCGCCGTTCCCACGCTCGCGTTGTTGGGTGCGCTGCCACCCCCGGAAACCGAGCTGGGCGTACACGTGGCCCACGCCCGGTCCGGGCTCTTCCTGGAGTCGGCTCGGGCCCTGCGCAGCTCCCTCCAGTTCATCATCGCCGATGCCGACGCGAGGAGCGTGGCCATCACGAGCCCCAACGCGGCCGAAGGGAAATCGACCACCGCGGTCACGTTGGCGTTCCTGGCCGCTCGAACCGGCCAGCGGGTGCTGCTCATCGACGCCGACCTCCGCCGTCCCAAGCTGGCCGAAGGCCTGGGCCTCGACCCGAACGAATCCGGCCTGCGGGAGTACCTGAGCTACGGCGACACCGTGGTCCTTCAGGAGGCGTGGGTGGCTGGTGAGGAGCCGGTGGCCTTCCTCGGACCGGGTACCGACGGCACCGCGGTGTCCGCCGACCTGTTCGTCGCCGAACGCTGGCCGGCGCTGATCCAGGAGATGGAGGAGAAGTTCGACCTGGTCATCGTCGACACGTCACCGGTCCTGCCGGTGACCGACGGGGTGCTGGCCTCGGCCGGCTGCGCGATGACCGTGCTCGTCGGGCGACGGGGCAACACGACGTCGGCCCAGCTCGCCACCGCGCTGACCTCGCTGGAGCGTGCCCGATGTGTGCTGGCCGGAACGGTCCTGACCGACGCCAGAACCGAACGAAACTATGGCTATTCGGGTGGCTACTACCGCCAATGACGACGTATAAACGGGAAGGGGGTGAACAAGCGTGACACTACGAGTGCTGCATGTCGCCGAGTCGTTCAGCGCGGGTGTGGCGACCGCCATCGAGGGCTACATCGATCATTCACCCGATCACCTGTCGCACGTGGTGTACGGGTTCCGCCGGCCGGGCATCCAGGTGGCTGAGCGTTTCGACACCTTCACGCTCCACGACCTGCCCGGCGACAAGGTGCCCCTGGCCCGGGCCATCCGGACGGCGGTCCACGAGGAACAGCCCGATGTGGTGCACCTGCACTCCTCGTGGGCCGGCATTCTCGGGCGCGTCTCGATGCCCCGCGGCTTCCCCGTGGTGTTCACCCCACACTGCTTCGCGTTCGAGCGCCGGGACATCTCCGCACCGACCCGATCGGCGTTCAGGGTGGCCGAGACCGTGCTGGCCTCTCGAACCGACGTGTTCGCCACCTGTAGTCATCACGAGATGGCCGCTGCCGGTCGCTTTCCCACCGTCGGTGGTTCTCCCGAAGTGATCCATCTTCCGTACGTGCTTCCCCATCGGGCCTCGGCCCAGATGGGCGCTCTGCGCGATCGCCGCCCGTCGGGGCCTGTCGCCGAACCGGTCATCGTCGGCAGTGGACGCCTCGGCTCGCAGAAGGGCTCGGATTTCTTCGTGGAGGTGGTTCGCGAGTCGGCCAAGCATCCTTCGTTGCGCGGGGTGCGATGGCGGTGGGTCGGTGGAGGCGACGAGGCCCTGGCCCGCGAGCTCACCGAGGCCGGCGTCTCGGTCACCGGGTGGATCGACCGCAGCGATGTCCTCGACCGCCTGGCCGCCAGCGATGTGTACCTGCACACGGCGGCCTGGGAGGGGTTCCCCCTCACGGTGCTCGAGGCGGCCGCCATGGGCCTGCCCGTCATCGCCCGCGAGATCGCGCCGCTGCGTCAGGCCGAGGGCCTGTTGCTCGGGGAGCGGCCCGAGGACGTGGCCGACCATCTCGAGTTGGTGGTGAAGGCCCTGCGCGCGGGCTTGGCCCCGCCGGGCGATGTGCTCGACCTGACCGTCGACAGCGACGAGTACGCGGAGTTGCTGGGCCGTATCTACCAACTCGCGGTGAGCCGGCGGGCAACGCGTCGCGCCGAGTGATCAGCCCGTCGGGCCCCGACGGCCGAGGGCTCCGGGTGGCGTTCTTCGACGACCGCTACTACGAGGTGTACGGCGCGCAGGAGAACCTGCTGTTGCTGGCCGAACGGTGTCGACACCACCAGGCCTGTTTCGTGACCACGGCCGAGGGCCCTCTGGCGGCCGACGCTCGCGCCCGCGGCCTGCCGACCTCGGTACTGATGGCGCCCGATCGTCTGCGGCGCTTCGACAAGGCGCTCATGTTCGACCGAGGATTCGATCGGCTGCGCAACGCTCGAGCGCTCTTCCACTACTCGCGCCGGCTCGAGGCCTTCTTCGAGGACGAGGAGATCGATCTGTGCATGTGCTCGTCGGTCAGAGCGTCCCTCCTCTTGGTGGTCACCGGCCTGCGCCGGCGTCGCCAGGTGCTGTTGTACGCCCAGAACTCGACTCCGATGGGCGTGTATGCGGCTCTGGCTGCGCTGCTCAGCAGCCGGATCCTGCTCATCGCTGATGGTGCCCGGTCGACGTTTCCGCGATGGGCCCGGCTCGTGTTTCGGCGCAAGTTCTCCCTGCTCCCCTCCGGTCGGAACCTGCGGCGGTTCGCCTATCAGGCGGCGGGTCCCGGGCGTTTCGATGCCGACGATCGCGCGGTGAAGGTGCTCACCGTGTGTTCGATCACTCCCCGCAAGGGGATCGATCGACTCATCGGTGCCGTCGAGTTGGTGAACGCGCGCGGCTGCCCGATGGAGCTGATCGTGGTGGGTGGAACCAGTGGTGATGGGTCCGAGCAACATCTGGCCGAGCTGCGGGCGCTGGCCGCGACGACCTCCTTTCCGGTCCGATTCATGGGTTGGCAGGACGATGTGGTGCCCTTCCTGGCCGACGCCGACATCTTCGCCCTGGCTTCGGCCGATGAGGGCCTACCCGGTGTGCTGCTCGAGGCCATGGCCATGGGCTTGGCGTGTGTGACCACTGATGTGGGCGGGGCCGGCGAGTTGGTCGAGCAGGCCGGCTGCGGCCGAGCGACGGCCGTTCACGACGTCGCCGCGTTCGCCGAGCGTCTGGAGCAGCTGGGCCGGGACCCCGAACTGCGGGCTCGTATGGGCGTGGCCGCCCGCCGTCATGTCGAGCGGCACTTCGCGATCGGCCAGTTCGCCGCCCGGTTCGAGCGCTTCCTGGACCAACTGGAGGCCGCAGCATGAGTCCCGTCGGGGTGCGGGCTCGCGTCCTGCGGCGCCGGTCCCACCGTGGGGCCTCCGGGGAGCAGCCATGACCGATCTCCGTGGGCCCAACCTCCTGGTCATCGGCGCGGCCCGCGCCGGAACGACCGCGCTCTGCCGATCGATCGCGCGACATCCTGACGTCTTCCTCACCAAGCCGAAGGAAACGCACTTCCTGTCCTTCGCCGACCAGGACGTCCACTTCACCGGGCCCGGCGATCAGGAGATGATCAACGATGTGGCGGTGACCGATGTCGATGCGTGGCGGGGCCTGTGCGCGGGAGCGCAGTCGCAGACCTACCGATGCGACGGGTCGGTGTCGACGCTGTTCTACCACCAGCAGTCGATCCCCAACATCGAACGCTACGTCGATCCCGGTGTGCGGATGGTCGTCTCGCTGCGCGAGCCGGTCATGCGGGCCTTCTCCAGCTACCTCTACCTGTTGGCCCGAGGGCATGAGACGGCCCCGAGCTTCGCCGAGGCCCTGGCCGACGAATCTCGCCGCCGTGACGAGGGCTGGCATCACCTGTGGCAGTACCGCGCCATGAGTCACTACGGCCCGCAGCTGGAGGCCTTCGTCACCGCGTTCGGGCGGGATTCCCTCTTCGTGTTCACCCACGAGGAGCTTCGCCACGATCGACGGGACCTCCTCACCAGACTGTGCACGTGGTTGGACCTGGACCCGGCCCCGACGTTGGGGGACCTGGGCGAGGTCAACATCGGTGGTGTCCCGAAGAGCTCGCTGCTGCACAACACCATGCAGCGGGCGCGAGCCTCGTGGCTGCAGCCGCTCCTCAAGCGAGCCACCTCGGAGCGATTCCGCGAGCGGGTCCGGAGCTCCAACCTGGATCGGCCCGAGCTGGATCCCGACCTCCGAGCCCGCCTCGTGCCCGAGTTCGCCGCCGATGTCGCGGTGGTCGAGGAACTGCTCGGGCGGGCCCTGCCTGGATGGCGGGAGTGATCAGTGACCCGTCCGGGCGAAGACGACCGTCACCGTCTTGAACAAGATGACCAGATCGCGCCGGAAGCTCATCGTGCGGATGTATTCGTCATCGAGGCGCAATCGACCCTCGAGGTCGTCGCTGTCGCGACTGTCGACCTGCCACAGTCCGGTGACCCCGGGTCGCACGCGTTCGCGGCTGTGACCGAGCTGGTTGTCGCGCACGGCCGTGGACCAGATCTCGGGGCGGGGGCCAACCAGGCTCATCTCGCCCCGCAGCACGTGGGTGAGCTGGGGAAGCTCGTCGAGGCTGGTACGGCGAAGTCGGCGGCCGAGCGATGTGTGGCGCGGGTCGAGCGGGTTCTTGTCGTACCGGCGCCGATCGGTGCCGTCGAACGCCAACTGGTGACGGCGCCGGTCGGGCTTCATGGTTCGGAACTTCTGCATGGTGAAGCGCCTCCCCTCGAGTCCGACCCGGTCCTGGGTGAAGTAGATGGGGCGACCGAGACGGAAGCGCACCAGCAACCACACCGCGGCGTACACCGGTGCCAGCACCACCATCAGCGTGCCGGTGGCCGCGATGTCGAAGAGTCGTTTGCCCCGCCGGGCGTAGAAGGTCGTGGGAACCTGTGCGCTCAAGGTGGAGTCGATGTGGGTGCGGCTCACGGCGTGACGATGGCCGAAGTGGCCGCGACGCTGTGCTGGCTCTGCTGTGGTCGACATTCGATCCAAACCCGGACAACCGTATTGCTCGTGCACCGTCGGTGCATCCCCGTACTGCGGCCGCTACGGAGTGTGGCGTCTGCGGGCCCGGAGCGCAAGCCAACTTCGGTGTTCGGGCCCGGATCTTCCGGCCGCCGATCCCGCGCTGTGCGGCCGGCCGCCGGGCCGTGCTCGCCAGCGGCCGGGGGATGATCTCCCCTTGAGATCAGTGCTGTTCGTCACACCGGTCGAAGTGGACCGTCCCGTCGACGGACTCCGCTGGCGGGCCCATCTCACCGCGCGTGCCCTTGCTTCGGTCGCCGACCTGCGGGTGCTCGAGGTCACCACCGACGGTGGCCGCCCGGCCGGCCGAGTCGTGCACACCCCCCGAACCCCCCTGCGCCGCATCGTCAGTCGCATACATCCCCGCCTGCCGGCGCGCGTGGCCGCCCGTGACTGGCGAGCCGCGATCGCGGCGCTGGAACAGATCGAGCGGGTCGACCTGGTGTGGGTCATGCAGCCGGACCTCGTCGGCGCCGGTGTACCGCTGCCGCCGGGCCGACTCGTTGTCGACCTGGTGGATCTCGAGGATGGGAAGTACCGCGGTTCGTCCATGGCCGAGCGGCTCCAGCGTCGCCGATGGAGAGATCTCCAGGCGGCGGTGGTCGGGCGGGCCGATGCCGTTGTGGTGTCCCATCCCGGCGATGCCGCCTCCATCCAGCATCATCGTGTCGACGTGCTCCCCAATGCCGTCGACGTGTCGGCCGTCGTCCAACAGTCGGACCGGCCGACGTTGACGCTGGTCGGGCGCTTCACGTATCAGCCCAACCTCGAGGCCGCCCGGTGGTTCGTCGATGCGGTGTGGCCGACGATCAGTCGGGCTCGGCCCGACGCTCGGTTGCTGCTGGTTGGTCGACACGACGGGGCGCTGGACGGCGTCGCCCGGGTGGATGGCGTCGAGGCGCCGGGCTTCGTGGAGGACCTGGAGGCCATCTGGCAGGGCTCTACCGCCTTGATCGCGCCCATCCGCACGGGCACGGGCACCAGACTGAAGATCATCGAGGCCTTCGCCCGCGAGGTGCCGGTGGTGAGCACCACGCTCGGCTGCGACGGCTTGGCGGTGGAGGCCGAGCGGGAGCTCCTCATCGCCGACTCGGCCGACGACTTCGCCGCGGCGTGCCTGCGGCTCCTCGACGACGCCGACCTGCGAGCGGCGCTGCGGATGCGAGCCGCGGAGCTGGCCCGCGAGCATCACTCACCCGACGCCGTCGAGCGGGTGGTGCGCACGGTGGTCGACTCGGTGATGGACGAGCGGTCGTGACGATGCGCGTGCTGTTGGTGCTGGGTCACAACCTGGGCTGGCGGACCTACGCCGACACGCTCACCGACGCGCTCCAGCGGCGCGACGACGTGCGCGTCACAGCCATCGGCGGTGGGAAGGCGGTGGGGGGAGCGGGTCGGGGCAGAGCCACCGCTGCTCGCCACCGCGAAGCCACCCGCTTGGTGCGCGACGTGCGGCTGGCTGGGGTGTTGCGTCGCGCGCTGCGCGACACCCGCCCCGATGTCGTGCATGCCGCCGGCCACCTGATGGCCAGGCCGCTGCTGTGGCCCGGCGTCCGGGCGAGCGACCACGTGCTGAGCGTTCTGCTCGACGGAACCGCCCGTCAGTCCGATCAGGCGAAGGAGGCGTCGCCGGGCGTCGGGCGGTTGGCGTGGTGGGACGAACGGCGCATTCTCCACGCCGCCTCGTTGGTGAACTGTGTGAGTGCCTGGGCGAGCGGGTCGGTGACCGAGGACTACGGCATCGATCCCGGTCGAGTGCAGGTGCGGCCCTACCCCATCGCCGACGTGCCCGCCGAGCTGTTGGAGCAGGCGCAGCAGCGTCGGGCCGCCACCACCGGACCGGTGCAGCTGCTCTTCGTCGGCGGCGACTTCGAGCGCAAGGGTGGCCCGTGGCTACTCGACACCTTCGCTCGGCGATGGGCCGATCGAGCCGAACTGCACGTTGTGTCGAACACCGCTCCTCGCCGAGGGTTGCCGACCGGCGTCCATGTCCATCACGGCATCGACAATCACGACGTGCGGCAGACGTTCCTTCCCGGTGCCGACGTGCTGGTGCATCCGACCCGCTTCGACCAGTCGTCCATGGTGGCCATCGAGGCGGGCGCCTTCTCGCTGCCGGCCGTGGTGACACCGGTGGGTGGCGTGGGCGAGGTGGTCGAGCACGAGCGGACGGGATTCGTCGCCCTCGATGACGAGCGCTTCGGCGCCCACGTCGACCAACTGATCGAGGACCCCGTGCTCCGGAACCGGTTGGGAGTGGCGGCTCGGGCTCGCTTTCTCGAGCAGCACGAGGCCCAGGCCTCGGTTGGTCGCCTGGTGGATGACTGGCGAAGGCTGATGGCCACCTGAGTCGCGCCGGCCCGAAATTGCCCGGACGGCGCCGATGCGCCTACCCGCTCGGGTCCCCAGGGGTGTTTCCGAGTGGCCTCTCGGGTGTGGTGGCGGCCTGCTTCTCGTCGAGCACCTCGCAGTACAGCTCGTAGAGCCGCCGGTAGCCCGCCGAAGGGGTGTGGCGCTCCTCGTACACGGCGCGACTTCGTGGGCGCATCTGGGTGAGGACGTCGGGATGGGCGGCCAGGTTGTCGACCAGGCGAGCCAGGTCGGCGGGATCCTGGGCCCGGAAGACATGACCTGTTCGACCCGGCTCCACCATCCGCCAGTAGTTGCCCACATCGGAGACCAACACGGGAACGCCACAGGCGAAGGCCTCGAGGATCGACAGGGGCATGCCCTCGTACCACTCGCTGGGGAAGACCAGGCACGAAGCCCGACGAAGGAGGTCGCCGACGAAGTCACGGTCGCGCCAGCCCAGGAAGTCGATCTCCTGATGGGTGCCGGCGATCGACCGCACCCAGCTCCCCAACGGCCCGTCACCGACGATCTTGAGTCGCAGCCCGGGCTCTCGACGATGTTGGGTCCAAGCCTGGACCAGGGTGACGATGCCCTTCTCCTCGGTGAGTCGACCGAGGAACAGGGCATAGCCGTCGTCGTGCTCGGTGACGGGCCCGGGGTCCTCGACGAAATTGGGAAGGACGGCGATCTTCTCGGGCGCCACGGCGGTCCGGATGAGATGCTCGGCCGTCGAAGGGCTGAACGTCACCACACGATCGATGCGATCGAGCGAGCCTGTCAATCGATGGGTGGTGAGGCCGGCGGCGAGGGCCAGGCTCGGGACCAAGCTGTCCTGGTAGCACCGGTGCCGTGCGGCCGGAAACGGGATGGTCCTTCCCACGCAGTCGTTGCACGTCTTCCCATCTCGGAAGTGCGTGCCGGCGATGCAGGACCACCGGTAGCTGTGCACCGTGTGTATCAGCGGCAGCTCGTCGAACGCGCTGAAGATCGCGGCCGACAGGAAGGGGAACGGCGTGTGCAGGTGGACGAGGTCGGGTCGGAACTCGGCCACCGCGGCACGCAGACTCCGGCGGGCCGACGGATTCCAGATGGCGGCCAGACCGGCCCGAACACCGCTGAGGGACTGGCTGTTCAGCCGCCACTGCTGCACCTTGTGTCCGTGCTCGATCAGTACGGCGCGCTCCTGATCGACCATGCGGTCAGCACCGCCGGGTTGGCGAGGTCGGTTGTGCACCTGGAGTACCCGGAGTGTTCGCACCGTCTCAGGCTAGAAGCCGCCGGCCCGGCCGACGTCGCCGGGAATCCGGTGGGCGGCGGGAACGTGGGTGCCGGTACCGTCATCTGGGTGTCGGACCGGCGTCGTTCCCTGGTGTTCTTCGATGATCGCTATCACGAGGTCTATGGCGCGCAGGAGAATCTGCTCCTGCTGGCCGAGCTGTGCCGGGACCACGGCCACCGCTGCCTGATGATGACGTCGGCTGATGGTGAGCTGGCTCAGGCCGCACGCGAGCGGGGTCTCGATGTGAGCATCGTGGAGGCACCACCCCAGCTGCGAACCTTCGAGCGGGGCACGATCCGCGGGGGCATCGGCAACCGGTATCGCAGCCTGCGGGCATGGGTGTCGTATTCGGCGAAACTGGACACCGCCCTGCACGAGCGCCAGGTGGATGCGGTGCTCGCCGGTTCGGTCCGGTCGACCATGCACCTCAGCCGGCTGGCGATGCGGCGACGGGGCCCCAAGGTGTTGTTGTTCGCGCAGAACTCCACGCCGTTCGGGGTGTTCGCCGCCCTGGCCGCGTTGATCAGTGATCGGATCCTGCTCATCGCCCCGGGGGCGGCCCGGACTTTTCCGCCCGGCGTCCTGGCGCTGCTGGGTCGACGGGTTCGGGCGCTGCCGTCGGGTCGAGACATCGATCGGTACCACGTGGCCCGCCCGCTACCCGACGCCGAGTCCTCCACGTGTGAGGTGGTCACCGTGGGGTCGGTGACTCGCCGGAAGGGTCTCGATGTGCTGATCGAGGCGCTGGGCGCCGTGGTCGCCAGTGGTCGACCCTGTGCGCTCACCGTCGTGGGTGGCACATCTGGGTCCGATTCGGAGCAGTACCGGGCCGAGATCGTGGCGAGGGCGGACGTGCTCGATGTGCCGCTGCGGCTTCCGGGTTGGCAGGACGACGTGGTTCCCTTCCTGGAATCGGCCGATGTCTTCGCGCTGGCCTCCTACGACGAGGGTCTCCCCGGCGTTCTCCTCGAGGCGATGGCCGCGGCGCTGCCGTGTGTCACCACCGAGGCCGGAGGTTCGGGCGACTTGGTTCGCGCCGCGGGGTGCGGTCTCAGTGTTGCCGTGGGAGACGTGCAGGGTCTCGCTGGCGCGCTGACGGTGCTGGTGGACGAACCCGACACCCGTCTTCGGCTGGGTGCGGCCGGCAGGGCCCATGCGCAGGAGCACCATTCGCTTCCGGCCTATCTTCGCCGCTTCGAGGATGTGTTGGCCGACGTCGTCCCCTGACCGTCCCGCCGATGCCCCGTCAGCCGAGGGCTTCGGCCAGCCGTTCGGTGATCATGAGCCGCCCGGTCTGGTTCATGTTCACGACCGTCAAGAACTGGTCGACGGTGAAGCCATCGGTGAGGTCGACGTAGGTGGCTCCGGCCGAAGCGAGGTCGTCCATGGACCGCTGGAACTCGGCCAGCACGCCGCCGGGTCCGCTCGGGTGCAGGGCCAGCAGATCCGGATG
>Ga0224505_10000767_pt1 | contig 21484 bp, 18 predicted proteins | sample SF_Jan12_sed_USG_FD_169102 | JGI IMG/M metagenome (GOLD analysis project Ga0224505, IMG submission 169102) | Sediment microbial communities from San Francisco Bay, California, United States - SF_Jan12_sed_USGS_4_1 | ecosystem: Environmental > Aquatic > Marine > Sediment | place: USA: California... | reverse complement strand
ACATCAAAGCGGCAAAGCAAATCGCCGTGCGAGCGACCCAGTCAGCCAACGAATGGAAAGACGTTACGTCGGTCACGCACCTATCGGGCTACGCCTCAGCAGACTACGTCAGTCCCGAGAACGGTACGCTACTATGCGCGCATCAAACTACTGAATCCGAAGCGCGACCCGGAAAATAGCTATAAGTGTTTTTCGCTAAGCGATGTACGTCGCGTTGAGTTTATCCGTCAAGCGCAGTCGCTCGGTCTGACCATCGGTGACATCAAGAGTATTCTTGCAACGGTGGATGATGGTGACTCACCCTGCCAGCAAGTGAAGTCGTTGGTCAGTAAGCGATTGATGCGAGTTCAAGATCAGCTTGCGGACCTACAAGCGACAGAGGCGCGCATCAACGAGGCGGTCGCCACCTGGCGGACAATGAGCGACTCAGCGCCGCAGGAAGGCGAGTTCTGTCCGCTCATCGAGCGCGGCGTAATCAATCCTCTCAGTCCGAATACTCCCGGTTAGTGCAGTCGGTCCCGACGAAGCTTGACCTTGATGCAGGGTACAGGTCGCATAATCTCAGCCCTTATTCGTTCGTGATTGGCACGGGCGCAGCGCCATTGAGCGCGACCACAGGTGAGCAATGCAATGGCAACAACACCCAACACACCGGATTTCCCTCAGATCTCGCTACCACGCGGGATTTCACCTCTCGTCATCGTTGGCGTACTCGTCCTCGCGTCTTTATATTCTGTCGTATTCACAGTACCTGCTGAATCCGTCGGCGTTATTCAGCGCTTTGGCCACTACCACGGCGAAGTAACGCCGGGGCTGCACTTCAAGTTGCCCTTTGGCATCGATCGCGTCACGCAAGTGCCTTTGCAGCGGCAGTTAAAGGAAGAATTCGGGTTCAGCACGCCCGGCGCGACCTTCGCCAGTCAAGCGTCGGCGCCGGTGCAATGGACCTTGGAAACCACCATGGTCACAGGTGACCTCAATACGGCCCTCGTGGAGTGGGTAATACAATTTCGCATCGAGAAACCGTTCGACTACCTGTTTAATGTCCGCGATCCGGGTGACACCTTGCGTGACGTCTCGGAATCCGTAATGCGGGAAGTGGTTGGCGACCGAACGGTCGATGAAGTGCTGACTATTGGACGTCAGGACATTGAATCGACCGCGCAAGTGAAACTGCAAGAGGTCGTCAACAAGTATGAAATGGGCCTTCGAATCGACCAAATTCAGTTAAAGAATGTGAATCCGCCAGAACCGGTCCAGGCCTCGTTCGATCGTGTCAACGAAGCGCAACAGGAACGCGAACGGATGATCAACGTAGCTCGCGGGGAGTACAATCAGGCAGTTCCAAAGGCGCGCGGCGAAGCCGATCAGCGTATAGAAAGTTCCAGAGGCTACGCCATCCAGCGAGTCAATGAAGCGGAAGGTGATGTGCGGCGATTTGACGCGCTGCTGACCGAGTACCTGAAAGCCCGCGAGGTCACCAAACAGCGGCTGTACCTTGAGACTTTTAACGAAGTGCTGCCAGCCGTGAAGAACAAAGTGATTGTCGATGAATCCGCCTCGTCCGTACTACCACTATTGCAGCTCAATACTACGCATTCAGGAGTCCAGCAATGAAAAACATGGTATCCGCAATTGGCGTTATTGTCCTGGTGGTTATTGCGATTGTTGGTTGGGAGTCGCTCTATACTGTCAACGAAACGGAACGCGTTCTGATTACGCAATTTGGTAGGCCGGTAGGCAAGATCGTGGATGAGGCCGGACTGAAAGCAAAAATACCGTTCATTCAGACAGTCAATCGAATCGAGAAGCGCATTCTGGTTTGGGATGGCAGCGCCAACGACATGCCGACCAAAGACAAACTGTACATTACCGTAGACACCTTTGGACGCTGGCGCATCAAGGATCCGCTACAGTACTTCCTGCGCTTGCGCGATGAGCGCAGCGCGCAGTCCCGACTGGAAGATATTCTCGGCAGCGAGACGCGAAACGCCGTCGCCCGCCACGAATTGATCGAAATCATCCGCACCAGCAAAGATCGCACACCGGAAGTCGATCCGTTGCTGGCCGAAGTCGACATCAGTACGCTGTTGCCGATTACCCGCGGTCGCAAGCGTATCGAGGCAGATATTCTCGAGGCGGCCTCGGGCAAGCTCGCGGAGTTCGGTATCGAATTATTGGACATTCGTTTCAAGCGCGTTAATTACAATGAGAGCGTTCGGCAGAAGATCTACGCCCGAATGATCAGTGAGCGCGACCAGATAGCTGACCGGTTTCGATCGGAAGGGGCGGGCGAGGCGGCTCGCATTATCGGCAACAAGGAGCGGGAGTTGCAGAGCATTGTTTCCGAAGCTTATCGTACCATTCAGGTAATTGAAGGCGATGCGGATGCAAAGGCCACGGACATTTACGCCAAGAGTTACAACAAGTCCGCGGAGGCCGTGGAATTTTACAAGTTCCTTAAGACGCTTGAAACCTATCGTCTCGTGATCGATTCGGACACCACGCTGGTGCTGTCAACCGACAGCGATCTGATGGGCCTGGTCAAGGCAATTGAGCCGAAGAAACGCCAGTAAGGGCGGTAGTGACAAGAGTGTTGTAAGACCCTGACAAATCGGACTTCGAAATACCGTGTAGAGTAGGCAACCGCGACTTAGGAGTTAGCTTACGCACCCTTCAGGGTCCGACCGGCGTTGCCAGGGTCACCGTGAAGCGTGTGCTTTGTTCGTCGGATTCAACGTCGATTGTGCCGCCATGAAGCTTGACGATGGATGCAACGATCGCCAGCCCCAGGCCAACCCCGTCATCACCCCTGCGTCGTGAAGGATCAATACGATAAAAACGATTGAAGAGCTTGGGTATGTGTTCTGGTGGAATAGCGGCGCCCATGTTCTCGATATCGATGCGTGTTTTGCCGTCGTGCGATGTGTGCAGTGCCACTCGCACTGTGGTGCCCTTGCGTGCGTGGCGAATGGCGTTGGCGATGAGATTGCCGAGCGCGCGTTGCAGCATCAGCTGGTTAGCCGAGACCGACGCAGTGCCGGCCAATGCCAATGTGACGCCACTCTCGTCGGCCCAGCCGTCAAAGAAATCAAACAGTGCGCGGATCTCGGTGACGAGGTCAACGTCGGTAACACTCAGCCGTTGCTGACGCTGATCCGCCTGGGCGAGGAACAGCATGTCAGTCACCATTTGTGCGACGCGTTCATATTCTTCTAAATTGGAATAGAGCAGCTCTCGATATTCCTCAATGGCGCGTGCTCGTGAGAGGGCAACCTGCGTCTGTGTCGTCAGGTTGGCAATTGGCGTTCGCAATTCATGTGCAAGGTCGGCGTTAAAATCGGAAAGCCGATGAAAAGCTTCATCCAGACGCTGAAGCAGCTCATTGAAGGCAATCGCAAGTTCCGATATTTCACCAGGCACGGCGTCCGGTTCGAGCCGAGTGCTCAACTCGTTGGTGCTGATGCGGCGGATATGGGCAACCATGTCATGCAGTGGGGCATGACCCCAGCGAACCGCGAGCCAACCCATGAATCCCATGAACGCAATACTACCGGTAACTGTAAGCAACAGACTCCGCCGAAAGTGCTCAAGAAAACGCAGATGATGGTCGATGGGTACTGCCACGATGACAGTAAATACCGCATCGGTTTTCGTCTCATCGCGCACTGACTGGATCAACCCGCGGTAGCTGTGATCTTCATCGGCCCATTGTTGAATGTCGCTTTGATTCGCACGAGCGCCAGCGGTTCGAGTGACCCTGGACAAATCGGGTGTCTCACTCGCATAGATTGCCCGTCCGTCCTGTGTGGCCACAGACAGCGACGCTTCGTGATGCCCGACGAGAATATCGTCGAATCGTTGTTCGAGGTTACCGAGCGGATTCGCCCCTCCGCCGCCGATCAAGACTGCTCGGACGGCATCGGCAATGACCTCGAGTTCGTCGAGATCTTCGGCCTCGAAATGGCCTTCGGTCGACTGCACGATCACCCAGCCAAAGATTGGGAACACAATGGCCGAGGCGATACCAAATAACAGGGTGAGCCGCGCGGCAAGAGATAGAGGGCGTCGCAAAGATCCGCTCAACGTTCGTTTGAGGCATCGAGCGTATAGCCCATGCCACGCACGGTATGGATGAGCTTTCGATCGAACGCGTCGTCAATCTTCGCGCGCAGGCGGCGGATCGCGACATCAATGACATTGGTGTTGCTATCGAAGTTCATGTCCCACACCTGAGATGCTATTAGGGAGCGGGGCAACACCTCCTCCTGGTGACGAATTAGAAGTTCCAACAGGGCGAACTCTTTGGCCGTAAGCTGGATGCGTTGACCCGCGCGTGATACCCGCCGTCGCATCAAGTCAATCTTCAGGTCGGCAACTGTCAGTTCGATTTCAGTCGACGATACTGCACCCCTCCGTAGCAATGTACGCACGCGCGCCAGCAATTCCGCAAAGGCGAAGGGCTTGACAAGATAATCGTCGGCGCCCGCCTCAAGTCCCCTGACTCTGTCTTCTATGCCGTCCCGAGCCGTGAGAAACAACACCGGCACCTTGCTGCCTGCCGCTCGCAACGTGCCCAAAATCTTCCAGCCGTCGACGTCCGGCAACATGACGTCGAGAATGATCAGATCGTACGCTTCGGTCATGGCGAGGTGATTTCCGTCCAGTCCGTTTTGAGCAAGGTCAACGATGAATCCGGCCTCAGTGAGCCCTTGCCGAAGGTACTCACTCATCTTTGTCTCGTCCTCGACGATCAGGATTTTCATGTGCGGTCCGCAATAAGTTCGATAGTGGCTGGTGCCACCGATACGCCCGGTGAAAAGCCATAGCCAGATTAGTCCGGACGGGCTTCCAGCACCATGACCGCAACATTACAAAATCGTAATGCTCACGTCACGCCTGGGTCAGCAACCGACCGTTATTGTAACTGAATCTCGCGGTGGCCCGGGTAAGCCTTCCACTCCGTGAGCAAGCGGGATGGCGGAAGGCTCGTGGGTCTCCGGCGTTTTTGGCCGGCCAAGAGCAGACTTAGGTGATCGGCGAACAAGAGGGAACACGAAAGCCGCGGTAACGTGTGCTATCGATTTAACGAAGATTACCGACAACAGTTGCGCCAATTGAGGGTGCAGAGGGGCTGAAAATGTATGAAAGTTCAACGCGATTTGAGGGTTCATTGCATGTAGCCGATCTGGCCCGACGGGCCGCGGTGACACCCGCTACCGTTCGGTACTATGCGCGCATTGGATTGATAAATTCGCGCAAAGACCCTAACAACGGTTACCGATGTTTTTCCGGCACCGACATTAGGCGTATCGCTTTTATTCGTCGCGCGCAGGCATTCGGCCTGACCATCGGCGACATCAAGCGCATCTTAGATTCGGCCGACAACGACCGCGATCCCTGCGAGATGGTGAAGTCCATGGTTGCAGATCGACTGGCGCGCGTCCGGGCTCGAATTGCGGAGCTCGCGGCAACCGAGGAACGCATCGGTCAGGCGATCTTGGCTTGGCGCGCCATGGGCGATCCATCGCCAGTCGACGGAGAACTCTGTCCATTGGTCGAACGTCTGGCCATGACAAACGACGGTTTGCAGATTCAGGGAAAGTATCAAAATGTCGGTTCGATGGGCCGGCTCGGCCAGTCGGCGACGAAATCCCGCGGCATGTCGGCCACCGCTTGAGTCGTTTACGCGGTTGCCGTGGCGCTCAATCCGTCCCAGCGATTGACGTTCGTCGTCTTTGTCGGGATGGGCGATTAGTGAATTGTGGGAAACGGTTCAATCGGTCTCATTCTCGAATGACCGACCAATCCAGCGCGCGCTTCTCGGTCCCAGTTTTTCAAGGCGCCCCCTAAGCGTCGCTCGATATCCTCTAGCGACTTGATTTCGTTCCGGACCCGCGCTAGCTCCAGTTGCAGCCGAACTAGGTTGGTGGCATCGACGACCCGCGTTCGCCCACGCACGTGCTGACGCAATTGCAGCTTCGATACACTCATGGCGAGGTCTCGCACTCGCTTGCATAAGGTAAACCCACGGAATCTCTAGTATGGAATGAGATGGTCCCCGCCACTTGCGTGTTGGCAACGTCCGGACGCCACCGCCGGCAGCAGCGGCGCAGGATGACTGACGCCACGATGGCCGTGTCGGCGATATCGATGTTTCCCGTGGCGGCTAGCATGATTGACGATTCCACTCTATCAAGCTGTTGATAATAGGAGCTGTATGCTGCATACAGGTCAACGGATGTGCTGCGTTTGTCTGTGCGCGTCGCTGAAGCTGTCGCGTGGCGCGGAGGAATCATCCACCAGCGCAATCTGACGCGCCACGTGTGAACGCTAGTTCAACACGGGTATGCGAGGATTCGAGCCGAAACCCGGACTGGACACGGCGATGAGAACAGCGACGTACAGGACGAATGAAAAATGGGCGTAGATCACGCAGAAGCGTATGACGGCACATCGTCAACTGCTACCCACGGATCGTTGGTCGAACTACTCGACAAAAACGACAGCTTTTGGCAAACAACGCAGACGGCGCAGATCCGAGCATCTGTCGGAACGCTTTGCTCATGTGGGCGGCGCCTGAAAGCCGGCCTCGTGTGCAGCTTCAGCCAATGCCGCTCCCTGGACCGCATACTTGACCACAGTGTGCAGTCGCGCCAGCGGGGAACCGTGAATACAGATTACGAGTTTGTAATTGTACTGCAGACCGGAAACGGCTACGCTCAAACTGATGAAATGTGCGCGCACATACATTATTTGCCTGCTGATTCTGGCCTTGCCACTTTCATCATGGGCGAGTGTAAGCGCGCCGTGCGGGCAAGACGGCGGCGATTCCAGCGCGGTAGCTATCGCTGTGGTCGATGCCCATGCGCGCCATCATGATGCCACTGCTATGGCGACTATGGCCGACGCCAAAGTGCCGATGCACCATTCAATGCACATCAGCGCCGCCAGTGACGATGTGTCCGCTGACAGCTTATGCCCTTGTTGCGATGGTTGCGGAGCGATGTGCGTCCTGTCCAGTTGCAGCCCCGTTGCGATGGCGACCCTCACCGATGGCCTGGCGTTTACCGGGCGCGATCCACATTTCCCCCCCCAAGCAGATGCGTTTCGTGTGGGTCCGTCACGGTACGTGCTCTTCCGACCTCCCATTCTCACTGTCTAGATGATTTCGGCCGCACACCTCGATTCACGCTGAACCCGCGCGTTGGGTCGAATATCTGGCCGTCATTGTGTCCTTTGCTGACGCGTGAATTTGGTGTCAAGCAAACCACATGCATCACGAATAACGACGGAGAATGACATGAAAATTATTTCGACCCTGCTGGTCGTGGCGGCGCTCGCAATCCTGGGTGCCGTTGCGTTTGCGTATTCCGGAATCTACGACGTACGCGCGAGCACACCGCACAGCGGCTTGGTGCACTGGCTGCTATCGACCACCTCTCACGCCTCCATTGAACGGCAATCAAATGACGTTCAGGTACCGAATCTAAGCGACCCCACGATGGCTCGCGCCGGTGCGAACGATTTCGCGGCCATGTGCGTCGGTTGCCATGGCGCACCGGGTAAAGACCCCGAAGCCGTGGGGCAGGGGCTGAACCCCGCCGCAGCCAACCTTGCCGAGTCCGCAGAACACATGAATCCCGCCGAACTGTTCTGGGTCACCAAACACGGCATCAAAATGACCGGTATGCCTTCCTGGGGCGCGACCCACGACGATGATGCGTTGTGGCCGGTGGTCGCCTTTATGACGACGCTGCCGGACCTGGATGCCGACGGCTATCAGGCGCTTTTGGCCAGTGCTGCCGGCATGGGCCACCACGCGGAAGGTGATGACACCGCAGGCCATGATCATGATGATGCGCCCGATGCGCCCACCCACGATCACAGCACACATGACCATGATGAACCCAAGACAGAGGAGCCGCCGCACGATGACGGCCACGAGCATGAACACTAGCCTCGCGGTTCCGATGAGCGCGCGCCAGCGGAGTTCTATGCATGATTGATGATCTAACTAACCCGCGGTGGTACGCGGCACTCGCGATCTTGGCCGTGAGCGGATGCGCCAGTGTACCGTCCGATCTCGGTCGGGGCGACGTGAATACGTTGCTCGCCGATCGCGGACAAGCGGTCGAGGCGAAAACGGATGAGCTGCTAGAGTCACTGACGGAGACACCTTTGTCATCGGACAGTGCGGTGCGCATCGCGCTGATGAACAATCCTCGCTTGCAAGCGACCTACGCGACCTTGGGGTTTGGCGCCGCCGACATCTACGAGGCGGGCCGGATTCGGAATCCCATTATTTCCGGCGCGTTCCTGGACTCGAGCGCCGCGGGCGAGCTCGATCAGATCACGTTGGGTCTGGTCGCCTCGTTTACCGACTTGATCACTTTGCGAGCCCGCACACGATTGTCACGTGGGACGTTCGCGGCGCTCAAACAATCGGTCGGGGCTGAAGTCCTGACGGTCGCGGCGGAAACTGAGCGAGCCTACTACCAATACGTCGGCACACAACAGGTGGCGGCATTGCGGGCGCAGATCGCCAAAGCCGGTGGGTTATCCGCAGCGCTGGCCCAGCGGTTTAGCGATGCCGGCAACCTGACGCCACGGGAACTCGCACTGGAACGTACGGCGGCATCGGCTGCCCGGCTAGCCGCACTTGATGCAGAAGCGGCGGCATTCGGTGCTCGAACCGAGTTAGCGGGAATGCTGGGTCTCTCCGTCGGTGCCAATTGGGTCGCACCCGCCGCGTTGCGACTGCCAATCAAGACGGAGGACGAACTCAGCAGCCTCATTGCGTTAGCGAAGGACGCTCGGCTGGATCTTGCGGCAGCCCGCACCCGAGCGGACGTGTTGGCCGATCAGCTGGGCGTGGTCAACTGGACGCGGTGGCTGGGGGAGTTGGATGTCGGCATTGAACGCGAACGTGAAACGGACGGCGTCAAATTAACCGGCCCCACCGTTGACTGGGAAATCCCGATTTTTAATCAACACAAAGACCTGCTGTTGCGAGCGGACGCCGAGTTACAGATCGCCGTTTATGCCGTGCGTGAAACCGCCATTGCTGTCGACAACAGTGTGCGATTGGCGTACGCGAACCTTGTGAATGCTCGAGCGCGCATCGAAGAATATCGGACTGGACTGATTCCACAGCGCATCGAAACAGTGGCGCGTGGTCAAGAAGAGGTCAACTTCATGTTGATCGGTATCTTTGAGCTCATCGCACTGAAACAAGACGAGTACGACGCTTATCAGGGGTATCTCGAAACAATCCGCGACTACTGGCTGGCCCGCGTCGACTTGAGTTTGGCAACGGGTGCCGCTTTGCCGAGCAACGCGCAGATTCGCGAGGAGCGCATCGACGTGCAGGAATTTGTTCAGCCGGTGACCGGAGGGATGGATCACTCAGGGCACGGCGCGATGGACGTGCCGTCGATGGACATGGAAATGGACGGCCAGAATGAGGCTCCGATGGACCATTCGGGTCACCAACCAACGGATTCCTCGAAACCCATGGACCACTCCGGTCACTCGATGAAGAAATCGGACACGGCGAACGAAGTCGACGAAAACGAGCAACACCATGAGGGAGGTTCACAGTGACGTCACGACGTGATTTTCTAAGTTATACCGGCGCCGGCGCACTGGCGGCCACAGTAGGTTCCGTGAGTGGTGACGTTCACGCGGCACAAGCACCGCGCGCGCCCTCGGCCAATCCCAATGACGCCTTTTTGCCGACGCGCACACTCAATGGCTGGACACTGCCTTACACGATGAAAAACGGAGTGAAGGAATTTCACCTGGTGGCTGAAGAAGTGGACCACGAGTTCGCGCCCGGCAGCCGTGCGAAGTGTTGGGGCTATAACGGCAGTACGCCGGGTCCGACAATCGAGGCCGTCGAGGGGGATAGGGTACGAATTCTGGTTACCAACGGATTGAAGGAGCACACCACCATCCACTGGCACGGGCTTATCTTGCCGAGTGGCATGGACGGGGTCGGAGGCCTGAACCAGCCGCAAATCAAACCCGGTGAAACCTTCGCCTACGAGTTCACGCTGAAACAACACGGTAGCCACATGTATCACCCACATGCGGACGAAATGACGCAGTTGGCCGTGGGTATGATGGGGATGTTCATCATTCATCCCAGGAACAGCGAACAGGAACACATCGATCGCGACTATTGTTTCTTGTTACACAACTGGGCATTACACCCCGGCACGTATCGCCCGGATCCCGCCATTATGCTCGATTTCGATTTGTGGACCTTTAACAGCAAAGTTTTTCCAGCCATTGAACCGATAGTGGCGCGCACCGGCGAGCGCGTCCGTATCCGCATGGCGAATCTTTCCATGTGGAATCATCCGATTCATCTGCACGGCGTGCAGTACTGGGTTACCGGATCGGATGGCGGTCGATGGCCCAAGTCGCAATGGCGATCGGAAACGACGGAGATCGTCGGCGTTGGGCAAATTCGGGACATAGAGTTTATTGCTGTCCCCGGCGACTGGGCGTTTCATTGCCATATGGCCCATCACACCATGAACGCCATGGGACATGAAATTCCGAACACCCTGGGCGTCGATCAAAGCGGCATTGATGCTGAGATCAAGAAGATGTTGCCGGGATTCATGGCCATGGGACAGGACGGAATGGCCGAGCACCAGGATCATGTCGAAATGGGCCACACCGGCCCGGAGAATACGTTGGCCATGATGACCGGCAAAGGGCCTTACGGAAACATCGAGATGGGCGGTATGTTTACCACCGTGAAAGTCCGCGACAACCTGGGACGTGCAGACTTCAACGATCCGGGTTGGTACAACGCACCGAAAGGCACAATCGCTGCACGCGTGAGTAGCGATCCAGGTTTCGGCAATCCGCCGCGACGAAAAACAACTTAGGAAGCAAACAATGAACCCATTACCAGCACGATCAGATCGAAAACATAGTCGAATGCGTGTTGCCTGTTACGCTGTCGTTTTGTTTATCAGCCAATTGTTTTCTTCAACCGCAGTGCAGGCGCAACGAGATGATAGCGCAGCACTGATCGGAATTATTCATGCGATCGAAAAGGGTTGGGAAGAAGGTGACGGGCAGCCATTTCGTCAATATTTTCTGGACTTCGAAGGTGCCCGTTACGTCGAGTCGGGAGGACAGAACACTAGTCTTACAGACCTGATTGAACATCATGTCGTCCCCGAGAGCGATGCGTTCGACGGCTTTGACGTCATGTTTTCGAATATTGAGACGCACATTGAGGGTGACTTCGCGTGGGCGGTCGCCGATTTCGAATACAAGGCTGTTGTGAAAAGTGACAAAAGTCGCAAACAAGGTCGCGGCTACCAGACGTTCCTGTTTCGACGCGTCGACGGAAATTGGATGGTTGTTCATACCCATAGTTCATCGCGTCCGGTCATTGATGAGCCAAGTCATGAGCATGCAGCACCGCACGAATAATGATGCCCCGCGGTGTCACAAACGGCCGTTGGCCACCGCAGGCCGTGATTGCCGGATTTGTGCCGAACGAACTTGCCATAGAGCCTGACGCGGTGAAGGTCGAGCCCAATCAGGAAAATAGTAATGTCCGGTAATATTATTCCCGCGTTGCGTTTCAACGCGCTTACGCGATTTTACGATCCCGTCGTTCGGCTCACAACGCGTGAGCGCCTTGTGAAGGGACAAATTGTTGATGCTGCGAAAATACTAGGAGACACCGTCGTTCTAGATCTTGGTTGTGGAACCGGCACTCTTACCGTAATGGCGAAACAACAGCACCCGGATGCAAGGGTCATCGGACTGGATGCGGACCCGGCGATACTCGATCAGGCGCGCCAGAAAGCGATCGATACCCATGTCGAAATTGAGTTCATCGAAGCGAACGCAAGCGACATTCCCTTGCCAGACAATTCATTGCAGTGCGTTATTTCGAGTTTGTTTTTCCATCACCTGCTACCAAAACAAAAGCGCTCCGTATTGCAGGAGGTGGTGCGCGTCCTGGAACCGGGCGGGCGCCTGTACATCTGCGACTGGGGAAAACCCTCCAATGTGCTGATGCGAATGCTGTTCTATTTTGTACAAGGGCTGGATGGCTTCGCGACAACCCAGGACAGCGTCGAAGGGCGACTACCAGGCTATATTCGTGAGGCCGGCGCGGGCCGTGTTCGAGAGCACCGTCATGTCAACACCGTGTTGGGAACATTGCGACTTATTGAGGCGACGAAGTAACTCACACCGACGGTGAAAAAGAGCTACGGCAAGCGGAAGTGGATTTGGACGAGCAGCGTCTAGGTGTCCATCATAGGAATTCGCAAGCCATTTTCTCTGGCGCAATCAATCGCTTCCTGGTAGCCGGCGTCGGCGTGGCGATAAACGCCCGAGGCCGGATCGTTCCAGAGCACCCTGCGTAATTTTTCAGCCGCCGACTCTGTCCCGTCGGCGACGATGACAACGCCGGCGTGCTGTGAATAGCCCATGCCAACACCACCACCGTGATGGATGGATACCCAGGTTGCGCCACTGGCGGTGTTCAACAAAGCATTGAGCAGCGGCCAGTCGGATACGGCATCGCTGCCGTCGCGCATTGCCTCGGTTTCCCGATTCGGGCTCGCGACACTTCCGCTGTCGAGGTGGTCTCTGCCGATAACGATCGGCGCTTTGAGCTCGCCGCTCGCCACCATTTCGTTGAATGCCAGTCCCAATCGGTGACGTTGTCCAAGCCCGACCCAGCATATACGGGCCGGTAGTCCCTGGAATTCAATGCGCTCCCGAGCCATATCCAGCCACCTGTGCAAGTGTGGGTCGTCGGGTATCAGCTCTTTCACCTTCTGGTCCGTCTTGTAGATGTCCTCCGGATCACCGCTCAAAGCAACCCAACGGAATGGCCCCACGCCGCGGCAAAACAGGGGCCGTATGTATGCTGGCACGAAGCCAGGAAAATCGAAGGCGTCCTTTACGCCTTCATCCTTGGCCATCTGTCGAATATTGTTGCCGTAGTCGAAAACGGGAATTCCCATTCGATGAAACTCCAACATTGCGCTGACGTGTATGGCCATCGATTTCTTGGCTTCGCGCGCCACGCGTGCTTTGTCGGACTGTTGGGTCCTGAGCCATTGCTCAACAGTCCAGCCTATAGGCAAATATCCATGAGCAGGATCGTGTGCAGAGGTCTGATCCGTAACGGCATCAGGTCGAATGCCTTGCGCAAGCATCGTGGGAAGGAGTTCCGCCGCGTTGCCCAGCAGACCGACGGATTTGGCATCCCCGCTTCGTGTGAACTCTCGAATCATGCGCATCGCTTCGTCCAGGGATGACGCTTTGTGGTCGAGATATCCTGTTTTGAGGCGAAAGTCGATGCGGCTTTCCTGACATTCAATGTTCAGGCTACAGGCGCCGGCCAGCGATGCCGCGAGGGGTTGAGCACCGCCCATGCCACCCAATCCCGCTGTAAGTATCCATTTGCCTGTCAGATCCCCGTTGAAATGCTGGCGCGCCATTTCCACGAAAGTCTCGTAGGTGCCTTGAACAATTCCCTGGCTGCCGATGTAGATCCACGAGCCGGCGGTCATCTGACCAAACATCATGAGCCCCGCTCGATCGAGTTCGTTGAATTTTTCCCACGTCGCCCATTTGGGGACAAGGTTGGAGTTGGCAATAAGCACCCGCGGCGCGCCCTCGTGGGTCTTGGCCACGAAAACCGGTTTGCCGCTCTGGATAATCAATGTTTCGTCGAACTCCAGGTCGGTCAGCGTCTCAATAATCTTGTCGTAACACGCCCAATTCCGTGCTGCCTTGCCTATACCCCCGTAAACCACCAGCTCATCCGGATTCTCGGCGACATCCGGGTGAAGGTTATTCATCAATAGCCTGAGTGGCGCCTCGGTACTCCATTGCTTCGCGGTCAATGTCGTTCCGGTTGGTGCGAATATGGATGGTCTTGGTTGAGCCAGTCGTTGCGCTTTCACAGGTCACTCCGATAATTCACTTTCAATACAAACACTTGCCCGTGGTAACCGGGTAAGACCTATAGTTATCTATACTTGTCTAGACAAGTACGATACGCTCAATAACCTTCAAACTCAACGCGGGGAGCCGGCAGCAATGCGTATCTATGCACTATTTCAAATAGCAGTGCTGATTTTCGCCGTGCCGAACGTCGCCTCAGCTGAGACCACGCTGGCGCCGGAGCAGCTCATTCATCGTTATGAACTTGGCGAGCTTGCGTGGTCCGCGAACGGGGAGCGACTGGCGGTAGTGGTCACAGAGCCGGTAACAGAGGAGGGGTTAGCGAAAAATATTTGGTTATACGAATCCGACGTTGATCAATTTCGCCAAATCACATGGGCCGGAACCTCGAACCAGCATCCCCGATGGTCACCGGACGGCATGCATCTGGCATATCTGTCAACACGCGATGATGAGAAGACCGAGCTTTATGTCCTGTCTATGAGCGGCGGGGAGCCACAGCCCATTGCGCAGGGGCAGGGAAATATCGGCGACTTCCAGTGGTCACCGGACGGCAGGCGCATTGCCTATACGTCCGCAGGTCCCGATCCCGACGAGGAAAGTAGCACTGCGAACAACAAGGATGACGAAGTCGTTGTCAGTGAATCGAACCGGCCGGTGCGATTGCGGCTCGTCGACATCGGGTCCGGCAAAAACACCTGTCTAACAAATGGGACCTGGCGCGTCTCGGCATTCACATGGCGACCCGATGGCAGCAGCCTCGTCGCTTCTGCGACCGACAGCTCCGTAGTGGAGTTGCTCACCGATCGATTCTTTACGATTGACGTTGACAGCCTGAATATGCACGAACTGGCCCGACCTGATGGACCTGTGAGTAAGCTCTCTATTTCGCCAGACAACCGTTTCCTAGCATACATAGGTTCATCGGACGGCGGGCCCATACCCTATGGAATGTACTTGCAGCCGCTGGACGGAGGAGCGGTTCTAAATCTGACCGATCAAACCACGAGTCGAATGATCACGGATTACCATTGGGCGGATGACGGTGGGCTGTGGATTTTGGCTGCCAATGGATTTGGCGACTATCTCGCACACGTCGCGATCGATGGGAAAATACAGGAACAGCCATCACTTCCGGGCCGTTCAATCTCAGCATTTGATGTTGCCGGACCCACCACCGCATTTGTCAGCGAGAGCGCTGTCGACCCGCAGGAGTTGTGGATCCGGGACGCATTAGGCGTGCGGCAAATCAGTCAGCTGAACAACGAATCGCCGACATTGGTTGCGCCCAGGCTCATACGCTTCAGTGCTGAAGGTGGGGTTGAAATTGAGGCGGCGCTTTTCGAACCTGTGTCGACGGCGAAGCCGAAGAAGGGCTGGAAAACCGTGTTGTTAATTCATGGTGGACCGACAGGGCGATGGTCAAACAGTATCAATAACTGGGCGCAAATCCTTGTTGCGGAGGGATTTGCGGTGCTTGCGCCCAATATTCGTGGCTCAACCGGCTACGGCCTCGATTTTGTTCGTTCCAATCGGCGCGATTGGGGCGGCGCTGACTTTCGGGATGCCATGGCCGGTGTCGACTTTCTCATTGAGCAGAAGGTAACGGACGCCGATCGGCTGGCAATAGCCGGCTGGTCTTACGGCGGTTACATGTCGGCCTGGGCGGTTACACAGACAAATCGTTTCAAGGCGGCCGTGGTGGGCGCTGCGATGACGGATCTGGCGGTGGAATACGGAACTGAAACAGCAGAGATCAATGCCTACGACACCTGGTTTCTGGGAACGCCTTACGAGAATCTCGACGACTTCGTGCGGATGTCGCCAATGACGTATATCAAGAACGCGCAAACGCCCGCGCTAATCCTGATTGGCGAAGACGACGACATCGATCCGATCGGCCAAAGTCGGCAGTTTTACCGAGGTCTGCGGCGATATGGCGTTGATACTGAGCTCGTCGTTTACCCACGGGAACGCCACAACGTCGCTGAGTTGCACCACCGCATCGACGTGCTGACACGGATGGTGGCGTGGATCGAGACCTATGTGCGCTAGGCGAATTCGGAGGCGCGTGGCCATATTTCGATTGGGTATAAGCACAGTAGTTGCACTATACCTGTCTAGACAGGTATAGTGCGGACGTCATTGCACTGAATATGGGGGGAAACCATGCTGTGCGCCTTGATTGCCAATGTATTCACGATACAGCACGCTGCCGAACCCGCAATGGTCGAGGCTTCTTTTACCGTTTCCTGGCCGTCCGGCCAATTTCACGGGCTCTCGCATCCAGCGCGCTACTCGACAAAACCAGTAACAAACCAATTGCTTCAATCAACTACGCAGATTTCGATCTGGGGGACAAAATCATGAGTATTAATAAAATTGCCTTACACATCGTGCTGGCGGGCATCATAAGTGTCGGTTGCAACGACTTATATGCCGCCGAAAACGCCGGTGACCGTCCAGCGGCCTTGGAAGAAGTCGTGGTTACCGGGTCGCGTATCAAAGGATCCGAGCTGGACAGCGCAAGTCCTGTGACGATCATTGGCGCTGAAGCCATTTTTGATTCGGGTATTTCCAATGTTGAAGATCTCCTGCAGGAAATGACCGCCTCGGCGGGTCCTGCCGGCAATTCCACAAATGCCTATTGGACCAGCAACGGTTACGGCACTGCCCAGACCAATCTCCGGGGACTGGGTATCAATCGAACGTTGGTCCTGCTGAACGGTCGCAGAATTGTGAACGGTGGTACCGGTGCGAATTCGTCAGTGGATCTCAACATGATTCCCAGTGCACTGATCGAGCGTATCGAAGTACTCAAAGACGGCGCGTCTGCTGTTTACGGCGCTGATGCCGTCGCCGGTGTTGTGAATATCATCACCAAAAAGAACTTCAATGGCGCGGTCCTGGATGTAAAGTACGGTGCGACCAGCAAATCCGATGGCGAAAACTCTGCCATAAATTTTACTTTCGGCGGCGACTACGACAAGGGCAACATTGTCGTTAATCTCAGTTACGTTGATACCGGCTTGGTTTTGCAATCGGACCGTTTCCCGTGTCCGCTAACGGAAGAGGCGAGTGGTCTGGAATGCTTCGGCAGTTCAACGACCATCGGCGGGCGCGCAAACCTACTTGATGGAACTGAACTTCAGTTCAACCAGATTTCCGGCGGCGATGGCGACTTTTACGAGCCGTATAACGGGGCTGTGCATGGCTTTAACTACTTTCCGTACCTCAACGCTGTGAGTCCGACTCAAAGAATCAACGTATCCGCTTTCGGAACGTACGAGGTTACGGAGTCCTTGAATGTGTTTACGGAAATCCTATATGCCAATCGCCAGGGTGATCAGATCGTTACGCCAAGGAGACTTCCAACGACGTTCGTATCGGCAGCGTTTCCGTACAATCCCACCGGCGAGGATCTTTATATAAAGAATCGTCGAATGGTCGAAATGGGGGCTCCGTACTTTTTCCAGGAAACCGACACAATCCGTGTTGTAACGGGTCTTGAGGGCTCAATTAACAACGGTTGGAGCTGGGATGCGAGCCTTAACTATGGTCGAAATACTGGCCGCGACGGCTGGACCTTTGACATCGACAATGACCGCGTACGACAAACGCTTGACGAGAATATATGCAGCACAGCACCAGGTGCCGCAATTCCTTGTGGCGATTATTTCGGTGTGGATGAATTAACTCCGGAACTTCTCCAATACATCAAGTATCGACGCGAAGGCACGGGTGGGAATCGCATGCTGTCTATCTCCGCCAATCTGTACGGCAATGTGATGAGCCTGCCTGCGGGAGACGTCGGATTCGCACTGGGTGCAGAAGACCGCAACGAAAAAGGCTGGCGCGATCCGGATTCGACCGTTCTGAAAAATGGCGGCGAGTCGGCAATTAGCGGCTCATCGGATGTCACAGAGGTGTATGGAGAATTGTCCATTCCGCTATTAGCTGACGCACCTATGGCGCAGAGTCTGAATCTGACCCTCGCCGGACGCTGGTCCGATTACAGCTCTTTCGGATCCAATACGACTTACAAACTGGGCGCCGTCTGGGAAGTTAATGATCAGCTTACGCTCAGGTCTGTGGTCTCGACTGCGTTTCGTGTTCCAACGATCAGCGAAAGAGAGGGCAGCACCAATCAGGAAAATTTGATTACGATTGATCCATGCGACGGAGCGGCCGGCGTCATAGCAACGAATTGTCAGGCGGATGGTGTTCCCCCTGGATTCGTACAGAATGGCACTACTATCCTGACGGGCGTTGGTGGAAATCCCGCCGTCGGGCCCGAAGATGCAGACACCTTAACGTTCGGCGTTGTATTTCAACCCGAGTTTCTGGAGGGCTTTACAGCGACGATCGACTACTTCGATATCGAGATCGGCAACGCGATTAACGCCGTTGACGGCAGCGATCTACTTCGTCTTTGCTATACCGATCCCACAGTCTACGCGGAATTCTGCAACTCCTTCACGCGTGACTCCATCACCAAACAGGTCACCTTCCTTACTAAACGCCCGGTTAACGCTGCTAATGAACATGTGGCCGGTATCGACTATGCGTTTACATATGACACGGAAATAGCAGGTCTTGGCTCGTCATTTTCGATACGGGCGACCAACCTGTTGACGCATGAAAACCAGGCCAACCCAGTAGCGGAAGTCGAGAATCTGCGTGGCAAGATCACGGCAGACCGAGGCAGCTTTGCAGAATGGCGCATGAACATGAGTGCGAAGGTCTCCGCCGAGAAATGGTCAGCAGGCTGGTCGGCTCGAATGATTGGCGCAGCTGACGATGAAAATGGTGGTGGCCCGATAGGCAGCTCAGTCGATAACATTTTCTACCATGACCTGCACTTCAACTACTACGTAAGTGACAGTCTGAAATTGTCCCTCGGTATTGACAATCTATTTGATGAAAAGGCCCCATTCATCACATCGTGGAATGACGCGAACACGGACGTCTTTACCTATGACCTTTTGGGTCAACGCTGGTACATGCAAGCAAGCTACGAATTCTAGTTGGCTGCATGCAAACCGTACATACGCTGGTTAGCGACTTTTCGCTAGCCAGCGTACTTTTATCACTGATGAAGACGTTGAGTGATATATGAAAGCCATAAGACTGTCTCGAAAGACTCACAAATGGTTCGCACTGGTACTCGGAATACAGTTGTTTCTGTGGGCCCTCAGTGGCTTTTACATGGTTGCCGTGAATATCGACATCATTCATGGCGACATGTTGGTAAAGAACATGGAACTGGGCGCCGCAAAACCAGAGGCAGCGCGGCTGCCGTTTAAATATATTGGGGACATATACCCCGACGCTAGCAGCATTACCTTGACAACCATGATGTCGCGACCGGTTTATCGCGTTGACGGTCCTGATATTCGAGTAGTTGATGCAAACACAGGAGAATTGTTAAGTCCTCTTGGCGAAAACCTGGCGGCGGACGTCGCGAGCTTCCACTACTCAGGCGAGGGCAGCGTTCAACGCGTTACGCTAATTGAGAGCAATCCACCGACGGAGTTACAAACGCGGGCTTTGCCGTTATGGCGCGTCGATTTTGATGACGTGTGGAACAGCACATTCTACATTGACCCTGACAGCGGTGAGTTCACAGTACGCCGTCACACCTTGTGGCGAGTTTTCGATTTTCTTTGGATGTTGCACGTGATGGACTATGAAGAGCGCGAGAACATCAACAACTCAGTTCTGCGCATTTTCTCCGTGTTAGGTACGCTGATGGGGCTGAGTGGCGTATGGCTGTTGTTCTACAGTTTCAACACCGGCCGGAAACAGGGGTCGACGGCATGATCTTCATGCGCAAACTTCACAAGTGGCTAGGGCTCGTAATCGGTGCTCAACTAATAATCTGGCTGGTGACGGGCATGGTGATCAGCCTTGTAGATCAGGCAGAGGTCAGTGGAGCTGTTACTCGGCACGCGACGAACGAAGGGCCACCACCATTTTCCTACGGCGAAATCATCCCGGCCTCCGATATTCCCCTGATGAACCGTCCGACTCAATCCATATCGTTGAGGACGTTTATGGAAAGACCGGTGTATCGAGTGGTGCAGGATCAATCCATTCGGCTGATTGATGCGCAAGACGGGCATCAAATTGCCATTGGCAAAGAACTGGTTGAAAAAATAGCGTTAGCCAGTTATCGCGGAGTGGGGCGACTTATCAGTAGCGAGCTCCTACAAGACGGTTCGAACGAAGTAAGAGTCGTAAAAGGACCGATTTGGAAAGTTCAAACTGACGATCATCTGGCAACGCGGATTTACGTCTCCGCAGAGGACGGGCAGGTCCTCGAGCACCGGAATAGCCGTTGGAAACTCGTTGACTTTCTCCTGATGCTGCACTTCATGGACTATGTCCGTGCTGATAGCTTTAACAATCTGCAAATCATCATTATCGGTTTCGGCACGCTTTGGATCGCCATTTCCGGCATGCTACTGGTTTTCAATAGTTTTTCCCGGGGCGATTTCCTTTGGCTTCCGGGAATGAAGTCCGGTGGACGACCAGTATTCAGTACGGTCGGGTCCGATGGACGCGCCGGTCAACCGATTGCTCTGGATAGCTCGCTTTCTTACTACACCAGTTTGTCTCAGTCTGGCATCAAATTATCCTCGAATTGTGATGGGTCCGGCAGTTGCGGCCTGTGCAAAGTACGTTACGAAAGCGACGCACCGGAGCATAACGCAGTGGACCGAGAATGGATCAATTCCAAGGAATTGTCGGAAGGAATTCGACTTGGTTGCCAACACAAGCCGCGATTGCACGACATCGTGACGGTTCCGGAACTCGCGTTTCAGCAATCATCCCAATGGGCCGAAGTTGTTTCGGGACGGTGGCTAACACCGTTGCTAAAAGAAATTTGCATTCGGCCGGATACGCCAATTCAATTTTCCCCGGGCGACTATCTTGAGTTTCAAATTCCCAGTTACGAAATCAATTTGGACCAGCTCGCAGTGCCCGAGGAATTCTCCGAAATCTGGAAATCGCTATCCGTTCCTGATCATTGGTCGCACAACGACGTTTCGGGTCGAGCGCGAACTTATTCCGTAGCGACGGCCCCAAATGCGTCGGAGCCTCAGGAACTTATTTTTACGGTACGTTTTTCGCCCCCACCCGTTGGCACGTCCGCGCTGCCAGGTGTCGGATCCAGCTATATGTGTGGTTTGCGCCCGGGTGAGCGTGTCGCATTTCGCGGCCCAGCTGGAGAATTCCGACTGGTCGATAGCGACCGGGAGAAAATACTGATTGGTGGCGGGGCCGGTATGGCACCATTGAAGTCAATGGCCCTTCACCTTCTGGAAGGTCAGGGTTGGAAGGGCAGACTTCGGTTCTGGTACGGTGCCCGCAATCAGCAGGAAATTCTCTATCGCGACACTTTCGAGAGACTTGCGAAAGACCACGCCAATTTTGAATGGCGGGTCGCCTTATCTGACGCGTCGGATGACAGTCAGTGGAATGGAGGGCATGGCTATATACACGAAGCGAT
>Ga0224505_10000766_pt1 | contig 21489 bp, 18 predicted proteins | sample SF_Jan12_sed_USG_FD_169102 | JGI IMG/M metagenome (GOLD analysis project Ga0224505, IMG submission 169102) | Sediment microbial communities from San Francisco Bay, California, United States - SF_Jan12_sed_USGS_4_1 | ecosystem: Environmental > Aquatic > Marine > Sediment | place: USA: California... | reverse complement strand
CACCGCGACGCCCGGGTAGGTGTTGTCGCGCCAGGTTCCGCCGAGCTCCTGCTCCGCCTCCAGCAGGATGAAGGAGTCGTGACCGTGTTGCAGCAGCTCGATCCCGGCACCGATGCCGCTGATGCCGGCCCCGACGATGATGATCTCGGCATCGAGCATCGTTGCCGGACGGTCGTGCGTCGGGCCGGGTTCGCCGGACGGCGGCCTGTCGAGGACCGCGGACACGATGTCGCTAGCTCCGCGGTTCGCCGTCGATCATGGTTTCCTGCCATTGCCGACGGCGTTTCTCGCGCATGTCCTCGAGACCCAGCGCCCGAACGGTGAGATCGACTATCGCCTTGTTACCCCGCACGGGCGCGAGTCGCTTGACGATATCGGCGAACTTCACTTCCGGGCTGATCAGCAACCTGGGGTTTCCCTTCTCGACCGCTTTGATGATCTGCCGCGCCGCCGATGCGGGCGGAATTGCGTTTGCCTCGAACCAGTCGGCGATCCGCTTCAAAAGCTGCGGATCGTCTCCCTCGGCGGTCTTCATGATGTTGGTGGCGACGCTGCCCGGGTGAACCACGGTCAGGCCGACCGTGGTGTCCCGCAGCTCTTCGAAGAGCGATTCGGAGAAGCCGCGCACGGCGTACTTGCTGGTGCAATACGCCGTCTGCCCCGCCATGCCGACGATGCCGAACAGGCTGGAGACATTCACGATGTGTGCCCGCCCGGCCTTCGCGAGCTGCGGCAGGAAATAGTGGCAGCCGTAGATCGTGCCCCACAGGTTCACCGCCAGCACGCGCTCGAGGGCTTCGAGTCCGGTTTGCGGAAAGGCCGCCTCGTAAGCTATGCCTGCGTTGTTGACCAGCAGGTGGACGGTCCGGTGAGCCTCGATGACCTCGTCGCAGACTGCGCCCATGCGCGCCTTGTCAGCCACGTCGGCGACGTGCAGCGTCACGCGCCGGCTGGCGTCGATGCCCGCCAGCTCGGTTTGCAATTGCTGAAGTCCGTCGGCATCGAGATCGACCAGCGCGAGGTGCCCTCCCTTGCGACAGAGCTGCAGCGCCAGCTCGCGGCCGATCCCGCTGGCCGCTCCGGTAATCACCATGACTTTGCCGCCGAGCTGGGGAAGGCCCTTTTTCATCGAAGTCTCCGCTATCGCCTACCCATTATGATGGGCCGGGGGTCGGACCCGTGCAAATGCTTGCAACAACATGAAATGTTGAGAATTCGATATTTCGACCGAAGAATTCGGGCGCTAAATCCGCTATTTCGCAGCCAGAATCCCAAATTAACCGATGGTCCTCGTACAAACAGAACGCGCCACGAAGGTCCAGTGCGACACATCGCCCACGTCTGCCACGAACCGCGCTTCCTGCGGCAGGTGCTCCTTTTGAAGCCAGCCAGGCTCGGTTCTCGCGCCTATTGTGCGGTGCGTTCAGAACACGATAACGTTGGCACCGCATACGATCCGTAGCGGTTATCTTCGGCAAATCCCGGCGGCGATCGCCACCCGGCATCAGGTAAGCGGCCGGCAAAATATCGCGGAGAAGATCATGTACAACAAGGGCGGCATCTCGCGGCGGGACTTGATAGTCAATGCGTCAGTGGGCCTCGCCGGCGCCTCGTTGCTCGGAGCAGATTTGCTCGGCTCGGGTGGCGTGAGTGCCGCCCAGGAACGAACTCGGACGAGCAAACCCGTTGGCAGCGGCCACAACATCCTGTTCGTGTTCACGGACCAGGAGCGCCACTTCGCACGCTGGCCGAGACGCCTCGACTTGCCGGGGCACGAACGCCTGGCGCGCAACGGCACCTATTTTGGGCTGCATCACATCGGCGCAACGATGTGCACGTCCTCACGGTCGATCATGATGACCGGCCTGCAGACAGCGATTAACGGCATGTACGAAAATCTCGACGTGCCGTGGGTCCGGGATCTTTCCCCGGAGGTTCCCACCATCGGCCACATGCTCCGCAAGGCGGGCTACTACACGGCGTACAAGGGAAAGTGGCACCTGACGCGCGCGTTCGACCAGGAATTTCCACCCCAGCGGCTGTTCACCAGGGAGATGGAGGCCTACGGTTTCGCCGACTACGTCTCCCCGGGAGACATCGTCGGACACACGTTGGGCGGCTATTCGTTCGATCACATCATAGCCGGCAGCGCGATCTCCTGGTTACGGCGCGTCGGTCGCCCGCTCGGTGACATCGGCAAACCCTGGGCCCTCACCGTGGGCCTCGTAAACCCGCACGACATCATGTATTTCAACACGGACGCACCGGGGCAGAATGTCCAGGACACGGGGCAGTTATTGAGTCACGCCGCACCGGCACCGCGCAACAAAGCCTACGCCGCGGAATGGGACATGCCGATCCCGGCCAGCCTGACTCAACCCCTCGACGAGCCGGGCCGGCCGGCGGCGCACGCCGAGTTCGGCAAAGCCTGGGACTATGTGCTCGGCCACATCCCGCCCGAAGAGGAGCGCTGGCGGCGCTTCAACAATTTCTATATCAACAGCATTCGCTCCGTCGACGCCCAGCTCACGGCTATCCTCGACGAGCTGGATGCGTTGGGCATGACCGACAACACGATCGTTATTTACACTGCCGATCACGGCGAGGCGGGCGGCGCACATGGCTTGCGCGGCAAAGGACCTTTTGCGTACCGGGAGACGTTTCACGTGCCCATGTATGTCGTTCATCCTGACGTGCGCGGCGGGCAAACTTGCGCTGCACTGACCTCGCATATCGACATTGCCCCATCGCTCCTGGCGCTGGCCGGCGCCGACCGCACCCGGTCGTCAGAGATCGCCGGGCGTGAGTTACCGGGCAAGGACTTCGCGGCCCTCCTGAACGGCCCGCGCTCGGCCGACGTCAATGCTATACGCACGGGCGCATTGTTCACCTACAGCGGAATCGCATCTAACGACGGCGACCTGATGGGATTCATCGCCAGCGCAAAGGCTGCCGGGAAGGACCCGCAGGCCGAGATGGCGGCGACCGGGTTTCGGCCCGATCTGAGGAAGCGCGGCACAGTCCGGTCGGTCTTCGACGGCCGCTACACGTTCTCGCGCTATTTCTCGCCGACCCAGCACCACAGGCCGGCTACCCTCGACGAACTCTACAGGTACAACGATCTCGAACTGTACGATCGCGCGAACGACCCCGACGAAGAAACAAATCTCGCCGCGGATCGGGACACGCACGGCGACCTCGTGCTCGCGATGAGCGCAAAGCTCGAGGCGGTCATCGCCACGGAAATCGGAGTCGACGACGGGCGGGAACTGCCCGACATTGACGGCGTCGACTGGGCGTTGCCCCAGGAACGGTTTGACTGACAGTCGGGTCGGACCCGTACAAATGCCTAGTAACTAGATAAATTGCTTAACAACGGAGCTTTCAACCGGGGCCATTCAGGCGCTAAATCCGCCATTTCGTAGCCAGACTCGCGAATTTGCCGACGTGCCTCGGGCCAACAGAACTTACTGCGGGGGTCGGGTGTGGCACATCACCCATCGGTGTCATGAAAAGAATCTCCTGCTGAAGTTCTCGCGCGACCGGCGGCGATGGCGACACTGGCTGTTCGTCGCCTGCCGGCGCTACGGGCTGTCGGTGCTCAACTACATCGCGACGTCAAATCACGTGCACCTGTTGGTTGCAGATAGGGGGCGGGGAGAAATTGCGCCCTCGATGCAACTGGTCGCCGGCCGAACGGCACAGGAATTCAACGCGAGAAAATGCCGTCGCGGCGCGTTCTGGGAAGATCGTTATCACGCCACCGCCGTGCAAACGGATATGCACCTGCTTCGGTGCATCACGTACATCGATTTGAACATGGTACGTGCGGGAGTCGTGGCGCACCCTGGAGAATGGGATGTGAGCGGGTACTCCGAGATCCAGCGGCCCTGGCAGCGCAAGGGCGTAATTGACTTCGGCAGGCTAGGACCTCTTCTTGGAGTGACCTGCCATGGAGAACTTGCCGCGCTACAGGAGGCTCAGGTCAGCGCCCAGATCGGGCTGACTGTCAGGGACCCGAGCTGGACTGAGGCTGTCGCGGTTGGTGATGAAGCTTACGTCAATCTACTGCGACGAGACCTGCGTGTCAGCAGCACCGGCGTTCGTGAAATAGGCATAAGTACAAATTGGCTGCCTACCCGATAGCGCAACGCAAGTCACCGTGTTTCGCCGCAGGAAAAGGGCTTTTTACAGTCCAGAAAGCGCCTGAAATAAAGACTTCTACATTGTAAATCCGACACTTACAGTGGTCCGACCCCGTTTATGTCTTTGGCCATTTGTTCGCGCATCACGAATTTCTGCACCTTGCCCGTCACGGTCATCGGGAACTCTTCGACGAATCTGATGTAATAAGGGATCTTGAAGTGTGCGAGCTTGCCCTTGCAGAACGCCTGGATCTCCTCGGCAGTGGCACGCTCGCCGCCTTTCAGCCGGATCCATGCGGCGACCTGCTCGCCGTACTTGTCGTCCGGCACGCCGAACACCTCGACCTCGTCGATCTTCGGGTTCGTGTACAGAAATTCCTCGATCTCGCGCGGGTAGATGTTCTCGCCGCCGCGGATGATCATATCTTTCAGGCGCCCGACGATCGCCAGGTAACCCGCCTCGTTCATCTGTGCGATATCGCCGGATTTGATCCAGTGCGCGGCATCGATTTCCTCGGCCGTGCGCGCGGGGTCGCCCCAGTAGCCGCGCATGACGCAGTAACCCCTCGTGCACAACTCGCCCGGTACGCCGCGTGGCACGATGTCGCCGTCCTCGTCGACGATCTTGATCTCGGTGTGTGGCAGCGCGCGTCCGACCGTCGTCACACGCAACTCGGGCGGGTCGTCGATCGAGGTCTGCGTCGAGAGCGGCCCGGTCTCGGTCATGCCGTAGCCGATCGTGATCTCGGTGAGATGCATCTCCTGCATGACCCGATGCATGAGTTCGACCGGGCACGGCGCTCCGGCCATGATGCCGGTGCGCAAGGAGGTAAGATCGCGGCCAGCGAAGTTTGGCTCGTCGAGCTCGGCGATGAACATCGTCGGCACACCATGCAACGCGGTGCAGCGCTCGGTTTCGACGGCGTCGAGCACGGCCGATGCGTCGAAGCCGGCGGACGGGAAGATCGTGGCGGCGCCGCGTGTTGCACAAAGGAGTGTGCCGAGCACCATGCCGAAGCAGTGGTACATGGGTACCGGAACGCAGAGCCGGTCGTCGGCCGTGAACTTCATGATCCCGGCCGACAGCGATGCGTTGTTGACGATGTTGTGATGGGTCAGTGTCGCAGCCTTCGGGGTTCCGGTCGTCCCGCTCGTGAACTGTATGTTGATCGGGTCGTCGGCATCGAGGCCCGCGGCGATGACGCCGAGGCGGGCGAGTTGAGCCCTATCGGCCGCGGCGATGACATCGGGGTACCGCATGCAGCCCGGGTGTTCGGCATCGCCCAGCGTGATGACGAGGTCGAGCTCGGGGACTCGGTCGGACCTGAGGCGACCGGGCACGGCAGAGGCGAGCTCCGGCGCGATCTCGTTCAGCATCGCGACGTAGTCGCTCGTCTTGAATGCCGGCACCGCGATCACGGCGCGGCAGCCGGTTATCGTCAGCGCGTACTCGAGTTCGCTGACGCGATACGCCGGGTTGATGTTGACGAGGATGAGCCCCGCATACGCCGTGCCGAACTGGACGGCCACCCACTCGGCGAGGTTCGGTGCGACGATGCCGACGCGATCCCCGGGTTCGAGGCCCTGGGCGAGCAGCCCTGCGCCCAGCGCCCTGGCTTCCCGCCGGAGATCCTTCCACTGCCAGCGGATGCCCTGGTGCGGGACGACGACGGCATCGTGGTCCGGGAATGCCGCGGCGGCGCGGTCGAGCACGTCGCCGACCGTCAGCGCCTGCAGAGGCTCCGCGCCGGTGCCGTGCACGTAGCTTTTCGAACGGCTGTTCATGGTTTCATCCTCTCACCGGGGACAAGGCTGGCAATTCGGGGTTTCACCTAACGGGTTTTCGGAAGGCGCGGCCGGAGGACCCTGCTCGAATTGCGCCTTGGTGTGTGGGAAAGCCCGGCTGAACCCCGTATATCCCAAGCGTAGTCTGCTGACCTCTCCACAGGGATTCCCGGGCCAGATTCGCGTGGGGCTGCGGCAATGCCGATTACGCCGGATCCCGCCCGGCCGGCAGATTCACCTGGTCGATGTCGACCGGTTGGCCGTCCATGTCGAACGCGTACGTCCTGCCTGGCTCTTTCACGATGACGGCGACCGGCCTCAGCGTCCCTGTCATGAACCTTGTGTGCTTTGTCTTGTCGCTTCGAACTTCCAGTGACTCGGCCACCGCTACTGTAAGTCTTTGGTTGGCAAACACGGTACCCGTACGCAGCCTGTCCATACCCTACCCGGTTGTCCGCATCAGAACGATGCCCCTCCAGACCGGTGGCGAAAGAAGGAGCCCCAGCGCGAGGATCACGAATCGCAATGGAACCATCCGTATCGTTCCGCTGCTATCCACTTCGAATGTTGCATCGAGGAAGTCGGGCTCGACCGCGATGCTGGCGTCGCGCGTGCGCGCGAGCATCGCGGTCAATGGCCCGATCACGGCCCACAGCCGCCCGGTGTCGGCGGGATCCCCCAGCCCCAGGCGCACCAGCAGCCGGACATTCTTCTTGTGAATGCGCCGCCACAGGTCCGAGATGAATCGCAGGACTCTTCGACGAAACGCCGGTTGGCGGATCGCGGCCATGATGTTGGTCTTCCTGCCTTTCGACCTGCCCCGCCGACCGGCTTTCTTGCGAGCAGCACCAGGTGTATCGGGTTTCGATGTCGTCTGAGCCGGCGATACGTCGGCGCGAACCAGTCCGAACGCCCAGTTCAGCCTGAGATCGGCTGACAACGTTCGCTTCCAGGACAGCTGGTACGTCAGCGTCACCGGCATGGCCAGCAGGATGACGATCAGCGACAGGAATATGACTGTCCCGATCAGCACGACACGATCAACGTGCTAGTGCGTAGCTTCCCCGGCCTTCGAGGCCGCAGCCTTGCCAGCGGTCTCCGCGATCTTTTCGAATGCGGATGCGACACCGGACTTGATCGACTCGACGTGTACGCCCTTGTCGTTGATGACGATCAGGGCCACCGGCTTGACGCCGCCGCCACCACCGGCGCCGCCTCCGTGGCCGGTGCCTTTCGCCGGCTCGGTGCCCTCGCCGCTGCCTACACCAAAGCCGAAGCCGACATTAACCAGCGGAATCAGGGTATTGCCCTCGATCCTGATCGGCTCGCCAACAACGGTCTTGGAATTGAGCATGCGTTCGATTTCGCCAACTGCCTTGTCGAACAGTTTTTCAATGTTGTCCATCACTTTCTCCCGCACCAAGCTGGATCCGTCTCTCTGGCTTTTATTAGCAGTGGCGTACTTCCCTGTCTATACGAGCTTGCCACAAGCCCTTCCGGTCCCATACCTGCGGGCATCTCTAGGTCAGACCCTGGCAGAGCCTGCGTCTTGCGCGCCGGAGGGGGTGCGCACGCGTCGCCAGATCAGCACGGCGGCAATGAAGCCGATGATGCAAACGCCGGACGTGAAGAAGAAGAAATAGCGATAACCGGCCTCGCCGGGAAACCTGTCGAGGAGCAGGCCGCCAAGTAGCGGCATGAAAATGTCGGGCGTGTAGCCGATGACCGAGATGATGCCGGCCGCGGTGCCCGTCACGGCCATCGGCACGCCGCCCTCCTCGAGCAGCGCGAAGTAGATACCCCTGAGCCCGAAGACGGCGATCGAGGCAACTGCGACGTTGAGCAGCATCGCCGGTATGAGACCGGGCTGGCCCGGCAGCACGGCAAACGCGCCGAAGCTGATTACGAGTACGGCAAAGAGGATACTTACCGACCGCGCGATACCGATCCGGTCGGATGCGAAGCCGGCGCCAAATGCGGCCAGCGGTTTCAGCCACATCTTGGCGACGCTGATCGCCGCGGCAATGGAGACGCTGAGGCCGAACATGTCGGTCGCGTAGGACGTGAAACGAAAGGTGCCCCAGTACGCGCAGTACGCCGAGAGGATGACTGCGGCGATCAGCCAGATTACCGGCATCTTCAAGACCCGCAAGACTTCCGTGAGGCCGACTGCTCCGGTCTTACCGTCTGGCGTTCCAACATCGTCGTCGATCACGAACCAGGCGAGCACGCCGAGTCCGAGCGTGCAGAATGACAGCGCGGTAATCACCATCGACAGGCCGAACGCGCTGGCGCCCAGCATGCCGAACAGCGCGAGGAGCAGCATAGACGTCAGGACCTCGCCGAGTCCGCGCCCGGTCTCGAGCAGCCCGAAGGCACGACCCTGTTGATCCGCCGACGCCCAGCCCCGGGTCACCCGTATCATCGCGCCCCAGAACAAAAGGGTGATGCTGACGCCCCAGACCGTATGGATCGCGAGGCTCACGATGTAGGGCGGGAACGTCGCGAAGTACAGGCCGAGCGCGCCGGTCGCCAGGAGCGAAAGTGTCAGCAGCTTGCGGGGCGACACGCGGTCGGCCAGCCAGCCGCCCGGGAAATAGCACAGCATGGATGTCAGCCCGAATGCGGACATCAGGCTGCCGACCTGCGTGTTGTCGACGTCGAGCGCCGTCATCAGCGGCTTGTAGTAGACCTCCTGGAGAAACGGCAGCAGAAATATGATGCCGCCCGATGCGCTGAGCACAGCCATGACCAGCCAGTGCTGCAGCGCGCGCTTCATCGTCGTCGACAGTGTCCGGCCCGAATGGAGGCGCCTATGAAATTACAGATGAGGCGCTCCGCGTAAACCAGCGTCGAGTTGCGCAGGTCGTGGCCCGGCGCGATCTCCACGATGTCCATGCCGACCACGCGACCCCTGGCGATCAGGCCATGGACCAGCGTTCGCAGCTGCAGCCAGTCGAGGCCGCCAGGCGTCGGCGCCAGCACGCCCGGCATGATGGTCGGATCGACCCCATCCGCATCGATGGACAGGTAGAACGGGCGTCCTTGCGGAATCCGCTGCAGGACCGCGCCCATGCCAATCGCGTGCATTTCGTAGGCGGTGATGACCTCGGCGCCCCAGGCGCTCGCGTCATTGACCTCAGGCTGCCGCGCAGAGCCGATGCCACGCATCCCAATCTGCACGATTGCCTCGACCCAGGGCATTTCCGAGGCCCTGCGGATCGGGCTCGAGTAGCCTTCCGTTTCTCCGTTGATCTCTTGCCGCCAGTCCAGGTGCGCATCGATATGCACGAGCGTGACCGGCTCGCCGAGCTGCTCGAGCCCCCGCAGCAGCGGAATGGTCACGCCGTGGTCGCCACCGATGCCGATCAGAATCGAGCCTGACGCGTAAATCTTGCGAGCAGCCAATTCGGCGCGGCGGTAATGCCCGGCCGGATCGGCCGGGCTATGTGTCACGTTGCCGCAATCGACCACCTTGATGTCCTGGCCATCGAGCAGTGTGCCGCCGAGGTCATAGTCATAGTGATTTTTCGTATAAAAAATGTCCGCGTCGCTGCTCGCGAGGCGCAGTGCATCCGGTGCGTTGCTCTGGTCGTTCGGAAATACGCTCGGGTCATACGGCTTGCCGAAAGGCACGCCGAGCAGCGCGAAGTCCGCATCCAGCTGATCCAGGTTCAGCTGCACCGGAAATTCGAGAAAAGAGCGATCGCCGGAGCAAGGCGGCCGGGTCAACGGGTCAGCCATACAGTCTCCTGCCAGGGTGCGCGACGAACTGCCTGAACAGGCGGCAAGAATAGCAGTTGGAGGATGGAAGTCCCGCTATTCCCCCAGCAATGCCATGGCGTCAGCGCCGGGCGGGCATGTGCCTGTCCACTTTACGGGCATGTGCCTGTCCCTTAATACTGGAGCCTGTCCCATTGCCCCTTTTTGGAGAACACCATGCGTGCCACTGTTCGTGCTGCCCTGTTCATGTACGTCCTGGTGACATCGATAAGGCCGGCATCGGCCAATGAATTCGAGCAGGTTTGGACTTGCACGATTCAGGCTGGCCACACGCTCGACGAAGTAAGGTCGGCCGGAACCGCATGGTTGAAGGCAGCGCGCAGCATGCCGGGGGGTGAGGAATTGCAGCTGGTCATTCGCTGGCCAATTGCGGTTCCCGAGAGTGCCGAGCTTTTTCAATTCGTTATTCGCGCAGCTTCGCTCCAGACCTGGGGCACGTTTTATGATGGCTATCATCCGGATTCACCCGCGGGCAAGGCCGACGAGGTGTTTGCCAGCATTGCCACGTGTTCCGGCAGCACGCTGTGGGAATCCATAGAAATCGGGGTCGAACCGCGAATTGACCGAACCGGACACCGCGGTTCGACCCGTGATTCTTAGACGTCAGTGCAGGTTGCTTCCCGAACAGACGGCTCGGACCTAAACCCCGTCATTCGTGCCACAAAAAGGGCTATTAACGTCCAGGAAAACGCGCGAGTTGACTACTTTTCCCCAGCAGATCGGACAGTTACTGTGGTCCGACCCCGAGCAAATTACATTTGCGGACCGTCCAGGTTCTTGACGAACTGCGTCGTATCGTCGCAGGTCGTATGCGGGAGGCGACCGCGCCGCTCGTGCGGGGACACGATGTCGCCGTACTTCTCGAGCGTGAGCGTCACCTGGTCTCTCGGCGCCAGGCTGACCTGCGCCTCGACCGGGGGCGAGCTGTGGAGCTGTACCCGATAATCACCCTCCGGCAGCAGCATCACGTCGGCGGAGCCGAGCGAACCGCTCGCAACCTCCGCATTGCCCCGGTACACGCTGAACGCGGTCGCGACCGTCTGCTCCAGCGCGGCCCTGAGTTCCTCCGCGTTTCTCGCCGTGACATAGCGTCCGCCCGAAGCGCTGGCAATGGCTCGCAGGCTGGCCGCGTCTTCGTCCGCGCCGTTGCCGAGGCCAAAGCCGATCAGGTGCACGACGATACCCTGCTGGCGTAGCGCGTAGGCCGCTTCGACCGGGTCACCTCCGCAGCTTTCGATGCCGTCGCTGACGAGCACTATCGCCCGGTCGCTTCGCAGCGAACCGAAGTCACGGGCCGCCTGGTTCAATGCATAGGCGATAGGCGTCTGGCCCGTAGGCTTCAGGCCTGCGATCGCGTAGCGGATCGGCTCCCGGTTCAGCTCACCGAACGGTACGAGCAAACTCGAATCGGCACAGTTGCTGTTTTCGCTGGCGCTGCTACTGCCGTAAGCGCGGAGCGCCAGGTCGAGGTCGGCGGGCAACCAGTAGGAGACATCTTCCAGGGTTGCCTTCGCGATCTCCATTTTGGACACGCCGTCGATTTGTCCCCACATGCTCCTCGACGCATCGACGACGATCTCGACCGCACGGTCGTTGAGCGACATGGCCGGACGCCCGTCATTGAGCGCCACCACCTCGAGCGCCGCGCAGCTCGCGTCCCGCACATTGACTGTGATCGTGGATTCCTTCGTATGGCCGTCCAGGCTCGTCGCGGAGGCCACGATATGGTTTTCGCCAATCTCGAGCGGAATACTTGCCGCAAAAGTTCCGCCCGCCAGCCGTGCAGGTACCGGCGCCGACCCGTTGACACTGAGGGTTACGGTGTCGACCCCCGTGGTGCGGAGGTTCAGGAACGCCTCGGGCAGCATTGTCGGGTCGGACACCTGTACGAAGCTGCCACCGCTCGCCCATGCAATCGTGTCGAGTATCTTCGTGCCCTTGGAGCTGGATCCGAGCAACAGCGTCTGGATTGTAATGCCACGCTTCGCCGCCTCGACGGCGGCGTCATAAGCCTTCTGCTTGTTCGACATGCCGTCGGTGAACAGCATGATGACGCGCGACGAACCGGGCCGGCCATTGCGCTCAAGTTCGGCCATTGCCGTGAGGATGCCGGCGGCGAGGTTCGTGCTGCCGGACCGGGGCAGCTCCCGGAGCGCATCGACTACGCGATCGCGATCGGATGTCATCGGCTGGGCGAGATCGCTGTTGCTGTCGAAACTCACGACGCCAATCTTGATATCGCTTTTCGGTGACAGGTTCCTGACCAGGCCAATCGCCCCTGCCGACCGATAGTCCTCGGGATCGCTGCCGCGCAGGCTCTGCGACGTATCCATGACAAACATGATGTCGAGAAAGCGAACGCCGCCGATTGCGGACGCAATGCCTTCGACCTCGATGCTGGTCGCACCGTCTTCCACGACGAATCCGGCCGAAGGCGACTGGATTTCAACCTCGAGTTTGCGCTCGGGGGAATTTGATGTGCTCGCAGCGTCTACGGCCGCGCCATGCGCGGCGGCGGCGAGCATCAGGGCCGAAACGAGCATCAGCTTTGCGTTTCGCATGGGATCACCTGTTTCTTGCATGCGTTCAGGCAGGATAGGTCACCCCCGCGGACATAATTGGGACACAGCGCACATTTTCGGGGGTTTTTTAGGGGATTGGCGGCTTTATGCCGGGCGCACCGGGGTCTGGAGGTCGGCACTCCTTGCTGAAACTGTATCGTTCTGCTTGCCCGGACCCCTTCATTCACGGCAAAGGTAGACCCCTGTGGCAGCAGGACGTGGTGCATTCTGCGGAGCGGGGCACGGCGCCTAAGGCACGAATGGATCAACCACTCGCGCGCAGATGTGCAGAGCTGTGAGTGATTGATTCCGAGCTGGCTATCAATCAGCTTCCGGGGCGTCCGTTACCGGAGATGCCTCCCTGCGAGTAGCGATGCACAACCGGTTGGTTCCCGAACTGACGGCCTGGACCGAATAACGGTCATTCGTCGCGCGAAAAGCGTCATTTACGGTCAGGAAAACGCATCCGGATGGCGACTTCCCCGCATCAAATCAAGCGCTTGCAGGGGTCCGACCCCAAGAAAGGAACTGCAGACGGTTCAATGTGCCTGTCCTATTTGGACTCCGTTTGGAGCCGGTTCGATGTGCCTATCCCGTTTCGAAGCCGTGGGTCGTGTGCCTGTCCTGTTCGGACGCCGTCACAAGTGGGTTCTGCCTACGGCTATCCAGAAGATTTACGGGTGCATCAATGATGGCCTGTGTAGTCCTTCGATTTAGCGCCCCGGGTGTATTGCTGGAATCAACGACAATAGATGCAATGGAAGCGAAAGCTGCCGACACGCGGATTTCGATCCGCCGCTCTACCGCGCCGCTGTCAGGACGGCTCCGGCCAGCGTGGTACTGCGGTTGGCACACACGGGTTCCCAGTCTGGCGCGTGAGCCGGTTTCACTTCTTGCCTGTCGAGAGAGCGCTTGCGAAAGAGGCTTTCCGCTATACTGCCGAATCGTGTGCGGAGTGCGTAAATGAACTTCTTTGCCGAGCTGAAACGAAGGAACGTGGTGCGCGTCGGGCTTGCCTACATCCTGATCGGCTGGGTGCTGGCACAGGTCGCCGAGTTCGCGTTCGAGAACTTCGGTGCGCCCGACTGGGTCTTGAAGACCTTTGTCACGCTCTTGCTGCTTGGCCTTCCACTCGCCCTGTTCTTTGCCTGGACCTTCGAAATGACGCGCGAAGGCATCAAGCTGGAGAAAGACGTCGATCGATCGCAGCTGGCCAGGACCTCGGCCCGCCGCACGCTCGACTACATCATCATGGGGGCGCTTGCCATCGCCCTCGGCTATTCGTGGTGGTCGCGCCAGCCTATCGAGGAACCGGCGCCTCCGAGCACGCAGGCAATCGTTACCGACCAAGACGAGGTCGAGCAGAAAGCGTCGGACGCCCGCTCCATTGCCGTGCTGCCATTCGTCAACATGTCTTCCGACCAGGCGCAGGAATGGTTTTCCGACGGGCTCACCGAAGAGATCCTGAACGCCCTTGCCCGAACGCCGGATCTGCTCGTGGCGGCTCGTACTTCCTCGTTCAAGTACAAACGCTCGGACGAGGATATTACAACCATCGCGGCGGCGCTCGGTGTTGCGCATGTGCTCGAGGGGTCGGTGCGATCGTCGCGGGACCGGCTGCGCGTGACCGCGCAGTTGATCCGGGCCAGCGACGGTTTTCATCTGTGGTCGCAAACCTATGACCGCCAACCCGAGGATGTAATCCAGATCCAGGAAGACATCGCCATTGAGATCGCCAAAGCCCTCGAGACCGCGATGGATCCGGAGGCACTGGCTCGGATGGTCTCCTCCGGCACCAGCTCGGTACCCGCCTATAACGCGTATCTCGAGGGCCTGGCGGCGAATGCCAGCACGTTGTCCACCGCCGATGTCTATTCGTTCCTGCGGGCCCGCGATGCTTACAAGCGCGCGATCGAACTGGACCCGGAGTTCTCATTTGCTTACTGGGAGCTCGCGCAATTCTGGGAGATACAGTCACGGACTACCAACATCGTGGCCGGCATCGTCGAGATACCGAAGGAACAGATGGTCGCCGAATTCGAAGACGCGCTCGAGAAGGCGATCCGTTACGAGCGTGACCCCCTGAACCGGCTGAGGTTCAGCGTCCTGCAAGCCGCGGAGGAATTGCAGCTTGCGGAAGCGCTGCGGCTCAACACCGGGTACCTGGAGCAACGACCGAACGACCAGGATGCGCAGGGCCGGCAGCTCGAATTGCTTGCCGACCTGGGGATGATCGACGAGCTGCGTGCCGCCATCGAAGAATTCGAGCAAAGAGACGGTTACCATATTGGCGTAACCAATAATTCTGTGACGATGTCCGTGCTGACGGGCGACCGCGACTTCGTCCGCCGTTATGCGCACGATGCGCTGCGACGGATTCCCGATCGGCCATTTATCCAGTACCAAGCACACCGGTCCTTGTTGTGGGCTGGCGACATCGATAACGCGAGTGCACTGTTACCGGCAGTCCAAGCCAGTGACCTGCCGCAACAAACACGCACGCTCGCTCTCTTGCGACAGGCGTGTGCCGAGGGGAAGCTCAAGGAGGCCGAGCGCATCTACAAGGTCATGATGGCGGAGTATTCGGACGACCTATCCATGAGCTGGATCAGCAAGAAGGTTTTTGGTCGGGACGAAGAGGCACAGCAGCTGCTGGAGCCTTATGACGAGCGCATGGAGCTGGGTGTCCTGATGGACTTCGCGTCTTACCATTATTTCGACCCGACGCCGTTTCCGAACCTGGTCCAATTCCTGAAGTCCCAGGGCGTCGAGCCGCGCAAGCCCCTCGAGATGACTTATCGGTGTAAGGTGTAAAGCGCGTTCGCGAGTTGCGACTGGTCGATACGAGCAGGTCTGCCGCCGATAAACTGATTAATCAGAATTCCCGGTTGTGAATTTCCCGTACGTCGATTGACCGGTTACCGGGGCGTTCGTTGGCAGGGTCGCATCCCTGTGTATAGAGATGCACGACTGATTGGTTGCTGAGCTGGCGGCTTGCGTCGAATTACCGCCATTCGTCGCGCGAAAACGGCTATTTAAGGTATGGAAATCACCCCAGATTACGGCTTATCTGCGTCATATTAGGCGCTTACGGCGGTCCGACCCGAAGAACCCGGAGTACGTTAAACTGACCCGCTCCGGGTTTGCAGCAGAGGGACAGGAATGAACATTGGTTTTGTCGGCCTGGGCGAAATGGGCACGGGTATCGTGCCGCGATTGCTTGCCGCAGGTCACAGGGTGACCGGCTGGAATCGCTCTGCAGACAAGGCCGCCGGGCTGATCGAGCAAGGCATGGCCTGGGCAGATTCTCCCGCCGCCGTCGCTGCCGCTTCCGAGATCACTTTTTCCTGTGTCACCGACTCTGTCGCGGTGCGGGCAATTGCGCTGGGTGATGGCGGGATCATCGAAGGACTCGGTGAGAACGGCTTGTATCTCGACATGAGCACTATCTCACCGGTCATCAGCCGGGAGATCGCTGCCGAGTTCAAGGCCCGTGGGCGAACCATGATGGACGCGCCGATTTCCGGCAGTCCGGTGACATTGGCACAGGGCAAGGCCTCGCTGATGGTGGGAGGTTCTGAGGCCGACTTCGAGCGCGTCAAGCCGGCGCTGCAGGCTATCGGGGCGAAGGTAACCCGAATCGGCGAACAGGGCCTCGCGGTGCAAACCAAGATTGGCATCAACCTGACCCTGATCGTCGAGATGGTCGCCTTTTGCGAGGGCGTAGCGCTTGCGGAGAAAGGCGGCGTCCCGCGCGACGTGGCTGTCGCAGCCATGTTGAACAGCGTTGTTGCTTCGCCAGTAATGGGCTACCGCGGGCCGTTCATTCTGGATATGCCCGACAAGCCGCTGGCGAACGTCACGTTGCAACAAAAGGATGCGATTTTGGCGCTCGAACTTGCGCGGCAAATGGGGCAGCCGACGCCGTTATTGGCGACTGCAAACGAATTATTGAACGCCTGCCGCGGGTTGGGCATCGACCACCGGGATTTCGTTACCGTCTACGACGTCTATTGTCACCTCGGAGGAATGAGTAAATGAGCAAATCAGGACCCAAGCCGTTTCGAACCAACATCAAGGACGTACCCCTGGTTCCGGGTCTCAAGAAAGAGGACGGGTGGGTCGATATGAAGGTGCAGTTCCTGATCGACGAAAAGACCGCCAACTCCGGACGCATGCTGGTCGGCTGGACGGTATTGCCGCCCGGCGCCGCACACGAGCACCATCGGCACGCTAACGTCGACGAGTTTTGGATCGTGATCAAAGGCAACGGGGTCATGTACACCGATGAAGGTGAAGAGGCATCCGGCGAAGGTGACGTCGTATTCACGCCTGCTGGACACTGGCACGGTTTCAAAAACACGTCTGACGAGGATGTTGTCCTGGCGTGGGGCTGGTCCGGCGCCGGTTCCCTCGAAGGCGCCGGTTACGAGGTACCCGATTCGTCCGAGCGCGCCTGACCTATGCTGGAAGACCGTATCAGACGTGGTATGACCGCACAGCTTGCCGAGCGCAGGCGCCGTCTCGAGGCTGGCGAGCAAGTACTCGGCTGGAAAGTCGGCTTCGGCGCCCCGGCAGCGATGCAGTCGCTCGGTATCGACCGGCCACTGGTGGGATACCTGATGAGGTCTGCATTGATCGATAACTCGACCGACCTGGCCTGTGCGAATTTTACGAAGCTTGCCATAGAACCGGAGGTCGCCGTCTACCTAGGTAGCGGCCTGGACAATGGCTCGGACAAAGCGGCAATCAGGGCGGCGATTTCGGGACTTGGTGCCGCGATCGAAATCGCCGACCTCGCTTTCCCGCCAGCGGCTGGCGTCGAGGCCATTCTGGCCGGAAACATTTACCAGAGAGGGATAATTCTCGGCACGGCCGACCAGCATCGTGCGGGCGCCGTGCTCACCGATCTCAAAGCAACGGTCCGCATCAATGGGGTGGATATCGAAATTGCCGATGACCTTGAGGCGAACACCGGGCCGATCCTGGACATCGTTGCATTGGTCGCAGACATACTGGCTGCGATGGGCGAGCGCCTCGAAGCCGGCGAATTGATTATTGCAGGCTCGATCGTGCCACCGTTGTTTCCCGAAGCCGGCACGCGCATCCGCTACACGCTCGGCGAGGCACCACCGCTATCGATTGGAATTATCTAGTTCGCTTCGGCCGTTGCGACGATCAGGCTTTGCTCGGATTATCCTGCAGCGCCAGCCTTTCATTCTGTTCGATCTGATCGCGTAGATTGCGCTGCCGCTCGCGGCTGATTGGGTAACGCCACATCAGGGCGATGACAATGGCATAGGCGAACACCGGCAAGGCAACGATCAGGTAGCGCAGTCGTAACAATGCCTCAGGCGTATTGTCCAGGCCCAGCTCCGGATCAAATCCGAAAAATGCGAGAAACGAGAAGCCGATGAAGATGGCGAGTCCGGATGCCAGCTTGCTCGACAATTGCAGCAGGGAATAGTAGAGACCCATTCTCTCCGAGCCGCTCTGCACATGGTCGTGGTCGCAGACGTCAGCCATCATCGCTCGCGGCAAGAACTCATTGGCCGACGTATTGAGCCCCACCAGCAGAAATGCCGCCACGGCCAGCACAACATTTTCGACGGGAAGAAAGAGCAACAGCACTGGCGTGGTTGCGCCGGCGGTTACCGCTATCTGCATCGCGCGGTGCTTGGTCCAGCGCTCGGCAAGCCGTACCCACAACGGCAGTCCGACCAGTCCGCCGATGATCAGGAACGTCAGTATGAACCCGGTGCGCGCCTCGAGATTCAACGCGTAGGACACGAAAAACACGAACAGCCCTTGCACGAAGTAGGTAGAGAACGTGAGCAGGGAATTGGCCACAAGAAGTCGCAACAGTGCCAGGTTACCGAGCAGTATCGCAGCACCTTTCCTGAAACCCAGATGCGGTCTGTTCGGGGTTACTCGTTCTGGCACGCTGACAAGGCAAATGACCAGCGTAACAGGCAAGGCAACCAGCATTAGCTTGCCGATGGTCGAGGTTACTTGCTCATAAGTCGGCGTGCCGACGCGCTCCATGATTGCCGGCACCAGGCTTACCAGGATCCCTCCCAGCATCACCATCACCTGCAGCAGTCCCGTGATCCGTGAGCGTCGGTCGTAGTCGCGGGACAACTCCAGCGCCCAGGAGGTGTGGCTAATGCTCCAGGCATCCCAACCGATATACAAGACGGCCAGCGACAGGAACAGGTACAGACCCGTCACCCCTTCCGGCGGATTGTAGAGCAGCAATACCGCGAGCATGAGTATCGGCGCGGACAGCGTAAGCCAGGGACGACGGCGACCCCATCGCGTCCGGTAACTGTCCATAAACAGGCCCCAGGCCGGGGCTGCAATCATGTCGACGAGCTTGGCGCCCAGGAATATCAGCCCCACCGCTGCCGCCCCCAGTCCGCGATGCTCGGCGTACAGCGACGGCACAAATACAAAGACGGCCGTTATCAGCATGTTCAAGGTGAGGGCCGGCAGGGAAAACCCGATCATTCGCAGTTTGCTGGCGTGAACGTCACTCATGGCTACAGATTAAAGAGTACTGAGCGAGATGCAAACTCAAATCGACACTAACGGGCTATTTGTTATCATCGGCATCGACCTGGTCCGGCAGGAGTCAGACGTGCCCGTTTTGTTTAATTACGAAGACGTCGAAGCAGTGCCTATGGGCGACGGGGTAACCCGCCGTGCCCTGATTACCCCGGAACGCGTCAAGAGTGATTGCCTGCTGTTAGATCGCTGGACGATCGATGCCGGCGCAACTGCAAACGTCGAGGTTGCGCCTACCGACCTTGCCTGGTTACAGCTGTTGCAGGGCGAGGCCACGATTAATGGCTCGGCAGGGCATCACGCGCTGACAACGTCTCATGTCATTTTCTTGCCACCGGGTTTTGCCGGCGAAATTAGCAGCGCCATCGGCACGGACGTGCTGTTCGCGCGCGTGCCGAAAGCCGACCGTTTCGATCCGAAGTTCGGCGAGACGCCGCTGGATTTTCGCTGCGTTGACTGGCGCGTCGAACCGCACTCAGTTCGGAGCACGATGCGCGTACGAGAATCTACCTCGTGACGCCGACATTGTTCGGGACAAAAGCCGTCAAGGGGGAGATGATTATTTATCCCCCGGGTACGCAGGCATCGAACCATCATCATGAGGGTGCCGAGCACTTTCAGTATTTCATCAGTGGCCGCGGAACGGCGCTACTGAGCGAAGCGCCGCGTCCGGTGCGCGCCGGGGACACGCTCTATAACTACGAGTTCGAACGGCACAATTTCATTAATGACGGCGACGAGGATATGGTTTTCGTTGAGTATTTCGTGCCCGCCGAATGCCGCACCGTGTGGACGAATCCCGAACTCGTCTGTGCCTGGCTGCCGACCGGCAAAAACATCGACGGCGGCAAGCCTTCTCGCGAAATCGCGGCACACAGCTCAGCGGAAACGGTGAATCCGGAAGGTGTCTGAGTCGAAAATAAGGATCGGACCGCGGTTTCCGAATTGACCAATTTGCGTTTCGACCCCTGTTTTCTCGCAACTGATTGGTTCCCGAACTGACGACTTGGACCGAAAAGCCGCCATTCGTCGCGCGAAAAGGGCCTTTTAAGGTCGGGAAATCGCCCCAGATGACGACTTTTCTGCGGCATATTAGGCGCTTACGGCGGTCCGACCCCGATTTTCTACCTGCGCATGCCTACATACGCGCGGATGATCTCCATTACATCGTCCGATTCGTAGGTGACCTCCCAGTCGCCCGACCGCCGTGCGCCCGGGTACAGGGCAACGGCGCGGTAGATGTTCTGTTCCGTTTTCAATTTCAGCTGGAGTGTATAAGGCGGCTCGAGCTTGTAAGGCTTGTAGTCATCCAGGTTCCTGAGGGCGCGCTCCACGCCTGCGCGGATCTGCTCGCGAGAGACCTCGGGGTGCAGGTTCAGCGCCGCGGCGCCGATACCCTCCTTGACGGCGACGGTCTCGACCTTGCCCAGGATTTCCCTGGCCTGGTCGCAGACCGCCTTGTCGCCGGCGACGAAGACGACCGGAACGTCGACTGAACCCGCCATCAGCGCGTTGTAGCCGGTCTCCGGCATCGAGATGCCGTTGATCCTGACGTCCGTCACGTCGCCGGACGACGTGTGATCGAGCACGCCATCGGGCGTGCCGGCCCTGGCGTGATAGCCGACGAAGATCGCGGCGTCGTAGGACGCGTCGATGCCTTCCATCATGTACATCGGGCCCTGTGACCAGTCGCGGAGCAGCTTCGAATTGCGGTTCAGCATCTCGGGCAGCAGGTTCAGCGCGGTGCCGTGCGAGTCGCGCACGACGATCTCCGTGGCCCCGGCGGCCAGCGCGCCTTCGATCGCGGCGTTCGCCTCCCGCGTCATCGTCTGCCGGAAATAGTCGTAGTCCTTCCCGCCCCGGGACGCGTCGTCTTCGTTCACCACGCCGGTGATGCCTTCCATGTCGACGGAGATGAAGACCTTCAGGCCGTCCCGCCCCTGGGCGTTCGCGTTGCCCGCCAGCAGCAGGGCCAGCAGCACAATTGTTGTCGGCAAACTACGCATATCCCTCCCCTCCCGTTGTTCTTGTCGTGGATGCAGGTGTTCGAACGATAGCAGAAGATCTGTCAATTTGGGGTCAGGGTAAGAACTCGAGTTTTTACTCTGACCCCAAATGATATGCGGTTACGGAGCGCTCGGCGGGACGATAGAATCCCCTGTCTCCTGGAGCGATACATGGCCGAACTCGACGAACGGCTGGAGCTCGCGGTGCACATCGCGCTGCAGGCATCCGCCATACCGCGACGGTACTTCCACGACCAGGAGCTGGTCGTGGGCCGGAAGGCAGACGCCAGCCCGGTCACGCGCGCCGACCAGGAAACCGAAGTGTTCTTGCGCGATCGCATCGAGGCGGCGTGTCCCGGCGATTCGATCGTCGGCGAAGAATTTCCCTCGAAGGACGGGACGACGGGCTACAAGTGGTATCTCGACCCCATCGACGGCACACAGTCGTTCATCCGGGGTGTGCCGCTGTTCGGGACGCTGATCGGGCTGCAGCAGGGCGTCGACGCGGTGATGGGTGTCATCGTTTTCCCGGCGCTCGGCGAGATCGTCTACGCGGCGAAGGGCGGCGGTGCGTGGTGGGCGACCGATGCGAACCAGGCGAAAGGCATCGACGATCTGGATCGTCGTGCCGCGAGCGTGTCG